>Ga0209698_10007473_pt1 | contig 11468 bp, 11 predicted proteins | sample LitLauG_LLR_2012_FD_187203 | JGI IMG/M metagenome (GOLD analysis project Ga0209698, IMG submission 187203) | Freshwater sediment microbial communities from Pennsylvania, USA - Little Laurel Run_MetaG_LLR_2012 (SPAdes) (version 2) | ecosystem: Environmental > Aquatic > Freshwater > Creek >... | reverse complement strand
GTGCGTATTTCCCCGCAGCTATGTGTCCGGCGCAATTCGCCTAAAAAATCCAGTTGTACTTCAGCCATTGTTGTTTTTCAATCGTTCCAGTAGGGCCTGACGTGTGAGAGTTTCCTGCTCGCCAGTCGCCATATTTTTCAAACTATAAGCTTGGGAAACGATTTCGTTGTCGCCCAATATTAAAGTAAATCTCGCTTCCAACTTATTCGCCAGCTCGAGCATGCGTTTAAGCTTTCGATCCGTCCCAACCTCAACGGATAGGTCCAGTTGTCTAATTTCTCGAGCCAGCACCGCACAATGCCTTAACGCGGTGTCGCCCATGGGGGCGATGTAGACATCGAGAGCGGCAGCCTTGGTTTGCCCCGCTTCTTCGACGGCCATGACGAGCCGATCTTCGCCGATGGAAAAGCCGATACCTGGCGCTGGCACTTTCGAGCCAATCGTTTCCGCTAAACCGTCGTACCGTCCGCCGCCCAGAATGGCATTCTGGGCCCCAAGGGCACCGTGCGTAATCTCAAACGTTGTGCGCATGTAGTAATCAAGACCGCGGACCAACCGCGGCTTGAGGACGTAGGCAATATGCCGATCATCTAGAAATTCGCGAACGCGGCGGAAATGTTCTTTGTCGTCGCTATTGAGAAAATCCAGAATGGACGGTAGCTTTTCGATGATTGGTTGATCGCCCGGTACTTTACAGTCCAGTACGCGCAGAGGATTCGTTTGCGCCCGCCTACGGCAGTCCTCGCACATTTTCGGCGCGACTTCTTGCAATTCAAGGCGTAGCGCATCGTTGTATTTCGCGCGCGATTCTTTCGAGCCGACCGAGTTAATCAACAGTTCAAAGCCAGCAATGCCCGCCGCCTGCAAAATTTCAACCGCCAGTTCGATCGCTTCCGCATCCACGGCAGGCGAATCGGCGCCAATGGCCTCTGCACCAATCTGGAAAAACTGTCGGTACCGTCCTTTTTGAGGACGTTCACGCCGGAACATCGGCCCAATGTAATAAAGCTTCTGAAGGCCGGGTTGTTGATCGAGGCGGTGCTCTACATACGCACGCAAAACGGACGCAGTGTTCTCGGGCCGCAGTGTGAGCGAACTTCCATCGCGATCGTCGAACGTGTACATTTCTTTGCTGACGATGTCCGTTTCTTCGCCGACGCCGCGCGCAAAGAGCGCGGTATCTTCCAAGAGCGGTGTGCGAATTTCGCGGTAGTTGAAACGGCGAAATACTTTTCGGGCTGCGGCTTCCACCTCGTTCCAAACTCCGCTCGCCGGCGGCAGAATGTCACGCATGCCCTTGACGGCTTGTATCAAGACTGCTCTTCCTTATATATGGCTGTGATCTTCACGTAGTTCTGGCAATTTGCCTTGAAGCGTTCTTGTTCTTCAGGCGTGACGGCGCGCTTCACTTTGGCGGGGGTACCCATAACGAGTGTGAAGGCGGGGACGTCCATGCCTTCGGGCACCAGAGAACCTGCCGCGACAATCGCGCCAGTGCGGATTCTGGCACCGTTCAAAAGAATGGCACCAATGCCAATCAGGGCGTCATCCTCCACCACGCAGCCGTGTAAAACCACACTGTGGCCGACGGTGACACGATTGCCGACGAGGCACGGATAGACTTTATGATCGACATGCAGCACGCTGTTGTCTTGAATGCTGGTCTCATCGCCAATGCGGATGTGATTGACGTCGCCACGAATGGTCACCAGCGGCCACACGCTAGAACGCTCTCCAACTTCAACATCACCAATGACTTGCGCACTGGGATCGACATAGGCAGACGCGGCAATTTTGGGTGTCACCCCCCGGTAAGGTCTGATCATGGGGAAGGGCCTCAGAATTTAGGGCTTCTTGTCATCCTACCAAGCGACGCAGTTTATTCAGGGCGGAAGCGCTGCTGGAAAATGCTCTGAATCCTGACGTCCGCCCGTTCCAAAACCGCCTGCTCCACCCGCTTTACCACCTCAGGACTGGCTTTTTGCAACTCCAAAGCATGCAATGCTTCTTCGGCGTCCTTAGGGCGGCCGTTGGTGAGCAGGTCCAGTAGGAAGTCGAGAGCTTCGTTGAGACGCGAAATGCTCAAAGCGCGCAAAAAAACGTTAGAGGGCCGATTCTCCCAGGCGTTTTTCAACAATAAAAAGGCTTCCGGGAAGTGCGATCCACCGAGGGCCAGCGCGGCTTCGTCGGATAGTTCTTCGTCGGAAGATGCCAAAAACTCGGCCACAAAGGGGATGGCGATCTTCTCTTCCATATGCAGCAGCGCCTCAAGAACTTCGCCCGTCACGCGCGGATCTTTGTCTCCTAAGCGCGCTTTGAGCCGCAAGAGCAGAACCACTTCGCGCCCTCCCATCTGTTCTAAGGAACGGGCGGTGTCGATCCGTACGGTGGCGATCTTATCCACCAATAGGTCCACAAGGCAACGGAGAATTTCATCACGCGGAATATCGTTACACTGCGTCAATCCCATGGCGCAGGTGCCGCGGAGGGTGGCTGCCGTATCTTCGCTTCCGCCCCACACCGGTTCCAGTTGAATGTGACGGATTCCGCGCAAAAAGACGCCAGCCTCCTGGACGCCTAAATCTTTGAGGGCTTTGGCGAGTGCGTTCTTGGCCCAACACTGCGGGTCTTTGCCCTTCTGAAACATGCGCTCAAAGGCAGTTTTCAGGTCTGCGAGGAACTCGACAGCATTCAATTCACCCACAATTTGAGCTGCCTTAGCGACGACAAGGTTGACCCGGTCAGCTAAAGACTTCCTTAACAAACCCGCCGAGTCTGGGGCTAAGGGGACACCTCGAAGAGCTTTCAAGGTCGCTAACTGCTTTTCTACCTTATCGTTCGCCATGAAGGTCTATACAATAATGAACATGCGCGTTGTTATCCTGTGCGGGATTTTGCTTGGCTTGGGGTTCTCAACTCCGGTTTCGGCAAAAGCACCGTTCACGTTCGAAGCTTTATCAAAGATTGTAAGAATTGACGATCCGCAGGTGTCGCCAGACGGTAAGTGGATTGCGTTCACGGCACAAACCGTCGATCTGGCGGCCAATACTAAGCCCACGCAAATCTACGTTATCGCAGTGGAAGGCGGTGCACCCGTCCGGCTAACGAATGAGGGCGGTTTAAATACCCGTCCGCGCTGGAGCCCGGACTCCAAGAAGATCTACTATGTATCGGACCGGCCCAATACCTCGGGGAGCAGCAATACCCAGGTTTGGTTAATGGGCTTTGATGGAAGTGAACAACATGCCGTGACGAATCTGCCTACGGGAGCGGATGGCGTGACGGTCTCGCCAGACGGAAATTTGATCATCTTTACGAGCGATGTGTATCCCAGTTGCACAGCCGCGAATGCGGTGCCCGGCGTTGATTACGATGCGGCTTGCAACAAAGCAAATCTTGATAAAGATGCCGACTCAAAGATGCATGCGCGGGTTTACACAAATTTGCTTTACCGGCATTGGACGCAGTATCAGGGCAGCCGACGCCGACATCTGCTCATTCAAACGTTGAGCGCCGGAAAGGTGCGCGATCTAACTCCTGGGCCCATCGATACGCCGCCTTTTTCACTGGGTGGACCGGAGCCGTATGTGTTTTCACCCGACAGCGTGCAGATTGCGTATGTGGCCAATCTTGATAGCGACCTGTCGACCAGTACCAACTCAGATATCTTTCTAGTTTCAGCAGCGGGCGGGCCACCGAAACAGATTACCGGCGGCAAGGGCGGTGACGAAGGACCACTGTTTTCGCCCGACGGCAAAATGCTGGCTTTCCGCACGCAAACGAGGCCCGGCTATGAGAGTGATTTGTGGCGGCTGGCGGTGATCGACTTACAAACCAACGCTGTGACGAGCTTGACCGATTCGTTAGACCGCTGGGTCGAATCGTATACCTGGTCTGCCGATTCGAAGCGGCTTTTCTTTACCGTAGACGACCATGGAGCGCAACCGCTGATGATGATCGCGGCGACAGGCGGTGGAATTCGCACCATCGCGCAGGGGCCGACGTCTATCACGTCAATGCAGTTTACGCCCGGCGATAAGGTTTTGATTTACGCAGAACAGAGCGGCTCGCGACCGGTAGAAATATTCAAGGCGACTTCGAAAGGAGGGAGCGGCATTCCGCTGACGCATCTGAACGACGAAATTGTTGCCAATTACCAACTGACACCCCTGGAGCGGATTACTGCGGACGGCCCCGACTCTTCGAAGACGGAGAGTTTTATCGTGAAGCCGCCGGATTTCGATCCGGCAAAAAAGTATCCAGTTCTTTTTCTGATTCATGGCGGGCCACAAGGAGATTGGGGCGAATCATGGACTTACCGGTGGAATGCGCAAGTATTCGCAGGAGCGGGCTATGTTGTGGTTATGCCTAATCCGCAGGGCTCGATTGGTTACGGGCAAACGTTCACCGATGCGGTGAACAGCGATTGGGGCGGGCGAGCGTATCAATCGATAATGGCCACAGTGACGGCTGTTTCGGCATTGCCTTACGTGGACCCAAATCGCATGGCGGCGGCCGGCGGGTCCTATGGCGGATACATGATTGATTGGATTCTAGGGCATACCAATACGTTTAAGGCGCTGGTGTCGCACGCAGGTGTCTATGATTTGGCCAGCGAAGCGGGGAGTACAGAAGAGCTTTGGTTTCCGAAGTGGGAGTTTCACGGTTTTCCGTGGGAGAATCCGGCTATGTATGAACAATGGTCACCCAGCACGTTTGTGAAGCAGTTCAAAACGCCTACGCTTGTGACGCATGGCGAATTGGATTACCGGGTGCCGATTGGACAAGGAGAGCAATTGTTTACGGCGCTGCAGCAGATGAATGTGCCGTCAAAGCTCGTGCAGTTTCCCGATGAGGGGCACTGGATTTTGAAACCGCAAAACAGCCAGTTTTGGTATCAAACGGTTATCGACTGGCTCAATGAATACACAAAACCAACAGCTAGCAACTAAGCCGGAGATTCGCCATGCGTAGACTTCAACCGGTCATCTGGGCCAAAGGAACGTTCCTGTCGCCACAACATCTGCAGGCACAGGACATCTTTCATGAAGATTTGATGCAGTTCCGCGTAGATGCGCTGAACTACTTTCCATGGGGTTTCAGATCTCTGACGCTCGACCGCGATGCGTTGGCGGGAGGGACGTTAGCGATTGACTCAGCGTCGGGAATATTTCCGGACGGATTGGTTTTTGATATTCCGAACTCCGATACTGCGCCTGCGCCGAAACCACTGGCCGCGTATTTTGATCCGACACGCTCGACCATTGACGTGCACATGGCCGTGCCCGCGTGGCGTTACGGGAATGTGAATGTGGCCACCGCGGCTAACTCCGACGCAGATACCCGTTATTTGGCCGAAGTGTCTCTGCTGCGCGATGAAAACGCCTCGCAAATCGAACGCCCTGTGCAGATTGCGCGCAAGAACTTCCGACTTTTGGTGGATTCGGAGGCGCGGGAAGGCGTACCCGCCATGAAAGTGGCGCGGGTGACGCGCACAGACAGCGGATTGATGCAGTTTGATCCGACTTTCGTTCCGCCGCTCCTCAACATCGCGGCGAGCGACTATCTGATGTCGATGGCGCGGAGGCTCTTAGAGAACTTGACGGCGAAGAGCGCCTCGCTTGCTGGGATGCGGCGGCAGAAGAGCCAGGGTTTGGCGGAGTTTTCTGCTTCGGATGTGGCTAATTTCTGGTTACTGTATACCACGAACACTTACTTGCCATTGTTACGCCACTTATTTGAAGTGCGGCGCGGGCACCCGGAAATTTTGTTCAATTCGATGAACCAACTTGCGGGAGCGTTGACGACGTTTTCGACGAAGGTTTTCCCCGCAGACTTGCCGATTTACGATCATACAGACCTGGGCGGCCGATTCACTGATTTGGACAATAAGATTCGGTTCTTGCTGGAAACGGTGATTCCGAGCAACTTCGTGGCGCTGCCCTTGAAGTACACGAGTCCGTCGATTTATACGACGCCCCTGGCGGATGACAAGTACTTAGAAGGTACGAAGCTTTATCTGGCGGTGAATGCGGAGATGCCGGAGGGTGATTTGATTGGCAAGGCTCCGCGCCTGATTAAGGCGTGTTCGGCGAACCATATGGAGCATTTGGTTCGGAATGCGCTGCCGGGGGTGACGTTGAGACATTTGCAGAGTCCGCCGAATGCGATTCCGGTGAAGTTGAATTATCAGTATTTTAGTTTGAGCCAGGATGGGCCGGAGTGGGAGGCGATTCGACGGTCGCGGAATTTTGCGACTTGGGTGCCGGCGGATTTCCCGAATCCAGAGTTGGAATTGATTATTGTGATGCCGTAGGAGACGGTAGGCATCATCTGCGGAAGAAGATAAGCCCGGCGATCAAGATTGCTGCAAGAATGACGACGATCACGACTACGTTGCTGCGTGGCCTTGAGCCGGGTGCTGACAGTTTGGGCTGTGGATTCGCGCTAGCGACCATGGGTGGCGGTGCGGCAGAGTATGGAGAGGTTTGATCGTCAATCTGGGCGGGATGGGCCATTGCTTGGGTTGGACTAAACGATTCGAACACACCTGTGGCTTCTCGCGGCTTCGCGCTGACGGCAGCGGCGACGGATCGCAAGGCGCCTATCTGATCGGCGACAACAACAGGCATGCGGACAACACGCATTCCCGTTGTGGCGGTGTCAGATTCGGCGATACAAGTCACTCGTAGGCGGCGGCTACCGCGAGTAGCGTCTCGCCACACAAGTTCGATGACGACGGTGAGTGTGCCAAATCGTATCGGAGTCAATAAGAAGGAACACGTTTCGCTGTCAGCGTTGATTGGAATGATGACGTTCTTCTTCTGCTGAGGCGGGACGAAGTCTGGCGCAGTGAGTTCAATCGAAACGGGCATTGGCTCGGGAACGCCCGTCGGGCCGAGCGGGAACGCCACTTCGAACGGCTTTGAACGAACGTCCTCCGGTCGAGCTTCCGCCTCGTCGTCATCTTCTAATATTCCCTGTAGCCCGCGCGAGGTTGGGAGGCGGATTAGGACGGAGAGTTCTGTTGCGCGGTCTTTGACGATATGTGCTGGCATTGCCGCGTCGAGGACACGGGGCAGGGGCTTGTTCGGATCGACCAGAGTGGAGTCAAGCAAGGTGCCCGGTTGCGGAGGTTTGGGCGGCTGTTGAAAGCGCAAGACGGTTTCGCGGATGGACTTGGCTACTTCAGCGAAGGCTTCATCCTGATTCGTCCATAGAGTGATAGCGCGGGCGTCCTTTGGGAGGGCCTGCAGGTGGGCAAAAGGAGTGCCGGCCCAATCGCAAGGGCGGAGAATGATCGGAATGACGATAGCGCGGTGAGCCGAGTGACGTTCGAGGGCGAGTTTCATCTCGACATCGAAGCAATAAGACGAGGCGAGGAAATCCGGGCTGATGAGCAATAGAACGATTTCGGCGGTGCGCAGGTGCTCGTCAATTTGGTGAGACCATTCATCGCCGGCGCCGATACGGCGGTCGTGCCAAGGAAGAATCAGGTTCAGGCGCTCAAGGACAGCGAGTTGTGCCGCGAGTTGATCTCGCAATTGTTCGTCTTTGTGCGAGTACGAAAAGAATAGGCGGAGAGGCATAGCCACGTGCTGCTCAGGTGTTTTTTATGATAGCCCGTTCAGACTAGGATCGCAGACGTAACGTAACTGGGGTGGAAGCGATCGAATCAGAGATGGAGACATTTGCGACATGGGGGATTTCTCTAGGGTCAATCGTGCTGGTGTTGATACGGCCGAAAGGGTGGCCGGAAGCAGTGTGGGCAGTGGCTGGCGCGTGCTTGCTGGTGGTGTGTGGACTGATTTCACCGACGGGCGCGATGAAGGGGGTGGCAGCGGGCACGGACGTCTATCTCTTTCTTGTGGGGATGATGGTGATCTCGGAATTAGCACGGCGACAAGGCGTTTTTGATTGGGTGGCAGTGCACGCGGTGAGGGCGGCAAGAGGTTCGCGCCAGCGGCTGTTCGCGCTGGTTTACGGAGTGGGGATTGTGGTGACAGTGTTGCTGTCAAACGACGCGACAGCGGTGGTATTGACGCCGGCCGTATTGGCGGCGGTGCAAGCAGCGGAGGCTGACCCTCTGCCGTATCTCTTGGTTTGTGCATTTATTGCGAATGCGGCGAGCTTCGTGTTGCCAATTTCGAATCCGGCAAACTTAGTGGTATTTGGCAACGACATGCCGCCGCTCGTAAAGTGGTTGGCGATGTTCGGGTTAGCTTCGGCTGTCTCAATTGTGGCTACGTTTTTGATTCTGCGAACGATGGCGGCTCCCTATCTGCAGGGGCCGGTGAAGGCAGAGATCGCCGAAAAACCGCTGAGCGCGGGAGGGAGGATGACGCTGGGAGGAATCGGCTTTCTCGCCTTGGGGCAACTGAGTGCGTCGGCGATGAATTGGGATTTAGGGGTGGTTGCGTTCGGGGTCGGATGGGTGGTGGCGTTCTCGGTTGCGCTGCGTGACCGGACAACGTGGAAGGACATGGCGACCGGGATTTCGTGGAGCGTGTTGCCGATGGTAGCGGGGTTGTTTGTGATTGTGGAGGCGCTTAATGGGGTGGGCGCGTTACGGGACGCATCGGAAGTGCTTAACCATTTGCAGCGTTCGCGGCGGCCTGAAGAGGCAGCGATTGTTTCAGCCTTTGGGATCGCTGCGATTTCGAACTTAGTGAACAATCTGCCTAGCGGACTGATTTCGGCAGCGGCGTTGAAAACGGCGCATATTGGCGGAACGCTGCGCGCGGCGGTGTTGGTGGGTGTGGATCTAGGACCGAATCTTTCGGTGACCGGTTCACTGGCGACGATTCTGTGGCTGGTTGCAATCCGCCGCGAAGGTTTGAATGTGACGTTTTGGGACTTCTTGAAATGGGGTGTTTGGGTGATGCCGCCAGTGTTGCTGTTGGCGATCGTGGCGTTGTTTGTGGGCGACACTCTGCCGATGCGATAAGCTGCTTGGTTTGAAACTCAGGAAGATTTCATTTGCAGCATTGCTGCCCGCTGCAGATTTGCTCATTTGGTTGAATGCGGTCCTGATACCGGCGCTATCGACGTATGCGCGTTTTCATTTCGTACAAATATTTGGTGGCAAATCTATTGGCCCCGGCCAATTTGGTGCGATGCTCGCGCGTAACAACTGGCTTACCTTTGCGTTCGGGAATGTTTGTGATCGCCATTTTCACATGATCATGAATCTCAATCTGCCAGGCCGCTCTTCTTGGAACTCCACTGACGGTGCCTGTCATTGCATTCTTACACCGGGAGGGAACACCTTTTGGAATCCATATATGGCATACGATGACGGTCCCGTTCTTCTGCCTGCCGGTGTGGTGGTCCATAGGACGGGTTTTGGATCGATTCTTGGTGGGTAGCCGGATCAGTCCGATTGCCGTTGTGACTGGGTCGATTTTATCCATTGGGTGCATTGCGCTCTTGATTGCTCTTTTGAGCGCTTCGGCGATTGACCAGCGCGATTTGACGCCATTTATGGGAGGCTTGGTGCTGTGGAGTGTGGCGTTCGGTATCTTTCCGGGAAGTTGGCTGCTGGGGAGGCGTCGGACAGCGAAAGCGGACGAACTCGGCCGCTAACAGACCGATGTTTTCTCTCCTTGACATTTTAGGAGAGCTGGGATATTCTTTCCTGAAATGCATAGGAAAGACAAAAAGGCGGCAGAACTCTTACAGGGTACTCTCGATCTGCTCGTGCTCAAAGCGGTTTCACTTGGGAAAATGCATGGCTATGGCATTCTGCTGCGCATTGAACAGATTTCGGGTGGGTCACTCGATATTGAGCAAGGTGCACTCTATCCGGCGCTGTACCGTCTGGAGCGGCAGGGGATGCTCGAGACTGAGTGGGGCACCTCAGAGAACAATCGCAGAGCAAAATACTACATTCTGACGAGCCGGGGACGCGTGCAGCTCAAGGATGAAGAAAGCAGTTGGAGCCGTCTGGTGGATGCCATCGGCACAGCACTCAAGGCGCGTCCAAGCGAGGTATAGGGCATGTTGCGCTTCCTGCAGTGGAGATCGTTATTCCGACGGAACAAATTCGAAGGCGAAATGGCAGACGAGTTTGCGTTCCACATTCAGGGGCGGATTGACGATTTAATTCGCAACGGTCTTTCGCCGCAGGAAGCGGCGCGGCGGGCACGGCTGGAGTTCGGTGGCAAGGAACGGTACCGGGAGGAATGCCGCGAATCGCACCGATTGCACTGGCCAGATGAACTGGGGCGGAACATTCGTTATTCTTTGCGAAACATTCGAAAGACGCCGAGCTTTTCGTTAGCGGCGGTGGCGTCTTTGGCGTTGGGGATTGGTGTAAACACGTTCGTGTTTAGCGTATTCGATTCGCTGGTGTTGCGGCCGCTTCCGATAAAAGAGCCGGCGCGAGTCGCTTTTGTTGAAACGGCGAGCGGCATGAACGCGTTTTCGTTTCCCGATTATAAGGAATTCCGAGACCGCAATAAAGCATTTGACGGAGTGGCTGGATATCGCATTTCGGTGATGAATTTTGAGCGTGGCGGCGAACCGAGCCGTATGTGGTGCTACCTGGCTACTGGAAATTACTTCGATGTGCTGGGCGTTAAGCCAGCCCTCGGGCGTTTCTTTCATCAAGCCGACGATGTGCGGCCCGGCGCGAGCGCCTATGTGGTGCTGAGCTATGAAAGCTGGCAGGGACGGTTTGGCGGTGATTGGAGCGTGGCCGGGAAAAGCGTTCGCATCAACGGGCGGCCCTATACAGTGATGGGAGTGACGCCACAAGGATTCCACGGGACCGAAACGTTCTATTGGCCCGAGGTTTGGATCCCCATGATGATGGAGCCGCAAGTAGAAGTTGGCAACCCTTGGCTGGACATTCGCAGCACGTGGAACACGATGATGCTGGGACGGTTGAGGCCAGGCATCAACAGAACGCAAGCGGCGGAAGATTTGAACCGAATTGCGGACGATCTGGCGCGACAGTATCCTCGTGAAGACAAGGGTTTGCGTTTGCGGCTAGCGGAACTTGGGTTCATGGGCAGCAATCTTAGACAACCCATTGAAGCTTTCACGGGCGGAGTGTTGTTGTTGGCGAGCCTGGTTCTATTAACTGCTTGCTCAAATCTGGCCGGACTTATGCTCGCGCGCTTGAGCGACCGGCAAAAGGAATTGGCCATTCGCGTTTCGATTGGAGCGAGCAGGCTGCGTATTGTGGGGCAATTGCTTACAGAGTCTCTTGTGCTGGCGATTCTGGGCGGTGCAGCCGGCTGCGCGACTGCGATAGCCGCGTGCAAACTGCTGAGCGGGTGGCACGCGCCGGTCGATTTTCCTGTGCTGATTGTGGCGACACCAGATTGGCGATTAATGGCTTTTGCAATCGCCATTACCATCGGTACGGGTCGCCCGAATGGCGACCGTTTTACCGATGGCCACGCAACAATAACAAAATAGGAGGCGTTGGTGCGAATTATTGGCGGGGATGCAAAACGACG
>Ga0209698_10007472_pt1 | contig 11468 bp, 8 predicted proteins | sample LitLauG_LLR_2012_FD_187203 | JGI IMG/M metagenome (GOLD analysis project Ga0209698, IMG submission 187203) | Freshwater sediment microbial communities from Pennsylvania, USA - Little Laurel Run_MetaG_LLR_2012 (SPAdes) (version 2) | ecosystem: Environmental > Aquatic > Freshwater > Creek >... | reverse complement strand
GTAGAACGTATCCTGCATGGAGCGCGCCGGATGGTTCTCCGGATTGTTGAGCGCAGTGAAGTTGGTCCAGTCGTTCTCGATCTCCGGGCCTTCGGCGACCGCGAAACCGATCGAGGCGAAGATTTCCTCCACGCGCATCCAGGTGCGCAGGATGGGATGGATGCCGCCGCCCGCGCTGCCGCGCCCCGGCAGGCTCACGTCGACGGCCTCGGCGGCGAGGCGCCGTTCGAGTTCCTGGCGCGCCAGCGCGTCGCGACGCGCCTGCAGCAGTTCCTCGACACGGGTCTTTGCCGCATTGATGCGCGCGCCCTCGCTGCGCTTTTGCTCCGGGTCGAGCTTGCCCAGGCCCTTGAGCTGTTCGGTGAGGACACCCCCCTTGCCCAGGAAGCGCGCTTTCTCGTTCTCGAGGGCGGCTGGCGTGGCGGCCGCGGCAAAGGCTTTCTGCGCGTCGCTGATCAGGGTGGCTAGCGGATCCATGCGGCAGTCTGCTCGGACGTGGGGAAGAGACGCGGTGGCGGCGCAGGCCGGGTCGCGGACGGCAGCGGGCGCCGCAGCGCCCGCTTTTTCCGGGAGATCAGCCCGCGAGGTGCCGCTTACGCAGCAGCGGCGCGGTTGGTCTTGATCTGCTCGACGATGGCCGCGAACGCCGGCTTGTCGAGCACCGCCATGTCGGCCAGGACCTTGCGGTCGAGGTCGATATTGGCCTTGGACAGGCCGTTCATGAACACGCTGTAGGAGATTCCGTGTTCGCGAACCGCGGCATTGATGCGCGCGATCCACAGCGAGCGGAAGACGCGTTTCTTGGTGCGCCGGTCGCGATACGCATACTGGCCGGCCTTCATGACCGCCTCTTTGGCGACCCGGAAGACGTTATTGCGACGCTGCGTGAAACCCTTGGCAGCAGTCAGTACTTTCTTGTGGCGCGCTCGCGCCGTTACGCCGCGTTTAACTCGGGGCATGGCAGTTTCCTCTGGCTATTCAAGTCGTGAAAAGGGGCTGGGATCGGTCGCGCAGATCAACCGTTGGGGAGCATGCGCCGCACGGATTTGTCATCCGATGCATGCAGGGTAACGGGACCCCGCAGGTGGCGTTTGCTCTTGGTTGTCTTCTTGGTGAGGATGTGGCGTTTGAACGCCTGTCCGCGCTTGATCGAGCCGCTAGCGCGAATCTTGAATCGCTTCGCTGCGCTCTTCTTGGTCTTCATCTTTGGCATGTTCTGCCCTTTCTTCTCTTCTTATATGCAATGGGGTGGGCGCGCCTGGCGCCACTTTAAATACCGCGTTGCACTTGTTTGGCGCTCATCCTCCGAAGCGCAAAGCGCGAAGGAGGACTGCACCGTAAGATGATTATTCGGGACTAGTCCCGAATAATCATTTCTTCTTGCGTGGCGACAGCACCATTACCATCTGCCGCCCTTCCAATCTGGGCATCGCCTCAACCTGGCTGAGCACTTCCAGGTCCGCCTTGACCCGCTCCAGCAACTTGAGACCCAGTTCCTGGTGGGCCATTTCGCGCCCGCGGAACCGCATCGTTACCTTGGCCTTGTCGCCCTCTTCGAGAAACTCGGTGAGTTTGCGTATCTTGGTGAGGTAATCGTTCTCGTCCGTTGCGGGGCGGAACTTGATTTCCTTTACCTGTATCTGGCGCTGCTTGAGCTTGGCCTCATGGGCACGTTTCTGCTCCTGGTAACGGAACTTGCCGTAATCCATGAGGCGGGCCACCGGGGGCTCAGCCGTGGGAGCAATTTCCACAAGGTCGAGATTGCCCTCTTCGGCCATCTTCAGGGCGTCGGCGGTGCGGACCACCCCCAACTGTTCCCCCTCAACCCCTACCAGACGGATCTCGGGTGCCGAGATTTCTCCGTTTATGCGATGCGCACGTTCGTTTGCGATGGCTCTACGCTCCAATATGTTGATCGTCAGGCAGTTTCATTCGTGTTTTTGCGTAGGTCGACATCGCTACGCAAGCGTTCCACGAAGGCCGCAACGGACATGACGCCAAGGTCTATGCCGCCGCGCGCACGAACTGCCACGGTTCCGCCTTGCACCTCTTTTTCTCCCACCACCAGGATATAGGGGAGCTTTTGCAAGGCAAGACTACGGATTTTATAGGCGATTTTCTCATTTCGCAAATCGGCAATTCCCCTAAATCCTTGTTTTTTCAGGCCTTGCATTACTTCTTTGGCGTAGGGTGCAGAAATTTCCGAAACGCTGGCCACCGCGAACTGCTCCGGGGCCAGCCACGGCGGCAGCGCGCCGGAATAATGCTCAATCAAAATCCCGATAAAACGCTCCAGCGAGCCCACGATGGCGCGATGCAGCATCACCGGTATGCGCCGGGTGTTGTCTTCGGCCACATACTCGGCACCGAGGCGGCCTGGCATGGCGAAATCCACCTGCATGGTGCCGCACTGCCAGGACCGGCCGATGGAGTCCTTCAGGTGGTATTCGATCTTCGGGCCGTAAAAGGCGCCCTCACCCGGGCTGATGTTGAAGGTACACCCCGACCGGCGCAAGGATTCCATGAGCGCTTCTTCCGCGCGGTCCCAGGATTCGTCGGCACCAATGCGCTGGGCCGGCCGCGTGGCAACCTTGTAGGCAATGTCCGTGAAGCCAAAATCGCGGTAGACCTTCTGCAGCAATTCCGTGTAGGCAACGCACTCTTCGAGGATCTGTTCCTCGGTGCAAAAAATGTGGCCGTCGTCCTGGGTAAAGCCGCGCACCCGCATGATGCCGTGCAAGGCACCCGAGGGCTCGTTGCGGTGGCACTGGCCGAATTCGCCATAGCGCAGCGGGAGATCGCGGTAGGAGCGCAAATCAGATTTGTAGATTTGCAAGTGACCCGGACAATTCATCGGCTTGATGGCGTAGTGCCGGTTCTCCGATTCCGTCGTGAACATGTTGTCGCGGAAATTTTCCCAGTGGCCGGTTTTTTCCCACAGGCTGCGGTCGAGGATCTGCGGCGCCTTGACCTCCTGGTAACCGTTGTCCTGGTAGACGCGGCGCATGTACTGCTCCACCTGCTGCCAGATGGCCCACCCCTTGGGATGCCAGAAGACCAGGCCGGGAGCCTCGTCCTGCTGGTGATACAGATCGAGTTCCTTGCCCAGCTTGCGGTGATCGCGTTTCTCGGCCTCCGCAAGCATGTGCAGATAGGCCTCCTGGTCGTCCTTGCGAGCCCACGCGGTGCCATAGACGCGTTGCAGCATCTCGTTGCGGCTGTCGCCCCGCCAATAGGCGCCGGCCACCTTCATCAGCTTGAAGACCTTGAGCTTGCCGGTGGAAGGCACATGGGGCCCGACGCAAAGGTCTACGAAAGCACCCTCGCGGTAGAGCGAGATTTCCTCGCCGTCGGGTATGCCGGCGATGATCTGCGCCTTGTACTTTTCGCCGATGGATTCGAAAAACGCGACGGCGTCCTCCCGCTTCCAGACCTCGCGGCGCACGGCCTCGTCCTTGGCGGCCAGCTGGCCCATCTTGCGCTCCATGGCCTCGAGGTCCTCCGGGGTGAAAGGACGCTGGTACGCGATGTCGTAATAAAAACCGTTCTCGATGACCGGGCCGATGGTTACCTGCGCGTCGGGATACAGTTCCTTGATCGCGTACGCCAGCAGGTGCGCGGTGGAGTGGCGGATGATGTCCAGTCCCTCGGCATCGCGATCGGTGACGATCGCCAGGCGCGCGTCGGCGTCTATCAGATGCGAGGTATCGACGAGGCGGTCATTCACCCTGCCCGCCAGCGCCGCCTTGGCCAGGCCCGGCCCTATCGACGCGGCAACTTCGGCAACCGTCACCGCGCGTTCGAAGGTGCGCGCAGAGCCGTCGGGAAGGGAAATCGAGATCATGACTATCTCCGGGCGTTCACGCGGTCGTGCCGGGGAGCGGCTGCGGCGCGTCATAAAAGAAAAATGCGCGGACGAGCCGCGCATTTCCCATCTCGTCCGCGATATTGACCATGCTTTCCGCACCGCCCGCATTCCACGGAACGCGGTGGGCAATCCCATTTTGCGGTGACCTGGGGCTGCAGGAAAATCAGGCCGGTTGGCCCGACACAACCGTCGCCGGTAACTGCCCATCAACCGCCGTCCGGCACGCGGACCGGTAGCCTGGTAGGCGCGATTGGACTCGAACCAACGACCCCCACCATGTCAAGGTGGTGCTCTAACCAGCTGAGCTACGCGCCTCCTGCAAGGCCGGGATGATACACGATGCCTCATCCGGGCTACTTCTGCCGCCCGCACGGGTGACTTCAGGTGGCGTAATGTGCGCTAATGCACATCCGGAATAGGGGCGGTCGGGTATATCTGGAATTGAGCGGCCGTCATCGTTACGTAATGTGATGTACATATCCCTGTAAAGGGATGGAAATACTGTGACGTCCATTGAACCTTCTGAGAGCCAGACGATGCTCGAATCCGACACCACGTCCCGCACCGACCAGGCCGCAATTGCGGCGTCCGACGCGCGCAACGTCAGTGAGACGGCATTGTGCGTGGGTATGGCACGCAGCCCGGCAGACCTGGAAGAGGCTCAACGCCTGCGTTATAGCGTCTTCGCCCAGGAAATGGGAGCAAGACTCGGCAACACCCAGGATTGCATCGATCGCGATGAGTTCGACATGTATTGCGACCACCTGCTCGTGCGCGAGGCCGAGTCGGGCCGGGTCGTGGGCACGTATCGCATCCTCCCGCCGCACCGCCGCGAGCAGATTGGCCGCCTGTATTCGGAGTCCGAGTTCGACCTCGCCCGCCTGGGCAACCTGCGCTCCTCGCTGATCGAGGTGGGCCGCTCCTGCGTAGCCCCCGAGCATCGCACCGGTTCGGCCATCCTGATGCTCTGGGCGGGATTGGCGCAATACATGCGCAAAGGGAACTACCGTCATTTGATCGGTTGCGCCAGTGCCCCATTGGCCGATGGCGGAATGCAGGCGGCGGGTCTGCGCGACAAGCTCCAGGACTATCTCGCCCCTCAGGAATATCGGGTATTCCCGCACCTGCCCTTCCCGCACGAGCGCATCGCCCGTCCCGCCAAAGTGGAAATGCCGCCCCTCATCAAGGGGTATCTGCGGCTGGGTGCCAAGATTTGCGGCGAACCGGCCTGGGATCCGGATTTCAACACCGCGGACTTCCTCATCTGGCTGTCGCTCGACAGCATGTCGCCGCGGTACGCGCGGCACTTCGACCTACTGGCGGCGCAAGGTGAAACGGCAACGGTCTAAGCGTCTCGTCCTGGACGAAGGCGCGTGGAAGTGGGTGTTTTACTGGCTGTTTGCGCCCATGGCGGGGGCGGCCAGGAGCAAGCAGGGCGATGAGCGCATTTACCTAGCTCCTTTTTAGACCCTCACCCTAGCCCTCTCCCGCAAGCGGGAGAGGGGATTTACCTCCTAGCCCTCTCCCTCCTGCAAGCGGGAGAGCGGATTTACTTGAGTGCTCGCTACACCCCCTCTCCCGCTTGCGGGAGAGGGCCGGGGTGAGGGTGATCGCACAGTCGTTATTTCCGCCTCGCCACCAATATCCCCTTCACTTCCGCCAGCTGCGCCAGCGACCGCCGCAACGCCGCTCCATCGGGCACCTCGATGGTGAAACTCATCTCCGCCTGATCCCGATGCGAGTGGGTATTGACGCCGATGACGTTGAGCTTTTCCCGCGCGAACACCTCGCTGATATCGCGCAGCAGCCCCTGCCGGTCGGTGGCCAGTACCAGCACTTCCACCGGATAGGACGAAGCCGTACGGCCGGAGCCTGCCTCCCACTCCACCTCGATGAGCCGCTCGGGCTGCCGCTCCATCAGGCCACGCGCATTCGCGCAGTTGCCCCGATGCACGGATATGCCGCGGCCCCGCGTTACGAAGCCGATGATCGTGTCCGGCGGTATGGGGCGGCAACAACGTGCCAGCGAGGTGAGCAGGGAGTCCACGCCAACAACCAGCACCGATCCCCGGCCGCCCGAGGCCGCAGGACGAGGCTTGTCCAGCGTGATGGGCGCAGGCGTGGGATTGGCTACGGGTCCGGCAAGCACCTGTTCGATGCTGCGCAAGCTGAATTCATCCTTGGTCGCCGCCGCGCACAGCTCCTCGGCGGATGCAAATCCCAGACGCCGCGCGAGGTCCTCATGGGCTACGGCCGTGCGTCCCAGGCGCTGCAGCTCGCGCGTGATCAGGTCGCGCCCGGCCGCTACGGACTGCTCGTGCTCTTGCGCGTTGAACCATTGGCGCACCTTGGTGCGGGCGCGGGCGCCGGCCAGGAAACCGAGTTCCGGATTGAGCCAGTCACGGCTGGGGCCTCCGGTACGTGCGCTCATGATTTCCACCGTCTGGCCGGTACGCAGCGGTGTGTTCAGTGACACCAGCGCGCCATTGACGCGCGCGCCGCGGCAGCGATGGCCCAGGTCGGTGTGGATGTGATACGCAAAATCGATAGCCGTGGCGCCCTGCGGCAACTCCACGACGCGGCCCTGCGGTGTCAACGCATAGACGCGGTCGGCGGCCTCGGGGCGATCTCCGGGATCAACTTCGCGCTGCCAGTCGAGCAGGCGGCGCAACCACGCGATCTTTTCGGACTCGGCCCGGTCATCGCCAACGGCTTCCTTGTACCGCCAGTGCGCGGCGACACCCAGTTCTGCCTGCTCGTGCATGGCTCGGGTGCGGATCTGGATTTCCAGCGGCTTGCCGTCGGCGTCCTCGACGACCGTGTGCAGGGACTGGTAGCCATTGGTCTTCGGCTTGGCGATGTAATCGTCGAACTCGCCTTCCATCGGGCGCCAGCGCCGATGGACGATATCGAGTACTTCATAGCATTCCGAAATGCGCTCGACGACCACCCGCAGCGCGCGCTGGTCGAAGATCTGGCCGAACTCCAGGTCCTTGGCGCTCATCTTGGCTGCAATACTGGCGATGTGCTTGGGCCGGCCGCTGACCACCGCATGGATCTCGGCCGCCCGCAAGGCCGCCTCCAGTCCGGCCACCGCAGACAAGACACGCTCCTCGCGCTGGCCGCGCTTCTCCTCGAGCAGTCGCGCCACTCGCTGGTACGCATCCGGATCGATGAAGCGCAGCGCAAGGTCTTCGAGTTCCCATTTGAACTGCCAGATGCCCAGCCGATTGGCGAGCGGCGCGTAGAGCGCAATTGTCTCGCGCGCATACGCCTCGACGCCGGTGACGCGGCGTGCGGCCAGGTAGCGCAGGGTCTGCAGACGCGAGCCCAGGCGCAGCAACACCACGCGCATATCGTTCACCATGGCCAGCAACATGCGGCGCAGGGCCTCATCCTGGCCCTCGGGCGCTGCCGCCGGATGGGCGCCCGCGGCGCGCATGCGATTGCGCACGGAATCGGACAAGTGTCGCAGTTGACGCAGGTCGGCCACCAGCAGCGCAACGGAGGCGCCAAAGTGGTTGCGCAGCCAGCGGTCGGCGTCGCGGATGACGTCGTGCACGGCAAAGAGGTAGGCGGCCGCCACCAGATCCTGATCGGGCCGGACCGCTGCCACGATGGTGGCCAGGGCCTGGGCGTGCTCGCTCAGGAGTTCGCCCGTCTCCAGCGCCCGGTCCGCGTACAGCGGAAACACCAGGGCGCGGGCCTGTTCAGGATCGGTGCCGGCCGCTTGCGGGGCGGCATCAGCCAGGGGCGTGGTCATGCGCAGAGAGTTTAGTCCGGTACGCTACCAAAAAAGCGTCGGTGGCCTATTACCTTGTTCAATAACCTACGTCGTATTTTGTCGCCTCGATCCGTTGCGATCCCGCAGCACCTTTGGGAGGCGCAACTGCACCGCTTTGCGCCATTGCAGCAGCTCACGGCATCGGCGCGCGGCGAATTGCAAACGCTCTGCGGGCAGTTCCTCGGACAAAAGAGCCTGTCGGCCGCCGCCGGTCTCACGCTCACGGACGCCATGCAACTGCATATCGCGGCGCAGGCCTGCCTGCCCATTTTGCAGCTGGGGCTGGGCTGGTATCGAGGCTGGCACGGCATTGTGGTGTACCCGGCGCGGTTCCGCGTGCGGCGCAGGGTCCAGGATGAGATCGGCCTCGAGCACGACCTTGACGAAACGCTGGCCGGCGAAGCCTGGGATGGTGGACCGGTCGTACTCTCCTGGGAGGACAGCGCGCCCGCCGGGGAACAAGCCGCTGACACTAGTGAGGATGCGCGCCGGCCCATCAGCGGTAACGTGGTGATCCATGAGTTTGCGCACACCCTCGATCTGCTGAGCGGCACCGCGAACGGCATGCCGCCTCTGGATCGCCGCCTGCACGCGGGCCTCGACGCGGCGCGCTGGGCCGTCGTCCTGGAAGATGCCTACGAGCGTTTTTGCGCGGAGCTGGACCTGCTTGAAAGCGAAATCCCCGCCGACATGGATCCGGAATCCGCCGCGGCGGACGATATCTATTCGCGGCTGCCACTGGATCCCTATGCCGCGAGCGATCCTGCAGAATTTTTTGCGGTATCGAGCGAGGCGCTATTCGTGGCGCCGGATCCGCTCGCGGCGGCATTTCCGGAGTGGTACGAGATACTGGCTCGCTTTTACCGCCTTGATGCCGAGTCGCGGCTCACGCAAAGCGCGCAGCGCCCGCGTTGAGCTGCCTGCGGCAAGTGGCTCTGCACGCAGCGATGCGGCGCACTCACGGCTGCCTTGGGCTCACCGGCGCCTTGGGCTCACCGGTGCATTGGGCTCACCGTTGTATTGCGCGCACCGCAGCGTTGCACGCACCGCCAATCCCGTTTGCAGCTCAGGGCGCGCCAAGAAAATCGCGGACGATGTCAATCTGCGCCGCTTCGAAGAACATGGGTGCATGACCGACGCCCGGCACGGTGACCATGCGCGGCCGCGGTCCCCGGCTGCACATCTGCGCGGCCGACTCGGCACTGAGGAGATCGGACGTCTCTCCCCGGAGCAGCAGGGTCGGACAGGCGATGCTGTCGTAGAAATGCCAGAGCATCTGCTCGCCCGCCTGAACGATTTCCGGCGTCAGTGCGCGCAGCACCTCGGCAATGGCCGGGTCGTAGTGCAGGACGAAACCATCGCCGCTGGGCCGCAGCGAGGTCTCGGTCAATTCGTGCCACTCGGCCTCGGTGCGCAAGGCAAATCCCGGCGCGATCGAGCGGATGTAGTCCCGTGCCTCCTCCACCGACGCGAATCGCGTGGGCTGACCTACGTAGGCGCCAATCCGCAGCAGCCCCCCCAACTCCAGGTGCGGCCCCACATCGTTGAGGATCAGCCGGTCGATGGGGGAATCGGGCATTCCGGCCAGGCCGATGCCAATCAGGCCGCCCATGGACGTACCCAGCCAGGCAACGCTGGGAACGTCCAGCCGCGCGATCAGCGTGACCATGTCGGCGGTGTATTGGCTGATCTGGTAGTGGGCCGGGTTGCGCAGCCAGTCGCTACGCCCGCGACCCGCAACGTCGGGGCAAACGATGCGCCAGTCCCGTGCCAGTACCCGCGCCAGCCGGTCGAAGTCGCGGCCGCTGCGGGTCAGGCCGTGCACGCACAGAAGGACGCGTGGATTGTGCGGATCCCCCCACTCCACATAGCGCATGGCGTGCAAACCGCCTGGGCTCAAGCACTGCACGGCTCCCATCCGCGGCTCGGTCATCGTCGTTGTCCTGTGTTGGGTTGCGATCTGCGGGACAATATCACCGCCTGGCGACCCGCACGCCATGCGGCCCCGATGGTATCGATGAGGCGGGCGGAGTTGGCGGGGCCGGGAGGGCTGGCGCCGCCTGCGGTACCGGGACGCCAGTGCGCGGCACAGCGGTATCACAAGGGGCTGGCGGACCCACGGTCGCGGCCGCAGGTTGATTGAACCAGTACCGCGCATGATCCTGCCGCCAACATTCCACGGTCGTTCGGTCCGCGGTAAAGCGCCACTGCACCGCGCCACGCTCGTCGGAACGGATCACGGCGACGTCATGCGCCCGGTAGCGCGCGACGACCGCCGCGTGGGGGTGACCATAATGATTGCGATAGCCCAGCTGCATGCTGACCCACTGCGGCGCGGTCGCCGCGATGAGGGCCTCGCTCGACGAGCTGTGGCTGCCATGATGGGGCGCCACGATGAGCGCCACGCGCAGGTCCTGTCCACGAGCGCGGCTGCGCTCGAGCATCTGCTTCTCCTGGCGCTCGGGGATGTCACCGGTGAGCAGCACCCGGTGCGCGCCGATCTGGGCGAGCACGACACAACTGCGGGCGTTGGTGCTCGCCCGTGCGTCTTCGTACAAAGGCACATCCGGATGCAGCATTTCCAGGGACAGGTCCCCCAGCACGAGCCGCTGGCCGGCCTCGCAGCGCGCCAGCGGGGCAGGCTCGCCGAGCAACCGATGACCGGGCGCAATGGAGGTCCAGACCCGGTCGATGGCGAGCGTACGCAGCAAGGATCGCGCACCACCGGCGTGGTCGATATCGGGATGGGAAATGATCAGCGCGTCGACGTGCGGCAGACCGCGGGCCCGCAGGTAGGGAACGATCACGCGGCTGCCCGCGTCGGCGTCGGCCGAGTAGCGCGGCCCGGTATCAAAGAGCACGACGTGATCGGCGGTTTCCAGCACGATGGCCATGCCCTGCCCCACGTCCAGTGCGCTTACCCACAGCTCACCGGCGGCCGGACGCGCGACCGGCCATGCAAAAAGCGGTAGCAGGCCCGCGATACCCAGCCATCGCAGGGGCCAACCCCGAGGTGCCAGCAACCAGGCACATCCGGCCGCGGCCACGGCCAGAGCCCAGGACGGTGGCAGCGGCATTGCGACCCAGGACCATTGCGGGGTGGTGAGCCACTGCAGCAGCAGCGCCAGCGCGCCAAACACATTCTCGGCCGCTGTCAGCAGCAGGCGCGCCGCCGCCGCGCTGCCATCACCGCAGGTTGCGACCGCAGCGCCGATCAGGGCCAAGGGCGCAACCAGGTAACTGACCACGGGAATGGCCACGGCATTGGCCAAAGGCGCAACCAGGGATATCTGGCCAAAGATGGCCAATGTCAGCGGCACTTGCCCGACGGTGATGGCGGCCTGGACGCGAACGCCCTCGCGCAGGGCCGTGCGCCACCCGGGCGGCGGCGCGAGCGCACCGCTCGATACGAGAAATATGCAGGCGACAGCGCCGAAGGAAAGCCAGAATCCCGCCGCCAGCACGGCCCAGGGATCCCACAGGCACACCAGCGCGCCGGCGCCAGACAGGACGGTGGCGGCGCCCAGTCGTGCCCGCCCGCATTGGGCCAGCGCCACGACGCTGAGCATGAGCAAGGTTCGTTGGGCCGGTACGCCCCAGCCGGCAAGCAGGCAATACGCCAGGCCGCCGCCGATGGCCGCTATCGCGCGCACGACGGGCACGGTGGCCATGCGCAGCAAACCGGGGCTGCGGCGCCACAAGGCGGCGACAAGAACGGCGGCCAGCGCAGCAATCATGGTGATGTGAAGGCCGGAAATACTGACGAGGTGCGATATGCCCGTGCGATTGAACAGGCTCCAGTCATCTTCATTGATG
>Ga0209698_10007471_pt1 | contig 11468 bp, 8 predicted proteins | sample LitLauG_LLR_2012_FD_187203 | JGI IMG/M metagenome (GOLD analysis project Ga0209698, IMG submission 187203) | Freshwater sediment microbial communities from Pennsylvania, USA - Little Laurel Run_MetaG_LLR_2012 (SPAdes) (version 2) | ecosystem: Environmental > Aquatic > Freshwater > Creek >... | reverse complement strand
AGCACCGCCGCGTCTTCCTGGCCGAAGTCAAAGACGCCGCTTCCAGGCCTCTTCTCGCTTGGATTCATAGGAGTGACTTATACGTCGCCTGCCCTCACGGACGAACTCCGGCCATGCCCGCGTCTCACTCGTCCCGACGAACGAGGGGGGCCGGCAACCTCTCAATCTACTTATATAAGGAAGAAATTCCCGCCGGTGTGCTGCCCGTCACCACAACCTACCTGAACCAAAAACGCCCCTGGGAAGAGCGTCACCTCAACCTCACACTCTCCGAAAAACCACCCAACTCGCCCTGCTGGGCAGCTTCCTGCTAGCCGTCATCGGCTAGCCCTTCGCTTCTCCGGACTCTTGAACTTCTGAACTCCTGAACATTTCAACTCTCTTCCTCCTCCAAGTCCCTCCAATTCGGCCCCGTCCCCATCTCCACCACCAGCGGCACCGCCAGCTTGTGTACGCCTTCCATCTCTTCCTTCACCAACTTCTCCAGCTTGCCCTTTTCCTTCGCCGGCAGTTCAAACAGCAGTTCGTCATGCACCTGCAGAATCATCCGCGCAGCCAGCTTCTCTTTTTTCAACCGCGCATCAATCGAAATCATCGCCAGCTTGATCAAATCCGCTGCCGTTCCCTGCAGCGGCGAATTCAGCGCCGTGCGCTCCGCGAAATTCCGCAATTGCATCTGCGGCGAATTGATCTCTGGAATCGGCCGGATTCTCCCGAACAGCGTCTTCGCCACTCCCGTCTTCCGCGTCTCCACCAGCACGTCATCCAGATACTTCTTCACCCCGCGATACCTCGTGAAATACGCATTGATAAACTGCGCCGCCTCCTTCTGCTCGATCCCCAGTTGCTGCGCCAGCCCAAACGCCGAAAGCCCGTAAATAATTCCGAAGTTGATCGCCTTGGCCGCCCGCCGGTGCTCCGCCGTCTGAGCCAGCGGACCCACGCCAAACACTTCCTGCGCCGTGCGCGCGTGAATGTCCTCTCCATTCTTGAACGCATCCACCAGCACCGGGTCGCGCGAAAAATGCGCCATGATCCGCAATTCAATCTGCGAATAATCCGCCGACAGAAGAATCTGCCCCTTCTGCGCCACAAACGCCGCGCGAATCTCCCGCCCCAGTTCGCTCCGAATAGGAATGTTCTGCAGGTTCGGATCGCTCGAGCTCAGCCGCCCTGTCGCCGTCCCCGTTTGCGAAAAGCTCGTGTGCAGCCGCTTCGTCTCTGGATGAATCAACTTCGGCAGTGCATCCACATACGTGGACTTCAGCTTCGCGATCTCGCGATACTCGATCACTTTCCCGGGCAGATCGTGCTGCTCCTTCATCTCCTCCAGAATGTCCGCCGCCGTTGACCGCACTTTCCCCTTCCCCCGCCGCGTCGGCGGCTGCAGGTTCAGCTTGTCGAACAAAATCTCCGCCAGTTGCGTCGGTGAATTCACGTTGAATTCCGCACCTGCCAGCTTCCAGATCTCTTTCTCCAGCCGCCGCACCTCTTTTTCCATCGAGTGCGACATTTTCGCCAGCGCGTCCGGGTCCACCAGAATTCCCACGCGCTCCATCTCCGCCAGCACCCCGGCCAGCGGCAGATCAATATCCTCGTAAACACTCTCCAGTCCTTGCACCTCCACTTCCTTGCGCAACACCGGTGCCAGCCGCTGCAAATAATCCGCCCGCTCGCCCGCTCCTCCGCCAATTGGCACATTAAACTGCCGGAAAATCACATCCGCAAAATTGTGGTTCGCCGTCGTCGGCCGCAATAAATACGAATAAAGCTGCGTCGCGTGCTCGATGCCTTCCGCCGGGCCCGTCAGCAATTGGAACAGCTTCGGGTCGTGCACAATTTTTCGCCGCTTCCCGTCCTGCGTGACCCCGGCCAGCGCCTTCAGCGACTCGCCCTTCTCATCCGCCCAGACCGCGCGCCCTTCTCCCTCTTTCTGCGAAACCTCGATCCCCGACACTCGCGTCCCAAATCCCTCCGTCTCCCGCTCCCCCGTCTCCAGATTCAGCCACACCGCCAGCGCATTCTTCGCCGGCACTTTCTTCAAATACTCCCGAAACTCCTCCACATCCTTAAACTGCGCATAGTCCTTCGCCGCCCCCGTCGCCCCGCTTTTGTCTTCCTCTTTCTCGCCACTCGCCACTCGCCACTCGCCACTTCCTCCCGCAGCAAGCAGTTCCTTTAAAAGTGAGTTGAATCCCAGCTCCCGGTACAACACCTCCAGCGCCCCAGGATCCGGCGCCTGTACCTGCAGCTTCTCCAGATCCACTTCCAGCGGCACATCCTTATGGATCGTCGCCAGTTGCTTGCTCATCATCACCTGTTCTCTTTGCTGCTGCAGCGCCTCGCGGTAACGCTTGTTCGTTACTTCATCCGCATGATCCAGCGCGCTCTCCACGCTCCCGTACTTCTGGATCAGCTCCGTCGCGCCCTTTTCACCAATCCCCTTCGCTCCTGGAATGTTGTCCACCGTGTCGCCCAGCAACGCCATCAGGTCAATCACCTTCTCTGGCGGCACGCCCAGGATCTCTTTTACTTTCTCCTCATCCACAATCGTGTCGGCCTTGGCCCCACCCGAGCCCGTCCGCAGAATGCGCACGCCGGAATTCACCAGTTGCATCATGTCCTTGTCGTTCGAGATCACCAGCACATCAATCTTCTTCGCCGACGCCTTCTTCGCCATCGTCCCGATCACGTCGTCGGCCTCGAACCCGTCCAGCTCCAGTATCGGCAGCCGCATCGCCTCGCACAGCCGGCGCACGTAAGGCAGTTGCACGCTCATTTCGTCCGGCATCGGGGGCCGCTGCGCTTTGTATGCCTCAAACAATTTGTCGCGAAACGTCGGCTGCCGCGTGTCAAACACGATCGCCACATATTCTGGCTTGTAGTCCTTCAGCAGCCGCCGCACGATATTCGCAAACAGGAAAGGCACTTTGGTGGGAATGCCGCTCGGCGCGTTCATTCGCACCATCGGCGCATAAAACGCCCGGTAGATATGCGCCATCGCATCCACCAGGAACAACTTCTTCGTATTTTCGCTCTTAGCCATCATCGCGCGAGTATACCTTGGAGTGCGGGAGGCAAGCTCCCGCTTTTGCGCTCTACCCCACTCGAGGCGGTCTTATGAATATTTGCTAGGGGGTCGGAGCTATAGCTCCGACATTTAGAGCTAAGAAACCCGGGGCTTTAGCCCCTGAGGAAACTCTTCGGATCTTTCACGGTTTATTTATGAGACAAATTCCAGAGAATCGCTCGCGTAAGCCAGCCCAGGTAGCTCGGGCTTTAGCCTGTGCACCCGATCAACGTGCAATAATTCCACTTCCAGCAGGAGCACACGTGCCCCCACAGAATACCTACTTCCTGAACTCCCCCCGCCTGGGTTTCCGCACCTGGTCCATGGAAGACGTCCCGCTAGCCCTTGCCCTCTGGGGAAATCTCGAAGTCACCAAAACCTTCGGCGGCCCTTTCTCCGAATCCCAAATCCTCGAACGCCTCGCCCGCGAAATCGCCAACCAGCTCAGCTACAAGCTCCAATACTGGCCCGTCTTCCTCCTCGCCACCAACGAATTTGCCGGCTGTTGCGGCCTCCGCCTTTACAAACAAGGCAAACAGATCTTCGAACTGGGCTTCCACTTCCTTCCGCAATTTTGGGGAAAAGGACTTGCCACCGAAGCGGCGCAAGCTGTCATCTCTTACGCGTTCGGTCCGCTCGCCCTAAAAGGTCTCTTCGCCGGCCATCACCCTGATAACGCGGCTTCCAAAAAGGTTCTCGAAAAACTAGGTTTCCGCTATACCCACGACGAACTCTACCCGCCCACCGGCCTCATGAACCCGTCCTACTTCCTCGCCCCGCCGCCAAATCAATTTCTCTCTTAGCGGCCGGTGTACAACAAACTGAGATGGACTGGAACCATGTCATTCTGAGGGCTGTGCCTTTTGCAGCCCGAAGAACCTCAACTGAAAACTCACGACAGCCTGTCCGCCAAAATCCCGCTTCCTGTTCGCTGCTATCTGCTCGCTGTTCTCCCTCAAACAATTCCCAGACTCTTTCCAACCTCCGCCAACACATCTGCCGCCTTCAGCAAGTGCTCCCTCTTATGCGCCGCGCTCACAATCGCCCGCAGCCGTGCCTTCCCCTCCGGCACCGTCGGGTATCCTACCGCCGGCGCGAACACGCCCGCCTCAAACAACTTCCGCGAAAACTCAAACGCCTTCGCCCCGTCACCCACGTGAATCGGCACAATCGGCGTCTCGCTCGTCTTGAACTGAAACCCGCGCTTCTTCAGCTCTTTCTTGAAATACTTCGTATTCGCCCACAGCTTCTTCACCAGCTTCTCGCCCTCTGGCGAATCCAGCAGTGTAAACGCCGCCTGGCAAGCCGCCGCCGTGGCCGGCGGATGCGAAGTCGAAAACAGAAACGGCCGCGCCCGCAAATACAAAAAGTCAATCAAATCCCGCGAGCCGCACACATAACCGCCCATTGATCCAATCGCCTTGCTCAGCGTGCCCACCTGAATCTGCACGCGCCCGTGGCAATTGAGATGATCGATCGTTCCGCGCCCGCCTCTTCCCAGCACCCCGCTCGCGTGCGCGTCGTCCACCATCATGATGCAGCCGTACTTCTCCGCCAGGTCGCAAAGCCCAGGCAGCGGTGCAATATCCCCGTCCATCGAAAACACGCCGTCCGTAATAATCAGCTTCTTCCCGGGAAACTCTGCGTGCTCCTGCAAAATCCGCTCGCAGTCCGCCACATCCTTGTGCTTGAACACCTTGATCGTCGCCCTTGATAACCGCGCCCCGTCAATGATCGAAGCGTGATTCAACTCATCCGAAACGATCAAATCCTCTTTGCCCAAAACCGCGGACACCGTCCCCGCATTCGCCGTGAATCCTGACTGAAACACCACGCACGCTTCCACATTCTTAAACTTCGCGATCTGCTCTTCCAGTTCCATGTGCAACTTCATCGTTCCCGCGATCGTCCGCACCGCGCCCGCGCCCACTCCCAACTTCCGCACCGCCTCGATCGACGCCTTCCGCAACCTCTTATCCGACGTCAGCCCCAAATAATTGTTCGACGCCAGGTTGATCACCTCGCGCCCGTCAAACACGCATACCGGCCGCTGCTCCCCCTCCAGCACCCGCAACTTCGGCGCCACCCCCTTCGCCCGCAATTCGTTCAGCGCCTCCGTCACATACCCCAGCGGATTCTTCTTCGTAGCCATCGCTCCCGTCTCACTCATATCTTCTTCTCCAACCTCTGTGCTCTCTGTGTCCTCTGTGGTGAAATCTTCCTCTTAGCTCTTCATCCCATTCGGATAAATCAAAATCTTCCCCGCCATCCCGCTCTGCAATTTCGTAAACGCCTCTTCAAAATTCTCCAACCCCACTCTCTCCCCAAACAGCGGCTCCAGGTTCAACCGCCCTGCCTTCAGCAGCGCCGTCATCTGCACCCACGTCTGATACATCCGCCTTCCATAAATCCCCTGCACTGTCGCACCCTTGAAAATCACGTCGTTCACCAGGTCCAGCGGCACGTTCTCCGTCGGTATCCCCAGCAGCGAAGCCCTTCCCCCCGCCCGCAGCGCCTTGAACCCCTGCTGAATCGCCGAAGGCACCCCGCTCATCTCCAGCAGCACATCCACTCCGGTTCCGGCAGTGTCTCCCAAAATTTTCGCAACCGCATCTTCCGCCGCCGGATTGATCACCACGTCCGCGCCCATTTGCTTCGCCATCTCTCGCCGGTGCGCATTCGTCTCCGTCGCGAACACCGTCGAACTCCCGCACGCCTTCGCCACCGCGATGGACATCAACCCAATCGGCCCGCATCCCGTCACCAGCGCTGTCTGCCCCGCGATCGCTCCCGCCAGCACCGTGTGTACCGCGTTCCCCAGCGGATCCAGAATCGCCGCATACCGCTCTGGAATGGCCGCGTCCAGCTTCCAGATATTCGTCGCCGGAATTTTCACAAACTCCGCGAACGCCCCATCCGCGTCAATCCCGATCACCGTCACATTCGGGCAAATGTGCGCCTCGCCCAGCCGGCACTGGTGGCAGTGCCCGCAACTCACGTGCATCTCCGCGCTCACGAAATCGCCCACGCGCACCGACGTCACATCCGCGCCCACCCGCTCCACCACGCCGCAAAACTCGTGCCCCAGCGTCACCGGAGGTTTGATCCGCCCCTGCGACCAGTGATCCCATCCATAAATGTGCAAATCCGTCCCGCAAATCGAAGCCGCCTTCACGCGCACCAGCACGTCCCCATGCCCCACTTCCGGCACCGGCACACTCTCCAGCGTCAACCCCTTCGCCGCTTGCATCTTCCGCAGCGCTTTCATTGTGGCGGGCATTCCGGCAGGCTCCTAACCCAGGCAGGTCTCTTCGCAACGCACAATCTCAAATCCTAGCATCCTTTGCATCACACCTGTATGCCTGCTGTCATTGCATCAGGTCTCGCCCGATCAAGCGGCACCAGCCCGTAAACTCGAGGGTGCCCCATCCTTTGCGGTTTTTGCAAAGGGTGGGTTCTTCCGATCAGATGGCACGATTTTCTTCTTTGTCATCCCGACCGAAGCATCCCGGCTTTTTCTTTCGCGCCGCATTTTGGCGAGCCGGGTTGCGCAGTGGAGGGACCGCGGCACCACTTCAGACAGATATCTCCCAAATTAACCGTTACATCCGCAAACGACACGCGCTATTCTTCGAATAAACTTACACTCCGATGCCCATCCGACCCTTCCTCGCCACCATCCACGAAGCCCAAAAACTCCTCTCCCAATATCTTCCCGTCACCCCGCTCGTCCCGTGCCCCCCGCTCAATCGCGGCAACACGGAAGTCCACCTCAAACTCGAAACCGTTCTCCCCACCAACTCCTTCAAACCTCGCGGCGCCCTCTACGCCCTCGCCACGCATCTCCGCCATCACGCCATTCAGGAAGTCATCGCCTCCAGCACCGGCAATCACGGTGCAGCCGTGGCATTCGCCGCAAAAACTCTTGGAATCTCCGCCACAATCTTTCTTCCCGCCAATCCCAATCCCGTCAAACGCCGCCGCATCGCCGATCTCGGCGCTCGCATCGTCGAAGCCGGCGGCCCGGATCTCGCCCACGCCTTCCTCGCAGCCGACGAATATTCCCGCCGACCAGGCGTCTATTTCCTCAACGACGCCACCGACCCCGACCTCACCGCCGGCCCCGCCACCATCGGCCTCGAAATCCTCGCGCAGCTCCCCCAGGTCGCCGCCATCTACGTTCCGATGGGAGACACCGCGCTCATCCGCGGCCTCGCCGCCGCCGTCAAACAGTCCGATCCGCGCGTGCACATCATCGGTGTCCAGGCCGAACGCGCTCCATCCTATTATTTATCCTGGAAAGAAAACCGCCCCGTCCCCACCGACACCTGCGACACCATCGCCGACGGCCTCGCCACCCGCACACCCGAACCCGAAAATGTTCGCGCCCTTCGCGAACTCGTCGACGACGTGATCCTCGTCTCCGAAGACGAAATGCTCAACGCCATCCGCCTCCTGCACCAGCACGCCAACGTCATCGCCGAACCCGCCGGCTCCGCCGCCACCGCCGCCTTCCTCAAACAACCCTTTCCGCGCGGTCCGGTCGCCCTCCTCGTCACTGGCGGCAACCTCACCGACCCCATCCGCCTCCGCGCCGGCCTCCCCTAATCGCGTGCGCGTTCTTTTCTCTGTCATCCCGACCGGAGCAGCCCGGCTCTTCCTTCGCGCGAATTCCAGCGCGCCGGGTTGCGCAGTGGAGGGACCGAGGCAACACTTCAAAAATCTATCCGTTCCGATCGAACGGCAGGATCCTCTTCTCTGTCATCCCGACCGGAGGGGCCGATTTTCTCTCCCGCGCCGCTTTTCGGCGCGTCGGCCCCGCAGTGGAGGGACCGCGGCAATACTTTAGAGAATCTCTCGACCGATCGTCTCCCGACCAAATGACGCGCTTCTCTTCTTTACTTCTTCACTTTCTTGCTTCGCTTTCTCTTATTCATCTCCACCTTCATCCCCGTCACCGGCTTCCTCCTATTCAACTTCGCCGCCTCCACAATCAACTTCTTCAGCGCCGGCTTCCTCACATCGTTCATCGTCCGCACCTTCACGTGCCGCACGCTCTTCCCTGTCCCTTCCAGCAATCTCTCCGGGTCGGGCAGCGCCGCCCCGCGCAAGAAAATGAACGTCACATGTTCTTTCCCCGCCATAAATCCGCAAACCGTCCCGTTTGCGTCAAACGACGGTATCTTCCACGGATTCACATACTCCTCACAACCCGCGATCGTCCTCTTCACCAGCGCCCGCAAGCCCTTCAACACATCCTTCAACTTCCCCGCCTTCGCCACATACGCCTCAATCCACTCCCGCCCTTCTTTCCCCTCAATCGTCGGCATGGTTGCCTCCTCTCAATCCGCTGCCATTCTATTCCTCTCTTCCTTCTTCCATATAGCGCTGCCTTTAAGCTAGATCATCCTGCCCGTCACCTTTTGCGGTTTTTGCCTTCGTCACCCCTTATAATCGAATTTCTCACTTCCCATGACCGACTCTCCCTCGCTACCCACCGAATCCTCCGCCGACTCCCCCTTCTCCACCACCCTCAAAATTCTCCCCGCCGTCTTCTTCACCTTCGTCTGCTACCTCACCATTGGCATCCCTCTCGCCGTCCTGCCTACTTACGCCCACCTGCAACTCGGCTACGGCACCGTCCTCGCCGGACTCGTCATCAGCGCCCAATACATCTCCACCGTCCTGTCCCGCCCACGCGCCGGCCACATGATAGATCACCTCGGCCCCAAGCGCGTGGTCATCTATGGCATCTTCGCTTGCGCCGCCAGCGGTCTTTGCAACTTCTTCGCCTCCTTCTTCACTCCCTCTCCAGCCGTCGCCCTCGGACTGATCCTGCTCGGACGCCTCGTCCTCGGCGTTGGTGAAAGCATGGTTGGCACCGGCGCCTCGATTTGGGGCATCGGACGCGCCGGTTCCCAGCACATTGCCAAAGTCATTTCCTGGAATGGCGTCGCCACCTTCGGCGCTCTCTCTGTCGGCGCCCCCTTCGGCGTATTCCTCCTCCAACGCTGGGGACTCGCCTCCGTCGGACTCCTTACCTGTCTGCTCGCCATCTTCAGTGTCGCCCTCGCTGCTCGTGTACCGCGCATCCCGGTTTCCGCTCCGCGTCATCTTCCATTCGCGCACGTTTTCTGGAAAGTCGCGCCACACGGCACCGCTCTGGCTCTCGGCGGCATGGGTTTCGGCGTCCTCGCCACCTTTATCACGCTTTATTTCGCGCAACTCCATTGGACCGGGGCCGCTTTCACTCTCTCCATTTACGGCATCGCTTTTATCTGCACTCGCCTTCTCTTTGTCGGACTCATCCCCCGCCTCGGCGGTTTTCCCGTGGCCATCGTCTCGCTCTTCGTCGAAATCTTCGGGCTTCTCCTCCTGGGTTTCGCCCGCGTTACCTCCGCCGCCTTCGCCGCCGCCGCCCTTATCGGCTTCGGCTTCTCTCTGGTGTTTCCAGCGCTCGGCGTGGAAGCCGTTCGCCTCCTTCCCGTCGAAAACCGTGGCACCGCTCTCGGCACCTACAACCTCTTCATTGATCTATCCCTCTTCCTCGCCGGACCCCTCGCCGGCGCCATCATCAGCCATTCCGGCTACCGCTCCGCCTTCCTCTCCTGCGCCGCCGGCGTCTTCTTCGCCTTCTGCCTCACCCTCTTCCTCGCTTCCCGCTCCCGCAATCCCGCCTAGCAGCATGAGTCTGTCATCTCAAGCGAAGTCGAAGGGACCGGAGGCCCGCGTCTTTTGCGAGCTTTTCTTTCTCTGTCATCCCGAGCGAAGCGGCCCGATTTTTCCCCCGCGCCGAAGTTTGGTACGTCGGGCCGCGCAGTCGAGGGACCCTGGCAACACGTAAACTTCAACTGTGCTCGAACTACGTGCCCCTTTGTCATCCCGCCTGCGCTGAGCGAAGTCGAAGGGACCGGAGGCTCGCGTCTTTTGCGAGCCGCAGTGGAGGGACCGCGGCTTGCTCAACACGTCTTGCCAAAGACCAAAGGAAAACGCTTCCGTTCCTCAACCTCCTTTACTTCCCATCTCCTCCCCGCATCCAACCCACATGAAATCTTTCCTCCCCTTCCCGCGTATCATTACTTGACCCCACCTCCATGCCCACTTCCGATCCCGCCATCCAACTCGACCGCGTCTCCCGCCACTACGCCATGGGCGAAACATCCGTCCGCGCCGTCAACGAAATTTCTCTCTCCGTCCCCCAAAACGAATTCCTCGCCCTCCTCGGCTCTTCCGGCTCCGGCAAATCCACGCTCCTCAATCTGATCGCCGGACTTGACCGCCCCACCTCCGGCTCCATCCTCGCCCTTGGCCAGAACATCGCCTCGCTCTCTTCCCTCGCCCTTGCCCGCTATCGCTGCAACACCATCGGCATGATCTTCCAGTCCTTCAATCTCCTCCCCCGCATGACCCTCGAGGAAAATATCGAACTACCGCTCCGCCTCGCCGAAGTGGATCGCGCCGAACGTCCTGCGCGTGTGCGCGAAGCCCTCGAACGCGTTCGCCTCACCCATCGCCTCGGCCATCGTCCCACCGAGCTTTCCGGCGGCGAACAGCAGCGCGTCGCCATCGCCCGCGCCCTCGTCAATCGCCCGAAAATTCTTCTTGCCGATGAACCCACCGGCAATCTCGATTCCGCCACCGGCGAAGCCATCCTCACGCTTCTCCGCGAACTCCAATCGCAACTCGGCATGACCATCGTCATGGTCACCCACGAACGCCCGCTCGCCGAAAAATTTGCCGACCGCCTCGCCATCCTCGGCGATGGCAAGCTGCTCTCCACCACTCCCGCGAAAGGCTTTCCGCAATGAAGCCGCGCGACCTCACCGATCTCGCCTTCCGCAACCTGCGCGAATCCATCCTGCGCAACGCCCTCACCACGCTCGGCGTCGCCGTTGGTGTCGCTTCCTTCGTCGCCATCATTTCCATCGGAGTCGGCCTCCAGCAACTCGCTTCCAAGCGCCTTTCCGAAAGCGGCCTCTTCGACACCATCATCGTCACGCCCAAGACCGATCTCCGCGGCATGGGCCGCCCCCAGCCCGAACCCGAATCGGACAAACCTCCCCGTCCGCTCGATGAAGACGCGCGCAAGGAGTTCGAAAAACTTCCCAACGTCATCGAGGTCTATCCGCAGATCCGTTTCTTCACCGAAATCCGCTTCAACAACAAGCCCTACGCCACCGTCGTCGCGGGCATGCCGGATTCTTCCCGAAATTCCGGTTCCTTCGACGGCATGAATGGCCGCTTCTTCTCCTCCACCACCGCCGACGAAGCCATCCTCCAAATCGAATTCGCCAAGGAACTTTCCGATCAGCCTTCTTCCCTCATCGGCCAGGATTTGATCCTCCGCTACGCCGAGCGCCAAGCGATCCCTTCTGCTACAACCGGCACCGAATCTTCG
>Ga0209698_10007470_pt1 | contig 11468 bp, 13 predicted proteins | sample LitLauG_LLR_2012_FD_187203 | JGI IMG/M metagenome (GOLD analysis project Ga0209698, IMG submission 187203) | Freshwater sediment microbial communities from Pennsylvania, USA - Little Laurel Run_MetaG_LLR_2012 (SPAdes) (version 2) | ecosystem: Environmental > Aquatic > Freshwater > Creek >... | reverse complement strand
AGTCGAGGCGCTCCCCCAGCTCTCACCATCCCCCAGCTCGCCGACCACCTCGGCGTCACCGAACGCCACATCCGCCGCCTCGTCGCCGAACGCCGCATCCCCTACCTCAAATGGCGACGCTTCATCCGATTCGACCCGCACGACATCACCACCTGGCTCGACCACGCCCGCCACCAACCCGACCAGGACCCCCCACGACCGATCCGCCTGAACCACTGCGCCTGTTCGACGACGCCGGCGCGCGACGACCTCGTCCCGCACCGATGGGGTCCGCGCTGCGGCATGACAGCCCGACCTTCGGGCCGCTGGTCACCGTCGCCGGCGAAGCCGAAGCGGCCCGTGATCCGGTCCGACGGGCGGCGCTGTTGGTGGCGCTCGGGCGGCGCACCGACGAAGCGCTCAACGCGACGATCGCAGAGGCACGGGCGGCCGGCTGGTCCTGGCGGTCACTCGGTGCTCGCCTGGGTGCCCCACCAAACGCTGCACCGTCGTCACCGGGTAACGCCGCCAGCTCGTCCTCGTCGTCCCCCTCCGGTGCGGCATCACCCGACCTCAGCCGAGGACGGGCGATGAGGAAAACGCGTTAGTGATCGCGGCGCGGAACTTCGGCGCGGCCGACCGCGGCCTGGAGGACGTCGAGGGCCGCAGCGAGCTGGTCGCTTCGGTGGGCGGCGACCCACGAGCGAAGCAGCTGCGGCAGGGGCGCAGGGAGATGGACAGCAATCTCGGTGACAACGCCGGCGATGTTCGCGATGACCGTTCGTAGCCGTTCCGGATCGACGTTCTTGGCCGGCTTGCAGACGAGGCGCGTTCCTCGATGGTCCGATAGGTCGTCGATGCCAACGAGCGGGACGTCCAGCGCCTCGTCAGGGTCGGGGAAGCGGTCCTTCCATGACCGCAAGTTCATCCGTCCGATGATCGTCTCCATCACCGCGTGGGGGCTGGAGTTGAACGGCACCGACTCGATGATCACCTCGCCGGCGGCTACGAGGACCCGACCGGTGAGCCGGAGAGCAGTGGGGTGGCCTCCCGAGTAGGCGCCCAGGTCGCCGCTGACCACGCAGTCATCGAGGAAGTCCGGCGACCCAACGATCTCTAGCAACTCGCTGTCCCGCACGGTCGGATCCTCCAGGACCCGTCGTAGCGCCGAGATCGCCCGGTGCGGCTGCAGTGGCGGCCGAGTGCCTTGGCGGTAGGTGCTGCCGTTGATCAACCCGACCGGTACCGATCCCATGTCGCCGCGGTCGCAGGCCAAGACGACCTCGCCCGCCCGCGACAGCCGGCACTCGGTGTAGCGGGGTCCCGAGGACCGAAAGTCCCGGCTGCCGTACTTGCCGTGGAAGTCCACCAGGCGGACCGGGACCGTCCACGGGCGGCAGAGATCCACCAAGATGTCATAGACCCCCGGGGGCCAGTCCGATGCGTTCCTCCGCCGCCGCGACCACCCGGGAACACTTCACGTGCGGCGCTCCCGCCGACGCCCGCAGCGCCTCGAGGGACTCGAGGATGGCCACCTCGACCAGGCCCACCCCGCTGCGATCGCTCACGCGCAGTCCTTGAACGCCCTGCGCAGCGCCCACCCGTCAGCGCTGGCGGCCACCAGTGCCTCAACTCCGGCAACCGGTATCAGGCCGGCTCGGCCGCGTAGGTCTTCGAACGAGTGGCGTCCCCGCTCCAGGAGGCAATCCATGGTGCCAAACACCGTCCTGACCGTCACCACGTCCAAGGTCGCGAAGATCGCCCCGGGTGGCACCTGGAGACGTCGATGGCCAACTCGCACATGATCGCGTGTAGGCGGCTCAGGTTGGACGGCTCCGGCGCAGGCGCCACGTCCACATCGCCGACCGAGAGCGCCGCGCCGCGCCGCGCAGCCACGAGCCGGCGCTGCCCACCAACACGAACGACAGCCCCTCCGCTGCCAATGCCCCTGCCAACAGAACCACCGGCGGCGCGGCCCTACGGTCACCCACCCCGGGGACGCTACCCGCAACACGACAGGTCTCCTCAAAGGCCGTACCCGCGACGTAACCCTCGCTCACGAGCGCCGCGCCGATCGACCGATGACCACGCCCACCGTTCGACTGGTCCGGCGGACAGTTGTGCTCCTCCACCGTTGCACGCTGTACTCGCGCACGGAACGATGGGCGGTGATGCGTTCAGCCGCCCCGCAGCGCCAGACGAAGTCCGCCAAGAGGCGTCTCGTCACCGGGCTGGTCTTGGCGGCCGTTGCCGGGCTCGTCGCCGCAGGTCTGTGGACAGCCTGGCCGGATGGTCACGGTCGGCGCGTCGATGCGTGTCAAGTGCTCACCGAGGCGATGGTGTCGGAGACCTTCGGAGCACCATCGTCGGCGGCACTGGCGGTGGAGCCGGACGGCCCCTTCCCCTATACCACCGGATGCAGCTATCACACCGCGAATGGCGGCGTAGAGATCTGGGCGCTCCATCAAGGCGCCAAGCAGTTCTATGACCGTGCGCTGGCTGCGATGAAGAACTTCCAACCGCCGCGCTGGACCGTCAAGCCCGAGAACGGCAAGGGCTTCTTGCAGTTCTCCCTCTCGGACCGCGACGGTCCAACGCGATTGGTGTACAGCTACCGCAGCGGTCTCTACACGAACCTGATCGTGACGCCGGCGGCAGGCGCAGCGCATCCAGATGACATGGCCGAACGTCTCGCGGAGGCGATCAGGAAGAGGAGCAGGCCCGCGGCGAGCGGATCGGCGTAGGCGGCGGTCCTGGATGTCATGAGAACAGAGCGGCACCGATCTTGTCGGCCGCCTCGCACTGCATGGTCGGCGTGACGTGGCTGTAGAGGTTGGTGAACAGGGTCGGGTCGGCGTGACCGAGCCGCTCAGCGGCAACCTTGGCCGGCACGCCGTTGGCCAGCATCACCGTGGCGCAGGTGTGGCGCGTTGACACCGTGGGCGGTCAGCGGGGTAGGCCGACCTCGGCGCTGTAGCGGCCGAGCAGGCGGGACAGGTATTGGGGGTGGTACGGCCCGCCGGCCGGCTTGGTGAACACCACGTCGCTGTCCTGGTATGCGGGTGCGGCCAGCCGCTCCGCGGCCTCGAGCTTGCTTGCGGTCTCAGCACGCGGACCGTGCCCTGGTCGAGGTCGACCGTGCGCACCGCGTCTTTGGCTCTTGCCCACCGACGCCACCACGTCATGGCCGAGGTAGGTGGCGAAGTCGACCACGCGCACCAGCCGGGCCGTCAGGTCGACGTTGGCCCACCGCAGGGCGACCAGTTCGCCGATGCGCAACCCCGATCCAAGCAGGAACGCCCAGATCGGATACGTCCGATCGCCCTCCATGAGCGCCAGGAACTCCCGGGTTTGGTCGGGGGTCCAGTGCCGCGCGACGGAGCGGCGGGCCTTGGGCCGGGGCACGTTGATCAGCGGGTTGACCGCCACGATCCCCGTCGCAACCGCGAGCTTGAACGCCCCCGACAGCGGCGAGCGGGCCAGCCGGATGGTGTTGGGCGCCAGCGGCTTGCCTGCCTTGGTGCCGCCCTCCTTCAACAGCTTGCGCTGCCAGGTCAGCACCACCTCCGGTGTGATGTCACGGACCTTGCGCTCCCCCAGCCATGGCCGCAGATAGGTCTCGGCGTACACCCGGTAGTCGTGGCGGGTCTTGGCCGACAGCGCCTGGTCGATGTCGAACCCGTCGAGGTAGTGGTCGAGGAGCTCCTTGAGGATGAGCAGCCCCGTCGAGGGTCGCCGCGTGCCGGCGTCGACCCTGGCCAACACGTCCCGTCGGGCCCGCCCCGCCTCGGCCGCGGTACCGGCGCGGGGTGATCTCCTGCTCCTTCGTGGTCGGGCTGAGAGGATTTGAACCTCCGACCTCTTGACCCCCAGTCAAGCGCGCTAACCAAACTGCGCCACAGCCCGCGACCGCTCCAGCCTAGACGAAACGGGCCGGTCCGCTCACAGGTGGTGGATCAGCCACCCGATGCCCTGGTACCCGCGGTAGCCCAGGTACACGGTGATGCCTCCGAGGAGCACCTTGAAGTGCCACGGCGCCCGGCGAGGGGGCGCGATGACCTGGCCGCAGCTCGGGCACTCCCCTCCCTTGCCCATCGACGGCGGAGTCCAGAACTTGCTGCACTCCTCACACCACGGCACGTGCCCGCTCCGCCGCTCAGGCGCGCCGCACGGCCAGGATGGCGACGTCGTCGCTCAGCGCCTCCGCCGAGAAGTCCGACGCCGCCTCGAGCAGCACCTTGCACAACGTCGTCGGGTCCTGGTTGGGATCGCGGCGGATGATGCCGGCGATGCGCTCCTCGCCGAAGAGCTGCCCGCTGCTGCGGGCCTCGGCCAGGCCGTCGGTGTACATCACCAGGAGGTCGCCGTGCTCGAGCGGCAGCTCCCTGCTGAAGAAGTCGGCCTTGGGGTCGAGGGTGAGCAACGGGCCGGTCGAGCGCAGGGCCCGCAGGTCGTCGCTCTGCCAGAGCCAGGCCGGCGGATGTCCGGCGGAGGCGTAGCGCAGCGTGCCCGCCGCGGTGTCGAACACGACCGCGCACACCGAGACGAGGTCCTCGGGCCGACCGGTCGCGGACAGCACCACGTTGAGCTCCTCGAGGGCCTGCGCCGGGTCCCGGTACTGGCGCAGGAAGTTGCGCAGGAGGTACTTGACCTGAAACGCGGTGATCGACGGCTCGATCCCGTGGCCGGCCACGTCACCGATCACCACGGTCAGACGCTCGGGTGACGTGGGGTAGACGTCGTAGAAGTCCCCCGCCATCATCCCGGCACCCGGCTCGTAGACCCGGCCGAGGTCGAACCCCTCGATGTTCGGCAGGTCCTCGGGGGCGAGGCGGGCGGCCCAGCGCCGCGGCGCCAGCTCCTCCTGGGCGAGGACCTCCTCGGCGCGCCGCTCGAGCTGGGAGCGCTGCTCCGACACCCGCGCCTCGGACAAGAACCGCGGCGCGAAGCGGATCGACGCCGCGATCGGCACCGCGAGCGCCAGCAGCGGCAGCGAGAACCACCAACTCGTGCGCAGGGACGCGGATCCGAGGCCGATGGCGAGCAGGCCGTAGAGCACCGTGGCGTGCAGGTCCTTCTGCCAGGCGCTGCGGGCCAGGTCCACCGCGTCCCGGCCGGTCACCGAGTCGGCCAGCTCGGCCTCGATGCGCTTGACCGCCCGCTCGAGGCGTCGGGCCGCCCGGCCCCACAAGATCGCGGCCACCAGGCAGCCCGCGGCCAGTGCCATCAGCCAGGGCCGGGTGATCATGGCGCGACGCTATCGGACATCGACGGGTCCGCCCGGTCGTCGCTCACCCACCTCGGCGCCTGACGCGGAGCTTGAGCGGTGTCGGTCCGAACGCGAAGTGCTCGCGGATGCGTCGCTCGAGGTACCGCAGGTAGGTGGGTGCCAGCGTCCTGGTCGTGAAGAGCGTGAACGTGGGCGGATCCGTCGCCCCCTGGGTGGCGAAGAGGACCCGGCCGCCCGGCGACGGGTGGGCCGCCTGGGCCTCGGCGAGGAGCTTGTTGAGCTCGGCGGTCGGCACCCGGCGGTGGTAGGCCTCGATCGATGCGGCGAGCGTCGGCAGGAGCTTGTGCACGCCGAGGCCGCTGCGCGCGCTCACCTTCAAGATGGGGGCGTAGGACAGGAACGACAGGCGGTCCTCGACGTCGGCGAGCACCGCCTGGCGCGCTTCGGCGCCGAGCAGCTCCCACTTGTTCAGCACCAGGACGATCGGGTTGCCGGCCGCGTCAACCCGCTCGGCCAGGCGCTGGTCCTGGTGGGTGACGCCCTCGGTGACGTCGATGACGAACAGCGCCGCGTCGGCGCGGTCGATGGCCTGCAGCGCCCGCACCAAGGAGTAGTACTCGGCACCCACCGCCTCCTTGGCGCGGCGCCGCAGGCCGGCGGTGTCGATGAAGCGGATCGGTCCGGAGGGCGTCTCGACGAGGGTGTCGATGGCGTCGCGCGTCGTCCCTGGCAGGTCGTGGACGACCGAGCGCTCGTCGCCGATGAGGCGGTTGAACAACGTCGACTTGCCCACGTTGGGCCGGCCGACGATGGCCACCGCCGGCGCCGCGGCATGCGGATCGAGCCGCTCCGCCTCGGCGACGGCCTCCTCCCCGTCCGCCTTTTCCGGGAGCGGCAGGCGCCGGACGATCTCGTCGAGCAGGTCGCCGGTGCCCCGCCCGTGGAGCGCGCTGACGAGCTGTGGGTCGCCGAGCCCGAGACGACCGAAGGCCCACGCGTCCGCCTCGCGGGTGTCGGCATCGACCTTGTTGACCACGACCAGCGTCGGCGTGGTCGATCGGCGGAGGAGGTTGGCGACCCGGGCGTCGTCGTCGGTGACCCCGACGGTCACGTCCACGACGAGCAGGATGAGGTCGGCCTCGCGGATGGCGCGCTCGGCCTGGTGGCTCACCTGGCGGTCGAGGGCGCTGCCGCCGGCCAGCCAGCCGCCGGTGTCGACGACGGTGAACGCCCGCCCGACCCATTCGGCGTCGAGCTGCTTGCGGTCCCGGGTCACGCCGGGGCGCTCCTCGACGATCGCCTCCCTCCGGCCGACCAGGCGGTTGGCCAGGGTGCTCTTGCCCACGTTGGGCCGGCCGACGACGGCGACGACGGGCGTGCTCACCCGATGAGCACGGCACGCAGCGACCGGCCGTCGGCCGGCACGATCTCCACGGCGCGGGGGAGGTCGTCGGGCGTCAGCCCGTCGAGGAACCGGCCACCCGACAAGCAGGCGTCGGGCAGGAGGTAGCGGTGGCCGGTCGGCTCGTCGGCCAGGGCGCGGGCCAGATCGGCACCGGCGAGCAGCCCCGCGACGCCGATGTTGCCGCCGAAGAACTCGTTGCGCACCGTGACCACCCGGGCCCCGAAGGGGGTCACCAGCGGGGTCAGGACCCGGGCCCCGTAGGCACCCGTCACGACCGCGACGGGCGCCCCTTTCCCCGCCCGGTTCGTCACCCGGCCCGGTGCGCGCGGCGCCCGGTAGCCCTCGGCGGGGGCACCGTCGACGGACTGGAAGAACCCGCTCTCGTGGCGGGGCAGCGCGCCGGGCCCGCCGGCCATGCCGGCAGCCATCGCGGCCGCCATCCCGACCCCGTTGTCGTGCTGCACGAGGTCCTCGTAGTCCTCCAGAGGGGGGAACGGGCGGCCCGCGAGGAGGTAGTACTCGTCGGCCGCGAACACGGTGCGCCGCCCCAGCAGCGCCACAAACGTGCCCTGCCAGCGATCCACCGCGTCGAGCACGGCCTCGGCCTCGGCCCGCAGGTGGGGTCGCATGGACGGCTCGGTCGTGTAGCGGCTGACCCCGAGAGGCACGCAGGCCACCGAGGCCAGCTCCGGGTATCGGTCGAGGACCCCCACGAGGGTGTCCTCCAGCACCGCGCCGTCGTTGATCCCGGGGCACACCACGACCTGGCCGTGGACCTCGACGCCGTGGTCGAGCAGGGCGCGCAGCCAGCGCAGGCTCGTCGCCCCCCGGCGGTTGCGCAGCATCCGGGCCCGGACCTCGGGATCGGTGGCGTGGATGCTGACCCACAGCGGGGACAGGCCCTCGCTCACCACCCGTTCGAGGTCCGCCTCGGTGAAGCGGGTCAGGGTGGTGAAGTTGCCGTAGAGGAACGACAGCCGGAAGTCGTCGTCCTTCACGTACAGGCTCTTTCGCAGGCCCTTGGGCAGCTGGTAGATGAAGCAGAACTCGCAATGGTTGTCGCAGGTCCGGACCTGGTCGAAGACCGCGGAGTGCACCTCGATGCCGAGCGCCTCACCTCCGGCGCGCGACACCCGGGCCGTCACCTCGAGGCCACCACGGCGCAGCTCGAAGTCGACCACCGGCTCGTCGGCCAGGAGCTGGTACTGGATGACATCTCGGGGGACCTGGCCACCCATGGCGATGATCTCGTCGCCGGGGTGGAGGCCGGCCCGGGCAGCCGGTGACCCGGGGGTCACGGCCACCACGCGCGGCGGTGACATAGGGCCTATCAGGCTAACCGATCGGGGCTGGGTACCCTGGGTGGTCGTGGACGTGGACCGGGTGTTGCTCGCCGCCCCGCGCGGGTTCTGCGCCGGCGTCGAGATGGCGATCAAGGCGCTGGCGTGGATGGTGCGGATCTTCGAGCCGCCGGTGTACTGCTACCACGAGATCGTCCACAACCACATCGTGGTGGACCGCTTCCGCCAGCTCGGGGTGGTCTTCGTCGACGACGTCTCCGAGGTCCCTCCGGGCGCTCCGCTCATGCTCTCGGCGCACGGCTCGGCGCCGAGCGTGGTGGCCGCGGCACGGGCCAAGGACGGTGCGGTGGTCGACGCGGTGTGCCCGCTCGTGACCAAGGTCCACCATGAGGTCAAGCGACGCGCCGCTCGGGGCTACACCGTGGTGTATGTCGGCCACGAGGGCCACGACGAGGCCATCGGCACGATGGCGGTGGCACCGACCTCGGTGCGCCTGGTCGAGACCGAGGAGGACGTGCGCGCGCTGGGCGAGCCCGACGGGCCGGTGGCGTTCCTGGCCCAGACCACCCTCGCAACGGGTGAGTGGCGCGATGTGCTCGCCGCCGCACGCGACCGCTTCCCCGAGCTGTGGGTCCCGGGCCGCAGCGACCTGTGCTTCGCCACCACCAACCGCCAGGCCGCGCTCAAGGAGATCGCCTCCAAGGCCGACGTCGTCGTCGTCATCGGCTCCGCCAACTCCTCCAACACCCTGGCCCTCGAGCGCACCGCGCTCGCGGCGGGCACCGCCCGGGTCCTGCGGATCAACCAGGCCGACGAGCTCCCCGACGACCTCGCCGGTGTGGTCGCGGTCACCGCCGGGGCGTCCGCACCCGAGGAGCTCGTGCACGACGTGCTCCGGCGCCTCGCACCACGCGAGGGCACCGAGGAGATCACCGTCACCGACGAGGACGAGTACTTCCCGCTCCCCCGCGAGCTGCGTGAGCTGCTGCGCTGCGTGACCGCGGCGGCCGGGGTCGGGTTTCTGGCCCCGGTCGACGAGCGCAGCGGCGCGAAGGCGGCGGACCCGGTGGATGGACGTCATCTGGCGGCGAGCGACGTCCTCGAGGCGCTCGGGCGGCGGACCGGCGGGACCGCGCCACCCTCCTGACAGCGCACGACCGCCGTGGGAGACTGGGCGCATGACCCAGACATTCACCCGCATGGACCAGTCGTCGGCGGAGCAGTGGGCGCACATCGGCGAGGAGAGCTTCAAGGACCAGCCCCGGGTGGGCGAGACCGTGCTCGGCCTCCTGGAGTCGCTCCAGGGAGTCATCGTCGGGTTCGCCGTCGACCAACTGGTGCACAGCCTCCAGACCGCCACGCGCGCCGAGCGGGCCGGGGAGGACGTCCAGATGGTCGTCGCCGCGCTGTGCCACGACATCGGCAAGGCCATCTCGATCGCCAACCACCCCCGGATCGCGGCGGAGATCCTCCGGCCCTACGTGCGGCCCGAGCTCAGCCACGTGATCGCCACCCACCAGGACTTCCAGGGTCGCCACTACTACCGCTACTTCGACATGGACCCCGAGGCGCGCGAGCAGTACCGGGGCGAGCCGTGGTTCGCGCTGGGTGAGCGCTTCGCCGACGAGTACGACCAGACGTCGTTCGATCCCGGCTACGACACCCTCCCCCTCGCCCACTTCGCCCCGGCGGTCCGCGAGGTCTTCACCCAGGCGAAGTTCCTGTGACCCCGGCTGCGGCCTGGGCCTGATCGAAGAGCCCCTGCAACACCGTGTGCAGCTGCTCGGACAGCTCGCGCACCTCGCGGCGCACGCCCCGTAACCCGGTCTCGCGGGACGGGGGGAGGATCGGCGGGCCGACGATGGCGCGCACCTTGACCGGGTGGATCCACCGGGAGCCCTTCGGCATCGCCCGCTCCGAGCCGCCGATGCCGACCGGGACGATGGGCGCCCCGGTGCGCACCGCGAGGAAGGCGGCGCCCTCGAAGATCTCCTCGATGACCGGACCGCCGCGGCGGGTCCCCTCGGGGAACACCACGATCGGACGGCCCTCGCGCAGGCTCGACTCGCAGGCCCGCATCGCCTCGCGGTCGGGCGTCCCGCGCCGCACGGGGATCCCGCCGAGGCCGTCGAAGAGCCGGGCGGACCAGCCGTACTTCCACATGCTCTCCTTGCCCATGAAGCGCATCGGGCGCCGCGTCGGGCAGGCCATGATCAGCGTGTCCACGTTGGAGCGGTGCACCGGGGCCAGGATGAAGGGGCCCTCCGCCGGGATGTTGTGGCGCCCCGCGATGCGGGCCCGGAACCAGACGTAGCAGAACCCGGCCAGGAGGGCGCGCACCACGGCGTAGAACGCGTCATTGCCGCGGGTCGGAGCGGCGACGGCGTCGCCTCCGCTCACGAGCCACTCCCCGAGGCGAGGCCGAGCACCTCGTCCACCACCTGGTCGATCGACCGGCCCGTCGTGTCCACCGTGTAGGAGCCCTCGGCGACGGTGAGCGGGGCGGTGGCCCGGCTCGAGTCGATGTGGTCCCGGCGTGCGATGTCCGCGGCGACATCGTCGTAGTGCATGTCGAGGACCTCCTTGCTCCGGCGCGCGGCGCGCTCGCGGTCATCTGCGGTGAGGTACACCTTGAGATGGGCGTCGGGGAACACCACCGAACCGATGTCCCGGCCCTCGATCACGCCTCCCTCGTGTGCGCTGGCCCACTCGTGCTGGCGACGGTTGAGCTCCTTGCGCACGACCGGGTTGGCCGCGACGGTGGAGACCGCCCGGGTGACCTCCGGGCCCCGGATCTCGATGGTGGCGTCGACACCGTCCACGATCACCAGCTCGCCCACCTCGAGGTCGAGCTGCTCGGCCAACCGACCAACCGTGTCGGCGTCGTCGGGGTCGATGCCGCGCCGCAGCGCGGCGAAGGCAACGGCACGGTACATCGCACCGGTGTCGAGGTAGCCCATCCCCAGGCGGTCGGCGACGGCGCGCGCCACCGTCGACTTGCCCGATCCGGCCGGTCCGTCGATCGCTATGACACGCAACGGCGCATGTCCTCCTCGAACTCGCGGTAGCTGGTCGCCACCGCCTCCCATCCTGCTACCACGACAGGCCCCTCCGCGCGCAACGCCGCCACCGCGGCCGACATGGCGATGCGGTGGTCGCCGTGCGCATCGACGGCGCCACCGCGCCAGGGTCGACCTCCTCGCCCTTCGACGACGAGCCCGTCGGCCCGGGCCTCGGCGCCCACGCCGAGGGCGTGCAGCGCCTCGGTCACCGTCGCCACCCGGTCACTCTCCTTGACCCGCAGCTCCGCCGCGTCCCGGAACTCCGTGATGCCATCGGCCGCGGCCGCGGCCACCGCCAGCACCGGGATCTCGTCGATAAGCGCCGGGATCTCCGCGCCCCCCACCGAGGTGGCGACCAGCGGCCGGTACCGGGCGGTGATCGTGGCCACGTGAGTCCCGCCCGCGCTCGGGGTGACCTCGATGTCGGCGCCCATCCGGCGCAGCACGTCGACGAACCCCGCCCGGCCCGGCCCGACGTAGACGTGCTCGAC
>Ga0209698_10007469_pt1 | contig 11469 bp, 12 predicted proteins | sample LitLauG_LLR_2012_FD_187203 | JGI IMG/M metagenome (GOLD analysis project Ga0209698, IMG submission 187203) | Freshwater sediment microbial communities from Pennsylvania, USA - Little Laurel Run_MetaG_LLR_2012 (SPAdes) (version 2) | ecosystem: Environmental > Aquatic > Freshwater > Creek >... | reverse complement strand
GTTTGTAACCATAGCCCTAAACGAAACAAGTCAGATTCCTAAAAGCAGCCGCGACGTAGCTGTTACGCGGCTGGCACAGAATGTGACGGTTGGAGCTACTGGCCAATCGATGCGCCGCAAGATGTTCTATGACGAAAACCCGCCAAGCAAAGGGCATTGGACATATCGTCTATTTATCGAGAAACGAGATCCTGATACCAAGGAATTCTTGGCCGATCAAAACGATTATGCTGCAATGCAGGTTAATCCTGAAGATAACCAAGAGAATCTGCCCACGGAATACCTGGACACACTCAAGGGGCTTAATGCCAGGTTACAGCGTCGATTCCTAAAGGGTGAGTTTGCTGACACCACGGAAAATGCATTGTTTCCTGAAGAAGATGTGGATAAGTGGCGAGTCATGGACGGTGTTTTGCCGGATATGCAGCGGATAGTTGTGGCTGTTGATCCTAGCGGGTCAGGTGACGAAGATAACGCAGCAAATGATGAGATTGGGATATGCGTTGTTGGGCTAGGAATCAATGGAATTGGCTATGTGCTTGAGGATTGCGCGGTAAAGGCTGGGCCTACTGTTTGGGGGAATGTAGCTACTACTGCGTTTGATCGGCATTCTGCGGATATGGTTGTCGCGGAAATTAACTTTGGCGGTGCCATGGTGCAGCACGTCATAAAGACTAGTCGCGCCAAGACTCCGTTTAAGCAGGTTACCGCAAGCCGTGGGAAAGTTGTTAGAGCAGAGCCATTTAGCCCGCTATTTAGTGATGGCAGGGTTAGAATAGTGGGGAATATGGCTTTGCTTGAAGATGAATTGAGCGCGTTTTCTACTCAAGGATATATGGGCAATGGAAGCCCTAACAGGGCAGATGCAATGATCTGGGGGCTTACAGAGTTATTCCCTGGAATCGTTTCGCCACGGAAAGAGCCGCCAAAGAAGGTATTCCAACGACAGGCCGTATGGGCCGGATAACGGAGGCAGTATGTTGAAGCACGAAGAAATCAGCATCACGGAAGAATACGGCAACGGGGTTGCACCGTACCAATATCGGATTACGCACATTCCGAGCGGGATTTACGTCATTGGGAATACTGGTAGCGAAGCGGGGAAACCCCGGCTACAGGAACACCTTCTGACTGCTTTAGAGCGTTCTATCAGCGATTGGACGCCGCCCAAGCCCAAGAGCCAAGCCGAAGAGATTGCCGAGTTGCAAGCGCGTTTGGAGCAATTGCAGGGCAAACCTAAGGTTTCCAAAGCAACGGTCGAGATTGCAAAGAAACGTGGCCGTCCAAAGGGTGCCAAGATGGTTGATGGCAAGCTAGTTAAGCCTGCAACGGCACCGGAAGGTTACAGTGTGCTTGATCCGAGCAAGGTGCAAGCGCCTCCCACGGTGCAGGTATTTGAGAATCGCGTTTACAAGCCTAGCAAGACGGTTGCTGTAAGCAATGTGACGGATATCCAGCCGTGAGCTTTATAGATTCCAAGGAAGTGCGAGAGGTAGACCTATTGGCCGAGTTCTACGGCCAATGGTTTGCATTGCACAAACTGCGGCATAACAAAGCAGACCGGGAATTATTGGAACAGGCCGCGCAGGAGTTGCTAGAGGCGCATGTTGCAATTGAGACTTATCGGAAGCGGCATGAGCGGCACTAATCTAGCGGACTTACTTGGATACGATTCAGAGACAGGAATTGTCTACTGGAAAGCTGATCGCGCTCCAGGGATAAAGGCTGGCGACAAAGCTGGCACCAAGACTGTTTATGGATATACGCGCATTGGTATTGCAGGCAAAGACCATATGGCACATCGTATTGCGTGGTTTCTGGCGTATGGCGAATATCCGAATGGATTCCTAGATCACATCAATGGCGATAGATCAGATAACCGATTAGCCAATCTACGGATAGCATCGAAAGCAGAGAATGGTTGGAATGCGAAGAAATCGAAGGCTAATACTTCTGGTTTCAAAGGGGTTTATTGGCATAAGAAACTAGAGAAGTGGCATGCGGGTATCTGCGTAAAGGGCAAGCACATCAGCCTTGGTTTCTACCCAAGCCCATACATGGCGCACAACGCATACAAGTTTGCTACTGGATTGCTATTTAGGGAATTTGCTAACCATGGCTGATGAGGCAGACGGCATTCCGCTAGAGGCTGTGAAGTTCTTGCAGCAATCTTCTGACGCTGATTCGACTAACCGATCAGCCGAAATGGAAGATTTGCGATTCAGTTACGGCGATCAATGGACGCAGCAAGTCCAGAACCAGCGAAACGTAGATCAACGACCGTACTTTACCGTAAATGAAACTGAGACTTATATTAGGCAGATAACAAATCAGCTTCGCCAGCAGCGCCCCCGCATCAAGGCGCAGGGCATCAATTCATCCTCCGACGCCAAGATAGCCGAGATAATCACCGGGATAATGCGCCATATCCAAGAGAAGTCAGACGCAGATACGGCTTACGACATTGCAGGCGAGTTTGCCGTAAGAATTGGCCGTGGCTATATCCGCATGACGGCAGATTACGTCAATGATGAGTCGATGGAGCAGGACATCGTCATTCGTCCTGTCTTTAACCCGTTTTCCGTGTATTTCGACCCCAACAGCATGATGCCCGATGGTTCGGACTCGGAGCGATGCCTGATTACGGATCTTATTCCCAGGTATGAGTTTGAGCGGATGTACCCGGATACTGACGCCACGCAGTTTCAGGGGCGGGCTACGGGTGACGTTACGAGTGAATGGATCAGCAAGGACAATATCCGCGTTGCCGAGTATTACCGGATAGACAAGAAGAAAGAGAAGCTTGTCCACCTGTCCGATGGAAATACGTTTTGGGCTAGTGAAATGCCCGATACAGCGCTATTGGACAAGGTAGGAGTAAAGGTCAAGGGCGACCGGATTAGCTGGCGCAAGGAGGTCTGCTGGTACAAAGTAACTGCTGTTGATGTGCTGGAAGAACGCATCCTGCCGGGGAAGTACATTCCTGTCGTGCCGGTCTATGGCGCGCACATGATAGTTGATGGCCGGTCTTATCGGTTCGGAGTTGTCCGGACAGCGAAAGACCCGCAACGGTTGCTTAACTTCATGAAGACCGCCGTAGTTGAAGCGGTTTGCATGGCACCAAAAGCCAAGACGATGCTTGCAGCGGGAATGGATTCAGGCTTTGAGGATGAATGGAGCCAGGCGAACGTTAAAAGCATCCCTGTACTGCATTACAACCATAAGAGCGATGATGGCGAGGACTTCCCGCCGCCGCAGCCGTTACCGCAAACGCCCGTCCCTGATGGCTTCATTTCAGTAGCTGAGGGTGCGCATAACGACCTACAGCGGGTTTTGGGCATGTTTGACCCTGCGATGAATGCGCCGGGGAATCAAAGCGGCAAAGCGCTTAATTCGATGCAGCAACAATCGGATATGAGCAATTTCCACTTTTACGACAACCTGACGCGCTCGATGAAGCATTTGGGTCGAATCGCACTGTCGTGGATTCCCACGTATTACGGTGAGCGCCGGGTAATGCGGATCATCGGTGATGATGGCAAGCCGAGCATGGTTACCATCAACGATACGCAAGTAGTCGGAAAGATCGAGAACGATGTTACGGTCGGGGAATATGATGTTGTGATGGAGACCGGGCCTGGATACAACTCCAAGCGGGAAGAAGGCGCGGAAATGATCGCCTCGATGATCAAAGCAGACCCGCAATTGATGGCGCAGGCAGGGGATTTGCTGTTCCGCAATATGGATTTCCCTGGCGCGGATATCATCGCTGATCGACTTGCGGCTGCTAACCCGCTAGCTCAGATTGATGACAAGTCAGAAATTCCGCCTCAAGCGCAGATGATGATAAAGCGCCTGCAACATCAGCTACAGGAGGCAGGCCAGCAGATCCAAGGGCTGACGATTCAGGACAAGCTAAAGACCAGCGTAGAGGCTCAGAAAGAGGCTGCCGAGACTCACCGGCTGGAAGCCAAGGAACGCGCCGAAACGGAACGGACAAAGCTCAAGATTGCTGCGGACCTGGAGAAAGAGCGTATTCAGGATCAGACCTGGCAGCACGATATCAACATGAAAGCGCACTCGGCGCAGTCGGTCGAAGAGTTGAAAGGTGTTGTGCAATTGTTGTTGCATCACCTTAGCGCAAGGGAAGCAGAAAAAGCGGCTGATCGAGAAGAAGCCGAAATCCAGCGGGATTCTACGGAGGTTTAAATGGCAGTTAATACGCTTACGAATGCGAATCGGGAAGAATACAATGCGGCCAAAGGATTTGTCGCAAAGCAGGAAGAAACTCCCCCTGCTGCTGATCCCGAAGCAAAGGTGGAAGCTGTTGAACCCGCCGAAGATGATGCTGCCAAATCCAAGAAAAAGCATTCTATTGATGAGCGACTTGCCAAACTCGCGGAGCAAAAGCGCGAGGCTATCGCAACTGCGGAAGAAGCCAAAAAAGAGCGAGATGCACTAAAGGCGCGGCTTGACGCAATCGAGGGCAAAGCCGCTGATGATGAGCCTAAGGCCGAAAAGTTCACCGATGCGGTGGAATTTGGAAAGGCTTACGGCAAGTGGTTGGCCGCCAAAGAGCGCAAGGAAGATGCTGCCCGCCAGCAGGCAGAGCGCGAGTCTTCGGAACGCAAGAAGATCGTCGATGCCTGGAATAAGGAATATTCCAAAGTCTCCAAGCAATATGAAGATTTCGATGAGGTGATGGCCGATCCGCTGAACCTGGCGCACGGCACCGTAATTGACGCTATTTATGAGTCCGACATTGGACCGCATATCAATTACTACCTGTCCAAGAACCGGGACGAAGCCGAAAAAATCAATGAAATGGGCGTTAAGGCAGCGCTCAAGTATTTAGGCCGGATCGAGGCCAAGATAGAAACCCAATTGGAAGCCGCTAAAGAGGCCAAGAAGGCTCCGGCAGAAGAGATGCCGGGGAATATGGCTCGCAGGAAGATTGCGCCAGCGCCCGCCCCTATAACGCCGGTTAGAGGTATTGGCAGCACGACTAGCGGCAGCGTGGATTCAAATGGCGAGGTTATTAACGACCGCCAATTCCGTGCTGAGATGAAAAAGAAGATGTATAGCTAGACTTTATAATGATTTAGTGGTATTTTCTAAACATTAAAGTATCGCCATCCGGGGCGAAGTACCGGAACGTTTAGCCTGCGTCAACGGCGAATATATCGTGCTACCTCCATGAGAGTCAGAGGGCTGTAGTTGGGCTTTCTTTCAACTTTCATAGGAGTTGGCTCATGGCCAATAATCTAATTACCATTAGTAAGGTCACCAACCTTGCGTTGATGATCTTGGAGAACGAGCTTACGTTCGCCTCCGAAGTGAACCGCGACTACGACGATCAATTCGCTGTTTCTGGCGCGAAGATCGGGAATACGGTCAATGTCCGCCGTCCTGGCCGTTTCATTGGTACTACCGGACCTGCGCTGAACGTTGAGGATTTCAACGAAACCAGCATCCCGGTTGTGCTGACGACTCAGTTTCACGTCGATTGCCAGTTCATCACGCAAGACATGGCGCTGTCCATGGACTTGTTTGGTGACCGCGTGCTGAAGCCTGCGATTGCTGCGGTTGCCAATCGCGTGGACCGTGATGGCTGCCTGATGGCAAAGAACAGTACCGCCAATATCGTTGGCGTGCCTGGTACGAAGCCTACGGGTCTGCTTACCTACCTGACGGCTGCGGCTTATGTGGACTCCGAAGGTGGTCCGCGTGATGGCCGTAGAGCGGTTGTGATTGAGCCGTTCACCAGTGCGGTTATTGTCGATAGCATCAAGGGGCTGTTTGTTCCTCAGGAAGCCATTGGCGAGCAGTACCGCAAGGGTCTGATGGGCCGTGATTCTGGCGGCATGAACTGGAAGATGGATCAAAACATTGTCTCCCATACTTTCGGTTCGTGGGCCACCACGGCAGGAACGCTTACGGCTAACACGACCGGCGCATTTACCGGATCGCTGTCTACCGGCTGGGCCGCTTCCTCGACCATTACCCTGACCAACTCGCAGACGCTGACGCTGAATCAAGGCGATACGATTCAGATTGCCGGCGTGTTTGCAGTCAACCCGCAGAACCGTGGTACCTACGGCGGTAACGTGCTGCGCAGCTTCGTTGTTAACTCGACGGTCACGGCTGCTGCCGGTACTTTCACGGTCAACATCTCCCCGGCAATCATTACTGGCGGCCAGTTCCAGAACGTGTATGTCGGCTCGACCTCTGCCACTGCTACGGTTACTCCGCTGTCCATCGCGGGTACCACGGCCACGGCGGTTGTTAGTCCGCAAAACGTCCTGTTCCACCGCAATGCCTTTACGCTTGCTGTGGCTGACCTCCCGGTACCGGAAGGCGTGGACTTTGCTGGTCGGGCCTCGGATGAGGAAACCGGACTGTCGCTGCGGATCGTGCGTCAGTACACGATCAACAATGATGCTCTGCCGACTCGGATTGAAATCCTCTACGGTTGGGCTCCGCTCTATCAAGAGCTTGCTTGCCGGATCGCGGCTTAACTAAGGAGAAATCATGCCCAATCCCGGACCTGCTTCCAGTTCTTTCGGTAACTTTGTACTTGACCAGCAAAACGCCCTGCGTCTTGTCGGCTTTGCCAAGGGTGTAAACCTTTCGGCGGCTGGCGATACGCCGATGACGGTAATCACCCCGTCCAGTTTTGTCCCGACCACGGTTATCACCTGCAATAGCAATAGCTCGGTGCCTAACGTCGCGGCTGCGACGGTTGGCATTTATACGGCTGCGGCTCAAGGTGGTACTGCGCTCCTGACGACTGCGGCGCTTACTGGTCAAACCACGTCAACCTTCGCATATGTGCGTGCTGCAACCGCAGTTACCACGGACGTTACGGCTTCGCAGATGTTTGTGAACGTCGGCACGACTGTGGCGGCTGTTGGTGGCGTCAACGCCACTTGCGACGTGCTGATCTACGGTTACGACCTCCAAACTTAATCCTCCGTGGTAATTACCCCTGCCTTCGGGCAGGGGCCTTTTTAGGAGTAGTAAATGCCACAAACGACTATTGGACGCGGTAACGAGGAATACGACTGGATTATCAGCGTTCCCTCTCTTACCTGGTCTGGAACCGTAGGAGCCACGAGCGTTGCAGAACTTACCGCAACGGTTGCTGGCCTAAATCCTGGTGATGTTCTTGCATCGATGGACTACAACCCGCCTGCCGGTACTTCGATTACGGCTGCTGGTGGCCTTGTCTCTGGCCTGAGCATGGGGAACTTCCGTATCACGACCGCTAACACGCTCGCCGTGCTTTGGTCGAATACGACTGCCGGTGCCCTGACCCCGCCTGCTGGCCCTTGGCTTATCAATCTGGTGCGCCCTGAGAATCCGTTCAACCTTCCTGCCTCGGCGGCTTAAATGGCTATCTCCCTAGCCTATAGGGTTGCTGGTCCGCCTGCTGCGCTGTCCGTAGCCAATACGCAACACGCTTCGGTGGCGGTTTCCGTGAATGCCACGGATGCCGCTGCTGGCTTGGCTATGTTCTGGAACACGGGGACAACGGCGATTTACGTCAATGTCTATCCGCTTTCCCAGACTGGCGGAGCGCAATCGGCAGGAACGATGGTGTTCCCGGTTGATGGAACGCCAGGGACGCTGAACGGGTTCGTTCTCCCGCCTGCGATGCCAGAGCCTTTGCCGGTAGTGGTTCCGACGACTAACGGCGGGTTTTCTGTCAATGCGATTGGAAGCGCTGCGGGACCATCGATCATGTACGTATGGCCTGTTACGTTGCAGAGCTAACCTGGAAAGCCAACGATGTATCAAATTGACGCACAAGGCCAGATCATTCGTATTGATGGTGCCGTAATTGAGCGCGACATTACGAGTCCTGCTTACCAGCAATTTTTGCATTGGCAACAAAATGGACAGCCTGCGGCGGAAGTAAAGCCTAAGATTGTGGAGAAAGCCGTAGACATAGAGGTTGAGTGATGGCCTTTCAGCCTCTTAACGTAATTACTAGCGCGCTCCGGTCTATCGGAGCTTTGGCGTCCGGTGAACAGCCGGATTCTGCTACGGCTAGTGATTGCTTTAACCTTCTCAATGAGATGCTGGATCAGTGGTCAAATGACCGCAAGATGATCTTTTGCCAGCAGGAGGTAATTCTTGAGCTTACGGGTGGACAGTTCGTATACACGTTCGGACCTGGTGGATCTGTGGGAGCAAGCTTTACAGGCTCAATCTCGGGAAGCGTTCTTACGGTCACTGCTCTTGCTTCTGGAGCGCTGTCAGTCGGACAACTGCTTACCGGGGCAGGCATCACTGCCGGAACCGCTATTACAAGCCTGGGTACAGCGCTTGGTGGGAACGGGGCCAACGCGATTGGAACGTATAACCTGAATCTGCCTTATCCTGGGGGCATTCCAAGTGAGGCAATTACTAGCTCTGCTCCTAGGCCTCTGCGGCTTAACTCTGCTTTCGTGCGGGTTGTTAATTCTGCTGCTGGCACGCTCGATTACCCGGTAGCGGTCCTATCCTTTGAGGAATATCAAAGCATAGGCATAAAGACTCTACCAGGACCGTGGCCTAGAGCCGTTTACTACCATCCGACCTTCCCGCTAGGAATCCTTGACTACTGGCCCAATCCTAGCCAGGGAGAGATGCACCTATTCTGCGATACGGTGCTGAATCAATTCTCCACCATCAATGACACGGTACAGCTTCCGCAGGGCTATCAAGGCGCAATGCATTGGAACCTTGCCGAACTGCTGATGCCCGAATTTGGCAAGGCAGATCCTAGCCAGATTCAGATGGTGATGCAGCAGGCCGCAAAGGGCCGCAGGTTCATCATGCGCACGAACATGCACCCGCAAACGCCGGTGCAGTTCGATCCGGCACTACAACAACGCGCCAGACGTGACGCAGGTTGGATTCTTAGCGGCGGCCAATAATGCCCAATTACGTTAACCCTCATACCGGGGCAACGATTGGGTACCTGGAAACAAGCGGCACAACGGTTGAGCCGTTCAATGTTCCGATGCTTTGGCAGGCATCGACGCTTTCCTATGTTCCGATGCTTGCAGATGCCTCCGGGAATCTGCTTACCAGTGGTGGCGGTGGAGGTGGCGGGAATGCTGCTGCGGGTCTTACTGGCGCTGCTGTACCTACCAGCGCTGACTATCTTGGTATCAATGTTGGCGGGAACCTGGTTGGCGTATCAAGCGCTAATCCTCTGCCTATTGTTGGGCAAGTCGTTACAACGGCACTGGACGAAACCTCCCGCTTTGATACTACAAGCACAGCAAATGCCACCTATAGCGGAAGCGCTCCGCCAGGATCGAGCGAAGCATCGGCGGTTTGGAAGATAACCAAAACAAACACGGTTGCGGGTGCGACAATTAGCGTCCTGTATGCCAATGGATCGGCGGCATATAACAACATTTGGGCTAACAGAACAAGTCTTACATACTCATGAGCGACTTTAAACTTGTTAGCCTTTTAAACCCGAACGCCTACATTCTTACGGCGGGACCGGCTTTGTCTGCCGGAACGCAGTCTCAGGCCACGGGAACGGTGATATTTAGCAACTCCAACGGGGTCAGCTTCGGACTGTCCAATGGCACCGTTACTGCCAGCGTTATCGCTGGTGCTGCCGCAGGCATTGCAGAGATCGCCGCAGGCACAACGAACGCTACAAGCGGCACTGTAACTTTCGGCTCAAGCGCAGGAAACGTAACTTTCGGCATGAATGCCGGATATATAACCGCCTCTGCCCCTAGTGGTGGAAACCTGACGATTTCTGCCAACGGATCAAGCGCCAGCAATGGCTCGATTGTTTTCGGGAATGCGAACAACATTTCCTTTGGAATGAATGGCAGTACGGTTACCGCCAGCGCCAGTTACAGCCAATCTACCGCTCCGGGAGCCTTGGCGGCAGGAACGCAGACAGGAACAAGCGGAACGATAGTCTTTAACAACGCCAATAACGTGACGTTCGGAATGAGCAATTCCAGCGTAGTTACGGCTTCCGCCTCATTCCCCGCGCAAACGGTTCAACCTGTAGCAGTCTCGGGTTCCAATGGCAGCTTCATATTCTCCACGCTGACGCTAGGCAACCTCAACGGAGCCAGTTTCTACACGTCTAACGGCTCTGTAGTCGCCTCTTACACGGTCCCGGTACAAACAGTTCAACCAGTAGCGGTAAGCGGCTCTAACGGCTCTTTTGCCTATTCCACGCTCACGCTCGGGAACCTGAACGGCCTTACTTTCTACACCAGCAACGGATCGGTGGTCGGTTCCTACACGGTGCCAACACAGACGGTGCAGCCGGTCGCAGTCTCTGGCAGTAACGGCAGTTTCGCCTTCTCGACCCTGACGATGGGCAACCTTAATGGCCTATCGTTTTACACGTCCAATGGTTCGGTGGTTGGAAGCTATACCGTTCCGGTTGGTGGTGGCGGGATAAACGCAAGCCTGTCCGGGAACACTGCCGGGGTACTGGCGCTGGTTTCGACCGGGACCATGATCCTGGCCGGTGGGAACAACATCACCCTGAGTCAGAACGGCCAGAGCATAACGATCAGCGGGGCAAACGCTGGCGGTGCACAGACCGGGATTAGTGGTGTCTACGCAGGAACGCAGACGCAGACCAGTGGGACTGTCTCATTTGCCAATTCCAACGGCATCAGCTTTGGGATGAGCAATAGCAGCGTCATTACCGCGTCCTACACGGTTCCGACGCAAACCGTACAACCGGTTGCCATCAGCGGTTCCAATGGCAGTTTTGTATTCTCGACGCTGACCGCAGGAAACCTTAACGGGTTGTCTTTCTACACGTCCAACGGGTCATTGGTCGGCTCTTACACCGTCCCGACGCAAACGATACAACCGGCGGTAAACAACGCGGCCGGTACGCAGACAGCGACTAGCGGCACGGTGGTGTTCAGCAATTCCAATAATGTTTCGTTTGGCATGAGCAATAGCTCTGTCATCACGGCAAGTGCGAGTTTCCCGGCACAATCTGTGCAACCGGTGGCCGTAAGTGGTTCCAATGGTTCTTTTGCGTTCTCAACGTTGACCATGGGGAACCTGAACGGCATAAGCCATTACACAAGCAATGGATCGCTCGTTGCGAGCTATACCGTTCCTACCCAAAGCGTGCAGCCTGCGGTGAACGCGGCAGCAGGTACGCAAACGGCCACCAGCGGCACCGTAGTCTTTAGCAATTCCAATGGCATCAGCTTTGGAATGTCCAACAGTTCCGTGGTTACTGCGAGCTACACGGTTCCAAGCACTGCCGGCCTTATCTCCGCGATAAACATCAGTGGAGGCACGACTAGCAATAATCTGTCCGCCCTGACCTTCGCCAATGCGAACAACGTCAGTTTCGGGTTGAATGGATCGACGCTTACTGCAAGCGCCAGTTACAGCCAGAGTACGCAGCCTGTGGCAGTCAGTGGAAGCAATGGCAGCTTTGCATTCTCCACGCTCACTATG
>Ga0209698_10007464_pt1 | contig 11473 bp, 8 predicted proteins | sample LitLauG_LLR_2012_FD_187203 | JGI IMG/M metagenome (GOLD analysis project Ga0209698, IMG submission 187203) | Freshwater sediment microbial communities from Pennsylvania, USA - Little Laurel Run_MetaG_LLR_2012 (SPAdes) (version 2) | ecosystem: Environmental > Aquatic > Freshwater > Creek >... | reverse complement strand
CAGGCCGAACCGGTCGCCATCATGGACGGCCCGCGGGAGCCGACGGGCGACGCCGAACTGCGCTTCGAAAACGTGAGTTTCACCTATCCCGGCCGTTCGGTGCCGGCGCTTCGAAAAATGTCGTTCACCGTGCCGGCCGGGGCCACGGTCGCGCTGGTGGGGCCGTCGGGCGCCGGCAAGACCACCGTTGCGAACTTGTTGTTGAGGTTCTGGGACCCCTCAACCGGATCGATCCGGTTGGGCGGGATCGACCTGCGGGCGCTGACATTGGACGGGCTGCGCGGGCGGATCGCGCTGGTGGCGCAGGACACCTATCTGTTCAACGACACGCTGGAGGCGAATGTCCGGCTGGCTCGGCCGGATGCGTCCGCCGAACAGGTGGGGCTGGCGTTGTCTCGGGCGGCGTTGGCGGACTTTGTCGCGGGGCTGCCGGAGGGCTTGCGCACGCGGGTCGGAGAACGCGGCGTGCAGTTGTCCGGTGGGCAGCGGCAGCGGATCGCCATTGCTCGGGCGTTCCTGAAGGATGCGCCGCTGCTGATCCTGGACGAGGCGACCTCGCATCTGGATACGATCAGCGAGCAGGCGGTGCGCGGGGCGCTGGATACGTTGATGGCGGACCGCACGACGATCGTGATCGCGCACCGGTTGTCGACCATCCGAGCGGCGGATTTGATCTTGGTGTTGCGGGAGGGCGAGGTGATCGAGTCGGGGACACATGCGGCGCTGCTGGCGCAAGGCGGGTTCTATGCGCGGCTGGTCGAGCATCAGATGGCGGGGGTCTCGGCGTGATCGCGCAGGCGTGAATTTTTGTTCATTGTGGTAACGGTGTTGTGGGTTTCGGTGGCGTCTCGTTCCGGTCAGGTTGGCGTTGGATGGGCTGGTAGCTCAGCGCAGAGCACACGCTGGATAAGCGTGAGGTCGGATGGTTCAAATCCTCCCCGGCCCACCAAAAGGTCTTTTGTGGATTGCGGGTTTTGTTGGTTTAGTTGGCTGGGCGGTGTCCGGTGGAAGCGATCGGTTTCGGTTGGCGGGCGTCGTTTGGTGGCTTGGGCTGGCACCTCTACACAATGGTTGTGGTCGGTTGTCGGAACGATATTATCAGGCTCCTCCCTCTACAACTGCCGGATATGGATACCACGTCGATCAACCGCATATGGTGGGTATCCGTATGAACGGCTGGTTCGGAGAGAGGCCGCTCTGCGCCCGTGACGTCGTCCTATCGGGCTGCGGTTCTTCTCGAAAGCGGACAGGTGCGAGCATCTCTAGTCGGGCGAGGCCGGACACACTGCCTGCAAAAAAAGCAGTGCCCGAAAACAGATGGTTTTGGATACGGCCAGCATGACCGTGGAAACCAAAGTTGAAAGCCAGCTTTCAACGACGGTAGGTGGGGGGATTTCCGAACGGGTCGGATCAACCAGAGGCAATGCCTCCGGTCGCGCTGCGCTCAGCTATTCCCGTGCACGTACATATAGGCGCTGCCACCCACGGTGCCAAAGGAAACTGACAGACGCCCGTCGTTGAGATCGGCACTGGTATATCCAGCAACCGTGAGCGAAGCCGTCGGTTGGCCAGACGCCGTGACATGCAGCGTCAGGCCGGTGTAACCAGCGGCTCCTTGGCCATCGACCCAGGTGAGGCTGAAGTCCTGTGGCGCGACCCCCCAGATCGTCGCAGCGTCACCGACATGGAAACCACTGACCGTACTCCAGATGTCAGCCGAAGCAGAGCGATCATCCACGAAGAACGTGTCCATCCCGCTGCCACCAGTGAGGAAGTTCGAGCCACCGCCGCCGTCCACCACGTTGGTCCCGCCGGCCACCGCGATCGCATCGTTGCCGTTGCCGGTATGGATGAACCAGCCGGGCGTCGTTGTGGTGATGTTGAGGCTGTCGCTGGTGGTGGTGATGTATTCGCTGGTCAGTCCGGCAACCGGGCCTGCGTAGGCTTGCACGGCGGGAATGATGGACTGGCCCGTGGTGGTGTCCAGGGCTGCGATGCCCATCGGCGGCGGCGGTGGAGGCGGAGAAGCGGGTGCGGTCTCGACTATACTTGTGGAAGCCGACGCGGAGAGCGCATTGTCCGCAACCGTCAATGAAATCGTGCTGGTATTGGTGGTTTGGCCGCTCGCAAGCTTAGGCGGGGTAAACGTCAGGCTATCAAGATCAGTGGTCAAGTCGGTTGGTGAAGTTGCCGCGATCGTGTAAGTTCCAGCAGTCGAACTTGCGATCCCGGTTCCGTTCAGCGTGCCGCCCCCGGTAACAACTAGCGTCGCACTGTCTGTCGGCGATGCGTTGGTGTCGCTGATAGTAATGTTTGCGAATGGTGCGAGAACATTTCCAACCGCGACGGTGCCACTGACGATGACGCCATTAATGGCCGGTGCGGCCGGGGTAGCCGTAGGCCCGATGATCAATACGCTGGTGGTGGTATCTTTGCTGGTGAGATTAGGGTTGGTGTCTGTCACGTCGAGTTCGAAATTCGCGGTGGTCGATTGACCAGCGGCGACCGACGCCGTTGCAAATTTCAAACCCTCAATATCAGCCTGTAGCAGTAAAAGGCTTGACGCCGATACAGTGTAGGCTCCAACCCCCGTTTTCCCAAGTCCAGGACCAGTCAATAAGCCAACTGCATCGGTTGGTGTTCCGTCATGCGTAATCGTCACGGCAGCCGAAAACGCGGCAGTATCAAAATCATTGTCGGTAATAGTCGTATTTGCAAAGGGACTAATTATACCACCCGCTTCGATCGGTTCATTGGCGACCGTTCCAGCAATTACGGGCGCCGTCACTGTTATAAGCGGTAGAAATGCATCGTAAGGTATATAAGCATTTCCCAATGTGAGTGCCACACCCGAGCTATTCTGCGTCAATTGTAGAGGCGACCCATCGCCGACAATTGGCGTACTGACAAACTTGATTGTATCAACAAGCGTGCTACCATTGAATAGCTCAAGGCTACTGCCGAACGACTCTCCACTTGTCGCATGGAGACCCATGAACTTGAGCCACCCACCCGCTATCAGGGAAATACTCCCTTGAAAACTTGAGGGATGGTCGATTTGCAACCCCGCATCACCAGGACCGCTCGAGCTGATATCAAACGTCGGCCCGCTCCCCACCGGACCATTGATTTCCACGGTCGCAGCGGATACGCTCCCACCATTAATGTCGACGGTTCCCGTTCCAACAATGTCGTCCGAAATCATCGCCGAGTAGAAGCCGAAAACGCTCGTGCCGACTAGAGATAGCGTCCCGCCGCCGGAAATATTCAAATAACTGTAGCTAACACTGGCGGTTAGCGTCAGCGTGCCACCTGTTTCGATGTTGATATCGATCTGCCTCCCCCCCGGTGCAGCTCCGGCTGAAAGGTCGAGGGTTGTTGCCCCAATTGTGTTAATTTCAACGGTCCCGTTCACGTTGAGAGTATCCCCTGCCAGGGCATCGCCCGACAGATTCATTGTCCCGGAACTCATCTGAAGCGTGTCGCCGGCCAGTGGTACAGTATCAGTTGACCAATCAGCTGGATTGGACGCTTCATTGTTGCCGCCGCCCACCCACGTAATAGGAAGCGGGTCTACGATGGTCGCACCACTCCAAGCCAAGCCCGGCGCCGTCTTAGAATACCACAAGGCCGCGGCGTTTTCCTGCCAGATCGTGCCACTGACGATAGCCAGTTCAACGACATTGGCCGTCGTCGGGTCCACCGCCCCATCGACAATCACCTGACCGCGGTTGGTAAGGCCCCAGACGTTTCCACTGTCATCGATAATGGTGGCCGTGCTGCCAGTGGTAATCGTAGTATCATTGGGTGATGTGATGGGCGCATTGATATTGGGAGGATCAGCCCCCGGGGGGCCGTAGGTTGAAGCACTCCAAGGCGCAAAAAGCGAAGTTCTATAATACCACTGGTTGTCGGCATTTTTCTGCCAGACCTCACTATTCACATAGACCAATTCGTCCACATTCGCAGTGGAGGTGTCAACCAATCCGTTAACGGTAACTTGACCGGCAACGTCAATCGTCCAGACATTGCCGCTGGCATCGGTGACTGACGCTCCAATCCCCGTTGCGACGGTGCCGTTCGGTGAGGCGACCATTGGACATCCCCTTCCTCGACCCCGCAGAATCGGCAGATCAACCGGTAACGTCAATACAACGGCAATAAAAGATGGCGTGATGACTTATGACCAGGACAATCCGGCGTACGATCTTGACGACCGTCAGTATGCATGTCCGGGACGACGGGGCAAACCGGTTGCTGCCAGGATCAGAGGCCAAGTTGACCACCCTGACCATGCCAACGGCCTGACAATCGTGCCAAAATCGACAAAACCCTCGCCTTGAGGGTCGCGCACGCCCTTTTGGCGGTTTTGGCAGGTGTGTTCGCCAAGTGCTGAACAAACACCGACCACGCTGACCGGTCGATAATAATGGCAGTCATGGCTTTCCCGTAAACGGTCGTTTTTGAGAATCCCGATTGATCTCCGAAAACCTTTTGACAACTTACAAGCAGAAGTGAAGCGCCGGTCTTGGTGTCCACCGGTTTGGCAGTTCGTCACGGCGGATCACTGACCACCCTGACCGGACTGACCATCATTCCACGCCTACGGTCATGGTGGTCGTATCCAAAACCATCTGTTTTCGGGTACACCCATGTCCGCTTCGGAATGGCCGTGGCCTAAACCGGTCCGGCCGCTGTCGGCCATTCTTGGCCAATCTCGACCAGTTGGGCTGCGGCTGCGGAGAACAGCTTGGGTCTGACTGGTCCCCGCGGAAAGCCGGTGGTGGGTCCGCACGCCCGCGATACCAACCAGTCAAAGCCTTTCTGCGCAGAGGTACTAGCCACCAAACCCCAGGAACACCGCGATAGCGCCATTCAATCGTTGCACGTCCTCCAACGACAACCGTCCCATTGACGGTCCGATACGATCACGTCGTACGGTCGTGATTTTCTCCACGGCGATCCATGAGGGCATGCGCAAGTTCAGTGTATCGGAGGGTTCGATTCGCAGTCGTAAAGCAGGTGCGTCCATGACCGACGACGTCAGCGGACCAATCGTCACGCTGTCCAGCGTCCCGAAGAGATCGGATTGGACGATCACCCCCGGCGGCGCAGGCCATCACGGTAAGGCGACGCCCAATGTTAAACGAGCCGGACGGTGCGGCGATCGCTTTTGTCGCTCCCAGCGCATGGGTGCGACGGCATCTGTGTGTTTTCAGTGTGCGAACCCCACACGCAGCGCCACAGTCCCGTTTCCGTGCAAGTCCGTGGGCAATCCATGCTGTCCGTGTCCACTGGATTGCTGGGCATCGGTGCCGACCAATGATGCCGGGTGACACGGCGGCCGTTCTGGCACCCACGTTTCGGTTCAAGAGGAACAATCGAACGGTCTCACGACCAGACGCGCGGCACGCCCAAGGTGTCGAACGCTGCATCCGCCGAGAGAAGTGTGTAGCCCTCGGCAATGGCCTGCCCGGCGAGCAACCGGTCGAACGGATCCCGGTGTGGCAGGGGCAGGGCGCCGGCGGCTAGGGCATGCGGCCAAGTCAGCGGCAGGGGCACAAATCCGGCCTGCTCTGCCACGCGCCCGATCGCCTCGATCGCGGTTTCCCCGTGCGGCAACAGTCCCTTCAGGACCCTAAAACGGATTTCGTAGGCACTGACCGGGCTGATGGCGATGTCGTGCGATCGATCCTCAATTCATGCCGCGCATTGGCGGGCCGATTTCCGGTCATCGGTGACCCACCAGAGCAGCACATTTGTATCCAGTAACAGGCGCATCAAGAGGGCGCGCTATTCGCCCATCTCCTCATCGGTCCAGGGTTCGTAGAACGCGTCGGGGATGGTCAGCAGCCCGCGCAGCGCACCGCGGCCCGGGCGTGGGCCGGCGTCGCCGTCTGGAGCCTCCAGGTCCGCCGGAACAAGGCCCGACCGGCAGGCGCCGATGGCGATAAACACATCCTCCCCGCCGAGGGCCTTTTCGGCGAGCGCCGGAAGGTCGCTTTGTGCCTGAAGGCGTTCGAGGATGATCATGACCACAGTATAACAGCGGACGATCGAGACCGCGATTTTTCCGAAGTCGTGCCTGGATCAAGCCGGGAGCCATGACGATTCGGAAACAGCATCGTCTGGCGGTTACGTCCGGACGCGCCCTCCGACCGGCAATACCGCCCGGAAACGTGCTCACCCGATGACCCGGACCCCATCAGCAGCAACAAACCTTGACTTGTTTCCTATACCACTCTATCATCCCAGGAATGGAAACCTCCTCCCCGCCGCGTCCGGCCATCAACTTGTCCGCCCAGCTGTATGACCAGCTTGTCTACACCCTCACCGACCTCTTGCCGCCGCCACTCGACGACACCCCCGAAGCCCTGCGCGCCAGAAACTATGCCGCCATCGCCAAAGTGGCCGCACTGTTGCCAGTCAACGCGGACGAGGCCGACCTAGCCGCCCACTGCATCGCCGCCCGCGCCCAGGTCGAGGACCTATTGCGCCAGCTCCGTCACCACGCCGACGACATCGCGTTGGTGATACGGCTGAACGCGCAATACGCATCCACGCTGCGGACATCGCTGTCCGTGCACGCACACCTGATGCGGGTCCAGGCAGTGCGCCAAAAGCGGGAGGCGATCGACGCCGCCGCGACCGAGGACGCCCGGGCGCTGCAACTGGCCGAACGGTCTATGCTGAGGGTGCTGAATCCGGACCCCAAACCGACCAAACCAACGCCGGTCGAGACAGCCCCCCAGACCCCAACGCCACATGTTGCCCCGACAGTCGCGGAAAACGTATCGAAAAATGGGACGGATTCTCAGTACGCGGTTTTTGAGACGTGGATGAGCGCGCAACCCTGGAACCTCGGGCCCGGAGAATCGGGTGAAACCGGTCTGCGCCAGGGCGTGCGCGCAGTGATGGCCGAATTGCTTTTGCCCAAGCCGCGCTTGTGGGGCCAGGAATTGCCCGCGAACCGTCGCGCAAGTCCCGGCAGGGCGGGCTAAGGTGTCACCAAGCCCCTGTCGGGTTGCACGCGGTCACGGAATTTCGCAGCCATTCGTCCGATGGGCATTGACGAATCGCCCTGCCGAAATCCGGTCAGGGGAAGAATATCCCAGCTTCCTTCGTGCACCTCCGTGTCGAAGTTATAACATTCCTGCGTGCCAGACCGCATAAGGCAGCCGGCCCCGCCCAGGTGGGTGTCCGACGAATAGCGATTCCACCACGCCAGACCGCACCAGTCAGCCAGCCCTTACGCCGCTTTCCGAAATGTCGGCGGCAGCCCGGCCTTCGGCACCTGCCCATGCAGCGCCTCATGCGGCAGCCCCGCATGCAGCACCGCCCGAGACTCCAACAGCGCCTCGATATCGATCCCAGTGGAAAAACCCATGCTTTCCAGCATGAACACCAAATCCTCGGTCACCACGTTGCCGGACGCGCCCGGCGCATACGGGCACCCGCCCAACCCCGCCAAACACGAATCAAACGCTCGGATTCCAACCTCCAGCCCCGCCACGGCGTTGGCGATGCCCAGGCCGCAGGTGTCGTGCAGATGCAAGCCATACAGCACCGGTCCAATGGCGTCGCGAGTCGCCCGCACGACCTCCTTGATCTGCGCCGGATACGCATAACCGACGGTGTCGGCCAGCATGACCTCGTCCACGCCGGCATCCGCCAACCCCTTGCACAGCGCGACGGTTTTCGCCGTCGGCACCACCCCGTCGATCGAGCAACCGAACGCCGTCGAAGCCCCTGCCACCACCGGCACTTTCCTGGGTTGCGCCTTCAGCCAGTCCATGATCTCCCGCATCATCTCGATCGACTGCGCCGGCGTCCGATTGAGGTTCGCCTGGCTGTGCCCGTCGCTGACCGAGACCGGAATGGAAATCTTGTGCACCCCGGCGTGGTAGGCGTTCTGCACACCGCGCAAATTCGGCGCCAACGCCTGCACGGTCAGGCCCGGCAGCGCCGCCAGAACCCTGGCCACGATCTCGGGCGTGTCGGCCAACTGCGGGATGACACGCGGCGGAACGAAACTGCCGACCTCGATCTCCTTGATGCCGGCGGCCGCGAGCGACACGATCCATTTCACCTTGTCGTCGGTGCTCATCCGGGTCTTGGCGATCTGCAGCCCGTCGCGCGGGCCGACCTCGCAAATGGAAACATAGGTCATGGTGAGGGGATCTCCGCGATAAGAATAGTGCCGGTTTCGGATTCTGTAATGACCAGGCTGCGCTCGTCCGGGGTCAACGCGCAGTTGGTCGTCATGCGGCCGGTGGATGACTGGACCCGGTAAAGCGGAACGCCATGCGGGTCGATGACCCAGACGCAGCCATGCCCGGGGTTGGAAATATACAGCCGGTCGGCGCTGTCCATGGCCAACCCGTCAGGCCCGACCAAACCGGCGGGAACCCGAGCGAAACACTGCGCCTTGGCCACCACCGCGTCGGGGCGGAGCAGGAAGCGCCAGACCTCGCAGGACCGGGTCATCGCCACATACAGATGCGTCTGCGCGGTATTGAGCACCAACCCGTTCGGGCTCGGCCCGGTGGCGATCAGCTTGTCCAGCCGCCCGTCCTTATGCAGCCGCCAAACCCGGCCGGTGGGATCCTGCAAGCCGGTCTGGCCTTGATCGGTGAAAATGATCGACTCGTCGTCGTGCAGCGTCAGATCGTTGAGGCCCTTGAAGCCCTCGCTCATCACCGTCTGGATGACGGCGGCGGTCGCGCCGGTGTCCGGGTCGATGCGCACCAAACCGTGCCGGTAATCGGCGGCGAGCAACATCCCGTCCGGCTGCACCTTCAGGCCGTTGGGCCAACCCGGATATTCGGCGACCAAGGTCCAGTCATCCGGCGAGTCGATCCGGAAGATGCGCCCATACGGGATATCGACAACATGCAGGCGGCCCAACGCGTCATAGCAAGGGCCTTCCAGGAAGCAATCGACCGGCTCCCCCGCTCGGTTTGCGTCCGCCCATTCGGTGCGCTCCAGGCGGCGGAACCGATCGGGCATGCGGGTCAGGACCCGGGTGGGAATTTCTTGAGGAGGGGCAAACCACATAACGGCGGACCATGCGGCGGCAGGGGGTGGTTGGCAAGAGCGACAGCCCACACGGACCTCCCCGGGCGACAGGGCAAGCCCCTATGGGCTCGGAACCCAGTGCGCCTCGATGAAGTCACGCACGGTATCGAACGCGCCGGCCTCGACCAGATCGTTATGCCCCGCATCCGGTGCCAGCCAAAACACCTTCGGCTGTTGCGCCGCCTCGAACACCGCTCGTCCCATCGCAGGCGAAACGACTTCGTCCCGGCCACCGGTCATCACCAGGACCGGCGCGCCAACCGATGGAACCCGGCCGATCAGATCGAAACGATCACGCAGCAGCCAGCCAACCGGAGCATACGGAAACCGCTGCCGTGCGATCGCCAGGATGCTTGTGTACGGTGATTCGAGCATCAATGCACCAATATCAACCTCGGTGGCCAACCGGACCGCCACCCCGGTACCGAGCGATTCACCCCACAGCAGAAGGCGGCTGCCGTCGATGCCAAGGTCGCGCAGCACCGCGTACGCCGCGCGGGCGTCGTCGATCAACCCGGACTCGGTGGGGCTGCCAGGATTGCCGCCATAGCCGCGATAATCGAGCAACAGCGCGCCCCACCCGAAGCGTTGCAGCTGCGCCATGCGATTGGCCCGATAGCCGATATGGCCGCCGTTGCCGTGTAGATACAGCACCACCGGCAAGGCCTCGTCACCCGGCGGCACGAACCAGGCCAGCAGGTCCAGCCCGTCGGCGGTTCGGACGGACATCTCGCGCGCACCGGGGACGCCGGCGGCGGCAAGATCGGGCCGGTTTGTGTCGGGGCCGTAAAGGAATCGCCGCTGCCGGACCGTCAACACGGCAAGCACCATGACATAGAGGCCGATAATCAAGACCGCGATCGTGATCAGGACGATTGTCATGCGGAACGAAAAACCCCCGGTATTGCCGACGGAACAGTGGCCGTCTGATTCGCTGCCGTAATCCAAGCCGGGTTCGGGGTCCAGGCCCGGCGCCGTTCAGACCCAAGCGAAGCGGTGGTCCACACACCCCTGGACGCTGCGACCCTGACCGGGCGATGCTCCCCGTCAACCGCCCGCAAGATTGTTGCTACTACGATGAAAGACTCCGCATGACTCCGACGATCGACCCCAACCGGCTGTGGCAATCCCTGATGGACATGGCGGAGATCGGACCAACGCCGGAGGGCGGAAGCTGCCGCCTGGCGCTCACTCCGGAGGACGCCGCCGCCCGCGCCTTGTTCCTGCGCTGGTGCCAGCCATTGGCTTTGCGTCACCAGCAGGATGCGATCGGTAACATGTTCTTGCGCCGCCCGGGTTCCGATACCGCCGCTCCAGCGGTGGCATTCGGCAGCCATCTGGACACCGTCCCCACCGGCGGCCGCTTCGACGGCATCGTCGGCGTGCTGGCGGGGCTGGAGGTGCTGCGCGCCTTGCACGAAGCCGGCGTGACCACCAAGGCGCCGCTGGAGCTGGTCAACTGGATGAACGAGGAAGGCAGCCGCTTCCGCCCCGCGATGATGGGCAGCCGTGTCGCGGCGGGCGAACTCCCCTTGGCGGCCGCGTTGGCGATCACCGACGATGATGGCGTTTCGGTCGGCCGGGCACTGGCCGACAGCGGCCAAGCCGGCCCGCTGGCCCCCGCCCCGCGCGACTGGAGCGCATGGCTGGAGCTGCATATCGAGCAAGGCCCGGTCATGGAAGCAACCGGCGTCGAGATCGGCATTGTCGTGGGCACCATGCATGCCCGTTACTTCCAACTGACCATCACCGGTGAACCCAGCCATGTCGGTCCGACCGAAATGAACCGGCGCCACGACAGTCTGGCCGCCGCTGCCGAAGTAATTCTGGCGGTAGAACAGATTGCCCTGGCGGCGGAACCCAACGGCCGAGCCAGCACAAGCTGGATCGTGAATACGCCCAATGCTCGAGGTAACGTGCCGCATATCACGCGGCTGCACTGTGATGTGCGCCATAACAGCGCGGACACGGCAATCGAGATGGAAACCTCATTGCGGCAGGCGATGTCAGATATCGCCCAACGTCGGGGCGTTCGTATAGATATTGATCCCTACGCGACTTTCGGGCCGATCGTGTTCGACATCGGGTTGGGCGCGCTGTTGCACCGGAAGGCGGCGGACCGGCAGTTGTCGACCCGCGACATGATCGCGGCGGCCGGACACGATTCGATGCTGATGGCACCGCTGGTGCCCAGCGCGATGCTGTTCATCCCGAGCGTCGCGGGGATCACCCATAATCCCAAGGAATTCTCAACCAAACAGCAGGTCGCGCACGGTGCCCAACTGTTGCTGGATGCGGTGCTGGAACTAGCGCAGCACTGATACCAACCGGCGTTGCGGTTGACTGTCCTTCACTAGAGCACTTTCACGCCGACCGGAAAATCGCGGCCTACCGT
>Ga0209698_10007463_pt1 | contig 11475 bp, 7 predicted proteins | sample LitLauG_LLR_2012_FD_187203 | JGI IMG/M metagenome (GOLD analysis project Ga0209698, IMG submission 187203) | Freshwater sediment microbial communities from Pennsylvania, USA - Little Laurel Run_MetaG_LLR_2012 (SPAdes) (version 2) | ecosystem: Environmental > Aquatic > Freshwater > Creek >... | reverse complement strand
GTCCAACACCTTATCGGCGATCTTCAGATACTGCTCGAGTTGGATAGCCGAAAGCGAATTCAGATACCCCTCGCCACTGACTTCATCCGGCAGTCCATCGGCAATCGACGGCTCGACGCCGAACAGATCATGCAGCGTGTTGCCGTATTCGGTCTTTGTCAACCGCCGGATGACAAAAGGCCCGGGATCCTTTTGGCTGAGGTATTTCAGCTTAACCAACCAGTCGCCGAACATCAGGCGATCGGCATCGCTCGGCTGGGGCATTCCTTTGGGCGGCATGTCATGCGCCTTCACTCTGGCGGCCGCTTTCTTCCACTGTTCGGTGAAGGCAGGGTTACCGGGATCTTTGAGCGCAGGTGAAAAATTGACTCCCGCCCGCGTAGGCGCTCTGTTCTGGTGGCAGGGGATGCAATAGGTCTGGATAAACGGCGTTACGCGGCCACGAAAGAACTCTTGTGTCTCGGCCTTGAGCGCCTCCGGCTCAGCGGCCATCGATCGGCAAGGCAACGCCGCGCACAGGACCAGGCAGCAGCCGATCGCACCAGGGATGCATTTCTACGGAAGAACGGATTCCTCGTCCTGCGCTTCTGGAACAACGATGTTCTGAACAATACGTCGGGTGTTCTTGAGGCGATCTTGGCGTCATTGAGGGCGCGGCCCTCACCCCCGGCCCCTTGTATGTTTCATACATGGGGTTTTGGTATTTTCTCATTTGCCGGCCGGACAACGGATTTTTCGTTGTCCGGCCGGCACCCCGGAGCCTTTCCGGGGTTGGGTAGTCCGCTCTGCGCGCCAAACCTGTTGGCCCCTTGAGTCTTGAGCTCGTGGGAGAGCAAATGGTCAACGCGCATCGGACTCTGTTTCCTAACCGTAGAACCCGAACAGGTGCTGACGTCATGAACGAGCATTCGCAAGGCAGGGAAGCGGTGAAGGCGGCGCGTCTTAACGCCGGTATTGATGTGTCCAAGGCGACGCTCGACGTCGCCGTGGGTACCCGATCCGAGCGTTTCGGTAACGACGCCCAGGGGATGGAGTCTTTGGCGGCTTTGCTGCACGCACAAGATGTTGATATTGTGGTTTTGGAGGCTACGGGTGGCTACGAGGCGGCCGCTGCCGCTGCGCTGCAGGCGGCCGGATTGACGGTGGCCGTTGTCAATCCGCGCCAGGCGCGCGACTTTGCCAAGGCGATGGGGGTATTGGCCAAGACCGACAAGGTCGATGCCAAGGTCCTGGCTGCCTTTGCCGACGTCATTGCCAAGCACGAGAAACGCCAGACATTCCTGCGAGAGGTTCCCGACGAGCAACGGCTGCATCTGGCCGCTTTGGTGACGCGCCGGCGTCAGCTGCTGGACATGCGGGGTGCCGAGGCCAACCGTCTGGCCATGGCCCACAAGGTCACGCGTAAAAGCATGGCGGCGGTGATCAAGACGATCGACAAGCTCATCAGCGAACTCGATCGCGATATCGACACCCATATCCGGGAGCACTTCCGGGACCTGGCCAAGGTATTGAACAGCGCCAAGGGCGTCGGACCGGTGACCACCTCGACCCTGGCAGCGCAGTTGCCCGAACTGGGGCAGTTGGACCGCCGTGCGATCGCCACCTTGGTGGGAATAGCGCCGCTTGCTTGTGACTCGGGCAAGAAAAAGGGGCAACGCCATGTCTGGGGTGGCCGCTCCCAGGTGCGCGCCGTACTCTACATGGCTGCCTTGGCCGCGGCGCGCTCCAATCCGGTCATCCGCACCTTCTACCAACGAATGCTGGCCGCCGGCAAACCCAAAAAGGTCGCCCTCGTCGCCTGTATGCGCAAGCTGCTGACCATACTCAACGCAATGGCTCGCGATGGCACCCCATGGAACCCGGCACTTCATGCAATTAACCCTTGACAACAAACACAGGTGCTCTCCCACTGCGTGGGCGAGGGGAGCCCGAGTTCCGGTGAACCCCACTCTCCAGCAAGCGGGCGAGGGGAGCCCGAGTTCCGGTGAACTCCACTCTCCAGCAAGCGGGCGAGGGGAGCCCGAGTTCCGGTGAACTCCCCTCTCCAGCAAGCGGGCGAGGGGAGCCCGAGTTCCGGTGAACTCCCCTCGCCCGCTTGCGGGAGAGGGGCCGGGGGTGAGGGCGCGCCGCGACGATGCCGAAACAACGCCGCCTCAAGCTGCCCGCAAACGTTCAACCAGCGGCGCCCAGCTATTCAACGGGTCATACGCCGCCGCCCCCGCAACGGCCCGCGCTTGCAACTCCCCGTATCGCTCCACCGCTGCCGTAGCCGCCGCCAGCAATGCCGGCGCGCTTGCGTCCTCGATCACGAACCCCGCTCCGCTCTGCGCCACGATGGCCGCCATGGTGGTGCCCGACAAGGTGACGATGGGCGCTCCGGCGCGCAGCGCATCGAACGTCACCGCACTCATCTTGTCGGCATATTCGGCGCGTTCGTACGGCTGCAGGCATACGGCGCCCGGAAAGAGCGCGGCGTACTGCTTGCTATCTTGCGTGCCGTCGATCAGCGTGAGACCCCGGTAGGCGATGGCGCGCAGCCGCACGAGATCGGCAGCCGTGCGCTCGTCGTAACGGCCGTAATGATCGCCGGAGGTTTGCACGGCGATGGGTAGTTGCGCGCCACTGCGCGCCATCCAATCCACCAGATCGACGATGTGCGAGAAGCCCTTGTCGGCGCGCGCGGCGCCGGCCGACAGCAGGTAACGAAACGGCGGGAGCGCGGCGGGCGCCGGCTGCGGCTGGCCGCCGCTCAGAACCGGCAGCACACGCCGCACATGGGCGAACCCGGCCGTGCGCAGCCGTTCCACGATTTCTTCCGAGGTTCCAAACAGCTCGAGCTCCGGCTGGCGCCGCGCCAGCTGTGCCAGCGCCTGGGCGCGCTGCGCGTCCATGCGCAGCTTGTGGAAGTAGAGGAACACGCGTCGCGGGGGCACCTTTCCGCGCGCCGCCAGATCCAGGGCGCGCAGGTCGAAATACGTTGCCGTGGGGATGAACACGGGCTCGCCGGCGCGCAGCAGGCGGCGGTACAGCAGCAGCGCCTGCACCTTGCGCCAGCGCCGGTAAAAAACCGGTTCTAGCTGCGTCAATGTCGCCGTGGATCCTGATGCGGCCGTTCCTGAAGTAGGTAGCGGCGTCGATCCCGGCGCAGATGCGGGCGTCGATCCCGGCGTCGCTGCGGTTGTACTTCCAGACGTATGGCCCGGTGTAGACGGGTTCGCAGTTCCGGGCGTAGATACCCCCGTCCAGCCTGGCAGCTGCGCGCGCCGGTCGATCCAGACACGGAAGGCCAGCCCGGGCGCCGCGGCGCGCAGACCCAGGAACAAGGCCGCGCAGTGACCGGCCTCGCTGGCCAGGGTGGGCTCGACGACGTTGATGGGGCGCGGCGCCGTTCCCGGCGCAGGGCCGCCCGCGTACGGCGGGGTGCCGTTTCCTGAATGGTGATCGGATAGAATCAAGCGATGACTCCGAATCTTGAGGCCGTAAATCGGGCTGACGGCGCTGCCGTGTCCGGGGCCGAGCGTAGCGCGAAGGGCGGCGGCAGTGCACCGGCGGGCCAGGGTGTGAACGACGTCGTCGATGCGGTGTTGATTGTCGGCGTGCGCAGCTTCCACGACCGCATTGCGCACATCGAAGCCGAGATGGCGCGCTTCGGTATCGCGTTCGAATGGATCTTCGACTTCGATCCGCAAACCATACCGCCCGAGCTCATCGAGAAGACCTTCGCGCCCAGCGACATGCGCATTACCCATCAGTCGGCGGTGCTCAAGCACATCGCGTCCTGGCGCATCTGCGTGGAGCGCAATTACCGCCGGGTGTTGGTGTTCGAGGACGACGTCGTGCTGGCCCCCAATTTCGTGGCGGTGCTCGCCCAGGCCATGCGCGAGGCCGATGCGCTGACCGCGCCCTACCTGCTGTACCTGGGTTGCGGACACAACCGCTACGCGGCCGGCGCAGCGCGCTCGCCCACCATGCTGGTACCCGGCGGACCCTTGCCGGCGGCCGAGGCCATGGTGCTGGATCACGCGTCCTGCGTGATGCGCATGGACTGGCTCGACCGCAACCGCGTCACGCGGCCTCCCGACTGGCTGTTGCGCGAACTCGACGCCGAGCTGGGCATTGCCCACTACTGGCTGCGCGAACCCGTGGTCGAACAGGGCAGCATGAACGGCAAGTTCGCCAGCGTGCTCGACGAAAAGCGCCGGGGCCGCGGCCGCCTGTACGCCTGGCTGCGGTTTCGCTGGGACCGCTGGCGCCACCGCGCCGTGGGCGGACGTACTGTTCCCACCGACCAGGCCTAGGACCCGGCTTGGCAAACTTTACCCAGGCGGCGGCGCCGTCCGCTGCAGCCGTCACCGTGCCGGGAGCGCTCGGTCCGGCGACGGGCCGAGCGGCCGACGCCGCGCGCCTGTTGCTCGCCATCGCCGCCATCGGCTGTGTCACGTCCCCGCCGCTGGCCAATATAGCGGCCGCGCTGGCTCTCATCGCGTTTGCCTGCACCCCCCACGCCTGGCAGCGCTTGTGCGCCGCGGCCGCCCAGCCGCTGGGCCGCGGCGTGCTGGTGTTCCTGGCCACCATGGCGGTCGCCATGCTCTGGGCCGACGCGCCCTGGGCCCGTCGCTTTGGCGCCTGGTGGAGCTGGCGGCCGCTCATCCTCATGCTGGTCGGCACCGCGCTCTTTACCGAGGCGCGCTGGAAGGACCGGTTCAGCGAGATCCTGGTGGGCTTGCTGGCGCTGGCCGCCGTGGCCTCGTTCCTGGCGCGGCTCATGCCCAATCTCATCGTGGTGGAGGAGCCCGGCATCCTGCTGCGCAACCACACCACGCAGGGCATGGCGTTCGTGGCAGGCACCGCGCTGGCCGTGCTGCTGGCCTGGGGTCGCCCGGCGAGCACCCGCCAACGGTGGTTGGCCCTGGGTGCGCTGCTGCTCTTTTTTGCCAATATCGCGCTCATCGCCACGGGCCGCAGCGCCCATGTGGCCATACTGATCGCCGGCGCCATTGCCGGCGCTGCGGTGCTGCGGGGACGCCAGCGTTGGTGGGTGCTGGTGCTGATTCCACTGGCCGGGGCCTTGACGCTCGCGTCGTCGCCCATGGTGCGCGACCGTTTCACTGAAGCTTATGGCGAACTGGGCACCGTCCAGACCTCGCCTTCGGAAACCTCGATGGGCTTGCGGCTCATCATCTGGCCCACCACGCTGGATCTCATCGCGCAACGCCCGCTGCTGGGCTACGGCGTGGGCGGATTCGCGCCGGCGTACGCCGAGCTCATCCACCAGCGCTACAGCGACTGGCGAGCCGCCGAAGCCAAGGACACGCACAACCAGTATCTGCATGTGATGGTGGAGGCTGGCATACCCGGCGTCCTTGCCTTCTTCTACTTCGTGGCCGGCGTGCTGCGCCAGCGCGCTCCGCCACCCTATCGCGGCGTCGGGCTCGCGCTGTTTGCGGCCTGGCTCGCCACCAGCCTGCTCAACTCCCACTTGCAGACTTTTGCCGAGGCGCACGTGCTGGGCATCGTGCTGGGCGTGCTGCTGGCCGGGCATGACGCCCGTGCCGGCGCGCTTACTCAGTCCGCCAGCAGCGCCACGACCTGAGACCGCACCTGGTCGTATTGCGGCCAGCCTGCCATCCCGCCCACGATGTGCACCGACGGACCCACCGGCCGCGTCTTGGTCGGGTCCGTCACGCCGAACACGCCGACCAGCCGCGCCCCAACGGCCGCCGCAAGGTGCCCAGGCCCGCTGTCGTTGGCAACCACCAGGCGGCTGCCAGCCAGCAGCCCAGCAAAGGCACCCAGGTCCAATGGATCGATCAGGCGTGCGTCCGGCACGGCGGCGCGAGCGGCCGCCTCTTCCCCGGGTCCCGGGCATACCACTACGGTATGGCCGCTGGCTGTCAATTCGCCGGCCAGCCGGCCAAAGCCATCCCAGCATTTTTCTCGGCCGCGATGCAGGCCGCGCGCGGTGGGGCACAGCACCACGTACGCACCTGCGACGCCTGCGGCCAGCAAGGCTGCCCTGGCACGGGCACGGGCAGCTTCGCTTACCGGCAGCAGCGGCACCGGCACGCCGTGCTCGCGGCGCGCGGACGGCGCGGCACCAAGAGCTAGCCGGAAGGCTTGCGCCAGGTAGAGGTAATACGCGACGGTGTGCATGTCGCCCGCCCAGTCGCGCGGCACTGTGACGGCCGTGCGCAGCAGCAGGCGCCGGCCGTCGGTGGCGTAGCCCGACGGCCGCGCTCCGGCTATGCGGAACTCCAGGGCCGAGGAAAACGAATTGGTGAGCAGCAGTGACTCCACGTTGGGGGCTTGCCCGCGCACGGCCGACCGCAACACCGCGATACTGGCGCTGCGGTCGGCGGGCAGCGTGATCACGGGCCAGCCGGCGGCCTCGAACAAGGCGGCCGACCAGGGCCTGCCGGCCAGGGTGATACGGGCGCCGGCCGCCGCCAGGCACTGGATCGCCGGCAAGGCCATGCAGGCATCGCCCAGGTGGTTCGGCAGGCGGACGATGAGTGGGTGCATGCCTCAGGGTGCCTTACGCATGGCGGGGGCGAGCGGCAGCAAGCGCGCGGACCGTGCTCGCCGGCACGCCGGTTGGTGCCAGGCATTCGCATACACTATGACTCTCCATGGGCCGCGCCGCGGTCATTCTGGCATGCGCCGTCCGGTCGGGGTGCATTTTACCGAATGGCCGTTGGCGGTCCCGCAGACGAACAGAGCCGCGCGACCAGCGGCATACACGGCCGGTACGATTCCACTGGAATGAACGCACCTTCGCAGGAAAAGCAGCGCTACTCCCGCTACGCCGACCCCAGCCTGCGCCGCATGGCCGGCATGGTGTTGCAGCACCGGCCCATCCTGGCGCTGGCTTTTTGCACCATGCTGATCGACTCCGGCTGCCAGGTCTTCATCGCCAAGCTCACGGCCCGCCTGCTGGCCCACGGCATCGTGCCGGCCATCTATTGGATACCGCCGGCCTTTGTCGGTGTCTTCCTGGTGCGCGGGTTGGCCAATTTCTCGAGTTCGTTTCTCGTCAGCAGCGTCTCGCAGCGGGTGCTCGTGGAGCTGCGCCAGTCGATGTTCCAGCGGCTGCTGCGCTGGCCGCAGTCCACCCTGGAAAACACGCCCTCCGGCCTCGTCATATCCAAGTTCATCAACGAGGCTAGCAATGCGCTCAACCTGGCAGCGGAGGTGCTGACGACCATGGTGCGCGAATCGCTCACCACCTTTGGTCTCGTGGTGCTGCTGCTTTACGACAACTGGCGCCTGACCCTGCCTACGCTCATTGTCGGTCCGGTCATCGCCGTGGTGTTGCGCAGTTTCAGCAGCCGGCTGCGGCGCCTCAACGTCGACAGCCAGGCCATGCTGGGGGAAATGACGCGCGCCGTGCAAGAGGGCCACGAGGCCAGCCGGGTCATCAAGGTGTACGACGGTGAAGCCTACGAACTCAAGCGTTTTGAAGGCATCAACCTGCGGCTGCGCCGCTTTGCCATGAAGATGCAGGTGGCGTGGTCGGCTGCCACGCCGGCCACGCAACTCATCGCGGCCGTGGGCCTTGCCCTGGTGATCAGCTTTGCCATGTGGCAGGGCAACAATGGCAACCTGACCAACCAGCAATTCATCGAATTTCTCACTGCGGCCCTGCTGGTCCTGCAGCCCTTGCGGCACCTGGCCTCGATCAACAGCCCCATAGCGCGCATGTCGGCCGCCGCCGATAGCGTCTTTACCATGATCGATTCTGCGTCCGAAGCCGAGACCGGCATGCGCGAGGTGGAGCACGCCAAGGGCGCCATCACTTTTCGCAAAGTGGGCTTCACCTACACCGGTGCGCCGGGGCCTGCGCTGCACGATATCGACCTTGATGTTCGCCCGGGCGAGACCATTGCGTTGGTGGGCCCTTCGGGCGCGGGCAAGACCACGCTCGTCAACCTCATACCGCGTTTCATCCGGCCCACGTCCGGGGAAATTCTCCTCGATGGTGCGCCGGTGGCCGACCTCACGCTGCGCAGCTTGCGCCGGCAGATCGCGCTGGTTTCGCAGGACGTGGTGCTGTTTGACGACACCATAGGCGCCAACATCGCCTACGGCGGCAGTGGCGATGCAAGCCCAGAGCAGGTGCGCGCTGCGGCCGAGGCCGCCTTCCTGTTGCCGCTCATAGAATCCCTGCCCAATGGATTCAATACCCGCATCGGTGAAAATGCCGTCAAGCTCTCCGGCGGCCAGCGTCAGCGCCTGTCGATCGCCCGTGCCCTGCTGAAGAACGCGCCCATATTGTTGCTCGACGAGGCAACGTCCGCGCTGGATAACGAATCGGAGCGCTTCATACAGTTGTCCCTCGAACGCCTGATGCGCGGCCGAACCACGTTTGTCGTCGCCCATCGCCTAACCACCATAGAGCGCGCCGACCGCATCGTCGTGATGGAAGGCGGCCGCATCGTGGAAATTGGCAGTCATGCAGAGCTGATAGATCGCAAGGGTCTTTACGCAGGCCTGCATCGCATTCAGTTTGCTGCCTAGCTTTAACTCTTTCCGTTCAGCTCCGCAGCTTTGAATATGACGGATCCGTGACGGGTCCGCGGGGGATTTGACCTTCTGTTGTCGCTTTGCCACGGATTGCGACATGTCACGGAAAAGACATAAGACGCCTCTAACTTCGGTGACTTGGTTTTATTATCGAAAGAGAGCGTTTGAAATGTCGCACGTTACCTACCGTAAATCGCCGATCGCGCTGGCTGTTACCGCCGCGCTGTTTGCTGCCATCCCCCTTGCCCACGCTGCTGCCGAACCCCAGTTGGACAGCATCGTTGTTACCGGCGACCGCCCCGCCACGGCTCCCTACGAGGCGCCGTCCCAGGGTTCGCTCGACGCCGGCGAACCGCAGTCGCTGATTAACCAGCACTTCATTGAAAACAACCTGACGACCACGGCCAATTACACGGACATCGTCAATATCGCTCCCAGCGTGTCGGATTTCTCGACCAACGGCCGGGGCAATTCTGAATCGCTGAACACGACCATCCGCGGTTTCCAGGACGGCCAATTCAACGTGACGTTTGACGGTATTCCCTGGAACGACTCCAACGACTTCACCCACCACTCGACCTCGTATTTCACCGGCAACACCATCGGCAAGGTGCTGGTCGACCGCGGCCCGGGCACGGCAGCCCAGATCGGCAACGCCACCTTCGGCGGCACGATCGCGAACTTTTCCAAGGACCCGACCACCAACCAGAACGTCTCGGCCTCGATGACGCTGGGCAGCTGGCGCACGCAGGATCTGGCCGTGCAAGTGGATACCGGTACCATGGCGCAAGCGGGCAACGGCCGCGCGCTGGTCTCGCTGACCTCGATCAATTCGGACGGCTTCCTGACCAACAACAGCCTGAACCGCAAGAATGCGTTCGTGAAATACGTGCAGCCGATCGATGCCGACACCTCGATCACGGCGGTTGCCATGTACAACACGATTTATCAGCACATGTCGCCGGGTGGCGAAGGCGCGACGCTGGCCCAGATCGCGCAGTTCGGGCCCAATTTCAGCATGCTTGCCAACCCGGGCAGCGACAACAACTACGCGCTCAACTTCGACGACATCCATTGCGATTTCGAGTATCTGCAACTCAAGACCAAGGTTGCCGGCATTCGCGTCGACAACAAGGCGTACACCTACGCGTACTACCACAAGATTTCGAACACCAACGACCTGAGCCTGACGCTGGGTTCCAAGGGCACCTATGACGGTCTGCCCAAGTCGGACCCGACCTTCAACGACGTGGCCGGCACCAAGGGCTATAACAATTACCGGTCGGTTGGCGACATCCTGCGCCTCGAGCAGGATATCGGTCCCGGCACGCTGCGCGGCGGCTTTTGGTTCGACTACCAGTGGAACGACCGCTATCTGACGGACGTCGACTTCACCAAGGGCGGCATCCTCGACACCTCCGGCGACTTCAACGGCTTCCAGCGCGACCTGCACGACGGCCTGACCACCATCGACCCGTTCGTCGAGTACGAATTCCGCCCGATCGATGATCTGACGTTGACGCCCGGCGCGCGGTACTCGTCGTTTGGCCGCAAGATCGATGCCACGGTCAACCCGACGTCGGGAACGGCGACGAGCTCGAACGATACGTGGAATGCCCTGCAGCCGTCGCTGTATTCGCTCTACCACCTGTCGCCCAACGCCTCGGTGTACGCGCAGTACGCCCGCGGCTTCCTGGCCCCCAAGGACAAGCTGGCCTACCAGCCCGTCCAGACCGCAGCCAAGGCCATCGATCCGCAGCACACCACCAATCTGCAGGCCGGCGGTACGTGGAAGACCGACAGCCTGACGGTTTCGGGTGACGTCTACCACATCAAGTTCGACAACTTCTTCACGTACGCGAACAAGGGTGCCAACGTCGTCGCCACCGGCGGCGGCAGCGCCATCTTCAAGGGCGTGGAACTGGAAGGCACGTACGTGGTGGGCGGCGGCTTCAACATCTACGCCAACTGGACGAAGAACACCCAGACCTATGCCGACGGCACCAAGGTCCAGTGGGCGCCCGATGGCACCTACACCGGCGGCCTGATCTTCGACAAGTACGGGCTCTACGGTTCGCTGCTGGCCAAGCACATCGGCAACACCCTTCAGGCGGGCAACAATGGTCCGGATGGCGGCAACTACGACATCAGCGGCTTCACCGTCACCGACCTGAACCTTGGCTACACGTTCAAGGAGCCGACTGCCGGCTTCAAGAACATCAAGCTGAAGCTGAACGTGGGCAACCTGTTCAACAAGCAACAGATCTACGTCGTGGGTGGCCCGACGCTGAGTGGCGTGGACACGTTCTACTCCCTGCCCGGCCGGTCCTACATGGTGACGACAACGGCGAATTTCTAACCGTCGCGTAACCGGCGCGGCTGGAGTCTTCCGGCTGCACGAATGGCCGCCCTGCTGTTTACGAGGGCGGCCATTTTTTTTTCGAGGGTCTCTGCCGTGCTCGGAGCCCCGGGGGTGAGGATCGGGGACCCGGTTCGATCCCAACCAAACGACTAGATCAGCACGACGTCAAACTGCTCCTGGTGGTACATCGTCTCGACCTGCATGGAAATCGGCTTGCCGATGAAGTCCGACAGCATGGCCAGCGACTGCGATTCCTCCTCGAGGAATACGTCGATCACCTTCTGCGACGCCAGGATGCGGAATTCGCGCGCATCGCCAAACTGGCGCGCCTCGCGCAGGATCTCGCGCAGGATGTCGTAGGAGACGGTACGTGCCGTCTTGAGCTCGCCGCGGCTGCTGCAGACCGGGCAGGGTTCGCACAGGATGTGGGCCAGCGACTCGCGCGTGCGCTTGCGCGTCATCTCCACCAGGCCCAGCTGGGTGAATTCGCTCACCGTCATGCGCGTGCGGTCGCGCGACAACGCGCGGCGGAACTCGCCCAGGACGGCGTCGCGGTGTTCCGCGCTGCCCATGTCGATGAAGTCGACGAC
>Ga0209698_10007462_pt1 | contig 11475 bp, 9 predicted proteins | sample LitLauG_LLR_2012_FD_187203 | JGI IMG/M metagenome (GOLD analysis project Ga0209698, IMG submission 187203) | Freshwater sediment microbial communities from Pennsylvania, USA - Little Laurel Run_MetaG_LLR_2012 (SPAdes) (version 2) | ecosystem: Environmental > Aquatic > Freshwater > Creek >... | reverse complement strand
CCTGTACATTTGCTGCTTTCGATGACACCCACTGCCAACCGTTGCACTGCTTCGCGGGTATGGCAATGCTCGTCGCGCAAGGAGAACTGATGTCACTCAAATTCGCAGGATCGATTAGTCCACCTTTCCACCAAGGCACGCAGCTCCTCGATTTTCGCTCGACTCACCTCACCAGCGTTACCGCGCTTCGCGTCGCCAGCGCCCTTTCGGTTGGCGCTCTCCTCGCTGGCTGCGGCGGACAGGCCGCAGGGCCCCCGATGGCGCCGCCGGAAGTGAAAGTCATCGCCGTGGCACAAAGAGACGTCCCCATCGTAAGCGAGTGGGTCGCTACGCTTGACGGCTATGTCAACGCCCAGATACAGCCGCAAGTCTCTGGGTACATCATCAAGCAGACCTACAAAGAAGGATCCCCCGTTCACAACGGCGCCGTTTTATTCGAAATTGACCCGCGCCCCTTCCAGGCCCTGCTCGATCAAGCCAAAGCGCAGTTGGCGCAAGCGCAGGCGCAAATGGGCAAAACCCAGCTGGACGTCGACCGCGACACTCCTCTCGCCAAAGAGCGCGCCATCGCCCAGAGCCAGTTGGACAACGATATTCAAGCGAATCTTGCCGCGAAAGCCGCCGTTCAGTCCTCAGAAGCGCAAGTGGAACAAGCTCAACTGAATCTAGGATTCACTCATGTCACGTCGCTCTTTGACGGCATTGCCGGCATCGCCCAAGTGCAGCTCGGCAATCTCGTGAATCCCAGCACCGTCCTTACTTCCGTCTCGCAGGTAAATCCCATCAAAGCCTATTTCCCCATCAGCGAACAGGAGTATCTGCGTCTCGCGGATCGCATCAACGCACCACAAGACCATGTTGAGGCGCCCAAGGAAGCTCCCCCACTCGAATTGATTCTCGCCGACGGAACCGTGTATCCATCCAAGGGTCGCGTTCTTTATACCGATCGCCAGGTGGATATCACCACGGGCACCATCCGTGTCGTCTCGGCGTTTCCCAACCCCAAGAATTTCTTGCGCCCCGGACAATTCGGACGCGTGCGCGCTTCCACCTACACGCGCACTGGCGCGCTCCTGGTTCCGCAGCGCGCCGTCATTGAGCTGCAAGGCAGCTTTCAACTCGCGGTTGTTGGCAGCGACAACAAAGTCAGCGTCCGCATCGTCAAAGTCGGCGAGCGTGTCGGTACGGAGTGGATCATCGACAGCGGCGTCAAACCCGGCGAGATGGTCATCGTCGAAGGTGTGCAAAAAGTGCGGGACGGATCTTCCGTCAATCCCAAGCCGCTGACCGCAGCCGCGGGAGCGGACTGAGCCATGTCAAAATTTTTCATCAATCGACCCATCGTCGCCATGGTGATTTCCATCGTCATGGTCATTATTGGCGCCATCACCATTCTCACTCTGCCCGTGGCCCTATTCCCGAACATCGTTCCTCCCGAAGTTCAAGTGCTTGCCACGTACGTCGGCGCCGACGCCGGCACCATCGAACAGTCCGTCGCCACGCCCATCGAGCAGCAAATGAGCGGCGTAGACAACATGAACTACATGTATTCGCTGAATTCCACAGCCGACGGCGGCATGCGCCTTATCGTCGATTACGATGTGAAGACCGAGCCGAATACCGATTTGATTCTCACCCAGATGCGCGCCACGCAAGCCGCATCGCAGTTGCCCGGCGACGTGACCAACTACGGCATAACGGTCCAAAAAACCGTCACCGCGCCGCTCATGCTCATCACCCTCTATTCCCCGAACGGCACTTACGATGCCCAATTCCTCTCGAACTTCGCCTACATCAATCTCAGCGACCAAATCACGCGTCTCTATGGTATCGGCAGCGTGCAGATTTTCGGCGCCGGCCAGTACGCCATGCGTCTTTGGGTTAAGCCCGACCAATTGGCCAAGCTCGCCATCACCGTTCCGGAAATCGTCAGCGCCATCCAGTCGCAAAACACCGTGAACCCCGCCGGTCAGGTTGGCAGCGAACCGGCGCCCAAGGGTCAGGAGTTTACATACTCGGTCCGTGCCCGCGGCCGGCTCTCTTCTCCGGAAGAGTTCGGCGAAATCGTCGTCCGCGAGACGCCCCTCGGCGGTGTTGTCCGCCTTAAAGACGTGGCGCGCGTCGAACTTGGCGCGCAAAACTACAGCGTCCTCGGCCGCCTGAACGGAAAACCCGGCGCCATCATCGCCGCTTACCAATTGCCGGGTTCTAACGCCGTGCAAGCCGCCGCCGCCCTGAAAAAATTGATGGCCGAGGCGAAAACCCGCTTCCCCGGCGACATCGATTACGTCGTCTCTCTTGACACCACAAGGGCCGTCACCCAGGGTATCAAGGAAATTGTCATCACCCTGCTGATTGCCATCGTCCTCGTCATCATCGTCGTCTACATTTTTCTCCAAGGCTGGCGCGCCACTCTCATTCCACTTCTCGCTGTGCCGGTTTCTCTGGTCGGCACATTTATTTTCTTTCCTATATTCGGCTTTTCCATCAATACGCTTTCTCTTTTTGGCTTGGTACTCGCCATCGGCCTCGTCGTCGATGACGCCATCGTCGTCGTCGAGGCCGTCGAGCGCCACATTGAAGATGGTCTGTCGCCAAAAGAGGCCGCTCTCAAAGCCATGCAGGAGATCTCCGGCCCGGTCGTCGGTATCGCTCTGGTGCTCTCCGCCGTCTTCATCCCCACGGCATTCATCCCGGGCATCACCGGGCGTCTCTATCAACAGTTCGCCGTCACCATCGCCATCTCCGTCGCCCTTTCCGCCTTCAACGCCCTTACGCTCAGCCCTGCTCTTTCCGCGCTTCTGTTACGCCCCAAAGAGTCCAAACGCGGAGGCTTGCTCAAGAGATTCTTCAACTTGTTTAACCGTGGATTCGCCAACGCTACCAACGCCTACGTCCGAGTGTGCGGCTTTCTAATCCGCAAAACCGCCGTCGCTCTTATACTCCTGGTCATTTTCGGAGCTGGCGCTGGCTTTTTCAGCGCCAAAGTCCCTTCCAGTTTTCTTCCCGATGAAGACCAAGGCTATCTGTACATCAACTTGCAATTGCCGAACGCTGCTTCTCTTCAGCGCACCGACGAAGTCGCGCGCAAAATTGAAACCGCTTTGGCTCACACGCCCGGCGTTCAGTACACCACCAGCGTCGTCGGTTTCAGTCTTCTCAGCTTCGTCCGCACCAGCTACAACGGCTTCTTTTTCGTCACTCTAAAGCCCTGGGACGACCGCAAATCCCGGGTTGAACAGTTCCAGCAAATCAAACAGAACATCAACCGCGAACTCAGCACAATTCCCGAAGGCATCGCCTTCTCCTTCTCTCCCCCCGCCATTCCCGGCGTCGGTACTTCCGGCGGATTCACCTTCGTTCTCGAAGACCGCGCCGGCAACGATGTCCAATTCCTGGCCGACAACCTGAATAAATTTCTCGCCGCTGCCCGCAAGCGCCCCGAAATCGCAAACGTGAGTACCACCTTCCTCCCCAGCGTCCCGCAGCAGTTCGTGGACGTGGACCGAGACAAAGTCATCAAGCAAGGTGTCGCCGTCAAAGACGTCTACCAGACTCTTCAAGCCTTCATGGGCGGCTTATTCATCAACTATTTCAATCGTTTCGGCCGCCAGTGGCAGGTCTACATCGAAGCCGAAGGTGCCTACCGCACCCGTGCCGAGAATGTTGGCCAGTTTTTCGTGAAAAACACGAAGGGCGAAATGGTTCCCCTCGCTGCTGTCACCAGGTTCGAGCCCCGTCCCGGTCCCGAATTCACCATGCGCTTCAACGAATACCGCTCCGCCCAAATCAACGGCGCCGCTGCTCCCGGTTACAGCGCCGGCCAAGCCATGGCTGCCATCGAAGAAGTCTTCGACCAAACCATGCCCCGGGAAATGGGCTACGACTACATGGGCATGTCCTTCCAGGAGAAAAAAGCGCAGCAGGGCGTTCCCGCTTCCGCGGTTTTCGCCTTTTCCCTCCTCTTCGTTTTTCTGATTCTCGCCGCGCTCTACGAGAGCTGGACGTTGCCCTTCAGCGTCCTCCTGAGCACGCCTGTTGCGATCTTCGGCGCTTTTTTTATCCTCTGGCTGCGGCGAGTTCTACTCTCCGCATTTCTCCCGAGCTACATGGTGCAGATCGAAAACGACGTCTATTCGCAAATCGGTCTCGTCATGCTGATCGGTCTCGCAGCCAAAAACGCAATTCTCATCGTCGAGTTTGCCAAGGACGAATACGAACAAGGCAAACCGCTCGTCGACGCCGCTCTGGAAGGTGCCCGCCTTCGTCTGCGCCCCATCCTGATGACCTCCTTCGCCTTCATTCTTGGTTGCGTCCCTCTTTGGACCGCTAGCGGGGCGGGTTCGGTGGCACGCCAAATCATGGGCACCGCCGTGATCGGAGGCATGCTCGCAGCCAGCGCCCTCGGCATCTTCTTCATTCCCGCCGTTTTTTATGAAGTTGAGCGCCTTTCCATGGGTAAAGCAGGCCGCGCCGCCATGCTCACCGGAATTCCCGCGCCGGGCACCAGCCCGGCCGGAGGAGACGATTAAAATGAAACCTCTCATTGCATCGCTCCTCATCGCACTGCTCATTTCCGGCTGCACCGTGGGGCCTGACTACAATCGTCCCAAGGCCGTCGTGCCCACGGAGTTCCGCGGCGTCTCGCCCGAAGGCTCCAAAGCCGAAGCCGCTTCGTTAGGCGATCAAAAGTGGTTTGACGTCTTCCGCGACGAGCAACTGCAATCTCTAATCCGCACCGCGATTCAACAGAATTATGATGTTCGCATCGCTGCCACGCGCGTCCTGCAAGCGCAAGCACAATTGGGCGTCACGCGTTCCAACCAATTTCCCAGCGTCAGCGGCGGCGCGGACCTTTCCGCACAACGCACCTCGAAGTCGATCGTCTTTCCCGCGATCGAGCAATCCACCGGTCAGCTTAATCTTTCTGCCGCCTGGCAGCTCGATTTCTGGGGACAATACCGTCGCGCCACAGAAGGCGCACGTGCCTCTCTGCTAGCCACCGAGTGGGGCCGCCGCGCCGTCATCAGCTCCCTGGTCGCCAACGTGGCCTCCGCCTACTTTCAACTCCGTGCGCTCGATCTTCAGCTTGAACTTTCTCAAAACGCTTTGACTGCGCGCCGCGAATCCCTTCGCCTCACTTCGGTTCTCTCAAATCATGGCAACACGTCTGAGCTCGACGTCCGCCAGGCTGAGCAACTTGTTTACACAGCCAGCGAAGAAATTCCCGATCTCGAACGTCGTATTCAGCAAGAAGAAAATTTTCTCAGCACGCTCCTCGGCAACAATCCCGGCCCAATCGCCCGCGGCCTGCGCCTCACCGAGCAGCCTCACTCCCCTGAAATTCCCGCGGGCATTCCGTCGGAACTTCTCGAGCGCCGCCCCGATATCCGCCAGTCCGAACAGTTACTCATTGCCGCCAACGCCCGAATCGGTGTCGCGCGTGCCGCCTACTATCCTCAGATTGCGCTCACCGGTTCAGGCGGCTTCCAAAGTGATGCGCTAACACGCCTCTTCGCCGGCTCCGCGGGCCTCTGGACCTTTGCCGGCTCTCTCACGCAACCCATCTTCACCGCCGGCAAAATTCGCTCCGGCGTCCGGCTCGCCGAAGCCCAGCAGCAGGAAGCTATCCTCGCCTATCAGCAAACCATCCAACAATCCTTCCGCGACGTTTCGGACGCTTTGATCGCTTATCGTAAAAATCTGGAATTTCGCGAACAGCAGGAACTTCTCACCGCCTCTGCCAAAGACGCCGCGCGACTTTCCAACATTCGCTATAGAGGTGGAGTGACCAGCTACCTTGAAGTTCTCACCAACGAAACCAACTACTTCACCGCCGAACTCAACCTTGCTCAAGCGCAGGCAAATGAACTCCTCGCCCTGGTTCAGCTCTATCAAGCCCTCGGAGGTGGCTGGCAACAGTAACAACGCCGGCGAGTGTGGCCTACCTTGAGCGCTGCGGGCACGGTATCTGTTTCTGAAACTTTCACCGCACCGTCTTCTGATTTTCTTTCCTCTCGAGAATCAAGTTGGGCTCCTGCGCATGCTACAGGCTGGCGTTATTGTCTCCGACTACGCCATCAAGGACAATGCGCGACCGGAGGCTGGAGAGGTCTACCGAGCCATGGACATGGGCTGGGCCAAGCTCGTCGGCCAGATCGCCCAGGCCTACGGAAAGTAACCAGCCCGCGGGCGCCAACTATAGCCGATCACGGAGCGTCCGATGTCTTGCACCAACCGATCATGAATCGATGATCTTGCTTCTCTCTTCAGCAAGCCCCCTGGCGCGCTTGCCAATCTTTTTCACTGTCGCTTCAAAAGTTCGCAACTCTCTCGCGCTCGCATCAGCAAAGATTTTCTTGATTTCGGCTGCGTGTTTGCGAAAAATCGGTGTGATCAGTTCTTTGCCCTTTGCCGTGAGCGACACGACGCGAACGCGTCGATCCTCGGGACTCTCGACGCGGCTCACCAGGCCTCTTTCGACGAGGCGGTCAACGGCCGCACTGATCGACCCCGGCGTAAGGTGGACCTTTGGGCCGATGGTATTCACCGGCAAAGGCCCTTTGTTTAGGAGCACTTCCAGTATCCGGAAGTCGGTATCGTCGATTCCCGTTTCCTCTAGTCCCGCATAAAGATATTTCGCGGCCGCGTGGAAGGACTTCCCCCATACCAGCCAACAGTGGACCGGGTCTCGCGAGTTCTTGTCCATGACAAAACTATTTTGCTCTTTTGTGTAACCGATGTCCAGCATAATGTATCTATATCAATAGAAGTGGCATCAATGGATAGTGAGATAGAGAGGCACACTGCACATGGGACAGACAAACAAGGAAGTGATCGCCGTAGTCGGCGCAACGGGGCAGCAGGGAGGCGCTGTAGTACGCGCTATTCGAGCAGGCAATCAATTCAAGGTACGCGCCATGACTCGCAATCCTGCCAAGCATCGCGAGCTCGCCGACGAAGTCGTCGAAGCAGACCTGAATCGTCCCGAAACCCTTGCATCCGCATTTCATGGGGCGTATGGGGTATTTCTGGTAACCAACTTTCAGGAGCACGGAGCAGACGAACTGAAGCAGGCAACCGCTGCCGTACACGCCGCCAGGAATGCCGGTGTCAAGCACTTCGTCTGGTCCACGCTGCCGGACGTCGAAGCGATCAGCAAAGGTAAGTTTCACGTTCCCCACTTTACTGGTAAGGCCAAGGTTGATCGGATAGTGAGAGAAACCGGATTTGCGAATCATACGTTCGTCATCGCGCCTTTCTACTATCAGAACCTTATCGGCGTTCTTGGTCCACAAAAACAGCGTAACGGATCCGCGGGCTGGACTCTCCCGCTTGACCCAGCTGTGCGAAGCATCCACATGGGCGACATTGCGGAACTTGGCGACGTGGTCGTCGGAGCGTTCGCTCACCCTGATCAGGCAGGCCATGGTGAGTATCTGCCTCTCGTCGGGGATTTCCTGAAGTTCAACGAAATCATCGATGCGCTGAATCGGCAGGGCAATAACTTCTCTTTTCATCAAGTGCCGAAGGAAGTCTTCGCTAGTTTCTTTCCTGGAGCCGCTGAGATAGCGGAAATGTTCGCTTACTTTCAGGCGCACACGTACTTAGGCTCTGATTCACGCGACCAAATCGCGCTCGCTAACAAAGTAGCAGACCGGCAGGCAACCAAGTTTTCGGCGTGGGTTCGAGTGAATTTCCCGGCTTCAGAGAACGCCAATTCAGCACGTTGATTGGAAAAGAAAGGAAATCGATTTTGACCGGTGCAGACACATCAAGTTTGCGCGGTTCTCACAAGAGCAAGCTTACAAATAAAAGGAGAAAGTACATGGCAACGGATTCAATCGCAATTTCCAAAAATGCGGAGGCAACAAACTTTGGGCAAGGTGCAGTGGTTGTTTTGGGGCGTCTTTTGTTTGCGGTGATCTTCGTGATGGCTGGAGCCAATCATTTTAACAAACAAACCATCGGCTATGCGGTTTCGCAAGGTGTTCCTTTAGCTTCGATCGCGGTTCCACTTTCCGGTGTGCTGGCGATCGCAGGCGGACTCAGCATTTTGCTCGGCTATCGCGCAAAACTTGGAGCATGGCTCATCGTGCTGTTCCTGATTCCAGTCACGTTGATGATGCATAAGTTCTGGACAGTAAGCGATCCCATGATGGCGCAGATTCAAATGGTCATGTTTATGAAAAATGTCTCCATGCTCGGCGGCGCATTGTTGATTTCTCACTTTGGCGCGGGGCCGTTCAGTCTGGATGCACGACGCTCGCGGTAGGCGCAAGTCGCACCACATGTTTGCTTTGCTCGGTTATCCCAACGAGGAAATTCGTTCTTTAGAGAAATGGCATATGCACACTGCGCTGACCGGCGTGACGCGAGAGGGCAGACGGCTCCCGGAGGACAAGATGCCGCAAATCGGCTGGATCTCGGCGACTGTAGCTTTACAGTGGGTAGCTTGGAGGGGAGATAAAATGCAAACGATACGCGTTACACGGTCTTCGTGGGAGAGTGGCGCGATAGACTTGCGGGTTTCTCTCGTTCCGCTCGTCAATCGGAGCGAACTTTCGAGCACCATCGAAGCAGCTTCATCGCGACCTATTGAAGTATGACGGGAGCATAGGGTTATGCAAATCGGAATCGATAGTTTTGTAGCCGCGGTACCGGATACCCTCACGGGTGAGAATCTCGGCCCGGCAGATTGCTTGAGCCACCTTCTCGACGAAATCGAGTGTGCGGATCGCGTTGGGCTGGATGTCTTTGGGATTGGCGAGCATCACCGGGAGGAGTTTCTTGATTCCGCGCCGGAAACGATCTTGGCTGCGGCGGCAGTTAGGACCGAAAGGATCCGTCTCACCAGTGCCGTCACCGTTCTGAGCGCGAATGACCCCGTTCGCATATTTCAACAGTTCGCAACCATCGATCTTCTCTCACGCGGACGCGCCGAAATGATTGTGGGGCGCGGATCGTTTGTGGAAGCCTTTCCTCTGTTCGGCCTCGATCTCGCCGATTACGATTCTCTTTTCGCGAGCAAGTTGGAACTGCTCTTGAAAATTCGAGACAACACTCACGTTCATTGGGCTGGTCAACACCGAGCGCCTCTTACGGGGCAAGCAGTGTTTCCACGGCCATATCAGCGATCTCTTCCGATCTGGCTCGGGGTGGGCGGCACGCCGGCTTCATTTGCGCGCGCCGGAACACTCGGCCTTCCGCTGATGGTGGCCATCATCGGTGGTGAACCGCGCCGGTTTCGCCCCTTGATCGATCTCTACCGCGACGCGGGCCGTCGCGCCGGTTATCCTTTGGACCGGTTGAAGGTTGGAATTCACGCGCTGGGCTATGTTGCAGATACCGATCAGCAAGCAGCGGATGAATTCTTCCCAAGTTACGCCCGTTCCTTTACCGAAATTGGCAAAGAGCGCGGCTGGCCTCCGATTACGCGTCCTCAGTTCGAAGCGCTTCTTGAGCCAGAAGGTGCATTGCTCGTTGGCGATCCTCGTACGGTAGCTGACAAGATCCTCTCAGTCAGTGAAGCACTCGGAGGAATCGAACGACTTAGCTTTCAAATGAGCATCGGTTCGCTGCCGCACGCGAAGCGGATGCACGCGATCGAACTGCTCGGAGCAAAAGTTGCGCCGGCTGTTCGCGAACATTCGCTAGCGGTTTCTACAGCGGAGGAATAGGCGTCTGACCCGCCAGCGTCAGTATGGGAGAAGCACCATGTCGAACAGGCTTTCAGGAAAAGTTTGCATTATCACCGGCACTGGTGGTGGCATAGGCCGTGAAGCCGCCTTAACCTTCGCGCGAGAGGGCGCTCTGGTCGTTGGCTGCGGTCTGTACGTCGAGGACGCGGAAGCGACCATTGCGGCGGTTCGCGCTGAGGGTGGAACAACGGTCTCCTTGCAGCCATGCGACCTGACGAAGCCGGGTGACTGTCAGGCATTGGTCGATTTTGCGGTGAGCACTTTTGGGCGGATCGACGTGCTCTTCAACAACGCCGCTATGGCGTATTTCAACTGGATCGAAGACATTTCGGACGAGGAGTGGGACCGCAATCGTCGGAGTGAAGTGGACCTGGTGTTCTACCTTACCCGCGCCGCGTGGCCTTATTTGAAGGTCAGCCGTGGCGTGGTCGTGAACACCGCCTCGCTGACAGCGCTGATGAGCTTCAAGAACCTAGGATCTCTTGCACACACCACGGCCAAGGCTGGCATCATCGGCATGACCCGGCAGCTGGCGATGGAAGGCCGTGAGCATGGGATTCGTGCCAATTCGGTTTCGCCTGGAGTGATCGAAACAAACCAGACGCGTGAACAGCTGAAGGACCCAGAATGGGCCGACTACATGCTCGGTAAGACGCTGCTCGGGCGTCTCGGCCGGCCGGAAGAAGTAGCGAACGTCGCTTTGTTCCTGGCCTCCGATGACAGTTCGTACGTGACCGGAGTCGATATCGTCGTCGATGGCGGAATGAAGGTTTGGTGATCAGCGGGCAGGCCCGACTAGACCACAGCGTGTCTAATTGGTCGTCCTCAGCCCATGAGATCTAAGAATTTCTATGAAGTCCATTTTTCAAAGGAGACGCACATGGCATCGAAAGCAAAGACAATCGGCAGTACTGATCCCACGCAACCAGGTACGGCAGTTGAGGAAAGAGAACGGTTTCTGCATTCAACGCGTGAGCAAGAAATGAGAAATCGCGCGTACGAGATTTATCTGCAGCGCGGAGCACAACCTGGCTATGAGGTGGAGGATTGGCTTCAGGCCGAACGTGAGCTCACCACATCATCGTTGAATTAGGCGTAAAGGAACACCAGCGATTTGGCATTAAACATCAAAGAGAACAGTTGTCATGTGGCGATACGAGGCAACGAATTCTCCACGAGTGGGCGAACGAAAAAGGCCGGAATCCTTGATTCCGGCCTTGTATTGAGCGGCCTGAGACATAGGTAACACATCGTACCGGACACATAGGTGACACTTTCTCCCTCTGGGGAGGGAGTGATTATGCCTTGGAAGGAGTGTTCGGTAATGGATGAAAGACTGCAGTTTGTGGCTCGTCGGATAGCTGGTGAGGGGATGGCGGAGCTTTGTAGGGAGTTCGGCATCTCCCGTAAAACGGGCTACAAGATCTTCGATCGCTACCAGGAGTGTGGGATTCAGGGGCTCACCGACAGAAGTCGGCGCCCCTATCGCTACGCCAACCAACTTCCATTCCAAGTGGAAAACTTCATCTTGAATGAGAAGCGCGAGCACGCGAGCTGGGGCGCCCGCAAGATTCGCGAGCGTCTGCTGCGCAGATTCTCCGGAATTCCCATCCCGGCCAAGAGCACCATCCATGCGGTGCTGGATCGCTACGGTCTGGTCGAGCGCCGCGGCCGCGTGCGTCGGCGTGCCCAGGGAACAGCGCTCTCGGTTGGCCAGCGTCCCAATGAAGTGTGGTGCACCGATTACAAGGGCGAGTTCTTGCTGGCCAACCGT
>Ga0209698_10007461_pt1 | contig 11476 bp, 8 predicted proteins | sample LitLauG_LLR_2012_FD_187203 | JGI IMG/M metagenome (GOLD analysis project Ga0209698, IMG submission 187203) | Freshwater sediment microbial communities from Pennsylvania, USA - Little Laurel Run_MetaG_LLR_2012 (SPAdes) (version 2) | ecosystem: Environmental > Aquatic > Freshwater > Creek >... | reverse complement strand
GGCGAAGGCGCCCACGCCGCCCCCGGCGGCCCTGCCGGTTCCGCGCCCACCCACGCCCACGCCGCCAACGGAGCGGAAGCCGACGTCGGCCCCGACGCCACATCCGGTGAAGGTTCCGGCCAAGCCGACGCCGCAGGTCGCGCCGGCCAAGGACAACTTCCTGGACTCGGTTGCGGCCAACATTCGCCAGACATCGAAAACAACACCGCAGCGTCAGGCCTTCGCGGCCCGCGGGCAAGCGCAAGCCGAGACCGCGCCACAGGCGCGCGTGGACGCCGGCCAAGGCGTGTCGCAGAGCAACATCGCGGGCCTGGCGCAGCTGCTCAATCGGTTGTGGAACCCCAATTGCGACGCGCCCGGCGCCGGCGCGATTGTCATCCCGCTGCACTTCACGGTCGGTCCCGATGGCCACGTGCTCGGCGGCGTCACGGTCGCCGCGGGAATCAACACCGGCGATCCGGTCGTGTCCGCCGCGGTTCGCCGCGCCATTGACGCGGTGCATCGTGTAGAACCCTACGAGCAGAATTATCGCAGCCAGACCTTTACGGTAAAATTCAACGCCAGGACGGCGTGCGCCAATGGTTAAGGTGGACCCTTGAAGACAATCAGCTTTCGCTTTTGGGCGCGCCTGGGCGCGATGTGGGCGGGGTCGCTGCTGCTGGCGGTGAGCCCCGTGGCCGCGCGGGCGGATATTGTCGTCAACGTGGACCAAGGCGCTTCGCAGCCCCTGCCGATCGCGATCACGGTTTTCGCCGGGCCCGCCGTGGCGACGCAGATCCAGCAGGTGGTGGCCGCCGATCTCGCGCGGTCGGGACTGTTCCGCCCCCTCGATCCCGCGAGCTTTCCGGCGGTCGGCGACCCCAACGCCCAGCCGCCCTTCGATCCGTGGAAATCGATCAGCGCGCAGGGACTGGTCACTGGCCAGGTCACCAGCGACGCGGACGGGCATCTGCACGTGGGCTTTCGATTGTGGGATGTCTACGCCTCGGATCAGCTGCTGGGCTTGCAGTTGACCGCCACGCCAGAGAACTGGCGACGGATCGCGCATAAGATCGCCGACGCCGTCTACGAAAAACTGACCGGTGAAAAAGGCTATTTCGACACCCGCGTGGTGTTCGTCGCCGAAAGCGGGCCGCGCGGCAAGCGCATCCGGCGCCTCGAGATCATGGACCAGGACGGCGCCAACCCCAGCTATATCGCCACGGGATCCGACGAGGTCTATTTTCCGAAGTTCTCGAACAACAGCCAGGAAGTCGCCTACATGGCGCTGCGTCCCAGCGGGTCGAGCGCCTATATCATCAACACCGAGACGGGCCGGCAGGAGAGTCTCGGGCGGTTCGGCGGCATGATGTTCGCGCCGGCCTTTTCCCCCGATGGCCAGCGGGTGGCGTTTTCCGCCGAGCGGGATGGAAACACCGACATCTATATGATGAACTTGGCGAGCCGCTCGTTCACCCGGCTGACCACCGATCCCGCCATCGACACCTCTCCATCGTTTTCGCCCGACGGCGGCCGGATCGTGTTCAATTCCGATCGCGGTGGGTCTCCGCAACTCTATGTGATGGGCGCGGCGGGCGGCGAAGCCCATCGGATTTCCTTCGGCTCGGGGCGCTATACGACGCCTGTCTGGAGCCCCGACGGCAAGTTGATCGCCTTCACCAAGCAGGAGGGCAGTCAGTTCCATATCGGCGTCATGAGTCCCGATGGCTCGGGCGAGCGACTGCTGACGACCAGCTATCTCGACGAAGGCCCGACCTGGGCGCCCAACAGCCGCGTCATCATGTTCTCGCGCGACACCGGCTCGGGCGCACACCTGTGGACGGTGGATATATCCGGCAAAATGACCGCGCCCGCGCCATTCGTTCTTGGCGCCTCAGACCCGGCGTGGTCGGCGCTATTGCCGTGAATGAAGCCATCGGGTGGGCTTTGGCCGCCCTGGCCGCGGCCGGCGGCGTCTATATGATCATTGCGACGGTGCTGGCGATCCGCCTCCTGCGAAGCGGTGAGAGGGTGGTCGCGCGGGACCCCGCGGTCACGTTGATCAAGCCGTTGCACGGGGTCTATCCCGGCATGGACGCCGCGCTCGAGGGCTATTGCACTCAGGACTTTGATGGCGCGGTCCAGATCGTCTTTGGCGTCCACGATGATCGGGATCCGGCGGTGGCCGTCGTGCGCGCGCTGCAGGCGCGGCGCCCCGAGACGGACATTGATCTCGTCATCGACGGCGCCGAACACGGCGCCAACCGCAAGATGTCGAATGTCATCAACATCGCCGCCCGCGCGCGCCACCCGGTCCTGGTGATGAGCGACGCCGACATAGCGGCGCCGAAAGACTACCTGCGCCGGGTCAGCAGCGCGCTCGCCGCGCCCGGCGTCGGCGCGGTGAGTTGCGTCTATCTGGCGCAAGGCGCGGCGGGATTTTGGTCGCGGCTGGGCGCCATGAGCATCAACTATGCGTTCTTGCCCAATCTGGCGCTGGGCAAGGCCATCGGCATGGCGCACCCCTGCATGGGCTCAACGATCGCCCTGCGCGCAGAAACGCTGGAGGCCATCGGCGGCTTCGCCGCCTTCGCCGATCACCTCGCCGACGATTATGAGATTGGCCGCGCCGTGCGAGCCCGGGGCCTGCGTGTGGCGATCCCCGCGCTGGCGGTGACCCATCTCGGGATCGAATCAAGCCTCTCGGAGGTGATCGATCACGAGATTCGCTGGAATCGGACCGTGCGGCAGATCGACCCTGTCGGCTATTTCGGCAGCGTGATCACCCACCCTCTGGCCCTTTCCCTGCTTGCCGGATTGCTGCTTTTGTTCTGCAAACCGGTCCTGGCCCTGATTTTCGTCCTGATTGGGGTGCGTTTGATTTGCAAATTGGCTATGGACAGCGCCACGGGTACAAGCGCCGGCCCCTGGTGGATGATTCCGGCGCGCGACGTCCTGTCTTTAGGGATCTTCATCGCTGGCCTCACAGTCGACACTGTGGGCTGGCAGGGTCGACGTTATCGAGTGGGGCGGGACGGCGTCCTCTCCCATCCTTGAGGTAAGAAATACGATGCTTCGTACACTGTTTCTCCAAGCTCCCAGCTTCGACGGATTCGATGGCGGCGCCGGCTCTCGCTATCAGGCCAAGCGGGAAATCAAGTCGTTCTGGTACCCCACGTGGCTGGCCCAGCCTGCCGCCCTGGTGGAAAACAGCAAGCTGATCGATGCGCCGCCGCACAAGCAGAGCCTGGCCGACGTGCTGCCGCTGGCCAAGGACTACGACCTGTTGGTGATGCACACCTCGGTGCCGTCGTTCGCCTCCGACGTGAAGGTGGCCGACGCCCTGAAGGCGGAAAACCCGAACCTGAAGATCGGCATGATCGGCGCCAAGGTGGCCGTGGACGCCGAAGGGAGCCTCAAGAGCGCGCCGGTGATCGATTTCGTCGCCCGCAACGAATTCGACTTCACGATCAAGGACGTCGCCGACGACAAGCCCTGGGCCGACATCCTCGGCCTCTCCTACCGCAACAGCGAAGGGGTGATCGTCCACAACGCCAACCGGCCCAATCTGGAAACCATGGACGATCTGCCGTGGGTGACGCCGGTCTATCAGCGCGATCTGAAAATCGAAAACTACTTCATCGGCTACCTCAAGCACCCCTACATCTCGATCTATAGCGGCCGAGGCTGCAAATCGCGGTGCACGTTCTGCCTGTGGCCCCAGACGGTGGGCGGCCACACCTATCGCACGCGCAGCGTTCAGCATGTGGTCGACGAGATCGCCTGGGCCAAGAAGGCCTTCCCGCAGGTCAAGGAATTCTTCTTCGACGACGACACCTTCACAGACGACCTGCCCCGCGCCGAGGCCATCGCCAAGGAACTCGGCAAGCTGGGCGTGACCTGGTCATGCAACGCCAAGGCCAATGTGCCCTACGACAGCCTCAAGAAGCTCAAGGATGGCGGCCTGCGCCTCCTGCTCGTCGGCTACGAGAGCGGTGATCAACAGATTCTGCACAACATCAAGAAGGGCATGCGCGTCGAGGTGGCCGAGAAGTTCACCAAGGACTGCCACGAGCTGGGCATCGTCATCCACGGCACCTTCATCGCCGGCCTGCCCGGCGAGACCCGCGAAACGCTGAAGGCCACGGCCGAGTGGGCGGCGAAGATCAATCCGCACACCATTCAGGTGTCTCTTGCCGCGCCCTATCCGGGCACGTTTCTCTATAATCAGGCGGTGAAGAACGGCTGGCTCGACGCCGAGCACGCCGAACTGGTGGACGAGCACGGCATCCAGATCGCCCCGCTGCACTACCCGCATCTGAGCCACCAGGAGATCTTCCAAAGCGTCGAAACGTTCTACAAGAGCTTCTACTTCCGCCCCCGAAAGATCGGCGCGATCGTCAACGAGATGATCCGCAGCCCCGAGATGATGAAGCGGCGTTTGCGTGAAGGCGTGGAGTTCTTCGAGTTCCTCAAGGAGCGCAAGACCGTCGCCGCCTAGCGAGGACTAGCCTCCGGGCCCTTACACGGGTGGACCCGCCGCGGGCCTGCGCCTGGGTGTCAGCGGCGGATGTCGACGCCAGGGCTCCCATCGGGTCGGCGAGGACCGAGGCCCAAAGCCGTTTGGCGGCCGGCTGGCCAGGTTTACCTGAAAGCGGGGAATGCGCGCCGCGGCACTTGCCGAGAGGTGCGAGCCCTGTAGGTGGGCGGTATACCTTTCCCGCACCAACCTATACTCAAAGGGCACGCCATGGACGCAGTCACCTACGAGCTCGACGGCCCGGTGGCCGTAATAACGCTGTCGCGGCCCGAGCGACGGAACGCTGTCGATCGGCCCACGGCCCACGCGCTCTATGAGGCCTTCAAGCGCTTCGACGCCGACGCGGACGCCAGCGTCGCGGTGTTCAGCGGCACGGACGACGCCTTTTGCGCCGGCGCGGACCTGAAGGCCCTGGCGTCCGGCGCGGCGGGCAATCGCGTCGCCGAAGGGGGAGACTTCGGTCCGATGGGGCCCACCCGCCTGGAACTGTCGAAACCGGTCATCGCCGCCATTGAAGGTTGGGCCGTGGCCGGCGGCCTGGAGATGGCGCTGTGGGCCGACATGCGCGTGGTAGGCCAGGGCGCCGTGTTCGGCGTCTTCTGTCGGCGGTTCGGCGTGCCGCTGGTCGACCTCGGCACCGTCCGCCTGCCGCGCCTGATTGGCGGATCGCGCGCCATGGACCTGATCCTGACCGGACGGCCCGTGGAGGCCGACGAAGCCCTGGCCATCGGCCTGGCCAACCGCGTGGCGCCCAAGGGCGAGGCGCGGGCGACCGCCATCCGCATCGCCAGGGAGATCGCCGCATTTCCCCAACTCTGTATGCGCAATGACCGCCGCTCGGCGCTCGACCAATGGAGCCTCTCCTGGGACGACGCCACCAAGCACGAGACGCGCCTGGGCCTCGAGACCCTGGCCAGCGGCGAAACGATGTCCGGCGCGACACGATTCGCCGCCGGCGAAGGTCGGGGCGGCAAGTTTGCCTGAACCCAACGGTCAACCGAGGCGGCTGATCGTCACCGCCGACGACTTCGGCGCCGACGTCTGCGTCAACGAGGCGGTGGAGATCGCTCACACCCAAGGCGTGCTGACCGCGGCCAGTCTGATGGTGTCGGCGCCGGCCGCCCAGGAGGCGGTGGCGCGCGCGCGGCGGTTGCCTGATCTTGGCGTCGGGCTGCATCTGGTCCTGGTCGAAGGCCGCCCTACCCTCCCCGCCGATCAGGTCTCGCGCCTGGTCGACACAGCCGGGTTTTTCCGCACCGACATGGCCGGCGCCGGCGCGCGGATGTTTTTCGATCCCGTCGCCCGCCGGCAACTGCTGGCCGAGGTCGCGGCGCAGTTCGAGGCCTTCGCCCGCACGGGTCTGCAACTCGACCACGTCAACGCCCACAAGCACTTCCATCTCCACCCGACCATCGCCGGCGCGATCCTTAGGGTCGGCTCGCGGTATGGACTGCGCGCCGCACGCACCCCCGTGGAACCCGCACATTCGCTCGCGCTCGTGGACCCGCAAGGCCATCATGGCGGCCTATCACCGATGAGGCTGATGGCCCGCGCGCTCGGTCGCAGGTTCCGCCGCGCCGGCTTGACCACGCCCGATCAGGTCTTCGGTCTGGCCTGGAGCGGGGCGATGACCAGCGATCGACTGGCGGGCTTGATCGACCATCTGCCTCCGGGGCTGACCGAGATCTATCTGCATCCGGCGACGGCCGACGCCTATCCGGGTTCGGCGCCGGGCTACCGTTATCGTGACGAACTCGCGGCCTTGACGTCGAATGAGGTCGCCGACGCCGTGGCCAAGGCCGAGGTCCAGTTGCGGGCTTTTGGCGCGATCGACGCCAACGAGGCGGCCAGCGGACCACGCGGGTCGCGATAAATCACGACCGGTGGAAGGCCCGTCGAGCGGCGACGGTTGCGCGTCCGCATCGTACCGTTCATTGTGGGAATCGCGCGGCGCTTTCCAAGTGCGCGCGCCGCCTAGGGACGCGCCCGGGCGGCCCCGGCCCTCTCCCCATCGGGTTTGATTTGTCAGTACGCACCAGCGTGATCTTGGCCGCGATTCTAGGCCTGGCGGCGGCGACGGCCGTGGCCGCCTATGTCGGCTTCGGCGCCGTTTTGGGCGCGCTCGAACGTCTGGGCTGGCGCGGGCTGGTGGTCCTGGTGCTTTGCACCGCCGCGCCCTTCACGCTGCTTGGGTTGGCCTGGCGGCTCCTGGCCGGGCGAGGCGCCAGCGCGCCGGGCTGGGTGTTCATCTGGGGACGCATGGTCCGCGATTCCGCCGGCGAGTTATTGCCTTTCTCTCACCTGGCCGGCTTCGTGTCCGGCGCCCGCGCGGCGATCGAGCGGGGCGCCGACGCGACGGTGGCCCCAGCCTCGATGGTCGTGGACCTCACCACCGAGTTGATCGCGCAACTGGGTTTCATCGGTCTGGGCGTGACGATCCTGGTCGCGCGGCTGGGCGGCCACTCGGACCACGCCAACCTGCTCTGGGCCGCGATTGGCGGCCTGGCGCTGCTTGCGGCCGGCGGCGCCGGCTTCATCGCCCTGCAGCGGCGCGGGCGACGCTTCATCGAGGCCTTGGCCGCGCGGTTCCTGCCGGAAGCTGCGGCGCGCACCAGTCAGGTGCTGACAACGATCGAAGGCATCTATCAGCAGCCGCTGAGGGTGACGGCGGCCATCGCGGTCCACCTGCTGTCATGGGTGTCCAGCGCCACTGGCGTCTGGATCGCGCTGCGCGTGTGCGGCATGGAAGTTCACTACACCTCGGTCCTGGCGATCGAGAGCCTGGTGGCGACAGTGCGGACGGCGGCGTTTTTCGCGCCGATGGGAATCGGCGTCCAGGAGGCGTCATACGCGGTCCTGGGGCCGCTGTTTGGCGTGGGCCCCGAGCTCGCGCTGGCGATTTCGCTTTTAAAGCGGGCGCGCGATCTGACGATCGGCGTGCCGACACTTCTGGCCTGGCAAGGCATGGAAGGCGTCAGACTGGCGACCCGCAAAGGCGCGTAGATCAGGCTTCAGGCCCGGCCCCAGTGGTTGGGCGCCAACCCCAAAGACACCGTCGAAGGCGGATCGCTGGCCGCGGGGGCGGTTGGCGGCGTGGCGGGTTTGTCAGGTCCCGGAGGCGGCTCCGCCGTCGGACGGGCTGAACCCGCCCCAGGGTCGTCGAGGTCGGGAAGGTCCGGCAGCGCCTTCTGGCCACGGATCTGCGCCTCGCGCGACTGCAAGTAGCTTGACCGCAGGGTGGCATAGGGATCGGCCGCGCCTTCCAGCAGGGTGTCCAGGTCCTTGGCGACATCGTCACGTTCGTTCAGACCGCCAATAAACTGCACCGTGATGTCCACTTCGGTGCGGTAGGGGAAATCGATCGCCTGAATGGGCACCGTCGCGTCGTCGACCAAGGTGCCGAACAGATCCCGCACGCTTGACGGCCCGAACACCGGCAAGACCATGTAGGGACCCGGCCCCACGCGCCAGCGCCCCAGAGTGTCGCCAAAACCGTTGATGTGCGACGGATCTCCGAGGGCCTTGGCCACGTCGATTGCGCCAAGACCGCCGGCCGTGGAATTGACCACGAAGCGGAACGCCGATCGCACGGCGGGACCGGGGCGGATTTGCAGGAGGTCGTTGGCGACCACCACCGGCTCGTTGAGATTGACGATGAAGTTATGGATCGCCTTGCCGATCGGGCCCGGCGTCAGGCCGTTGGTCAGCCGTGACAGCGGCCGCACCAGCACGCGATCGAGCTCCTGGTTGAAGGCGAACATTCGCCGATTGAATCGCTCCCAGGGATCGCCCGGCGAACGGCTCCAGCTCGCCGACGGGGTGGCGAGGGCGACAAGACCGAAAATGAACGTGAGCGTCAGCGTCCGGCGCACCACAATCTCCAATTGGTCCCGTCCTTTGTCCTGGAAACCTTGCCGGTTCAATATATTCCTGGACGAAAGCGGCCGCGGGCGACCTGGCCGACGTCACATCGATCGACTAAGGACCGCTCCCGCCAGGGCGGCGCCATAGATATGGGAGTATCGTGATCTCAGCCAGCCACCCCCTACGTGGACCGCACCCGGCGCGCCGGCTCGTCACGCTCGGCGCGTCGCGGCCCAAACTTATCGCAGGCTGCGGTTTCGTCCTGCTCCTGGCGTCCGTCTGGTTCGTTGCGACGCACTTCGCCATGAGCAGCGACACGGACGGGCTGATCTCCCGCCAGTTGGCATGGCGCCAGCGCGAAACCGCGTTCAACAAGGTGTTCGCGCCCGAAGGCGATCAGATTGTCGCGGTGGTGGACGGCGCCACGCCTGAGCTCGCGGAACAGGCCGCCGCCTCGCTCACCGAAAAGCTGCAGGCGCGTCCAGATCTGTTCAAGTTCGTTTCGCGGCCCGACGCCGGCGCCTACCTGACGCGGGAAGGGATCCTTTTCCAGAGTCCGGACGATGTCCGCGCGCAAATGAATGCGCTGGTCAAGGCGCAACCCTTTCTTGGGCCGCTCGCGGCGGATCCGAGTCTGCGCGGTCTGGCGGCCACGCTCAAGACGGCCTCCGACGGTGTCGCGGCGGGGCAGGCTCAATTGACCGACCTGGCCAAGCCCGTCGGCGCGCTGGACTCTACCTTGTCCGCCCTACGCGCCGGCAAGCCCGCTTTCTTTTCCTGGCGCGCCCTGATCTCCGACGCGCCGCCGACCGCGCGTGAGTTGCGCAGAATTGTCCTGGCCAGTCCGGTGCTGAATTTCGATACGCTGGAGGCCGGCGCCGGGGCCAGCGACTATGTGCGCAAGGTCGCCAAGGACGCCGGCCTCGACCCGGCCCATGGCGTACGCCTTCGCCTGACGGGCGCCTCGCCTTTGCAGGACGAAGAGTTCGCCACCCTTGGCGATCGCGCCGCCCTGATCGGCGCCCTCGCGGGGCTTGCGATCATCGCGATGCTGTGGATGGCCGTGCGTTCGCCCAGGATCATCGCGGCGATAGTCGTCACCATGATCGTCGGCCTCGCCGCGACGGCCGCGACGGGCCTGCTCATATTTGGCCGCTTCAACGTCATCTCCGTGGCCTTCATCCCGCTCTTTGTCGGCCTTGGGATCGATTTTGGAATTCAGTTCAGCGTGCGTTTCCGCGCCGAACACGCCGCCCAGGCCTCGCTCTACGACGCCTTGATTCTCTCCGGCGCCAGCATGGGACCCTCTTTGACCCTGGCGGCCATCGCCATCGCCAGTGGCTTTCTGGCCTTCGCGCCGACGGCCTATGTCGGCGTTTCGCAACTCGGCGTGATCGCCGGCCTGGGTATGTTCGTGGCGCTGGGGCTCAATCTCTCGTTGCTGCCGGCCTTGATCCGGCTCTTCGCCGCGCCGGCGGGAGCGTTTGGCCGCGAAGGCGGGCTTCTGGAACGGCTGGACGGATTTGTTCTGGCCCATAGGCGGGCGGTCATCGGCGTCTCTCTCGCCGCCGCGGCCATCTGCGCTGGCACGCTGCCGTGGTTGCGGTTCGATTTCAACACCCTGCACCTGAAGAGCGCGCGCACCGAATCGGTGTCGACCCTGCTCGACCTGATGAAGGATCCCGATCAGTCCCCGAACACCGTTGAAATCGTGGCGCCCAATCTCGCCGCCGCGGACGCCCTGTCACGCCGATTGGGCGCCTTGCCGCAAGTGGCCGAGACACGCACCTTGTCGAACTTTCTGCCAACGGACCAGGCGGCGAAATTGCCCGCGGTGACCGACGCCGCCGGGCTTCTGGATCTGACGCTTGATCCCCTGGTGACCGCGCCGCCGCCGACAGACGCCGAAACCGTGGCGGCCCTGCGCGACGCCGCGGCGAGTCTGCGCGCCGCCGCCGCCAAATCCTCAGGCATGGACCTCGCACGCACCGCGCGTCTGGCCGATGATTTCGACGCACTGGCCTCGGGTCCGCCCGCCGGACGAGACCAGGCCCAGGCGGCAATCATCCCGCCGCTTACGACATTGCTCGACCAGACCCGAGCGGCGCTGGCCGCCGGCCCCGTCACCTTGGCCGACCTTCCAGGCGAGGTGGCCCGCGACTGGCTTGCGGCGGACGGCCGCGCCCGGGTGTCGGTGGCGCCTCGCGGCGACGCCAATGACACCGCGACGCTGAACCGCTTCATAGACGCGGTGCAGGCCGTGGCCCCGGAGGCGACCGGTCCCGCCGTCGAGGTTCGCGAAGGCGGCCGCGCGGTGTCGGGAGCGTTCATGGAAGCGGGCGTCCTGTCGTTCATCGCCATAACGGTTCTGCTGTTCGCGGTCCTGCGACGGGTGCGCGACGTGGCCATCACCATGGCGCCGATTGTGCTGACCGGCCTGCTCACGCTCGGCACCGCGGTGATGGTCGGTCAACCGCTGAACTTCGCCAACATCATCGCCCTGCCTCTGCTGTTCGGTATCGGGGTCGCCTTTCACATCTATTTCGTTCTGGCCTGGCGCAGCGGCGAAGGGCACCTTCTGCAATCCAGTCTCGCCCGAGCGATCTTTTTCAGCGCCTTGGCCACGGCGACGGGCTTTGGGAGTCTTTGGGCGTCCAGCCATCCCGGCACCGCCAGCATGGGCATGCTCCTGATGGTCTCGCTGGTCTGGACCCTGGTTTCGGCGTTGCTGTTCCAGCCGGCTTTGATGGGGCCGCCAGGGCAGGCGAAAGGTCCAGCAACGATCGATTGAATAGTCCGATGTTCCTGCGGTTTACACACGATGGACTTTTGCCAAGACCCCATGGATAGAATGCGGGGAAACACACCGCGATCCGGGGCGCCGTGCTTCGGACGCAAGCGACACGGGAAACGGAACGAAATGACCTGGGGCACGAAGACACTTCTGACAGGGTTCGCGGCGCTGGCGGTCGCGGGCTCCGCGGCCCAAGCGCAGGATAGCGCGGCGCCGGCGGCCGCGGCCGTCGCCGCCACGGCGACGCCCGACGCATCCGCGACCCCCGCGCCCACCCCGCCTGCGACGCCCGACGCATC
>Ga0209698_10007460_pt1 | contig 11479 bp, 7 predicted proteins | sample LitLauG_LLR_2012_FD_187203 | JGI IMG/M metagenome (GOLD analysis project Ga0209698, IMG submission 187203) | Freshwater sediment microbial communities from Pennsylvania, USA - Little Laurel Run_MetaG_LLR_2012 (SPAdes) (version 2) | ecosystem: Environmental > Aquatic > Freshwater > Creek >... | reverse complement strand
CAATGCCCACCTGATGCGGGCCAACGCCGTGGTCATGATGCGCTTCGATTCGGCCGAAATGGGCCAGACCATGAGCGAGATCGTGGCCTACGGCACCGCGGTCACGATCGAGAAGCTGGCACCCTGACCATGCTGCGCGCGCTGCTGCTGGTTGTTGCGGCCGTCCTGTTCCTTGCCGGCCTGGCCAGCGTCGCGTCGGGCGCGGCGCGCGCCTGGCCGCTGCTGGCCTGGGGCGGGGTGCTGCTGCTGGCCGTGCTGTTCGAACGCTGGCGCTACCGGCCGCCGGAGGGCGGACCGGGGCGCTGGCAGGACACCCCGGAGCGCTTCATCGACCCCCAGTCCGGCCAGGCGCTGCAGGTGCAGTTCAACGTTGATACCGGCGAGCGGCGCTACGTTCCGGCCCGGCGCCAGGGACCGTCATGAGCACTGGCGGCGCACGCTGCGGCGTCCGCCGGCCGGTCCGTGGCCTGCCCGGGCATGCACGGCCGTGCCCGCCGGCGCGCCCGGTCCCTGCGCCGGCGCCTTGCGCTGCCGGCGCGGGCCGCCGGGCGAGCGCGGGCGCCGCGCTGCGCGCACCCCTATCGGGTCGGGCGGGCGCCGCCGTCACCGTGTCGTTCTAGGCCGCATGTTCTCGTCCCTGCTGGTGGCCAACCGCGGCGAGATCGCCTGCCGCGTGATGCGCACCGCGCGGCGCCTGGGCCTGCGCACGATCGCCGTCTATTCCGAGGCCGATGCCGACGCGCTGCACGTACGCGAGGCGCACGAGGCCCATTGCATCGGCGCGGCACCCGCGCGCGACAGCTACCTGCACATCGGGCGCATCCTCGACGCCGCGCGCGCCAGCGGCGCGCAGGCAATCCACCCCGGCTACGGCTTCCTGTCCGAATCGGCGCCCTTTGCGCAGGCCTGCAGCCGCGCGGGGATCGTGTTCGTCGGCCCCCCCGAGTCGGCCATCCGGGCAATGGGCTCCAAGGCCGCGGCCAAGGCACTGCTGGCGCAAGCCGGCGTGCCGCTGACCCCCGGCTTCCACGGCGCCGACCAGGACCCGGCGCGCCTGGCCGCCGAGGCGGCGCACATCGGCTTTCCGGTGCTGATCAAGGCCAGTGCCGGTGGCGGCGGCAAGGGCATGCGGCGCGTGGATCGCGCGGCCGATTTTCCCGCGGCCCTGGCCGCCTGCCGCCGCGAAGCGCTGGCGGCCTTCGGCGACGATGTGGTGCTGATCGAAAAGTACATCGAGCAACCGCGCCACATCGAGGTCCAGGTCTTTGCCGACACGCACGGCAATGCCGTGCACCTGTTCGAACGCGACTGCTCGGTGCAGCGGCGCCACCAGAAGGTGCTCGAGGAGGCGCCCGCGCCGGGCGTGAGCCCGCAGCGGCGCGCCGCGCTGGGCCGTGCGGCACTGCAGGTGGTGCGGGCAGTGGGCTACGTGGGGGCGGGTACGGTCGAATTCATCGCGCCGCGCGCGCTGGCGCCGGAGGCGCCCGAGGCCGGGTTCTATTTCATGGAAATGAACACGCGCCTGCAGGTAGAGCACCCGGTCACGGAAATGATCACCGGCCTGGATCTGGTCGAATGGCAACTGCGCGTGGCCGCCGGCGAAGCGCTGCCGCTGGACCAGGCAGCGCTGACCTGGCGCGGGCACGCCATCGAGGCGCGCCTGTATGCGGAAGACGCCGACCAGGGCTACCTGCCGGCCACCGGCACGCTGGCCTTTTTCGCCGGACCGCCGCCCGCGCCCTACCTGCGCCTGGATGCGGGTGTACAGACCGGCGATCGCATCGGCCCGCATTACGATCCCATGATCGGCAAGCTCATCGCGTGGGGCGAAACGCGCGACGCGGCACGCCTACGGCTGCGCGACGCGCTGGCGCAGACCTGCATCGTGGGGGTGGTCAGCAATCTGGCGTTCCTGGGGCGGCTGGTCGAGGCACCGTCGTTCGCGGCGGCGCTGCTCGATACCGATCTGCTCGAGCGCGATGCCGCCGCACTGGCACCACCGACCGGCGCGCCGGCGCCCACAGCCTGGCTCCTGGTCGCGCTGGCTACACTGGCGGCCGAATCCGGCGACGCCGAGACGGCCCAGGTGCCGCCCGACGGGTGCGCGGGTGCCTGGTGCTGCGCCGACAGCTGGCGTGCCAATCTCGCGCCGCAGCGGCGCCTGCAACTGTCCTGGCGCGGGCCGGCCGACGCGGTGCTGCACGACGTGTGGGCGGGCCCGGCGCCGGCCGCCCGCGATGCGCCCGCCGCCGTGCTGCTTACCGTCGGCGGGCAGCAGTACCGGTGCCGCGCGCAATGGCATCGACGGGTGCCGGCGGTGCCGCAGCGGCCCGAAGCCTGGGCCGGCACGCTGCGCGCGCACATCGACGGCCGCGTGTTCGAAGCGCTGACCGTACGCCACGCGGGCCGCTGGCATCTTTTCCACGACGGGCGCCACGACAGCTTTGCGCTGGCCGGCGCGCTGGCGGCGGACACGCCGCCGGAGTCGGCGGCCGACGAGGGCGTGCGTGCGCCCATGCCCGGCAAGCTCATCGCGCTGCTGGCAGCGCCGGGCAGCCGCGTGGCGCGCAACGCGCCCCTGCTGATCGTCGAGGCCATGAAGATGGAGCACACCGTGCGCGCGCCGCGTGCCGGCGTGTTGCGGGCCTTTCGCGTCGCCGTCGGCGACCAGGTGGCTATGGGCGAGTTCCTGGCCGACCTGGAGCCGGACCCGCCCGCCGCCGCCGGACCGGCGCCATGACCGCGCCGGTCGGTGGCGCATCGGCCGCGGTGCGCATCGTCGACGTCGGGCCGCGCGACGGCTTGCAAAACGAGGCGGCCACGGTGTCGCTGGCGGTCAAGCGCGAACTGGTGCTGCGCCTGGCCCGCAGCGGGCTGGCGCAGATCGAGGCCGGGGCCTTCGTGTCGCCGCGGCGCGTGCCGCAGATGGCCGATTCGGCGGCGCTGCTGCGCGAACTGGCGGCGCAACCGGAGCTGCGCGGCGTCGGCCTGCCGGTGCTGACCCCCAATCTGCAGGGCTTCGAGGCGGCCATGGCCGCCGGTGCGCGCAGCGTGGCCGTTTTCGCGGCGGCTTCCGAGACCTTCTCCCAGCGCAACATCCAATGCTCGATCGCGCAGTCGCTGCAGCGCTTCGAGCCGGTGCTGGCGGCGGCCCGGGCCGCGCGGATTCCCGTGCGTGGATACCTGTCCTGCGTGGTGGCCTGCCCCTATGAAGGCCCGGTGGCACCAGCGGCGGTGGCGCCCCTGGCCGAGCAACTGCGCGCGATGGGCTGCTACGAGATCTCGCTGGGCGACACGATCGGCGCCGGAACGCCCGGCACGGTGTTGCCGCTGCTCGAGGCGGTAGCGCGCGTGGTGCCGGTGGCCGAACTGGCCGGGCATTTCCACGATACCTACGGCATGGCGGTGGCCAATGTCTATGCGGCATACGGCTTCGGCCTGCGCTGCTTCGATGCGTCGGTCGCCGGGCTGGGTGGCTGCCCGTATGCCCCCGGCGCCAGCGGCAACGTCGCCACCGAGGATCTGGTCTACCTCTTCGACGGGCTGGGCGTGGCCACCGGCATCGACGCGGCGGCCCTGGCCCGGTGCGGTGCGTGGATCTGTGCCCAGCTGGGCCGCGCGTACCAGGCGCGCGCCGGCGCCGCGCAACTGGCGCGCGCGCAGCGGCGCGGGCCCGACAGCGTGCAATAAGCAAATGCGCCGCGCGGCTTACGGTTGTGGGCGCGCCCCGCGTATTCTGTGGGCCCTATGATCCTCTGTCGCCCAGCGATATCGACGCTCGCCATCGCCCTACGCGTGCGTGCCGCGCACGTGCCGCCGTTCCCCCTCTCCCGCTGCGCGGGAGAGCGTTGGGAAGTGGGTCGTCGCGCTGGCCCGCTTCTGCGCCCACCCTCACCCCCGGCCCCGCTCCCGCTGGCGCGGGAGTTGGGGGCATGAGCGCCGACGCGGCGACCCCGCAACGCCTGCTCGACGTACGCCACGCCATCGCGGTGTGCGTGGGCATGGTCATCGGCGCCGGCATTTTTCGCACCTCACCGAACGTCGCGCAAAACGTCGGCAGCGCCTGGCCCTTGTTCGCGGCCTGGGCGCTGGGCGGCGTGTTGTCGGTGGTCGGCGCCCTGTGCTTTGCCGAGATGGCCGCGGCCTTCCCGCATGCCGGCGGCGACTACTCCTTCCTGGCTCGGGCCTACGGCAAGCGCCTGGCGCTGCTGTTCGCGTGGTCGCGTTTTTCGGTGATCCACACCGGCTCGATGGCGCTGCTGGCCTTCGTGTTCGGCGACTACCTGGCGCAACTCGTGAGCTTCGGCCCCTGGACCAGCCCGGTATTCGGGGTCGTCATCGTCGCCTGCCTGATCGGCGTGAACCTGCGCGGCATCCACCTGGGTGTGGGCACGCAATTGGGCCTGATGTTGCTGGTGCTGTTCGGGCTGAGCTGCGTGGTGCTGGCCGGCGTCTGGCAGGCCATCCACGGCGTCGCGCCGCTGACCTCGATGAGCGTTGCCAGCGCGGCTTCCGGTCACCCCAGCTTCGGCACCGCCATGGTCTTCGTGCTGCTGGCCTACGGCGGCTGGAGCGACGCGGCCACGCTCTCGGCCGAAATGCGCGATGCGCGCCGCGGCATCGTGCTGGCGCTGGTCGGCGGCATGGCCACTGTCGGCGCCCTGTACCTGGGCACCAACTGGGGCTACGTGCGTGTCCTCGGTCTCGATGGCCTGGCGGCCAGCAGCGCGCCCGCCGCCGATGTCATGCGCACGGCCTTCGGCCGCCCGGGCGAGATCCTGATCGTGGCCACGGTGGCAGTGGCCGCGATGTCGGTCATGAATGCGCTGCTGATCGTCGGGGCGCGCACGACCTTTGCCGCGGCCAGCGACCTGTCCGCGCTGCGCGGCCTGGGCCAATGGGATGCGCGCCGCGGCACGCCGGCGCGCGCCATGGTCGCGATGGGGGTCGTGGCCATCGCGTTGATCGGCCTGGGCAGCATTACCCGCGGCGGTTTCGCCACGATGGTCGACTACCTGGCGCCGGTGTACTGGTTCTTCCTGTCGCTCAGTTCGCTGGCGGTCATGGTGCTGCGCCGCCGCTACCCCGACACGCCGCGGCCTTTTCGCGTGCCCGGCTATCCGCTCACGCCGCTGCTGTTCTTCCTGAGCTGCCTGTACATGCTCTACGCCAGCCTGATCTACGTGCAGGTCGGCGCGCTGGTGGGCGTGGGTGTGCTGGCGCTCGGCGGCGTGCTGCTGCTGTTGCAGCAGCGCGCGCCAGCGCCGGTCGATCAGGCGTAGGCCAGGGCGTGGGGCTCGGGCGTCGCCGGCGCGGTCTCGGTGCCGCTGAGCAGCAGTTGCACGCGCGCCGCCGAGAACAGCCCGCGCACCTGGCGTGAGCCCGGTTCCTGGGCCGCTTCGAGCACCACCACGTAGCGGTCGCCGGAAGCGGCCATCAGCGCGGCGATATCGGCGACGCGCAGGCGCGGCACCTGGGCGTAGTCGAGCACGCGCCATTGGGCTACCGGCACCATGATGTTCTCGACCTGCACGTCGCGCCAGGCGCAGGTGGTTTCGGAGCAGCCTACCGAAACCATGTACTGCACCGGCTTCTCGCCCTGGATGTCGTAGGAGGTGATCGAGCCCACCAGCTGGCGCTCGGCGCCGAGGACGAAGGCGAAGCGCGCCCCCGAAAGCTTCATCTGGTTGAGGGCATCGTCGATCGAGGCGTCGAAGGCGGCGGTGACCAGGGGCGCGGAGCGAAAATCGGTCATGGCCATGACGGCCGGCGCATCGGGCGCGACCGTGTAGGGCCGCGTTGCCGGTGCGCCCGGAAGAAGAACGCGACAGCCTACGGCGTGCAGCGCATCGGTCGGGGTATGGTCCATGGGGGTCTCCTCGGTGGCGGGTTCACCGCGCGGCTTGGTAAGCAAGCCAACACACCGCAGCGGGAAATCATTCTGGTTTGCAGCACCCGCCCCGGTCAATCCGGCTCTTCGTACTAGCCTGTTTGGCGCGGCACGACCCTAAAGTACGTCAAACCCACGCAGGCCTTAAGCCGCGACACCAATGTGGGGAAGGCCGGGTTCGAAGCGCAGGCTGTGCACGCCGACCACGCCGTCGAGCACCTCGATCTGGCGCAACACGGCCGCGGGTATCTCGGCGTCCAGCGAGACAAGGCATACCGCATCGCTGCCGCGGCTGGCGCGGCCCAGGTTGAAATTGGCGATGTTGACCCCGGCGCGACCCAGTGTGGTTCCGAGGTTGCCGATGAATCCGGGCGTATCGCGATTGCGCACGAACAGCATGCGCGGCGTCAGTTCGGATTCGAGCCCCACCCCGTCGATGCCGACCAGCCGCGGCTTGCCACTGAACAGCGTTCCGGCCAGCTCCAGGCCGGCGCGGGCACCGCGCACGCGCACGCGCACCAGCGTGTGGTAGTCGCCCTCGGCCTCGCTGCGCGTCTCGGCGGTGCGGATGCCCCGATCGCGCGCGATCTCGGGGGCGTTGACCGCGTTGACGAAGGCCGAGGACGGACGCAGCAGACCCATCAGCACCGTGTTGATCAGCGGGCGCGTGTTGAGCCTGGCCACGTGGCCTTCGAAGCCGATGTCCACGGCCTCGATGCCGCCGCTCACGACCTGCCCGACGAGGCTGCCGAGGCGTTCGGCCAGGTGCAGGTAGGGGCGCAGGCGCGGCGCATCCTCGGCCGAGAGCGGCGCCAGGTTGAGGGCATTGCGTACCGCGCCGGTGAGCAGGAAATCGCTCATCTGCTCGGCGATCTGCTGCGCGACGTGCTCCTGCGCTTCCACGGTGGCCGCACCCAGATGCGGCGTGCACACCACCGAGTCGAGCGCGAACAGCGGATTGTCCAGCGCCGGCTCCTCGGCGAAAACGTCGAGCGCGGCGCCGGCCACGTGGCCCGACTGCAGTGCGGCCAGCAGCGCCGCCTCGTCGATGAGGCCGCCGCGCGCGCAGTTGACGATGCGCACGCCGCGCCGGCAGCGCGCCAGGGCCGCCGCATCCAGCACGTTGCGCGTCTGCGCCGTCAGCGGCGCGTGCAGGCTGATGAAGTCGGCGCGCGCCAGCAGTTCGCCCAGTTCGACCTTCTCCGCGCCCAGGGCCTGCGCGCGCTCCGGCGTCAGGAAGGGATCGCTGGCGACGACCTTCATCTTCAGGCCCAGCGCGCGGTCGACCACCACCGCGCCGACATTGCCGCAGCCGATGATGCCCAGCGTCTTGCCCGAGAGCTCGACCCCCAGGAAGCGCGTTTTGTCCCAGCGGCCGGCCTGCGTCGACATATGGGCGGCCGGGATCTGGCGCGCCAGCGCGAACAGCAGCGCGATGGCGTGTTCGGCGGTGGTGATGGCATTGCCCAGCGGTGCGTTCATGACGACGATGCCGCGCGCGGTGGCGCCGGCCACGTCGATGTTGTCCACGCCTATGCCGGCGCGGCCGACCACCTTGAGCCGGCGCCCGGCGCTCAGGATGGCGTCACTGACCCGCGTCGAAGAGCGCACGACCAGCCCGTCGAAGCCGCCGACCAGGCTGCGCAACTGCTCGGGTTTGAGGCCGGGGTGCATCTCCACGGCAATGCCGCGCCGGCGAAAATGCGCCAGCGCGCTGTCCGGCAACGCCTCGCAGATGAGTACCCGTGACAGTGGGTGCGACATGCGGCCCGCCCCGGTACGGCGTCGCCAGCGCGCTGCTAGACCGTCGCCGCCATTTGCGCCTTGCCCAGGCCGGCGCCCTGCACCGCATAGGCCCAGTCGAGCCACTGCGTCAGCGCGACGATGTCCTCGGCCTCGACCGTGGCGCCACACCAGATGCGCAGGCCGGGGGGCGCATCGCGATAGGAGCTGATGTCGTAGGCCACGCCCTCGGCCTCCAGCGCGGCGACGATGCGCCGGAACCACTCGGCCTGCTCGGCCACGCTCAGGCCGGCGGCCAGGGCCGGAGCCATGCGCAGGCACACCGAGGTCGGCGAGCGCGTCGCCGCGTCCACGGCCAGGTATTGCACCCAGGGCGTGCGCTGCACCCACTGGTCGAGCGCGCGCGCATTGTCCAGCGTGCGCCGCTGCAGCCCGGCGGCACCGCCGACCGAGCGCGCCCAGGCCATGGCATCGAGGGCATCCTCCACGCACAGCATCGAGGGCGTGTTGATCGTATCGCCCTCGAACAGGCCCTGGAGCAGTTGCCGATCCTTGGCCAGGCGGAAGATCTTGGGCACCGGCCAGGGCGGCGTGTGCGACTCCAGGCGCGCCACCGCACGCGGCGAAAGGATCAGGATGCCGTGCTGCGCCTCGCCGCCCAGCACCTTCTGCCAGCTGAACGTGACAACGTCGAGCTTGTCCCAGGGCATGGGGATGGCACAGGCCGACGAGGTCGCGTCGCACAGGGTCAGGCCGCGGCGCTCGTGCGGGATCCACTGGCCGTCGGGCACGATCACGCCGGCGGTGGTGCCGTTCCAGGTGAAGATCACGTCGTGGTCGAAGTCGGCCTGGCCCAGATCGGGCAGGACCCCGAAGTCGGCCACGAAGGCGCGCGTTTGCAGCGGGCGCAACTGCTGCAGGCAGTCGGTGACCCATTCCTTGCCGAAGCTCTCCCAGGCGAACACATCGACGGGGCGCGGCCCCAGCAACGACCACAGCGCGGCCTCGATGGCCCCGGTATCGGAGGCGGGCATGATCGCCACCCGATAATCGTCTGGCAATTCCAGCAGGGCGCGGGTTTCGTCGATGACGCGCTTGAGTCGCGACCGGCCCAGCTTGGCGCGATGCGAGCGACCCAGCGGTGCGCCCGCCAGCGCGGCCAGGCTCCAGCCCGGGTGCTTGGTGCAGGGGCCGCAGGAAAAATTGGGGGAACGGGGGCGTTGCGACGGCTTGGTCGCAATGGCGGTGCTCATGAGGGTGCTTCCTGTACTGAACGGCTCGTTGGGGAGCCGCGGCCCGCGGCCACAGTAGCGATTGCGGTCGGAAGCGTCAACCGCAGGCCGCGCGGGCGCGATAGACGCCCGCCTTAAGCATTGTGCTAACGCAAGGCTCGGCAAAAGACATCGATTCCCATGGCGCCTCAGGCATTTAGGACATATCCTTGCGGCGATTTCTCCTTAATAATCGCCACTTCGCTTTGATCGGCGGCGATAGCGCTTATGCCTTGCGGCGCCAATGCGCAGGGCCTTGCGCGTGCCGACCCACAGGATTTGCCTATGCAGCAAATGATCTGCCCGGCCGTCACGGTCCCGTGTCGCGGGCATGCGCGCTCCCGTCCTACCCCCTCTCGACCCCGACCCTCCTTTGCCTCCCGTTGCCGTCGCCTGCTGCACGCTGCCTTAGCCTTACTGTCCCTTTGCCTGCTGTTGCCGCTGTCGCCATCGGTACTGGCCGCCACCGCTGCGGCCAATGCCGCGCACCCGGCAGCGACGGGCCGGCTTGACCTGCCGGCCCCGGCCTTGCGCACGCGCACGCTGAGCCTGCGCGATCTGGGCGCCTACCGTCCCCTCGATTTGCGCGGCATCGATCGCAGCGCCTACCTGCCGTTGAGCGTGCGCTTTGACGAAACCGTGGTGCGCGCGCGACTGCACCTGAACCTCACCTTTTCGCCATCGCTGCTGCCGGAGCTCTCGCAACTGCGCGTCCTGATCGACGAAGAGCCGCTGGCCAGCGTGCACCTGAGCAAGGAGCGGCTGGGCACGCCGCAGCAGGTCGATGTGGACCTGGATCCGCGCTACCTCGTGGAATACGCGCGCCTGCATTTCGAGTTCATCGGGCACTACACCCTGGACTGCGAGTTTCCCCACCACAGCAGCCTGTGGGCCAGCATCAGCAACGAGAGCACGCTCGAACTCGTCACGCGGCCGCTGGTGCAGCGCGACGACCTGGCCTTTTTTCCGGCACCGTTCTTCGATCCGCGCGACAACGGCCGCGTGGAACTGCCCTTCGTCTTCGCGCGCCAGCCCGCGCTCGACACCTTGCGTTCGGCCGCCGTCCTGGCCTCGTGGTTCGGTGCCGCCGCCAGCTACCGGGGGGCGCACTTTCCGGTGCTGTACGACGCGGTGCCGGAGCGCCACGCCGTCGTGCTGGCCACCAACGACGAACGTCCCGCGCACCTGAACCTGCCGCTGGTGCAGGTGCCCACGATCATGATCGCCACGCAGCCGGAAAACCCGGCGCTCAAGCTGCTGCTGGTGCTGGGGCGCGATGCCGCGCAGCTGCGCACCGCCGCCGAAGCGCTGGTGCTGGGCCAGGCCACGCTCAGCGGCGCGCACGTCGAAGTCAAGTCGGTGCGCCTGCCGGCGCCCAGCGCGGCCTACGAGGCGCCCAATCTCGTGCATACCGGCACCCGGGTGCGCCTGGGCGAACTCGTGCGCAATGCCGCCGACCTGCAGGTGTCGGGCCAGGTGCTCGACCCCATCCGCGTCAACCTGCGCCTGCCCGCCGACATCTTCACCTGGGAGGCGCGCGGCATGCCGGTGGACCTGCACCTGCGCTACACCCAGCCCCAGGAGAACGGCCAGGCCGACCTGTCCGTGCGCATCAACGACGAATTCGTCGAATCCTTCCCCTTGCGCAATTCCGTCACCGGCGCCAGCCAGCGCGTGGATCTGCCTTTTTTCCAGGACAGCGGCACGCTCGTGGCGCAAGGCCTGACGGTGCCGGCCTTCCAGCTCGGCTCGAACAACCAGCTGCAATTCCTGTTCGATATTCCGCCCCTGGACCAGGGACGTTGCCGTGCAACGATGGGCGGAGCGCAGGCCGCGATCGACCCGGATTCGACGCTCGACCTCACGCATATCGAACACTACGCCGCCATGCCGAATCTGGCCTTTTTCGGCAACAGCGGTTTCCCGTTCACGAAGTACGCCGATCTCGGGCAGACGGCCGTGATCCTGCCCGATGTCCCGCAGGCCGGCGAAGCCGAGACCCTGCTCACGGTGCTGGGGCAGTTCGGCGCCGCGACCGGATTGGCCGCGACCCGCGTCACGCTGCTCGGTGCCAGCCAGGCGCAGCAGGCGGGCGACCGCGACCTGCTGGTGATCGCCAGCGGGGTTGCCAACCCCCTGCTCGAATCCTGGCAGGCAACGCTGCCGGCGCGCCTGGATGCGGCGCAACGCTCGAGCTCGGTGCTGGGCGCACTGGCCAGCAGCGGCGCCGAATGGTTCAGCGGTGCCATCGCGCCGTCCTTGCCGCACGATGGCTGGACCGAGATCGCCGCGCGCGGGCCGCTGGCCGCGCTCATGGGATTCGAATCGCCGCTGCAGGCCGGACGCTCGGTCGTGGTGCTCAACGCCACGGATGCGGCCACGCTGCCCTTGACGGCTGCAGCGCTCATCGATCCGGGCAAGGTGCGCCTGCTCAGCGGCGACCTGACGCTCCTGCGCGGCGCCCAGGTGGATTCGTTCCGGGTCGGCGCGACCTATTACGTCGGCCAGCTGCGCTGGTGGCGCTGGATCTGGTTCCAGCTGCATAACCATCCTCTGGTGCTGGCACTGCTGGGCC
>Ga0209698_10007458_pt1 | contig 11480 bp, 8 predicted proteins | sample LitLauG_LLR_2012_FD_187203 | JGI IMG/M metagenome (GOLD analysis project Ga0209698, IMG submission 187203) | Freshwater sediment microbial communities from Pennsylvania, USA - Little Laurel Run_MetaG_LLR_2012 (SPAdes) (version 2) | ecosystem: Environmental > Aquatic > Freshwater > Creek >... | reverse complement strand
CCGCGGGCTGCCGAGTGAGGTGATCCTCGATCCCAGTGAGGACCCGATCCCCCGCCCATCCGCCGTCAACCTCGATTCGGTGGAAAGCGTCGCGATCGCGGTTCTGGTGGAGCGAATCGGGCACCTTGCGGATGAGAGGATGAGGGAAGTCTGCGGAGCGCTGGAGGTCGCAGTCGACTGCGGCGGTTGAAAGCCCTCAGAAGGCTGCGTCATTGCCGTGCCCGTGTCCTCGTTGTCATACGCTGAGTTAGCTTTCCAAGCGGAGGACGTGACTCCCCACGTGTTCTGGTTGGTGCAGTGGCTGGGTTCACACCTGGGTCTGACGGGCGAGACGCGGTGGGACGCACTCATCGCCGCGGTCGTCGACGACGAATCGGCCACTCGGGATGTTCCACCCACCCCTACTGGACGAACGAGAAGGGTCGGTTCGTCAGGCCGATCTGGTATCTGTCTGACAACAAACCGCTGCACGCCTGGGAACTGGCCAGAGGATCCGAACGTCTGTGCCCGATACGGTGGAGCCCATGGCTGAACGTAATAGCGGCTGGAGGCCCAGGACCGTAGGCGAGGCTCGGGAGTACCTCGACGCCCACGAACGTGATCGGGATCCAGAGATCGTGCGAGCCTGCGAGGCGTTGGTCGACGCCACTCCGCACCTGTCGGACTTCCCGAAGGCTCCAGCTGAACAAGAAGAGGAGCGAGGAGCCGACTGACCTAGCTGGTCCTGGCGCAACACGGGACGGAGCACCGCGCGCAGTGGGTAGGCTTTTGCCGGACCGGCCCCCGACACACCCGCGGGCACTCCGGGACCAGGCCAGGACGAGGGACGGATCAGTGGAGGGTCATGACCGGCTCACCCTGGGCATCGAGGCCGGAGCCGCTGATGGTGCAGGTGCCGCCCCTCGGAGCACCCCCGTCATACGCCTGACGAGCGCAGTCCCGTAGGGCCAGCTGTCCCCAATAGTCCGGATGCAGCGACTCCTGGATCTGGTACGGGCCGAAGAGCGTGGACACGGTCCGGATCTGGTTGATCCATTCGGACACATTGACCGCACCCGGGTTGGTCCAGCTGGTCAACCCTTCCTCTTCGAGGAGGCCCACCGTGTTCTCACACAGGCGGTGACCGTTGAAGGCACCGGAGATGTCCATCACCTTCAGGTTGGACGCACCGTCTGTCGCCACAGCGCTCTTGACCGCCCCGTTGATGTCGGGTAACGCCGTTCCGTTGGCCCAGTTGGCATCATTGTTCCAGAACCCACAACCGCCCACGGCCTGACGCGTGTAGCCGCTTTGGCCATAGCGGAAACCGGAACCGTTGGGGATCGGCGACGGGTAGTCCTGAACCATGATCGTGTACATGGCGGCCGTGTAGCCGTCCGCGGTCATGGCGGCCCGGATGTTGTCGATTGCGCCCCGGATGGCGGCCACCTGGGCGGCGATGTTGGATGACGAGAAGTTGTTCGTGACCGAGGAGTCCTTCGAGCAGTAGTCGGGCCACCACGACGGCGAGAGGAGCCAGTCCTCCACGCAAGTTTGGACGATGCCGGCGAAGTTGAAGTTGTTGCCGCCGATGGACAGCATGACCATGCGGACGTTGTGGGTGGCGGCGAAGCCCTGGAGCATCAGTGCTTGACCCTGGCGTCCGCTGCTGTCGCTGTAGAAGTCGATGCCGGGCTTGAAGTTCCCGCTCGAGTCGAAGAAGGTCGACGTCTTGGCTCCCGAGCAGGCGAGGTTCACGCTGCCCACGCTCCCGCCGATCTGGATCTCGGCCGACTTCGAACGGTGGCACCCAGGAATCTGCTCGCCGGTGCCGGCGGCGTTGTCGAAGTAGGCCGTCGAGCCGAGTGCGTCGATCTCGGAGGAGCTCTGGTTCGTGTTGCCCGCCCAGCGCCCGGCTTCGCCGGAGATGTACGAGTCGCCCAGACTGGCCACATACGGCGTTCCCACCCCCGGACCGGAGGTGGCCGCCGCCGCAGGAGGCGCGCCCGTCACGAGCGTGAGTCCGGCGCTCATGGTTGTCGCCACGACGACCCCCACGAGTGCGAGTGTTGACCGGTGCTTCCGCATGCTTCCCCCTGGCTTCTGGTCGGCGCTGGCTCCCCCGCCTGCGCTCGGACTTCACAGTAGCGACGGCGACGACCCCGGTCGAGGACTAGGGCTCTGTATCTGGGACCCACGGCACCGGGTCGTACTTTCCATGACTGCCCTCCCGGCTGCCGTGCTGCTCGGCGCACCGATGCCGTTGTCGACAATGATCGGGAGATGACGAAGATCAACGGTTGGACCGCTCCGGGATTCGAGGGCGTCCGCGACGTGTTCCAGGGAAATTTCGACCAAGGGGCCGAGGACGGCGCGGCGTACGCCGCCTACCACCGCGGACAGAAGGTGGTGGACCTGTGGGGCGGTGTTGCGGACACGACTACCGGGCGGCAATGGGAAGAGGACACGATGGTCCTTACCTATTCGACCACCAAGGGCGCCACCGCCATGTGCGCCAACCGACTGGCCGAACAGGGACTGCTCGACGTCGATGCCCCGGTCGTGCAGTACTGGCCGGAGTTCGCCCAGTCCGGGAAAGAGGCAGTTGCGGTCGGTGACCTCTTGGCTCACCGTGCCGGACTTGCGTGGATCGACGGAACGATGTCCTTCGACGAGGCCATTGCCTGGGACCCGGTCGTCGAGGCCCTGGCCCGCCAGTCCCCGGCGTGGGAGCCCGGGACCGATCACGGCTATCACGCAGTCACGTTCGGCTACCTGGTGGGAGAAGTTGTGCGCCGCATCACCGGACGGTCGCTCGGCACCTACTTCCGGGAGGAGATCGCCGGTCCACTCGATGCCGACTGGTACGTCGGCCTGCCTGCGGCCGAGGAGCACCGCGTCGCCCGCCTCGTGCCCGGCCCGGACGGGAGCCCGTTCGACATGCTCGGCAGCCTCGGGGCGGGATCCGAGGCCGATCCGGCGATGCAGGAACTCCTCACCCAGCTGGCCCCCTACATCGGTCCTGACGGAATGCTCAAGAAGGCCCTGGAGGCTCCCGGTGGGGCGTTCTCGTCGCAGGAAGTGTGGGACGATCCACGACTTCATGCCGCAGAGATCCCTGCGGCTAACGGGATCTGCGACGCGCGATCCGTCGCCCGCGTCTACGGAGCCTGCGTCAGCGAGGTGGCCCGGTCGGACGGCGGCCCTTTCCGAGTGCTCAGTCCCAACCAGGTGGACAAGGCTCTCGTCCAGCAGACTGCCGGACCCGACCGGGTGCTCCTGGGCATGGACATCCAGTGGGGGATGGGATTCATGCTGAACGTCGGGGTCATCGCTCTAGCTGGACTCGGGGGACCTCGCTCCTTCGGTCACTTCGGCATGGGCGGATCCGTAGGCTGGGCCGACCCTGACCTCGAGCTGGGCCTCGGCTACGTGATGAACCGGATGAGTCTCGGGGCGACCGGCGACAGCCGGAGCGCCGACCTGATCCACGCCACGCTCGACGCTGTTGGTGGTGGTAGCTGACGCTGCTCAGGAGGTCTCATGGGCACAGATCGACACGAACACTTAGTCCCGCGTTCACCTCCCGCGACGTCAGAGGTGTCCAGTCATGGTGCCGTCGAAGCAGATCCACTCTGTTCTCAGCCATCAAAGCTGAGGTCGCTCCTGGGTGCCGAGTCTCAGGCTCAGCTGGTCCAGCTGATGGTGGAGGTCCGAAGGGCGAGGAGCGAGTCAATAACATCAATTGCGCAACTTAGGGCGAGGCTTGGAAGCTGAAGATTGTCTACGGATCGACATATGGAAGCGATCCAATCCACTCAAGTTCTCCGCCGAGAGGAGAACTTGGAAACGTCACCAGAGATCGGCCCCAGCGCGCAAGCGCAATAACGGCAGAATCAGAGGAGCCTTCAAGCTCTTGAAGCAAAGCCGGACGGAGTCGTCGCTCTCGACTCAATGCAATTCCATAGGCCGCGGCTCGAATAACTGCGGGGTGATCCCAGACCTCGGCAGTGCTGTCAAGGTGATCGTCACTGTCGGTTAGGCCAAGATGTCTTGTAAAGAGCGCCAAATGCCTCGCGTCGCTTTCGACTGGAGATGTGCTCGACATTGTGTGTTCGGCCGAAACTGGCATCTCGGCTAATCCCCAGAGCGCCGCGTGACGCACGGCATCAGAATGATTGCGTGAAGATCCATTGGGGTGATTCCGACTGAACGAGGCTAGCGTGTCGCTGACCTCACTTTGCCCAGAGTAGGCGAGAGCAAACACAGATATCTCAACGAGCCATTGCGGCGTCGCGGCGTCTTGTGCAACCTGTCTAAAAATTGGTATGGCATACCCGAAAGTTCCCCCATTGATTAAGGTCTCCAACGCACTGCGCCGACGAGCACCGTCAAGTGTCATGAGACACACCGCAATCAGTTGGACTGTTGCGGGGCGCAATTCTGAGGGAAGAGTATCGTGAATGGCGCCGGCACGTCCCTTCCGCCCTTGACCGGACCAGTCTGGCAGCTGGTCAGCGATAGCAGCGTCCACCATGTGCACTATCGACGTATACAGCGGTAGCGCACTTCCGATAATCTGATCTGAATCCGGCTGCTGGTCAACAACCGAATGCGGATCTAGGGTGTCCATCAGAGATCGAATCTCACGAGCATAAGACAGACCGGAGTCCTCATTCGCGGCTCCATTCAGGGCGATCACCGCCCGTTGGTCAGCGCCGGTGGCCAGCTCGATATCCTCATCTGAAGCCTCGGACTGGGAATAGCGTCTAAGGGTATCTGTTGCAATCCACGAAGCGTACATCCGCTCTCTGATGGATCGAGATCCATCTCCAATTAAGTCAATCACCCAGTCCAAAGCATGTTCGCGGTTATCAATTGGGTGAGCTTCATTCTGATTGATATATTCACCGACAGCGGCCAGCAGAAGAGATCGTGATGGATATGTATTGAACTCCATTGGCATATCCATGAGGCGCTCAAGCAATATCCATATGCCGATACGAATGGGATCGGAATCATCAGTTGAGGCTTCCAGTTCACCTCGAGTCGATGAGCGTAACAGTCGCAGTGCATTCCGAAGAGCGCGAAGGCACTGCCAACCAATTGGAGAGCGTGCTACCTGGTCAAGGAGAATCTCCCCAACTGATCGAGGGGCCGTTGCCAGAAGTTGACCAAGTATATTTGTGGCGGCCATCCGGTCACCGATTGGCAATGCGCATGCAGTCGCTAGATCGGTAACACATTGAGTTGCCCTGTGTCCGGCACTAAAGAATCTGCGTTCTCTCTGAGAGGGGTTCTCGTCGGCCAGCAGGATCTGCAAGAGCATCGCTCCCTGGCTTAAGGCCTCGTAGGGGTTGCGGACTTCAACTTCAGATAGGCGAAAGGTCTGAAGAGAGACGCGGAAGTTGCTCCGATTTGGGCGCTCAGGCATTCGATTGCGCGTAAATGACTCAAGCGAGTGTCGCTTAGTGATTTCTGGCTGTGACATTGATGCTTCCTCGTCCAGCCAACTGACGACGCGGGGGAGGAGAGGAAGATCATTGCTCGGAGACCTCAGTAACCAGGCCAGTTGCGCCGGTGAGACTCCTATTTCGCCAGCCAGGTGCGTCCGTGGTCTTTGAAGCAGTGAGATCCGGCTATTCAGCGCGTAGCTCACCATCGCTTGATTCGATCCCTCGGCATGGGAAAAAGGTGAATACACCGGGAGTGGGCCCTTAGGCGGTTGTGCCATGCATTCCTCCCTGAATACCACGGAGAGTGGGTAAGTCACGTCTTACAGTCGCCATACTACACCTCGCAACATGAGTGTAACAATCCCCAATCTTCCATCAAGCAGCGTAACCGCGCCTCTGGCACGGCATCGGGGTATCCTCTGGGTGGAGGATGCACTGAAAGAGGTCAGAGGATGACAGGAAGCCTGATTCGGGCTGTGGGGACTGTGACATTCAAAAATCATCTGGGACCTCTCGCGATTGTGGGTTGCGGAGGTGCGACATTGTTCTTGAGCGGGTCGCTTCTCTGGAGTGGTGGACTCGCCCTCGACGAGGTTGGTATCGGCGTGATGGCAGCGATGGTGGCAATACCGCCAGCGCTTTCGGGTTGGGACGCACTACTTCACCGACTTTCGGTTGACAACACGATTCGTCGACCCGAGGGTTGGGAAGCGAAGCCGAACGTAATTGCTTGTGTGGCCGGATTCGCTATGGCTGCCCTCACTGCACTCCCAGCCGCCTTCTTGCATGGGAGGCACACTGGTCATCGAGTGCACGTCAGCTTCTATCCGGGTCTGGTCGCGACTCTCACCTGTCTTGGCGCCTACTACGTCGTGACAGAGGGCATCCTGCGGCGGAGCCTTGACCACCTTCCGTACCTGCGAGACACAGGCCCTGGGCGAGTCGTCCGAGACCTCTTCGCGGAAGCCGGAGCGAGAACATCCGACGATGACGACCGGAAGGAGAAAGCAAATCGGTCCATCAATCGTCTTGTGTCCCCTACCGAGCCGGCATCGGACGCCGATGCCGACGATGAGATGCCGTCCCCGTCCCGCGGTCGTGCCAAGAGGGTCGTCCCTCCGCTCTTTGTCCTCGTAATGTCGGTGTTTCTCCTTGGTGCTTTTGCTGGCGTCGCCGCCGGACATCCAATTGTGCGGCCGGCAGCTGTGGTCAATGCGATTCGGGCGATGGATCCATTCGCGGGAAAGAGCTCAGCGGGTAATGGAAATTCATCGTCGAGCACCATCGTGCCAAGTTCAAATCCGACATCAGCGGAAGCTCCAAAGGGTCCAAGCTCTTCGCCTGGGGCCAATCAACCCAGTTCTGGAGCGCCCGCCGACTCGCCGCCTCAGACGACGGGAACTCCTACAAGCAAGTGCGTAAGCGGGGTATACGGATCGCTCCTTAGTGAATTCGAGACGATTGATTCCTCGATTCATGATGCTTCACGCAACGCCGCAGCGGTAGCGACTGTGCTGACCAATGTCGGAACAAATCTGACGGGTTGCCCAGATGGAACCATCAGGCGCTCCGGTAACTTTGTGGTGGTAGGTCTGAATCTCCCTGGAGCAGCACCTTTTGAGGTAGTCGTCACCGATGGCGGAGTAGCTACATTGATCGATCCAGATGCGATCAGCGGTCTGGCATCAGAGATTAGTGACCCGACGCTGCTGGGAATTTCTGGAATGTGGGCAAATGCATCGTTGACAAATACTGTGAATAGACGCTCATTCGTATATCTACTCAACTATGAGAATGGGACAACGCGTCTCTTGGTGAGAACTGCGCCACAGCAGCAGTTTCTGCTGATCCCGGCATCCGTCACGGATCTTGCGACGATGCTTGCCCCGGGTCAGGGGTATCTCACCGTTAACGCGGTATCTGCGCTCAGTTACCATGTGACGGTGACAGGTGCGTCGGGCGACATCATCAAGTCTGATGACATCACGATCCATCTCCCCAAGCTGTACGCAACTGACACATCTGGAGGGAAGGCGTACTTGGCCTCGACGTCACCCGAGATTGAATCACTGCTGCAAGTATATGCCTTTGGATCCAATTACATGGCTTACGCGACCCAAATATGCAACTTGGGCATCTATCATAATGTCTGCCCGGGCTTTCCCTAGACTGAATACTCCGACGTTCGTCACTTGAGATCCACTGGCATAGCAGGCGGCTCGACGTTTCGGAATGGGAATGAAGGTGAACCGGAAGTGATCCGTGACAGGGCGCACGACGAGAGCAGCACGGCAGATTGAGAACTCGCGCAACCAGATCGCACTTGGGTAGGCTTTTCTGCCGTGGCCCTCTGGGACGATGAACTCGAGGCTCTTCGGCCGCAGCTCCGCAAGGAGGCAGCCACATTCGTAGACTCCTTCCCGCGGCAGGAGGGCGGTGCTACGACCCTTTCTCTTGAAGAGCGGGTAGCGGAGAGCCGCCGGCTCAGTCTCGGCGGTCCTCCATCCGACAAGGCGGTGGATCGCACCATCGAGGGACCTGCCGGAACGATCCGACTTCGAACGTTCAAGCATGAACAGCCGAAAGGTGTGCTCCTACACATCCACGGTGGTGCGTGGATGGCTGGCTCGGCCGAGATGATGGACCTGCTCAACGAGGTCATCGTCGACAAGTGCGATGTCTCGGTCGTGAGCGTCGAATATCGTCTCGCACCCGAGCACCCGTATCCTTCCGGTCCAGACGACTGCGAGGCAGCTGCCTGCTGGCTCCTCGAGCACGCGGCCGAAGAGTTTGGCTCCGATCGGCTGCTCATCGCTGGCGAATCCGCCGGAGCTCACCTTGCCGCCGTCACGTTGCTCCGCATGAGGGACAAACACCATGCAGTCGACAGCTTTCCAGGCGCAATTCTTGTGTTCGGAGCGTATGACCTCTCTCGTACGCCGAGTCAGCGGAGCGTAGGAATTGCGCCAGGGGCCGACATCCTGGACGGAACCGGATTTCCGCTCGAACTCTTTCTGCCCGGTATGTCCGAAGCGGAGCGACGCGATCCTGACATCTCACCGCTCTACGCGGACCTCAGCGGACTTCCGCCTGCACTGTTCTGTGTTGGTACCAACGACCACCTCCTCGACGACACGCTCTTCATGGCGGCGCGCTGGGAGGTGGCGGGCAACCAGAGTGAACTGCTCGTCTATCCGGACACGCCACATGGTTGCATCGCGCTGCCATCGGTCGCTGCGCACTTCTTCCCGCGACTCTTCGACTTCCTGGATCGTTCTCTGCAGATCTAGCTGCTCCCGACTTCAGCCCATGAAGCTGAGGAGAGAATTTGCCGCGCTCGGCCCGCAAGGGTTGCCGCCCGGAGAGCATTGGCTCTTGATCGACGCACGCTGCCTAGGCCATCGGTCCCCGAACTCAAAAACTCGCTCGAGGCGTATCAGCCGACGGGCGAACTTCAATCGCCTATCCAGATGGTGAACCGTGAACGGCCTAGCCGTTGACCCAGCCAACTGGCCAGGCGGTAGACCCGACCGAAGCTGGAATGCGACTGATCAGCCAGATTTGCGTTTGAGTGCAGGATGGGTCTTGATGGCATATTCTCGACCAATGGAATGCAAGGGCTTTACCTCGCTCGTCAACGAGCTCAAGGCGGACGACTCACTCAGTCCACTTGCTGACTCGCTTGAAGCGACAGTTGATGCCCTTCGCTCGCACTGGGCTACGAACTTCCTTCCTTGGTTCACCGATCACGGAGTCAATCACGCGAGACGAGTTGCCGAGTATGCCCTGAATCTTGCCAGGACCCCGACTGTTGCGGCTCATTTAAGACTTTCGTCTCTTGAGCGCTACATTCTTTGCACCGCCGCACTGCTGCATGACGTGGGAATGAATGACTTGGAGTTGTGTGCTCGCCCCCTTGGCTCAATGCTTCCCGAGGATTTCGAGACGGTAAGACATGGGCATCCTAAACAATCGCGTAAAACCATCTTGGACGACCCTGATAAATGGGGACTACCCGATGATGATCGGCTGGCGGAACTTATCGCTCTAGTTGCTCAAGCCCATGGCACAAAGTTCTACCGAGTAACGCTCCCATTGCTAAGCGAACGGCATCAAGTCATGAATGAGGAGGTCAGAGGCGAATTGCTTGCAGGCATATTGCTTATGGCCGACGAACTCGACCTTCACTATGAACGTTCAGTCCGATTGCCAGGGAATCCGGTGCTGAATGCTGTCTCTGAAGCGCACGCATTCAAGCATCGCTGTGTGGTCGCGTGCACAGTTGTGCCCGATGCAAACGGCTCGATTGTAATTTCATTGCGCATGGCTCTGCCGGACGCACTAGAGCCAGAGGACAAACTCGCTGTAGAGCAGTGGATAACGGGAAAGCTTCGACGCCAAATTGGGCTTACGGAGCCAGCATTTGAAGAGGGTTTTGCGAGACAAGTTCAGATCGACAGAGCCATCAAGGTAACCCATCAGTCCCCGCTGCGGGTTTCGCTGCCGCCGTCAGTCCAAGCGATGTCAGTTATTCGGTCAGAAGCTGAAAGCGACCTCCTTATAGATCATAGGAAGCCACTAGCGCGAGCTGAGGCAGCTCTGAGAGAACATCAAATTGTGGTGTTGCTGGGTGAATTCAGTCCAACCCACAAGCGAGACACCGATGGTCGCGAGCAATTGCTTCGCGTGCTTAATGCTAGATCGAAGGCGCTAGGAACATTGACACTCGCTAGCTCGCGCCTGACCCTTGTGGGTGGTGGGGAGGCTTCAGATGTCATTCAAGAATGGTTGATTGATGTAGGTGAGAGTTTCATCCATGATCCGGACGCGGTCGATGAATCGGAGATTCGTGATGCATACTTGAATCGACTCGTGACAGCGCTCTCCGAGTTGGCACCACAACGCATCCTCCTTTCGCTGGCGTCGGCTGATCTGCTTCACTCCAAGGTATTCGGTTGGCTTCTTGAATCAGCAATTCCCGCTGTCGCCGCGATCGTGGATGGCGCGTGCGCCATTCTGGTCAGCGCCAATGGAACTCCCTCATTTCCCGGGTTTGATGCGGCGATAGTGACCATATCGCTTGAGAACTGTGATAGATCGGAAGTTGCGGAATTTCTAAGTCAGTATCAGCCGACAAACTCCGCGAATACGGAGAGTATGGCCAAGCTATCATATGATCATTTCAGGGAAATCGCGCATGTCCATGCTGCCGAGGTCATTGCAAGGAGCAACCGATGACAGTGGAAGACGTTGAGATCGTTGCCCAACTACTCAGCGTTCTTCCTGTTTTCGACGATGCCATCGCGAGGGATGTCGTCAATCTCGCTAGAGAGCATCAGGTTGCTGGCGAAGACTTGGATGTCCTACGTGTAATTCACTTAACGGGGCTTCTCAAGAAAGAGCGCTCGTGCTGGAGAGTCGATGAATCGATGCGCTCGATTCTTAGAGATCGATTGATGGAAAGGGATGCGCAGGGTTTTCGACGTGTCGCGAGAGTCTTTATCCGCCGTGCCGCTGAGGGATCAGCCGATGCCCTTAACTTGGCCCTCGGGACGAAAGCGGCACGGCTTTCGATAATTGCGATGACTATGGCCCTCGAGGAAGGATCAGAGGCTTCATTTTCGGAATTGTTGGATAGCACCCGTCGCGGCAACAGTCGTGGCAGATTGTCGGATATGGATATTGCGATCAATCTCATAGGTGAGCATCCGGCTTATGACAAGCGGGATCGACAAATGGTCTTCCTTGAGGGATTTCGCGATTGGCGACTGGGAAAGAGAAGTGCGAGCAAAGAGCGATTCGAGAGGGTGCTGGCGAAGCCTGCTCAAGATTCAATTGACGGAATTGCCTCTCATCTGGTTGCAGTGGAGTTGATGGCGACGGACCTGCTCGAAGACGCGTATCCATTTCTAGTGAGATCTGTTGCGGACCTTCGGGCGATTGGGGATGGGCGAGGATTGGTCATGGTGCTTACCTCATTGGGAATTGCTGAGAGGGAATTGGCATCCCGTGGAGCTGCTCGAGCTGATGCCAGATTGGGAACAA
>Ga0209698_10007457_pt1 | contig 11481 bp, 7 predicted proteins | sample LitLauG_LLR_2012_FD_187203 | JGI IMG/M metagenome (GOLD analysis project Ga0209698, IMG submission 187203) | Freshwater sediment microbial communities from Pennsylvania, USA - Little Laurel Run_MetaG_LLR_2012 (SPAdes) (version 2) | ecosystem: Environmental > Aquatic > Freshwater > Creek >... | reverse complement strand
GCGCCGACTGCGGATATTCTCTTGTTGTGAATCGACATGGGGATCCGTGCTGCGAAATGCAGTGTCAATTTGGCGCACCTTCCGTATCATCCTGGACCACTTTCCACCGCGCCGGGCGTAGCCCTAGCTTAAGGTGAGTCCGTAGTTTCATATATATCAGTATTATAGGTGTGTTTTCCTAAAGGGTCCGGGGGTTGCACTAGATCGAACGTCTTTCGTTGGAAGGAACGTTCGATGGGATTTGCACCCGAAAAATATTTCCGCCCCGCCCGGACGCAAGCGAGCGTGGCCGATATCCCGGTTGAGGCTCTGGGATTGCGAGAAACCGCACAGGCCTTTGTCGACTATTGCCTCGGCGAGGAACGTCGAGAAGCCAAACGGCCGCTCTATTCAACGTCGGTCAATGGACACGTCATCTCGATGTGCGCGCGCAATTCCTTGATCAAGACCTTGTTCCGAAGCGCGGACTCCATCAGCGCCGACGGGCAGCCGCTGGTGACCGTATCGCGATTTCTGTCCCGTCACCCTTTGCCTGAGCGCGTCGCCACAACGGACTTGTTTCCCGAAGTGGCGCGGCTGGCTCAGGAAAAGCAGGTCACGTTCTATTTGCTGGGCGGCACGGAGACCGTGAACCAAAAAGCCGAGGCGATGACGCTTAAGGCGTTCCCCCGACTGCGCATCGTTGGCCGCCGCCACGGCTATTTCTCGTTGGAGGACGAAGCCAGCGTATGCGCCGAAATCGCCGCGCTCAGGCCGGACATTCTTTGGGTCGCGCTGGGTGCGCCCTTCGAACAGCAGTTCTGCTTGCGAAATTTGGATGCGCTTTGCGGCGTGGGGATCGCGAAGACGTCGGGAGGTCTTTTCGATTTCCTTTCCCTGGAAAAACCTCGCGCCCCGATGTGGATGCAGACCCTGGGTTTGGAATGGCTCCATCGGCTGTCGTGCGAGCCGGGGCGCTTGTCATGGCGCTATCTGACGACGAATCCGCACGCCCTCTACGTCATTCTCACATCCATGCGATAGCGAGGCTGTCATTCATGCCTAGCCCGAGCCCTAAACCCACGACCAAAACGCCGACAATTGTGTGTCGTCAGATCGAGGGGCGCGACTGCTCCGAAGTTGTCGACTGTTTGACCCGCGGGTTTCCGGAGCGGTCGCGCGAGTATTGGACGCGCGGCGTAGAGGTCCTGGCGAACCGGCCGCGAGTTGACGATTTTCCCCGTTATGGTCATCTGCTCGAGGTCGATGGCGCCGTGGTCGGCGTTTTGCTGCAAATTTTCTCTGCTAGGGACGATGCGCGCGGGCCCGCCGTGCATTGCAACCTTTCAAGTTGGTGCGTGGATCCGGACTATCGTGCGCTCGCCTTCCTCTTGCAGTCCCAATCCACGAAACGTCGGGACGTCACTTACATCAACATTTCCCCGGCGCCGCACACTGCGCCCTTCCTGGAGGCCACGGGGTTCCGACGATTTGCGGCAGGACGTATCTTGTTCGCGCCGCTGCTGACGCGTCGACGAGGAAACGCGCGTGTGCTCAAATTCCAGGTCGACTGTGCTGAGGCAAAACTTCTGTCCGCCAGTGATCGCCGCTTGCTGGCGGACCACGCGGCGCGAGGCTGCATAGCGCTCGTCGGCGTCAAGGACAATGTTGCGAAGCCTCTGATTTTTCAACGCCGAAGCGCCGCAGCCGGGCTCCTGCGTGGCCTGCACGTCATCTATTGTCGCGATAACGATGATCTGGCCGCGTTCGCCAAGCCGCTGGGCTGGTTTTTCGCGCGCCGAGGTCTGTTCTTTTGCATCGCCGACGCGGACGAGGCGATACGCGGCCTCGTGGGGAAATTCATGCGCGGGAGTTCGCCACACTATTTCAAGGGCGGCGTGGCCCCGCCGACTTGCGACCTCGCCTATACCGAATTGGTGATATTGGGCCGTTAGCGATGCAGACAAAGTAACGCGAATCGTTTAGAGGTCTCGCGTTTTCACTTCATGCGGCGGTCGCCGCCGCCTCGATGAGTTCAGCGGATGACCGCCAGCTTTGCGGCTCAGCAAGACCCAAACGCCTGGACCGATCCCGTCACCAAAGCGGCGCTGATCGGCACTGCGTTGATGGCGAGCGGCAATTTCAGCGAAAGGATTATTCCGGGAGGCGAAGAGTCCAACCCGCAGCAATATGTTGTTCTTGCGCTGTGGCTCGTCATCGTCGCCGTGAGCTATTTCCGCCGACCCTTGTTGCAACTCGAACCGACGCCCAGCGTGCTGCTGGCGCTCGCGCCCTATGCGCTGGCGGTCGCGTCGTTCGCTTGGTCGGACAATCCGGGCGCCAGCCTCCCCAAGGCCGTCGCCCTGCTGATCGTGACCTTCGGCGCCTATCGCCTTGCGATGACGATGGCGCTCGACGCGATCGTCGATTGCGTGATTCTGGGAACTTTCCTTCTCGCTGCGGCTTCGGTCCTGCTGGCGCTGTTCGTTCCCGACATTGGCGTTCTCACGGATTTTCAACACCCCGGTCAATGGAACGGAATTTTCGTCTCCAAACAAACCCTGGGAATTCACGGCGCGCTATTGCTGTTCTTCGCGGCCTATCGCCTGATGGAGCCGCCGCGAGCGCTCTACCATTATCTCGCAGCGCTGACGGCGATCGCCTGCGTGATCGGCTCGGGCTCGCGCGGCGGCGGCGCGATCGCCGTCGCCGGCGTCGTTTTCGTTTACGGGGCGCGACGGTCGACGCTGTTTTCCAAGATTGTCGCTTTCGCGCCGTTTGCGATGTGCCTGGTCGCCAGCGTGCTGATCGCCTATTTCGTGTGGACCGGAAACCAGAGCCTGCAAGCTTTCGACAAGGAGATCGATTTCACGGAGCGCACGTTCATCTGGCAATATGCGCTGAGCTTCTTCACCAGCGCTCCCCTTCTGGGCTATGGCGTCAACGGCTTCTGGACCTTGAAAGAAGTGAAGGACGTGTTTCTGGAGCGGCACGGCTGGTTTCTCGATAATTTTCACGACGGTTACATCGGCATCGTCGTCGAAACCGGCGCTCTGGGGTTTGTGTCCTTCGCCGCGAGTTATTTCGCCTACGGTCGGCGCATCGCGGCTTCGATCGCCGAGCGCGGCGCGATAGAGCGGGACGTGGCGCTGACGCTGACCTACACCTGTATCCTCTTCTTCATAGATTTCACCGAAACTTTCTTCCTGCGCTCAACCAATTTGTTTTCCGCCCTCCTCTCGTTGAGCGTCTTTATCGGTTTCGCCCAATCGGCCCCCACGCGCCGCGAGAGCGCGGCGTTTCCGCCTGAGCCTGCGACTCGATATGCGCCGCCACAGCCGCGCGAGACGTATGTCGCGAACAATGATGGCGTCAGCCGCTCGCCGGCCCGGCGTTAGACGCATGGCGCCTTGGCTTCGCCTCCTCGCGTTCACCCTCTCTTTCACTTTGGCGGCGTTGGCAGCCAGCGAAGGGGCGGAGCTTAAGCTCGGGCGCGGGATCAACATATTGGGCTACGATGGGATATGGACCGGCGGGGTCGATGCGCCCTTCCGCATGAGCGATTTCCCGGCGATCCGACGCGCGGGCTTCCAGCACGTGCGCATCAACTTTTTCGGGCTCAGATATCTTGATGCGCAGGGCCGCCTGGACCCTGCGGTTCTAACGCGGCTCGACGGCGTCATCGATGCAGCGTCGCGCGCGGGACTGACGCCGGTGCTGGACCAGCACGACAATCGCTTGTGCCAGGAAAAGCCGGAGGCCTGCGCCGCGCCGCTCATCCTGTTCTGGCGCCGGATCGCCGCGCATTATGCGGGGACGCGCCCCGAACTTGTTTACGAAATCCTTAACGAGCCCGGCGGCGCCATGTCACTGGCGCAATGGAATGGCGTCCTCAACCAAGCGTTGCAGGTCATTCGCGCCGACGATCCGCAGCGCCGCGTCATTGTCGGCGCGCTCAACCGGGGCGAACCGCATGACGTCGAGGCGCTGGCTTTGCCGGACGACGATCGCAACCTGATCGTTAGCGTCCATTATTACGAGCCGATGCGCTTCACGCATCAGGGCGCGCCGTGGATCGCGGCGCTGGCGAAGGCGACGCCGGTCGAATGGGGAAGCGCGGAAGATCGGGCGCGGGCGCGCGCCGATCTCGCCATCGCGCAGACTTGGGCGAATAGCCACAATCGGGATGTCTATCTCGGCGAGTTCGGCGTCTACGACAAGGCGCCGCCGCAAGCGCGCGCCGCGTGGGTCGGATTCATGGCTAAGACTGCGGAGGAGTTCGGCTGGTCCTGGGCCTATTGGCAATTCGATCACGATTTCGGGTTGTTCGACTCCCGCCTGCATCGCTGGAATGACGCCTTGCTCAAAGCCTTGACGCCCTAGAGGCGCAATCGCCCATAGCAGTATGGCTTGGTTAACTCTTTACAAATGAAGCGGGAACTACACTCGGCGCGCGAACGGCGTCGTTAAGGTTTCCGCTTTGGCGGATGAGGTCATGAGAGCTTCCGCCCTGAATCGGATTGGTCAGCCACCTGCGATCGAAGGCGTGGGCGTTTATGGCGTCGGGCCGCAGGCGCAGGCCTACGCGCCTACTCCGCGCATGGTGCTGGCCGCCTTTGTCGGCTTCCTCCGACGTAATTCGATCTGGATTGTTGTGGCCTCCGCGCTGGCGGCGGGCTTCGCCTTCCTCGGACTGATGCTCGTTCTCAACAAATATTCCGCGACAGCCACCATCATCGTCGATCCCCGCATTCCCAATGTGACGCAAGGCGCCAGCGTGCTGCCGCACATCGGCAGCGACGTGCTCGCCGTCGAAAGCCTGGTGCAGGTCACCAAATCCAGCGGCTTCCTCGCCGCGCTGGTTCACAAACTCGATCTGGCCCGCGACGATGATCCCGTCGCGCGGGAGACGGCGATTGAGAAGCTTGGCGCCGCTCTCACCGTGTCGCGGCGAGGAACCACTTACGTGCTCGAAGCGACCGCGTCCGATCGCTCGCCCGAGCAGAGCGCGCGCATCGCTAACGCCGCCGCCGAAGCCATCATCCAGGATCAGCGCGCGCTCCACGCTGGCGCCGACGACCAGACCGTCGGCGACATCGCGCGTCGACTGGACGAAGTGAGATCGAGGGTGGCCGCCGACGAACAGGCGGCGGCCGACATGCGGGCCGAACTGAAGATCGCCGACGTCGGACAGGGCTCGACCCTGTTGCAGCGCCGCTTGTTCGAACTCAACCAGCAATATGTCCTGGCGAGCACGAAGGTGGAGCAGGCGCGGGCGCGCTACGAGCAGGTGCGCAATCTGCGCGTCGAATCTGGCGACAACCTCGCCGGCGCGCCGGTTTCGGTCACGCTCGCCTCGCTCAAAACGCAGCGTGCGGCGCTGATGAGGCAGGCGGCGGATCAGGCGACGACGCTCGGGCCCCGGCACCCCTCTCTGATCGCGATTCAGGCCCAGATCGCGGAAGCGAACCGGCAAATCGCGACCGAACTCGGCCGCATGCAAAACGGACTTCACGCGGACCTGCTTGAGGCCGAACAGCAGGAAAAGGCGCAGAAACGCCAGTTGCAGGACGCCCAACAGGATAGCGATACGCTCGGCCCGCGCCTCGTTAAACTCGACGAACTCGAGCGCAACGCCAAGGCGGAGCGCACCGTCCTCGAGCAATTGTTGACACGTCAGCGCGAACTGGTCGGCGAACGCAATCTGGAGCCCAGCGACATACACTTCGTCTCGCGCGCCGAGCCGGCGACGCATCTGAAGCCGACGACGCCGGTCCGGGCAGCCCTCGCAGGCGTGATTGGCCTTCTCTGCGGCCTCGTATCGGCGTTTTTTCGCGAGACCATGAGCCCTGCCGACCGAAAGGCGCCCGATCCCTCGGAGACGTTCGCGGGGTTGGCGGTGGTTGGCCGGTCGCCCCTGATTTCGAAAGCGACTGCGAGCGCGCGCGGGAGCGTGGATCTGGCGCCCTGGTTGTCCTCCCTGCGCTCCGTCCTGACAGCCAGGCGGCGCGGGCGGGCGGGACAGGTGGTCTTGATTGCGGCCGCTCATGAGGGCGCGGGATGCTCGACCGTCGCCGCCGGCCTCGCGGCCTCTCTCGCCGGGGAGGGGGCGCGGGTGCTTCTTATTGAGGCCCATCGACCCCACTCGCCGAGCCGCTCGGAAGAACCCGGTTTGCTCGAAGTGCTGCAAAGCGGCGAGGACCTGGGCGGCGTCCTCGTCGAGAGCGATGGCGTCCGTTACACACGTCTTCCCTTCGGAGGCGCGTTCCTTTCCAGAAAGGCCTCTATCGAGGAACTCTTTCGCGGCGTCACCGTGCTGCCCCTGTTGGTTCTCTGTCGGCGCTGGTTTGAGTTCGTCGTCATCGACGGCCCGCCCGCCCTCGAAGTGAGTTACTCGCACGCGCTGGCGCGGCTGGCGAATGTCTCGGTTTTCGTCGTGGAATCGGACAAGACAAGCATCTCCGAAGCGAACGAAGCCCTCGAACGCCTCGGGGCGCAAAACGCCATGGTATTCATGAACAAATGCGAAGAGGTTTCTCTCCGGGGGCGCGACCCCTCGCCCGCAGGACGCGCCGAGAAAGCTCACCGGGGTTAGTCGACGCGCCTTTCCGCGACGTAGCGCGGCGACGGCGAACCCTGCGTGGGTGGCCCGCCGTTGGCACGAAATTTCCTTGTGAACGGCAACGCGTCGTTGTCTGTCCCAAATTGGGACGGCAAACCCGTTCACGCGACTGGAAGGCCGTCCATGAACCTGACACCCGTGTCCCGACCGTCCAGTAACGACACGAACGGCTCGACGCCCGGCCTTTCCCATCCCGTTCGTTCGTCCACGCCTCTCCTATTTGGATCGGTTGAAGCGCTATGACAAATGTTTTCCAGCCCGTTCCCAGCATTTCCAACACGCCCTCGGACCCTGCGCCCTCGACCTCGTCAACCAGCGTGCGAAGGACGGTGAGCGCGCGAAAAATATTTTTTGTCCAAACCCAGGCCGAGAACGCCGGCGCTCAGGAAGTCGCGCGACAATTGGCGATCGGCGCTGACGCAAATGGGTATCAGTCAAAACAGATTTTCTTCTTCCGACGGACAGACGCGTTCGACGCCGACGGAAACGTCATGTTCTGTGCACGGCGGCGACCATCCAGCCCCTTTGGGCTCTTGAAGCTGCTTTACGCCCTCTACAGGGAGTTTCGTGACGAAGCCCCGGACGTCGTGGTTTCCTTTCAACATTATGGCAACTTGATCGCCGCGCCCCTGGCGCGACTCGCGGGCGTCCGCTTGATTATCGCAAACCAGGTGTCAGCGCCGGAGCATATTCCCTTTCTCGCGCGCATCGCCGACACTATTCTTGGCCGATCAGGGTTCTACGACAAGATCGTCATCAACTCGAGCGCCACCGAGGCGGAATACGCGAAACGTCCGGCTTCCTATCGCAAGCACTGTTTGCGGATCGATCATGGATTCATGGACAAATCCATAAATCTCGACAAAGTCCGCGCGCGACAGGAACTTGGATTGCCTCTCGACGTGGCGTTGCTTGGATGTTCCGCGCGGTTGCATCCGCAAAAGCGCGTCGACCTCGCCATTCGCGTTCTTACCGTCAACACCAACCAGCATCTCGTTATCGCCGGGCAGGGGATAGATGGTGAGCGGTTAAAGGCGTTGGCGCGAGACCTCGGCGTCGACGATCGCGTCCATTTCGCAGGCGAACTAAGCACGCAACGGATGGGTGTATTCCTCAGCTCGATTGATTGCTTCATATTCCCAAGCTCCACGGAAACCTTCGGGCTTGCGCCGGTGGAGGCCGCGCAGGCGGGAATTCCTACTGTCGTCAACGATATCCAAGTGCTTCGCGACGTTCTGAGCGTAGAGGGAGCGCCGTGTGCGCTTTTCGTCAACGCGGCGGACACCGAGGCGTTCGCAGCGGCGGTGCGCAGGGTCTTCGAGAACGAAGACGTCGCCAAGGCGTTGGCTGCGTCCGGTCGGCGCTTGAAGGAGCGGTTTCCCCTGAAACGCATGATCGACGAATATGTGAAACTGTTCGATTTGTAAGGCGCCTAGCCGCAAAACGGCGGTAACTCATCGGGTCTGTGCGCGAGGGTCGTATTTCGAGGCGCCTCTACCCCTCCATCTTTGAGCCCGTCATCGTGCGCCAGGTAACCAACAAAGCCGCCAGTTCTGGCTTGCGTTCCAAGAGCATGCTAGTCGCTCATAGCGTGTTATCCGAGCCATCGTCAGGAGGCAATTCTATTCCCGGGCGCCTCCACTTCGAATGGATTGTCGACATTCTCAGTCGACACAAAGCCGCGGCATCTGCGGTTTTCGCCTTGGGCGTGAAGGCGAGCGGCGCCCTTTTGACCATCGTCATCTTTGCGCTGGCGGGTCGCGCGATGTCCGCCGACGATTTCGGTCGACTGGCGGTTTGGTTCAATGCGGTCTCTCTGCTCGCGGTCGCGGCGGTCGTTGGTCAAGACACGCTGATCATGAGGTCGTGGGGGGAATACAACGGTCGCGGCCAATATGCCGTCGCCCGATGCGCCTACCGATTTGGTTGGCGCGTAACGGTGGCGTCGGGGCTTGCCTTCGCCGCCGCTCTGTTTTTCGCGGCTCGGCTCGTTTATGCGAATGTGTCTTGGGCGATGGCGCTCGCCTGCGCGGCCTTTCTTTTCACGCAGACGTTGTTGCATTATTCGTCACATTCGAGCCGGGTGCTCGTCGGCTTCGTGACCTCCGAGATCAATCGCGAATTGACCTGGCGGTTGGTGTTGCTGGGCGCGGTGACCTGGGCCATCGTCTATGGGGGCGTCACGCCCACCCAATTCTTTTTTGGCGGCGTGATCGGCATGCTGCTCTCGCTCGCTTTTCAATCCGTCGCTGTGCGACGCAAATTGGCTTCCGGACCGGTCGCCGCGCCTGCCGACTTCGACGGCGCGGGTTGGTTGATCATAGCGCGATCCATGTGGCTTTCGGCGATTGTCGAAGCGATCAGCCAATATGCGGATGTGATGCTGGTGGGTTACTTTGTTTCGCCGGCGGACGCGGGCGCGTACTTCGTCGCCGCGCGCATCGCCAATATTTTCACGATGGTGACGACGGGTTTGCACACCTATTCCTTGACGCACAGCGCGGCGCTATTTTTCTCAAATCAGCATCAGAAGCTGCAAGCGATTTTGCGATCTCTCGCTATCGTGAGCCTGGCGTTTCTTTTACCGGCGGTGATCGTGATCGTCGTGGCGGGGTCGGATATTTTGATGGTCCTTGGGACTCGTCATGAGTCGGCATACCCGATTTTGATCGTGTTGACGCTGGCTTGCTTCGCCAGAGCCTTGTGCGGCCCGGCTTCCGGCATCCTGTTGACCACTGGCCACGAGCGGCTCTACTCTCGGGTTGTGGTTTTCGCGACCGCCGCAAGGATTTTGTTGACCGCGTTCCTCGCTTCGCAATTTGGCGGTCTGGGCGCGGCGGTGGGGTGGGCGATCGGCAACGTGCCGCTGGCGATTTGTCTTGCGCTCATCTGCCGCGCCGTGTGCGGGGTAGACCCGTCAGTGGCGGCGATTCCCCTTTGGCGCAAAGAAGCGGCGACGAGCGTCACGGGAGCGGGCGCCTGATAGGGACATAGGCTCTCGCTCCCGACGCGCTGCCGATTTCGCGCACTATTCGCCGGCAGGCTGTTTAGTTGATCGCGCGACCGGGATGGAAAGGGTCCGGCTAGGCTCGATCAACGAGGGGGGCGCGCGATTTCATCCGCCCCTCGGCCTGCTCGCCCTCAAATATTTTCACGCCGCCTGCGCCTCCGCCCGCGCGCCCGTGTCGATCGCTTTGATCGCCACGCCTTCGTCGCGGAATGCTGCGCGCACCCAGCCCTCGACTTCAGCCAGTCGGGGCGAAGGCGCGGCGACCAGAAGCGCCGCCATGTCCGGGACGGCAGCCGTGCAGGCGGGATGGCGCCAGTCCGGTGCATGGACGACCACGAACGCGTAGTCGTGCGAGAGAGCTGCCCAGAGCCCCAGCAATTCCACGCCCGCCGCATCGCGAGACGCAAAGATGTCGAGCGGCGTCGAAAGGTCGCGCTCGGAAGCCTCGGCGATTCGGCGGGGATCGGCGGCGAGGTCGGCCAGCGTCCAGTCGGCGGCGGGCGCGCGGGCGCGGTCGAACAGATCGGGCAACCACGCCGGGCTCGGGCCCAGATCGACCAGCGCTGCACGCCCTCGGTGCGTTAGTCGTCGCGCGGCGGCGAGCGCCACCGGCAATGCGCCGGCGCCGCCGTCGCCCACCACCATCAGCGGCAAGCTGTCGCCGCCGCTGGTGTCGGCGAGTTTGTCGACGAAACGCTCGACCTTGGCCGCCCAGGCCGCTTCGTCAGGCGCGGCTGCAGCGGGCGCGGAAAGCGGCGGGTCGATGCCGAACGGCAGCGTCGGCTCGCGGCGCTTGACCGGCGCGCGCGTAGGCGTCGGCGAGCCGCCGCCGTCGCTCAGCAGAATCTTGGCGACCACCAGTCCCAGACAGACGAAGAACGCCGCGAGCGGCGCCAGCAGCAGCGTCGGGCCGGTCTTGGGGAAGGTCGGCGAGGTCGGCGCCAGCGCGTGCGAGATGATGCGCCCGTCGGCGGGAACCGCATTGGCGGCGTTGCGCGCGATCGCCTCGCGATATTTGGTCAGGTAGGATTCCAGTTGCTCGCGCCACGTCTTGGCGTCGATCTCCAATTCGCGCAACTTGGCCTGATCGGCGTCGCCGGACGACACGGTCTTCGATTGATCCGTCACCGCCGCGCGCAGGCTCTTCATCTGCGCCTGAGCGATATGCGCCTCCTCCTCGAAGCCATGCACGCGCTTGAGCGCCGCATCGCGGATTTGGCTTTCGAGACTGGCGAGTTCGCTCTCCAGTTCCTTCATGCGGGGATGGCCGGGCAGCATGGTGCGGCCGAGCTGGGCGATCTGCGCCTTCAGCGCGACGCGGTTCTCGGCGTATCGGCGCAGAGATTCGTCGTTGGCGACGGAGGCGACGTCGTCGAGCCGCCCCGAGCGCAGCAGATCGCGCAAGGACGACGCTTTGGCGATAGCGGCGGCCTCGGCGGCGCGGGCGGCGGCGATCTGTCCGGCGATCTCGCCCAATTGCTGCGAGGGCACGGCGACGCCGTTGACGCCCGTCTGGAGCCCCGACGAACCCCGCAAAGCCTCGACCTTGGCCTCGGCGTCGGACACTTTGGCCTGAAGCGATTCGATCTGCTGCGAGAGCCAACGCGAGGCGGATTTGGCCTCCTCGTCCTTGGCCTTGCGTTGCGATTCTAGAAACGACTCGGCGAGGGCGTCGGCGCCGCGCTCGGCGCGCATGCGCTCGGGCGCAGTGTATTCGAACAGCAGCACTCGCGTCTTCGTCTGCGGGTAAACGTCGATGCGCTTGGCGAAAGCCTCCAGCCGGCGCGTGGAGGCGTCGGCGCTCCCCGAAAATAGAGAGAACAGGCCAGGGGAGGAGAGATCGGCGAGATCCTCGGGCTTCAGCCTCTCC
>Ga0209698_10007456_pt1 | contig 11481 bp, 9 predicted proteins | sample LitLauG_LLR_2012_FD_187203 | JGI IMG/M metagenome (GOLD analysis project Ga0209698, IMG submission 187203) | Freshwater sediment microbial communities from Pennsylvania, USA - Little Laurel Run_MetaG_LLR_2012 (SPAdes) (version 2) | ecosystem: Environmental > Aquatic > Freshwater > Creek >... | reverse complement strand
CTCCTGAATATCGTCCGTAACAGCGCCCAGGCCCTGGCCGAGCGCATTGCCCGGGATGACGCGCGCATCGAGATCCGCACGCGCATCGCCCGGCAGATCACCTTTGCGCGGCGCCATTGCCGGCTGGCACTAGATTTGCGTGTAATCGACAATGGTCCCGGTGTTCCCGAGGAAATCCAGCAACGGGTGTTCGACCCGCTGGTGTCGGGACGGGAAGGCGGGAGCGGTCTGGGGCTGGCCCTGGCGCAAAGCTTTATCAACGAAAACGACGGCATGATCGACTTCGAAAGCGAACCAGGACGTACCGAATTCCGGATCCTGTTGCCACTGGATCCTGTCGAAGGCGAGTCCACATGAGTGCAGTGCACCTTGATGAAGCAGAAAAGGCCCAGATTTGGGTTGTCGATGACGACCGTTCGATTCGCTGGGTTCTCGAAAAAGCGCTGAGCCGGGCCAATCTTCCCTCGCGCGTGTTCGCCAGCGCTGCCGAGGTGCTCGAGGCCCTCAAGTCGGGCAAGCCGCACGTGCTCGTTTCCGACATCCGCATGCCGGGCACCAGCGGCATCGAACTGCTGCAGGAAGTCAAGAGGCGCTTCCCCGGCCTGCCCGTCATCATCATGACGGCCTATTCCGACCTGGAAAGCGCCGTTTCGGCATTCCAGGGCGGTGCCTTCGAATACCTGCCCAAGCCCTTCGATATCGAGAAGGCAATCGAACTCATCCGCCGCGCGCTCGATGAAAGCCTGCAGGTGGTAGGCGCCGAGGAAGAGCCACTGGAGGTTCCGGAAATCCTGGGCCAGGCCCCTGCCATGCACGACGTGTTCCGCGCCATAGGCCGGCTGTCGCAGTCCCATGCAACGGTGCTCATCACGGGCGAGTCAGGCAGCGGCAAGGAAGTCGTGGCGCGGGCCCTGCATCGCCACAGCGCCCGCGCAAGCCGCCCGTTCATTGCCCTGAATACGGCTGCAATCCCGCGCGACCTGCTCGAATCCGAACTCTTCGGCCACGAGCGTGGCGCCTTCACCGGCGCGCAGGCCATGCGCCGGGGCCGCTTTGAACAGGCCGAGGGCGGCACGCTGTTTCTGGATGAAATCGGCGACATGCCCTCGGAACTCCAGACCCGCCTGCTGCGCGTACTGTCCGACGGTTTCTTTTATCGAGTGGGTGGTCACCAACCGCTCAAGGCGGACGCACGGGTCATTGCCGCCACGCACCAGAATCTGGATGAACAAGTGCGCGAGGGCCGGTTCCGCGAGGACCTGTTTCACCGGCTCAACGTCATCCGCCTGCGCCTGCCGCCGCTGCGCGAGCGGCGTGAAGACATCCCGCTGCTGGCCCGGCATTTTCTGGCGCGCAGCGCCAAGGAACTCGGCGTTGAATCCAAGCGACTTACGGAGGAAGCGCTGCAGTTCGTCTCCCAGTTGCATTTTCCGGGAAATGTTCGCCAACTTGAAAACCTCTGTCACTGGCTGACCGTGCTGGCGCCCGCCCAGTGGGTTCGCGTCGAGGATTTTCCCGTGGAGCTGCGCCAGGAACGCGGTCTCATCGCCACCTACGCTGGCATGGAAACGCCACCGCTGGAAACCGCCTCCCAGGCAGCGGCCACCGCCGCTTTGGTGGCTGGCGCCGACTGGCGCACCAACCTGCGACGCGAGGTCAAGCGGCGCCTGGAAACGGGCGAGTCGGGCATCATCGACGACCTCACCAACGATTTCGAAACCGTGGTCATCGGTGGCGCGCTCAGCCACGTGCGCGGCCGCCGCATTGAGGCGGCTGCGCGCCTGGGCCTGGGCAGAAATACGATTACGCGCAAGATCCGCGAACTCAAGCTCGACCACTCGTCAGACTGACGCGCGGTGGCCGTCCGGCTGCCCTGCCGGATTTCGAATCCTCGGGTCCGGTCGGAGCAGCGCTCCCGCGCTCGCGCTCGCCAGCAGTCAAGACCGCTTCATGATTGCGGAAAAGTCGCCACCACGGGCGCGTGATCGCTGGGCCGCTCGAGTCGCCGCAAGTCGACGGCGATGTCGCAGGCCGTGCAGGTGCCACCCAGGGTAGGCGTGAGCAGGATATGGTCGATCCGCAGACCCATCTTGCGGCGGAATGCAAGGTCGCGGTAGTCCCACCAGGTATAGGAGCGCTCCGGCTGTTCGAACTGCCGGAAGGCGTCGACCAGGCCCAGCCCAAGCAAACTGCGGAACGCGGCACGTTCGGGTGCGGAGCACAGCACCTGTCCGGCCCACAGCGCCGGATCGTGGACGTCGCGGTCCTCCGGTGCGATATTGAAGTCCCCCACCAGCGCAAGGCTTGCGCTTTCTGCCAGTTCCCCGCGCAGCCATTGCGTAAGGGCGTCGAGCCACTCCAGCTTGTAGGCATACTTGTCGCTGCCCACTGCCTGGCCGTTGGGGAAATATCCGCAGACGATGCGCAGGTCGTCGACGGTAGCGGCGATCAGGCGCTTTTGCGGGTCTTCCAGACCCGGCAAGGCGTACACCAGGTCGCGGGCCGGCCCCACATGCCCATCGCGCAGCAGTATCGCGACGCCGTTGTAGGTCTTCTGGCCGGCAAAATGGGAACGGTAACCCGCGTCCAGCAGTTCCTGCGCGGGAAAGCTGTCGTCCGGAGTCTTGGTCTCCTGTAGGCAGACGATGTCGACCTCGGCGGTCGCCAGCCAGGCAAGCAGGTGCGGCATCCGCACCTTCAGGGAGTTGACGTTCCAGGTTGCCAGTTTCATCTTTTCAGGCCGGGCCCGCGCGCTCTTGAAATCCAGGACACGGATCGTGCGAATTACCCGAGTTCAAAGCGGTCGAGGTTCATCACCTTGACCCACGCTGCTACGAAGTCCTGCAGGAACGCCGGCTGAGAATCGCTGCTCGCATAGACTTCCGCGATTGCCCGAAGCTGGGCATTGGAGCCAAAAACCAGATCGGCGATGGTGCCGGTCCACTTGAGTGCTCCGGTGCCACGGTCACGTCCCTCGAAGACCCCGGCGGCGGTGGCCGATTTCTGCCACTTCGTGCCCATGTCCAGCAGATTGACGAAGAAATCGTTCGTAAGCGTCTCTGCGCGTTTCGTGAACACGCCGTGCGGGACCTGGCCTACGTTCGCGTTCAGGACGCGCAGGCCGCCGATCAGCACCGTCATTTGCGGGGCAGTGAGCTTGAGCAGCTGCGCCTTGTCCACCAAAAGCTCTGCCGCCGCCGGCTCCAATCCCTTGCGGACGTAGTTGCGGAATCCGTCCGCCACCGGTTCCAGAACCGCGAAGGACTCGACGTCGGTCTGCTCCTGCAAGGCGTCCATGCGCCCCGGGGTGAAAGGTACGCTCACCGCGTGGCCGGCCTTTTTTGCGGCGGCCTCGATGGCCGCGCAGCCGCCCAGCACGATGAGGTCGGCCAGCGATACCTTCTTGCCGCCCAGCGCCGCGCCGTTGAATGCGTGCTGTATGCCCTGCAGCGTTTCGAGCACTCTGGCCAGTCGCGCCGGCTGGTTGGCTTCCCAGTTCTTCTGCGGTGCCAGGCGGATGCGCGCGCCGTTGGCGCCGCCCCGCATGTCGGATCCGCGGAAAGTCGCTGCCGAAGCCCAGGCGGTGGCCACGAGTTCGCCAATGGACAGGCCCGACGCCAGTATCCGTGCCTTCAGGTCGGCAAGGTCCTGCGCGTCGACCAGAGGATGATCCACGGTCGCAATGGGGTCCTGCCAGATGAGCACCTCGGCGGGAACCTCCGGTCCGAGATAGCGCGCGCGCGGCCCCATGTCACGGTGCGTCAGCTTGAACCAGGCACGGGCGAAGGCGTCGGCGAATTGCCCGGGATGCGCGTGGAATCGCCGCGAAATCTTTTCATAGGCCGGATCGAAGCGCAGCGCCAGGTCGGTGGTCAGCATGGCCGGCGCATGGCGCCGGGCCGGGTCATGTGCATCGGGCACGGTGCCGGCGCCCGCACCGCCCTTGGGTTGCCATTGGTGCGCACCGGCCGGACTCCTGGTCAGCTCCCATTCGTAGCCGAAGAGGCTGTCGAAGAAATTGTTGCTCCATTTCGTCGGTGTCGTGGTCCACGTCACTTCCAGCCCGCTGCTGATTGTGTCATCGCCCTTGCCGCTGCCAAAGCCGCTGGTCCACCCCAGGCCTTGCTCCTCGATGCCTGCCGCCTCGGGTACCGCACCCACGAGCGCCGCATCGCCGGCGCCATGGGTCTTGCCGAAAGTATGGCCGCCCGCGATGAGCGCAACGGTCTCTTCGTCGTTCATCGCCATGCGGGCGAAGGTCTCGCGGATGTCGCGTGCCGCCGCGAGCGGGTCCGGATTGCCATTGGGCCCCTCCGGGTTCACGTAGATCAACCCCATTTGCACAGCGGCGAGCGGCATCTCGAGTTCGCGGTCGCCGCTGTGGCGCTCGTCGGCGAGCCAATGGCCCTCGGAACCCCAGTAGATGTCCTCGCCCGGTTCCCAAACGTCCTTGCGTCCGCCGGCAAAACCGAAGGTCTTGAAACCCATCGATTCCAGGGCGACGTTGCCGGTGAGGATCATGAGGTCGGCCCAGGAAATCTTCCGGCCGTATTTTTGCTTGATCGGCCAGATCAGGCGGCGTGCCTTGTCCAGGTTCACGTTATCGGGCCAGCTATTGAGAGGCGCGAAGCGCTGCGTACCGGACCCCGCTCCGCCACGGCCATCGGCCGTGCGATACGTTCCGGCGCTGTGCCACGCCATGCGGATGAATAGCGGACCGTAATGGCCGAAGTCCGCCGGCCACCAGTCCTGAGAGTCGGTCATCAGGGCCAGCAGGTCCTTTTTCACCGCCGCAAGGTCCAGGCTCTTGAATTCCTTGGCGTAGTCGAAATCCTTTGCCATCGGGTCAGACAGCTCGGAATGCTGGTGCAGCATGTCGAGCCTGAGTTGCTGCGGCCACCAGTCGGTGTTGGACGGCGATCCGGCCACGCTGTTGCTGCGGGCGGCGCTCGCGAAAGGACACTTGGGTTCGTTCGCCATTTTTTCCCCTGTTCTCAGTACTCAGGTGATACACCGGGCATCGCCATGAGGTCAACGTGGACGCGTCAAATTGCAGCTGTGGGGCGGGCCCTCGTGCCACCGCCGCAACGGCGCGAAGTCGCGCTCATGCGCGTTGTGGCCATTGCCGGCGCCGTGACAGAATCTGCGGTGCGCGGGCGCGTCCCGCCGCTCGGGCGTTGCGGACGGCTAGCGCGTGCAACTGCGGCTTAGCTGCGATCGCAGCGAGGCGATCTCCCCGAGCAGGTCAAGCACCATCGCCACGCCGGACATGTCCATCTCGAGGTCCTGCATGAGGCGCTGCGCCGCCAGCGCTGTGCGCAGCGATTGCCCGCCGAACACCCAGTCCTGGGGTGAATGCCCCGCCGGATCGAGCACGCCCTCGGCGACCAGCGCCATCAGCTGCTTGCTGTCGAGTCCGCACGCGCGGCAAAGTGCCGGCAGCGTGAACGCCGTGTCGCCCTCGACGACAACGGCGTCGAAGATATATCCGGTAATCTGCGCCATCGTGGTCAAGCCTCCATTGCGCCCCGCGGGGCATAGTGTGGGAAGGCACGCGCCATGTCCGCATAGGCGGCCTTCTCTGCGTCGGTATGGGGTCGCGGAATCCCGACGGCCAGAAGTACGTACATGTTGCCCGGCGCGGCGCCTGCCGCTGTCCCCGGCAGTCCGCGGCCGCGCAGGCGCAGCTTGCGTCCCGGTGCTGATCCGGGCGGCACCGTGATCTGCACGGTGCCCTCGGGCGTCGGCGCCGCGACCATCGCGCCCAGCGCGGCCTCCCAGGGCGCCACCGGCAGGTCCATGTAGACATCGGCCCCGTCGACGCGGAAGCGCGCATGGGGGTTGATCGCGATTTCCAGGTAAAGGTCGCCAGCAGGCAGGCCGCCGCTGCCCGCACTGCCTTGCCCGGCGAGGCGCAGGTGCTGGCCGGCACGCACGCCCCGGGGAATGTTCACGGCGAGCTGCCTCTCGTGGACGGCGGCGCGGCCTTGCGCGTCGATGGCGGGAATCCGCAGGGTAATGGTGCGGCTGGCGCCCCGGTAGGCGTCTTCCAGGTCGATAGCGATGCGCGCATGGCGATCCGCGCCCTGCGCGGCAGCAGTGCCGCCAAATGGCCCCCCGCGTGCGTGGCCGTTGGCTGCGGCGCCGTTGCCGCGGCCGAACAGGGATGAAAAGAAATCGCTGAAGTCTGCTCCATCGCCCGCCTCGTCGCCTCGGCCGCTGTAGGCAAAGCCGCTGCCCCAGTCGGGCGGCGGATCGAATGCCTGGCCTTTGCTGTAGCCGCGTCCCACCTGGTCATAGGCCGCGCGCTTTTCCGGATCCTTCAGTGCCTTGTATGCTTCGGCCACTTCCTTGAAGCGCGCTTCGGCATCGGGCTCCTTGCTCACGTCAGGATGGTATTTGCGCGCGAGCTTGCGAAACGCGCGCTTGATCTGGTCCGGCGTTGCGCTTTGCTCCACCCCGAGCGTCGCGTAGTAATCCTGAAATTGTATGGTTGCCCCCAAGCTCAAACCGACGGCGGCGACGGTTGGTTGTCCGTGCGCCGCCAGACACGTGTTGCCGACGGCAGTGCGGCCTGGCGGGTCACACGCAGCGCGGTGTCCACGGCGCGTGGCCGCCGTGGCGCGATGCGATTACGCGGGTGCGTCGATCGGTGAAACCCGCAGCAGCTTCTTGTTGACGAATTCCTGTATTCCCAGGCTTGAGAGCTCGCGGCCGTAGCCGGAATTCTTGACGCCGCCAAATGGCAGGTCAGCGGCCGTCCACGTAGGGTGATTGATGAATACCATGCCCGTGTCGATGCGCCTTGCCACGGCATGGCCGCGCGCGACATCGCGCGTAAAGACCGAGCCACCCAGGCCGAAGGCCGAATCGTTGGCCAGGGCCACCGCCTCATCCTCGTTCTTTACCCGGAAAAACAGGGCGACCGGGCCAAAGAATTCCTCCCGGAAGGCCGGATTGTTGGGTTTTATGTTGACCAGTATGGTCGGTTCCATGAACCAGCCCGGGCGGTCGATGCGCTTGCCGCCCAGCACCACCTTGGCGCCCTCGGCCACGGCGCGCCGTACCTGATCGAGCAGTTTCTCGAGCGCTTCCTGGGTGGAGAGCGGGCCCAGCGTCGTCGCCGATTCCATGGGGTCGCCCGGCTTGAGTGCCGCCAGCGCGGCTCTGAATTTTTCGAGGAAGCGGTCGGCAAGCGACTCGAGCACGATGAAGCGCTTGCCCGCCACGCAGCACTGGCCGGTATTGTTCATCTTGGCCCAAACAGCCCAGGTCACGGTCTTGTCCAGGTCGGCGTCGTCCAGCACGATGAATGCGTCGCTGCCCCCCAGTTCCATGGTCGACTTCTTGAGGTTGCGGCCGGCGCGGGCCGCCACGTCGCGACCCGCCTCGACGCTGCCGGTAAGGGCCACACCCCGCACCCGCGGATCGTCGATCACGCGATCGACCTGCGCATGCGAAATGCGCAGGTTCATATAGACCCCCGGCGGCGCGCCGGCCTCGAGCCAGAGCTCCTCGAACGCCGCCGCGCATTGCGGCACGCAGCCGGCGTGCTTGACCATCACCACGTTGCCTGCCATCAGATTGGGCGCCGCCAGACGCGCAAGCTGGTAATAAGGGAAGTTCCAGGGCTGCACGCCGAAGATCACGCCCAGCGAGGTGGTTTCAATGCTGGCCTGCCCGGAATCGGGGCTCAGGTGCTCGGGGGCGAGGAAGCGCTCGGCATTGCGCGCGTAATACGCAAGGATTTCCGCGCTGAGTTCGACCTCGCCGCGCGCTTGCGCGATGAGCTTGCCCATCTCCAGCGTCACGGGGCGGGCGAATTCCTCGGCGCGCGCCCTGAACAGCGCGGCGGCCTTGCCGACAATTGTCGCGCGCTCGTCAAATGCCAGCGCGTTCCACCCGGCATAAGCGTGGGCGGCCAATGCTATGGCCGCTTCGAGTTGCTTGTCGGAGATTTCATCGAAGCTCTTGACGAGCTTGCCGTCGTACGGATTGATGGTTTGATAGGTCATGGGCCAGCATGCGCCGGCCGTGCTGGCCCGTCTGTCTGCCAGCGAACATCAGCGAGAAAAGTCCTGCGGGTGCGGTTGCAGCTAGCGCGTGGTGGCGTTGCTGCCCGGCGCAGGTGCAGCGGTGCTGTCCGGCGGAGGGGGCGGGTTGGGAGGAGGCGCCAGCGGCGTCGCTGCGGGCCACGTCCAGTCGCGCGGCAAGGGGATGTCGCGCGGGTATCCGGCCGTGGCCAGGGCCTCGGACCACGCGCCGGCGTCGAATCCGCGCAGCAACTGCCGGCCGACGCCCAGCGTCGGCAGCAGGTTGCCCCGCATGCCCTTTTCAAAGGCATCTACGTCCTCGCGGGTGGCGACGCTTCGTTCCGAATAGGGCACATTGCGCGCCTTCAGGAAGGCCCGCGCCGCGTCGCAGGGCTGGCATTCATTGCGGGCATACAGCACGACGGGAAAGTCCTGGGCCGCCTTGCGAATTTCAAAGGGCAGGCGCGCCAGCGCATCGCGCGCCGCGTCGGCCGGGCCCAGGACGTTGCCCAGGCGCTCGATGTGTTCGGCATCCTTGCTGGGCTGGTCACCGTAGCTCACCACCCCGTCATGATCCGTCCATTTGTATTGCGCCTGGACGGCAAGGACCGGGAAAAGCAGCAGCAAAGTCAGCAACAGGCGGCCAAAAAGACGCATTCCGGATCCCTGGGCGCGGATCGAACGGGTCCGCATCCCCTATCGTCGCGGAATTCCGGGGATGAGGCAACCTGCCTTCGCCGCCTAGGGCGGCTACGGCGGGTGGGCCCGACTGAAATGCGGGCGATGGGGGCCGCCTTGGTCACGTTGCTGGGGCCGACCGGGGGGATGTGCGGGCAGCTGCCGGGGTGGCTGTGCTGCGGGCCTGTCGGCCGCAGCCGCCAACGACGGCGAAGTCGAAGGCGAAAGCGAAGGCGCAGATCAGCCGAATCGGCCGGTGATGTAATCCTCCGTCTGCCGGCGCTGCGGGCGGGTGAACAGGTCGGCGGTGACGCCGAATTCGATCATCTCGCCCAGGAACATGTAAGCCGTATAGGTCGATACGCGCGCCGCCTGCTGCATGTTGTGGGTGACGATGACGATGGTGTAGTCGTTGTTGAGGTCGTTGAGCAGTTGCTCGATGCGGCCGGTCGCAATGGGATCGAGCGCCGAAGTGGGCTCGTCGAGGAGCAGCACCTGCGGGCGCAGGGCAACGGCGCGGGCGATGCACAGGCGCTGTTGCTGGCCGCCGGAAAGCGCCAGCGCGCTGGTGCCGAGCTTGTCCTTGACTTCATCCCACAGGGCCGCCTCGCGCAGCGCGGTCTCGATGCGTTCGTCCAGCTGCACCCGCGATAGCTTGAGGTGGTGCCGCAGTCCGTAGGCAACGTTGTCGTAGATCGACAGCGGGAACGGCACGGCCTTCTGGAACACCATTCCGACGCGGGTGCGCAGCCGGTTCAGCGAAAAGCTGTCGGCCAGGATGTTCTCGCCGTCGAGGCGCACCTCGCCGGTGGCCTCCAGCCCGGCGTACGCGGAGTAGATGCGGTTGAACACCCGCAGCAGGGTCGATTTTCCGCAACCCGAGGGCCCGATGATGGAGGTGATCTTCTTCTCGGGAATGTCGAGGTTGATGTTCTTGAGGGCGTGGTAGCCCCGATAGTAGAAATCGAGGGAGCGCACGGAAATCTTGGTTCCGGCGACCTCGGTGAATACGCCGTCGGCAGACATGTCGTTCATGGTAGGTGGCCCGTCGATTTGGCGCACAACCTAAGAGGTCGCTTCGACACGATTGCGCAGCAGATAGGCCCGCGTGCCGACGCTGAGGATGAGGATGAACACCGTCACGATGAAGGCACCGGCCCAGGCAAGGGCATGCCAGTTGTCGTAGGGGCTCATGGCGAACTGGAAGACCACGACCGGCACGCTGGCCATGGGTGCATTCAGGTTGGCCGACCAGTACTGGTTGTTGAGCGAGGTGAACAACAGCGGGGCGGTCTCTCCGCTGATGCGGGCAAGGCCCAGCAGCACGCCGGTCAGTATTCCCGGCGCTGCCGCGCGGTACAGCACCTGTACCGTGACCTTCCAGCGGGGAATGCCCAGCGAAAGGGCCGCCTCGCGCATGATGTTGGGCACCAGCCGCAGGGTCTCGTCCGTGGTGCGCACGACCACCGGCAGAACGATAAGCGCCAGCGCGATGCCCCCTGCCCAGCCGGAAAAATGGCCCACCGTGCGAACCGCCAGCGTGTAGACGAACAGGCCCAGCACGATGGAGGGCGCCGACAGCAGGATGTCGTTGACGAAGCGCACCGTCTCGCGAAACGCCGGGTGGCGCTCGGCAAACTCGGACAGATACGTCCCGGCGGCAATGCCCAGCGGGGCGCCGATGAGCACGCCCAGCAGGCTCATGATGAAGCTGCCGTAAAGCGCGTTGGAAAGGCCGCCGTCCGTTCCCGGCGGCGGCGTGCTCTGCGTGAAGATGGCGGGCGTCAGGGCGTGTATGCCATTGGTCAGTGTCACCACCAGTATCCAGGCGAGCCAGAACAGCCCGAAGATCGTGGCGCCGGTGCCCAGAACCTTGGCCGCGACATCCGATATTCGGCGCCGGCGGTACCGGGCTCCAGCGGCGCGGGACATCAGCGGCCGTCCCGCCGTTCGAGCCCGCGCAGCATCAGGCGCGCCAGGGCAAGAACGATGAAGGTGACCACGAAGAGCAGGAATCCCAGGGCGATGAGCGACGAGAGGTAGATGTCGGAGTCCGCCTCCGAAAACTCGTTGGCGATGGTCGCCGCGATCGAGTTGCCGGGCATCAGCAGCGAGGTGCTCAGCTGGTGGGCATTGCCCAGCACGAAGGTGACGGCCATGGTCTCCCCCAGTGCACGGCCCAGGCCGAGGAAGATGCCGCCGATCACCGCGGAGCGCGTATACGGCAGCACGACCTTCCACACCACTTCCCAGGTGGTGGAGCCCAGCGCGTAGGCCGACTCCTTGAGCGCGGCCGGCACGGTGCGAAAAACATCGCGCATCACCGACGAGATGAAGGGGATGACCATGATGCCCAGGACAATGCCGGCCGTGAGCATGCCAATGCCCAGTGGGGGACCCCGGAACAGCTCGCCGACACCCGGCACGCCGCCCAGATACTGATTGACCCATGGCAGTATGTATTGCGCCATGAAGGGCACGAACGAGAACAGGCCCCACATGCCGTAGATGATGGAGGGCACGCCGGCGAGCAGTTCGATGGCCGCGCCGACGGGGCCGCGCAGCCAGGCCGGTGCGATTTCCGTGAGAAACAATGCGATGCCGAAGCTCACGGGAATGGCGATGATCATGGCGATGGCCGAACTCACCAGCGTGCCATAGATGGGCACGAACGCGCCGAACTGGTGGCCGACCGCATCCCAATCGTCGCTCAGCAGGAAGTTCCAGCCGAAGGTCTGGAAGGCCTGGCGTCCGCCCCACAACATGGAAA
>Ga0209698_10007454_pt1 | contig 11482 bp, 10 predicted proteins | sample LitLauG_LLR_2012_FD_187203 | JGI IMG/M metagenome (GOLD analysis project Ga0209698, IMG submission 187203) | Freshwater sediment microbial communities from Pennsylvania, USA - Little Laurel Run_MetaG_LLR_2012 (SPAdes) (version 2) | ecosystem: Environmental > Aquatic > Freshwater > Creek >... | reverse complement strand
AGCGCCCGCTTTTCAGTCACATCTTCGGCTATGGCTTCGAGAACGTCGGCAGGTTCGTCGGCGCTGCTCACGGCTCGTCCGCTGATGCGAACCGTAATCGAGCGTCCATCTTTTCGCTTCCATTTCACCTCGAATCCATCCATCCGTCCGTTGCGCCGGAATTCTTCAATGAGGCGATCATGCTCTTCAGGGTTCGCGAAAACGTCTCTTTCGGGATCGAGAAGCAGCACCTCCTCCGGCGATCCGTAGCCCAGCATGGCAATCAGTGCAGGGTTCACATCGAGGAAGCGTCCTTCCAGGCTTGCGCGATAAATACCGTACACCGAACTCTGCACCAGCGATCGGTAGCGAGCTTCGGAACGGCGAAGCGCCTGCTCGTTTCTCTTAATCTCAACCGCACTGGCAAGTTGCCGCGCTACGAAGGTCAAGACCTCCTTGTCGCGTTTTCCGTATCGGATGTGCTTGGAATAGGTCTGAACAACGAGGGCGCCGAAAGTGTGGGCGCCGACTTTCAACGGAACACCCATCCAGTCCAATGATTTTGATCCCTTACGGGCTACCTCGCCGCGGTCCTCCATCGCCTGCAGCACTTCAGGGGTTGCCAGAAGCGGCTCGCCAGTTCGGAGGAGATATTCCGTGAGGTGCGGTCCCATCTTCCTCGCCGGCGGAGGGGGATCTTGTTCATCGACAAAATATGGGAAGGTCAATAACTCCGTCGCCGGATCGTAGAGCGCAATGTAGAAATTTTTCGCGTACATCAACTCATCCACAATGCTGTGCACTGCGGCAAAGAACTGCTGGAGATCATGCGCGCTGCTGCTTTTCTCGGCTACGCGGTAGAGCGCCGAGCTCAGGGCCTCGACTCGCTTGCGATCGGAGATGTCGTGGTAGTTGGCATAGTAGCCGGCGATCTTCCCCTTATGCACCAGAGGAGCGCACGCGACGGTAACGTCGAGCAAGGTTCCGTCTTTCGCGCGGCGTTGCGTCTCAAGCGTGATGCGCTGGCCTTTTTCCAAGGCCTCGAGCACCCATTGCGACTCAGCCAGCCGCTCTGGAGGCACGATCAGGTTTGCGATCGGCTGCCCGATCACATCCGACTCTTCATATCCAAACATGCGGCCGAATGTCTCATTCGCCAGCAGCAACCGATGATGACAGTCGGTGACTGCGATCGCATCCGGCGAGACCTGGAAAACCTGTTCCAGAAAATGAGGTTGTGCCGATTGGTTCTGCGAGTTGGCTTTCGTTTCGGCTGCAGCGGGCACAGGGCAGGAGTGATTCGAACAAGTTCCGTTGCCAGGCGCGGTCCCGGGATCCACGAACGCAGGTGCGGCCCCGCTCTCCAACGCCTCTTTCAGGCGCTGAGCGCGTGCAACTTCCGCCGCCCCGGGTGGGGTGACACGTTCACCCATGCGCGATTCCCCCTCGAAATCCGCGACCTGTCGCATGGTAAAACGTGGGGTAAGACCTCGAAAGTTACTGGGGTAATCCAGAACCGAGAGCCCGCGAGGAAGGCACACCAGCGACCGGTCCTTCGTAACTTGGTACACACCAAATCGCGCCCATATCCTCTAGTTTGGAAATCGCGCGCCTCTCGCTTGCAGCGTAATCCTCAGGAGGATCATGTCTCCGCTCGTCCAAAGATCCCGGAGTGTTTCGGCTCGCCCGAATCCTACGGAGCAGCATTGGGGCATGCTGCTGTTCGAAAGCATGTCGGCAGGTGTATTCGCGATCTTCGTCGGATTCGTCGCAGTACTGTGCGTGGTAGGTGTGTACGTGATCATTGTGTGGCCGCTTACCTTCTGGGACCTGGCCAACCTGGGAATCGAAAAACTCGCTCCCTGGGTCAATACCGTCCTGTGGTCCGTGTTCGCCGGAGGTACGCTGGCAGGCTATTGGTGTTTTAGCGGCCACGCCTTCAAGACAAAACCGAAAGCGAGAATCCAGGCTCGTTCCATGTCAAGACGCTAATTTTATTCCCTGCTTACACTCTGATTGTTACTTTCGTGAACCTGTCGCGGTCGAACTTTGCACCACGCGTGTCACAATGGGCTCACAAATCTCACGCACAATCGGTATTGCGGCAAATTTGCAGCCTGGTGCGGCGAGACATTTTCGCAAGCAGGAGATGTCAATGAAGCGACTTGGGGCGGTCCTCGTCGAGTTGCGTTGCGCCATCGTATTGTCCCTTTGCTGTTTCATTCTCACCCTCTGCATTTCTCCAGCCTCTGCGCAAACACCAGGCCTCACCGATAACGCGATTTTGATCGGATCCTGTTCGGCTCTCGACGGTCCGGCACACTTCCTGGGCCAGCAGACGGTTCTCGGCGCCACTACCTATCTGCACTCCATCAACGATGAAGGCGGCGTCTTTGGCCGTAAGGTGCAACTTCTCGCTTTCGATGATGGCTACGATCCCGACAAAGCCCCGGCATGCTTCAAACGCATGACGAAGGAAGGCGTGTTCGCGCTCGGATTTTTCGTCGGCACTCCCACCGCCAAGGTCTATGTGCCAATGGCCCAAGAGGAAAAGATCCCGGTGGTGGGACTCTTCACAGGCGCCCAAATGCTCTACGAACCGCTCAAGCGCTATGTCATCAACGTCCGCGCTTCTTATTTTGACGAGACGCGCGAGCAGGTGGACAAACTCTGGGACAACAACATTCGCAAAATTGGAGTTCTGTACCAGGATGATGCCTTCGGCAAGACGGTGCTCGACGGAGTGAAGCTTGCCCTGCAAAAGCACAACTCGGTCCCAGCGGGTCTTGGAACGTTCCCGCGCAATTCGGTTGATGTCGATGCCGGTCTCAAAGAGTTACTGGCGGCGCACCCGCAAGCGGTGGTTGTGGTCGGTCCCTATTCTCCGGTAGCCGCCGTCATCAAGAAGGCGCACGCAACTGGTTGGCGCCCGCAGTTCTTGACCGTCTCGTTTGTCGGCACGGAAGAGTTCATCAAAGAAGCTGGGCCGGATGCGGAAGGCACCATCATTACGCAGGTCGTGCCGCCGTATGATCGACTCGACTATCCGACTGTTGCTCTCTATCGCCAGCAACTGACCAAATACTATCCTGAGCAGAAACCCAGCTTCGCGAGCCTTGAAGGATTTGTGGATGCAATGGTCTTAGTCGAAGGACTGAAGCGTGCGGGGAAAGATCTGAATCGAGAAAAACTGATCTCTGCAATCGAGTCGATTCACGAGATGAACATTGGGATGGGTTCTAAACTGGTGTTGGATTACAGCCCGACAGATCACAAGGGCTTTGATAACGTTTATCCGACGATCGTGCGGGGTGGGCAACCGGTGCTGATCACAGACTGGTCTGGAATCGGCAGGCAGTAGCGAGACGATCGTCCGATTTCTTGAACGCCAATCGAGCAGAATTTCGCGCACTCGTATAAACACCAGCCGCCTACAAAAGTTTCGCCGGACCGCGTGATTTGCGGTCCGTTTCTTATTGTGTCCACATGCATCTTGGGCGCATGCTCCCGCATCAGATGAATTAACCGGATGGTTAATTCGTAAAGTTTCGTCAAAGGGTCGGGAGGTGACCTATGAAAGGCAAGAACACGATGGGGAAGTTCGTAGGGACGTTTTTGGCAGTGGGTCTCATGGCGGGGATGTCGCTGGCGGACACGCCGGCGTCTCGCTACGACGGTTCGATCCAGTCCGCGGTGACGCAGAAACTGGCGTCAAAGTCGAAGTTCAGTAACCTACAGTCCAGCGTGGAAGACGGCGTCGTGACCCTGACCGGCACGGTCGATCTGTACCAGACCAAGTTGGACGCGGCCAAGGCCGCGCGCAAGACCGCCGGCGCTCAGGGCGTGCGGAACCTGATTACCGTGGCTGGTCCCAACGTGCCCGACGCGCAACTCGAGCAGAAACTGGCTACGAAGCTGCGCTTCGTGCGCGTCGGTTATGACAATGCCTTCGATTACTTCGCGATCGGAGTCAAGGATGGTGTTGTAACGGTGGAAGGACAGGATCGCACTGGCGTTGGCCGCGATGAAGCCATGGGCGAAATCGCGAACATGCCCGGCGTGAAGGATGTGATCGACAACATCTCGATCGAGCCGGTCTCACTGTTCGACGATGGCTTACGGCTGCGTGCGGCGCGCGCCATCTACGGTGATTCGGTGCTCGGCAAGTACTCCACCGATCCGGCGCATCCGATCCGCATCATCGTGACAAACGGTCACGTGACGCTGTACGGGTCGGTTGAGAGCAACATGGACAAGCAACTGGCCGGTATGCGAGCCAACCAGGTTCCCGGGGCATTCAGCGTCGAGAACAAACTGGTCGTGGATAAGTCGTAAGTTGATATAGCGGTGATGAGGGCGCGGCGCAAGCTGCGCCCCTTTTGTATTCCAAGACGACTAAGATCCGGCTGCCCTCTACGTGTTGTCATCCAGAGCCGCGTCTTTTGCGGCGAAGGATCTATGAACTCGCTGGCAGTTCCGATGCACCAAAGGAATGCAGCGGTCCTTCGGCGGGCAAAGAGCGCCCGCCTCAGGATGACACCCAACTGGCAACAAGTTTCTATTTGCGATCACTTCCCAGGCGTGTGTTGAAACGGAAGCTTGGTGTAACGCACCTTGTCCACCTGAATCATGAGAGCAACTCGCCCTTCCGGAGCTCGCATAGGGAACGGCTTACCGGTGTACTTGTGCGAGATGGGATCCATCATCTTCAATTCCGGATCAGGGCGGCGCTCGATCACGCTTCCGCGGATCTGCACTTCTTCGTACGGATTCGTGAAGTCCACAATCGACAGCGCGATCCGAGGATCTCGCTTCGTGTTCTTCCCTTTGAGCGAGCTTTCACCGGTACAAATGACGAGGTGCTCGCCCTCGCGCCCGACCCAGACGGGGACGGACTGGGGCGAACCGTCGGACATGAGCGTAGCCAGGTGGGCAAAGTTAGCGCGATCGATGAGTTGCTTTACTTCGGGGGAGAGGCTGGACATAAAAGGCTCCTTCACGGCTGTTAAGGCAATCGATTGATCAATGACGCGACGTACCCCGCGCCGAATCCGTTATCGATATTGACGACGCTGACATTCGACGCGCACGAATTCAGCATCCCCAGCAGCGCTGCCATGCCTTTGAACGACGCACCGTAGCCGATACTGGTGGGCACAGCAATGACGGGAACTCCGACCAATCCGCCAACCACGCTGGGCAGCGCTCCTTCCATGCCGGCACAGACGATCACCACGCGGGCTTTGGTCAGTGCCTCGCGGTTCGCAAGCAAACGATGAATGCCGGCGACACCCACGTCGTAGAAGTGCTGCACTTCGTTGCCCATCAACTCTGCTGTGACAACGGCCTCTTCGGCGACGGGAATGTCGCTTGTACCTGCTGATACGACCGCGATCATTCCCTTTCCATACTTCTTTTCGTCACGCTGCAGGACGATCGCCCGGCCAAGCTCGCGATACTCGACTCGACGCACTTTCTTCTTGACGGCAGCAAACTGGCGCACATCGGCGCGTGTCGCAAGAACATTGCCGCCATGCTTGGCGAGTCGCGCGAAGATTCCCGCCACCTGCGCCGGAGTCTTCCCTTCTCCCAGGATGACTTCCGGCATCCCTGCACGCAACGCCCGGTGATGATCCACCTTGGCGAATCCCAGGTCTTCGAAGGGCATGTGGCGTAAGCGAGCCACGGCATCATCGGGCGTGAGTTTGCCCCGTCGAACATCGTGGAAGAGTTGGCGAATGGATTCGGCGTTCAAACGAGGCACTCAGGAGTCAGTATTCGGCATTCAGCCGGACGATGCTTAGATTAGCATTTTGCGGAGCGGGACCTGAGCGCACGGGAGAGCTTCAAGAATTTATTGCCGTGATCTCCGGCCTTTCGGCGCTCTGGTCTCGACGTTCCAGGCGCACGAGCCAGATCATTGCGCCTAAGGCTTCCATCCCCACCAGGATGTTGCATAAGTTTTCTATGTAGGAAGCAGAACTCCGGGGCACCGAAGGGTCGTGCCAGAAGAACAAATCGACAATCCCGGCAATTCCAAGGAGGACTCCGGGAATCATGAGCAATTCAAATACGCCGCGAACCGGTTTTTGGACTTCCAGCTTTCGCGCCATCAGTTCGGTGGCCAGGCTGATACCTGTGCCTGCCGTCACTATCAGCACACCGTACAGCGGGAAGGCGGCGTTCGGCTTGTCGCCTCCTCCGACTGGATGGACGGTAGCGACAAAACCGAAAAAGGTCAGCGCACAGCACACAAAGACCAGCACTACCATGCCGACATACCCGATGGAAACTCCCGGAGTTCGGTTCAGTTGGCGAAACCGTCGCTCTCTATAGTGAAAAATCAGCGCCCACGGCGACGAGAGAAGCGAGCAGACAAACCAGGACAATACGGCTTCAGCGAGCGCTCCTCCCATAGAGTCGTCAGGAGACCGGCTCATAAACGCCCCGGCCATCGCCGCCGTCACAACAGGAACCTGCCACATCAGAATGGGCCGGGACGAAGAAATCAGCAGCACGGGAGGCGGGCCAAGCAGGATGACCAGCCATGGCCCGGTCATGTCATCGGAAGCAAAGAATCGGCTGAGGACGAGACCCACGGAAACGCCCGTAGCCAATGCCAACCAGTCGCGCACCGAAAATGGTTGTGTTGCCGATGCCAATTCACACATCCGGATCAAAGATCGCTCAAGTAATCAACCAGGAAGAAGAACTCCAGCGTCGCCGAGATCGCGAGCAAGACAAGCGCTGTCCCAATCCCAAAGAATGCGCCGATCACTTTTTCCGCCGAGCGCGCAGCTTTTATGAACCAGCGCATCGCAACCAGCTCCGTGCCGATGAAAAGCAGAAGCGCCACAAGCATGACCGATGGATGACTGAATGCGCAGGGCCCCATCCCGGCAAGGAGAAAAGCGGGAATGAAGAGAAATATCGGGGCCAGAGCTAAGGCCCACGCCACAGTGAATCTCTCAGACCACGGATTTTTCATTCGCTTTTGAGGTACCTATGAAACAGAGTGCGCTTTGCGCGCGCCGCGCAGCTTCGTGATCACCGTCGCGCAGACTTTGCGGGCTAGTCCCGGTTCGTCCAGATGCGCCAGAAAGAGGCGCCGTAACCCGCTCGGAGTAACTTTGCCCGCCAAATACGCGTCGTAAATCTGATAGCCGATCCGATAACCCCACTCGCGCGCGGACGATTCCAATTTATCGCCGCCAGCGTGTGCCGCTTCGTGCGCAGCCTTGGTGCAGGCTGCACGGCTAATCGACACTTGTTCTTCAGCCGGAGCCGGACGTGAAGGATACAAAACCCGCGAACCGAAGTAGGCGACGGCGTGTTCGATAACCCGACCGTAGAAATGATCCATTTCGTCACACTGCCGCGAAGGAGTCGCCTCCCCCGATCCGGGGCCGTTCACACGTTGCGGCAAACCCTGACAGGCATGATGCAGGAACCGGGTTGCGTCCTCGGCAGCATGCATCATCTGGAACTCGCGAATATAAAATGCATTGACCTTAGGCAAGTACGCACTGCCTCTCTCGTCGACGCAAGCCAACATCAAATCCCGGTACTGCTCGCTGATACCTTTTCGCGAGAGCAATCGCCGAAGCATCGCGTCGGACGAGCCACCGTAGACCTCGGGAAGCATATCGACGAGGAACTTCGGCTGCGTTCCGTTGTGCGGCGAGTAGCGATTGATCTCGAGGAAACTCGCGAGACTGTCGATCAAGTTGTAGATCGTTGGAGCGAAATCAGGCCCATCGTCGCATCGGCTCCACTGATCGAGGAACAGGCGATAGCTCTCGTACTTTTCCAAGGGGGTGGCGTTGAAGACGCAGATCGTATCTTCGTTAACGCGTACCGCCTCGACCTTGTCGGCCCGCTCCCCGGCCGCGCGCCAGTACAGTGCATCGATGTTCTGCAAAACGGTCAGGATTTTCGCGTCTGGCATTTGTTCGCGTATCTCGCGCGGCAGATGGGCGGGGGCAAGATGCGACTCGCCAAACAGCACAAAGATCACCGCATTGGGATGGCGCTGTCGAATCTCTGCGGCCTTCAGCGAAGCATGGCGGTCGCGCGCACCGATCTTTCTCAGATCTTCTCGCGGCATGCAGTCGAGGCCATAGAGCGCCTCGGCGTGATCGCGGGCGGTAACGAGTAATTCGTAAAACGGCGCCCAGTCGTATCCCCAATCGAGGTCGAAGCGGATACGCTGCCGGAGCTCGCTCTCATCGATCTCGCGCCGCCACCATTCGTCGAGAATGTGCTGGTCACGGGCAAAGATCGTTTCGACTCCCAGAACCACAGGCCGATCTCCCACCAAAGCGCGCCGCTCAAGAAGGGAAGCTGCATTTCGTTGGGCTGCTGGAAGCGCATGATAGTCGCCGATCAGTACCACGTCGGCAGCTTGCAGCGCAGCCTGGACCTGCTCGTTATCGAGCACGGACTCGTAGCTGCGAAAAGCCTGGTTGAATTCCCGAAGATACTTGCGACGGCCATGCGAATCCTGCGCGCGGATTTCGCGCTCGACACCTGCCAGTGCGGTTAACTGCGCCGCGCTGCGCCGCAATCGGAGATTTGCCGTCGTTGCCATAACCAGCTTCTAGCGGCTAGCTTCTGGCTGCTAGCCTTGACTTCCTTGCTCCGGCCTCCCTATGCTCTGACTTCGAGGCCATTTGCCCCATCCACCGAAAAACATCACCATCGCGACCACTGGAGCCAGCGGAGCGATTTTTCTCCGCCATCTCCTGCTTGCTCTCAGCCACGACGACCGGGTCGAGACCGTAAACTTCATCGTCTCTGACAGCGCGCTCCGCGTCATGGCCGAGGAATTGAAGCTCAAAGGCCGATCCAACCTGCTCGGCCAGATTCTCGGCCCTAAAACATCCCGATCGGCCACCGGCGACACTCGCAAATTTCAAATTCAATCCAACGCCGACATTGGAGCCAATATCGCCAGCGGGTCTTATCCCGCCGAAGCCATGGTCGTCATCCCATGTAGCGTGGGCACTCTGGCCCGGATCGCTAACGGCGTCGCCTCGCACCTGATCGACCGCGCCGCCGATGTTTCGCTCAAAGAGAAGCGTCCGCTGGTGCTCTGTGTTCGCGAGACGCCCCTCAACAAAATCCACATCCGCAATATGTATCGGGCCGCCGATGCCGGAGCGACGGTCTTCCCGCTCATCCCGGCTTTCTATTACGGCCCTACTTCATTAGATGAGCTGGCTCGCGAATTCGCATGTCGCGTGCTGGCTCACCTGGGCCTTCCGCAGCCCCAAGCCTTCCGCTGGAAAGGCTGATCCTTCAACAACTTACGACGTAGAGCAAAAAAAACTCTCACGTAAAGGACATCGGCACACAGAGGGGAGGATTTCAGTGTAGAAGGCCCAGAAGTGCGCTACCCAGATGCCCGCTGGACATGTACAGCGGGGTAACCTCCAAGTTTGATTACTTCCAGTTACCCGCCTTTTCGACTCCCCGAGATCACGCAAAGTGCACTCCCACCCACGTTCTTAGAAGGCTAGGCTTTGCGTTGACTCGAGTTTCCAGAAAAGATGAGGTGAACCGTGAGACGCCACTTGTCGGTCGCTTTGATTGTTTGCTTTTTGAGTTCTTTCTTCCCGTGCCTCGCCGCAGACGAGACGTCTGCCCCGTCACTGACGATCTACAACCAGAATTTTGCAGTGGTACGCCAGGAGGTTCCGCTGGATCTGAAAGCCGGGACGACCAGCGTGCGCATGACCGACATCACCATGCATCTTGAACCTGATTCGGTGATCTTGCGGGATCCCAACAACAAGAGGCCGCTCCAAGTTCTGGAGCAGAACTATCGCGCTGATCCTGTTTCAGAGGCGCTGCTGCTGTCTTTGTACGAGGGCAAAACCATCAACTTCCTCGTGCAGCATGGCGACAAGCAGGAAGTTGTCCCTGGCAAAATCATTCGCAGCGGATACGCGCCGCACGACGCAATGGCACAGAGCCGCTATGGCAGCCAGTACTACCAAACGCAAATGGTCTACGCGCAGGCCACAGAACAGCCGATCATCGAAATGGAAGGCCAAATTCGCTTCGGGATGCCGGGTACTCCGATCTTCCCCGCCCTTGCCGATGACACTATCCTCAAGCCCACGCTGCAATGGCTGCTCGGTTCCGACAAGGCCGGGCCCATGCACGCGGAACTTTCCTACGTGACTGGCGGATTTACCTGGGAGGCGGACTACAACATCGTTGCGCCGGAAAAAGGTGATCTCGTCGATATCGTCGGCTGGGTCACGATGGACAATCAAAGCGGAAAGGACTTTCAGAACGCGCGCATCAAGTTGATGGCCGGCGATGTGAGCAAGATTCAGCAAGGACAGGTGATGGTATATGCAGCAAAAGCCATGGCGGCTGATATGGCGGCGCAAGAACCTGCAGTGAGCGAAAAGGCCTTCGACGAGTATCACCTCTATACCCTGGCGCGCCCGACAACCCTGCACGACCGCGAGACCAAGCAGGTGGAATTCGTCCGCGCCAACGGCGTAGCCAGCAAGCAGCTTTATATCTATGACGGGTTAAGAGTCGATCCGAACCGCTACGGCGGATGGAACATGGAGATGATCCGCAACAATTCGGAATACGGAACGGAATCAAATCCGAAGATTTGGGTGATGCGGGAATTTACCAATTCCGAGACCAATCACCTCGGCATGCCACTTCCAAAGGGCCGCGTGCGTTTCTATCGCCGCAACGACGACGGCCAAATGGAATTCACGGGCGAGAACGTGATCGACCATACGCCCCGCGATGAGAAGATTCGCGTCTATACCGGAAACGCTTTCGATCTGACTGGCGAGCGCCGGCGCACCGACTACAAGATCGATAACGGGAAGCACACCGTCGATGAATCGTTTGAAATTAAGCTACGGAATCACAAGAAAGAGCCGGTCGAGGTGCGCGTGGTCGAACATCTGTATCGCTGGCTGAACTGGGACATTCCAGTTCACTCGGACGCATTCCACAAGACCGATAGCAAGACGATCGAGTTTCCGGTAACCATCGCCCCCGACGAGGAGAAGAAGATTACCTACACCGCTCACTACAGCTGGTAGTGCACACAGCGTCTTGAAAGTGCTAAGGCTAGTGATACCATCCCCTATCCTTTCGTCTGCTCAGGATTTGTGCGAAAGGCGGAGGTCTACGTGGGTGCTTCGCTCTTATCACGGTTGGCTGCGGGTGCGGCGCTGTGGGCAGTCACCGCGACCGTGTGCGGCGCACAAGATCGAAACCCGCTAGCCGGTGATCCGAAGGCAGCCAAGGCTGGCGAGTACGAGTTCCGGATTAACTGCGCGCTGTGTCACGGCCTCGGTGCACGCGGGGGAGGCCGGGGCCCAGACCTCACTCGCGCCGTCAAGAAACACGTGCACTCCGACGGGGACATGTTCCAAGTCATCAGCAACGGCATTCCCGGCACCGCCATGCCCGCGAATGGAACCAACGGTCAGGGAGTAGGCATGACAGACCGGGA
>Ga0209698_10007453_pt1 | contig 11482 bp, 11 predicted proteins | sample LitLauG_LLR_2012_FD_187203 | JGI IMG/M metagenome (GOLD analysis project Ga0209698, IMG submission 187203) | Freshwater sediment microbial communities from Pennsylvania, USA - Little Laurel Run_MetaG_LLR_2012 (SPAdes) (version 2) | ecosystem: Environmental > Aquatic > Freshwater > Creek >... | reverse complement strand
CGCCGACCTGATCGCGGGGGCGCACAACGAGACCTCCACCGGCGTGATGCTCGACGTGCGGCGACCCGCCGGCGCGCCCGACGCGCTGCTCGCGATCGACGCGACCTCCGGCGCCGGCGGCCTGCCCGTCGAGATGGGCGAGGCCGACGCGTACTACTTCGCGCCGCAGAAGAGCTTCGGCTCGGACGGCGGGCTGTGGATCGCGCTGCTCAGCCCCGCCGCGCAGGAGCGCATCGAGGCGCTGCACGCCTCCGATCGCTGGATCCCCGAATTCCTGTCGCTGCACGTAGCGCTCGAGAACTCGCGCAAAGACCAGACCTACAACACGCCCGCGCTCGCCACGCTGCTGCTGCTCGCCGATCAGCTGCGCTGGATGCTCGACGGCGGAGGCCTGCAGTGGTGCGTTTCGCGCACACGCGCCTCCTCCGAGCACCTGTACTCGTGGGCGCAGGCATCCGGGTACGCGACCCCGTTCGTCGCCGACCCCGCCAAGCGCTCGCTCGTGGTGGGCACGATCGACTTCGCCGAGGGCGTGGACGCCGCGGCGGTCGCCGCCGCGCTGCGCGCCAACGGCATCGTCGACGTCGAGCCATACCGCAAGCTCGGGCGCAACCAGCTGCGCGTCGGCATGTTCCCCGCGATCGACACCGCCGACGTGCAGGCGCTCACCTCGTGCATCGACTGGGTCGTCGAGAGGATCGGCGGATGAGCGCCGCGCAGACGCAGACGCGCGCCGGCGAGACCGGCGCTCGGCCGCGCCCGCGGGTGCTCGTCAAGGAGAAGATCGGCGAGTCCGGCGTCGCGCTGCTGCGCGAGCACTTCGACGTCGACCTCGGGCTCGACTGGGAGGAGCAGGAGCTCGCGCAGCGCATCGGCGAGTACGACGGCATCGTCATCCGCTCCGCGACCAAGCTCACCGCCGAGCTGCTCGAGCACGCGACGCGCATGCGCGTGGTCGCGCGTGCAGGCGTCGGCGTGGACAACGTCGACGTGGAGGCCGCGACCAGGCGCGGGATCGTCGTAGCCAACGCGCCCGAGTCGAACGTCGTGACCGCGGCCGAGCACACGATGGCGCTGCTGCTCGCGCTCGCCCGCAACATCCCGCAGGCGTACGCATCGCTGATCGCCGGGAAATGGGACCGCTCGAAGTTCTCCGGCGTGGAGCTCTATGAGAAGACGCTCGCGATCCTCGGCTTCGGGCGCATCGGCCAGCTCGTCGCCCATCGCGCGCGCGCCTTCGGCATGCGCGTCGTCGCCTTCGACCCGTTCGTCAGCGCCGAGCGCTACCGCGAGCTCGCCGTCGAGAAGGCGCCCTCGCTGCAGGAGCTCTACGCGTGCGCGGACTTCCTCACCGTGCACCTGCCCAAGACACCCGAGACCGAAGGCATCCTCGACGCGGGCGCGTTCGAGCAGATGCGCGACGGCGTGCGCGTGCTCAACGTCGCGCGCGGCGGCCTGATCGACGACGCCGCGCTCAAGGACGCGCTCGACTCGGGCAAGGTCGCAGGCGCCGCGCTCGACGTGTTCGTCGGCGAGCCCGTCACCGAACACCCGCTGTTCGGCTACCCCAACGTCGTCGTCACGCCGCACCTCGGCGCGTCCACCGTGGAGGCGACCGACCGCGCCGGCTACCAGAGCGCAGAGCAGGTCGTCGCCGCGCTCACCGGCGGGGTCGTCTCGACCGCCGTGAACATCCCCGCGATCGGCGCCGAGGACATGGACGTGCTCGGCCCGTTCCTGCCGCTCGCCACGCACCTCGGGCGCCTCGCCATGGAGCTCGCCGAGGGCAGCTCCGTGGAGCGCATCGAGGCCGCGTTCCTCGGGCGCATCGCCGAGTTCGACACGCGCATGCTCGGGCTCGCCGTGATCGTCGGCGCGCTGCAGGGCCGCACCGAGGAGCCCGTCAACCTCGTCAACGCGCCCACGATGGCCGCGCAGCGCGGGATCGTCTTCGAGGAGAAGGTGGTCAGCGAGGCCGAGGACTTCCACGAGCTGATCCGCGTGACCGTCGTCGCCGGCGAGGAGCGCGTCGCGGTCGCCGGGACCGGCATCGGCCCCAGCCGCGTCCCGCACCTCGTCGAGGTGCAGGGCAGGCGCCTCACGATCGAGCTCGAGCCGCACGTGAGCATCTTCCGCTACGAGGACCTGCCCGGCATGATCGGCCGCGTGGGCACGATCCTGGGTTCGCACGGCATCAACATCTCCTCCGCCGCGGTCGGTCACAGCCCCGACGCGCACGACGCCGAGGCGCGGCGCCTGGCCGCGATGGTCGTCACCACCGACACGCTCGTACCGCAGGGCGTGCTCGAGGAGATAGTCGCCTCCGAGGGCTTCGAGAACGGCTGGTCGGTGCAGCTGTGAAGCGCTTGCCGCCGCACCCGTAGGGAGGCCGCGCAGCGTGCTGGGGATCCGACCGCGCCACCCGGCGCATCCGCTTGCTATAGGGTCGCGGCGATGCGCGCAGTGGTGATCACCAAGCACGGCGGACCCGACGTGCTGAAGGTGCAGGATCGCCCGGACCCGTCACCCGGGCGCGGGGAGGTGCTCATCGACGTGGGCGCCGCGGGCGTCAACTTCGCGGACGTGATGGCCGTTCAGGGCCTCTACCCCGACGCGCCCAAGACGCCTTGCGTGGTCGGCTACGAGGTCGCAGGCACGGTGCTCGAGGCGGGCGAGGGGGTCGAGCGGATACAGCCCGGCGCGCGCGTGTTCGCGAGCACCAAATTCGGCGGCTACGCCTCGCAGGTGTCCGTCGACGCGCACGACGTCGTCGCGCTCCCTGACTCCTTCAGCTTTGCGCAGGGCGCCTCGATACCCGTCAACTACGGGACCGCGTGGGCTGCGCTGATCGGGTACGGCAACCTCCAGCCGGGCGAGCGCGTGCTCGTGCACTCGGCTGGCGGCGGTGTCGGCATCGCGGCTACGCAGATCGCCAAGCACGCGGGCGCCGAGGTGTACGGCACGGCCTCGCCGGGCAAGCACCCGCGCATAACCGAACTCGGCGTCGACCACGCGCTCGACTACACCAAGCCCGGCTGGGAGCGTGGGCTCCCGGGCTTCGACGTGATCCTCGACGCGATCGGCGGTGCGAGCTTCCGCCGCAGCTACTCGCTGCTGCGCGCCGGCGGGCGTCTGGTCATCTTCGGCGCCGCTGCGGCCGTCTCGGGCAAGCGCAAAAATCCGGTCACCGCGATCGGCGCGATCGCGCGCATGCCGCGCTTCAACGTCGTCAAGCAGATGTCCGAGTCAAAGGCCGTGATCGGCCTGAACCTGCTCTCGCTGTGGAAGGACCGCGGCACGCTCGAGCCGTGGATCCAGCCGGTTGCCGCGCTGCTCGCGGACGGCGTCATCCAGCCGGTGGTCGCGGGCGAGTTCAGCTTCGACGACGCAGCGGCAGCGCACACGATGATCATCGAGCGGCGCAACACCGGCAAGGTCGTGCTCGTCCCGTAGCCGGCGCGCACGCGCACCGTCATGCGCGCACCCGCACACCCGGCGCGCGCGAGCGCGCCCGCTGTCAGCCCCCTCGCGCGCGCTGCTAAGCTCAGGCGGAATGTCGCGCCAGTTCTCGCTTCTCTCGCTGCTCCTGCTCCCCCCTCGGGGGGAATAGCGCGTGGCGGCCGCCAAGCCGCATACCAAGCAGAGAGGAACCTGAAGCGAGACACTGAAAAGGAGCAATGACGACATGAGCAGCGCGGCAGTCACACGCACCGACGCCAACCGCGTCCGAATCTTCGACACCACCCTGCGCGACGGCGAGCAGTCCCCCGGGATCTCGCTGAACCGTCAGGAAAAGCTCGAGATCGCCCATCAGCTCGCGCGTCTCGGGGTGGACATCATCGAGGCCGGCTTCCCGATCACCTCGCCGGGGGACTTCGAGTCGGTGCAGGCGATCGCGCGCGAGGTGGAAGGCCCCATCATCTGCGGTCTCGCGCGCACCAGCAGGCAGGACATCGAGGCCGCGTGGAACGCCGTGCGCGACGCCGCGCGACCGCGCATCCACACCTTCATCGCCACCAGCGACATACACATCGAGCGCAAGCTGCAGACCACGCGCGAGGACGTCAAGGGCCAGGTGCGCGCGGCGGTCGCGCAGGCGCGCGAATACACCGAGGACGTCGAGTTCTCGCCCGAGGACGGCTCGCGCTCGAACATCGAGTACATGGCCGAGGTGATCCAGATCGCGCTCGAGGAGGGCGCGAGCACGATCAACGTCCCCGACACGGTCGGCTACGCGCTGCCCGGCGAGTACGCCGCCATGTTCGAGGAGCTCTACCGTCTCGTGCCGGCGCTGCGCGACGTGGTCGTCTCGGTGCACTGCCACGACGACCTCGGCCTCGCCGTCGCCAACTCGCTCGCCGGGCTGCAGGCGGGCGCGCGCCAGGTCGAGTGCGCGATCAACGGGATCGGCGAGCGCGCCGGCAACGCCTCGCTCGAGGAGATCGTGATGCTGCTGCGCACGCGCGAGCCGAGCCTCGGGCTGTGGAGCGGCGTGGAGACCACCGAGATAGCGCGCACCAGCAGGCTCGTCTCGCGCCTCACCGGCTACCAGGTACAGCCGAACAAGGCGATCGTGGGGCGCAACGCGTTCGCGCACGAGGCCGGCATCCACCAGGACGGCGTGCTGAAGGAGCGCCTGACCTACGAGATCATGGACGCCACGAGCGTAGGGCTCGCGAGCAACTCGATCGTGCTCGGCAAGCACTCAGGCCGCCACGCGCTCGGCAAAGCGCTGCAGGAGATGGGCTTCCAGCTCGACGGGCACGCCCTCAACACCGCGTTCAAGCGCTTCAAGGAGATCGCCGACCGCAAGAAGCAGGTCACCGCGTTCGACCTCGAGGCGCTCGTCGCCGACGAGCTGCGCGAGGAGATCGCCGGCTACGCGCTGCTGTGGTTCGAGGTCGACGCCTCCTCGCTGCGCCCGCCGCACGCGCGCGTCGCGATCACATTGCCGGACGGCAGCGAGGCGACCGGCTCGTTCACCGGCGACGGCCCCATCGACGCCGTCTTTCAGGCGATCAACGCCGCCAGCGGCGTGTCCGCCAGGCTCAGCGACTTCACGATCGGCGCTGTCACCGAGGGCCAGGACGCGCTCGGCGAGGTCTCCGTGGTGCTCGAGGTGGACGGCTCGACCGGCGCCGGGCAGGGTGTCTCCACCGACATCATCGACGCCGCCGCGCGCGCCTACGTGCGCGCGCTGTCGGTCGCGATCTCGCGCGCGCACGCCGGCGAGCAGATCGGTCTCCCCGAGGCCGCCGCATCATAGGCGTGCCGCGCGCGGCACGGCAGGGCGGCGCGGGCGCCGGCGGGATATGGTGCCGGGCGTGATGCGCATCATCCACCGCAAGTACGCCGGCCGCCCCGTCCGCGTCGCGTGGACGCTCGAGGAGCTCGGCGAGCCCTACGAGGTCGAGGTGATGACATACGAGGAGGGCCAGGGCGAGGCGCACCGCGCGCGCCATCCGCTCGGGCGCGTGCCCGTGCTCGAGGACGACGGCGCGCACCTGTTCGAATCGGCCGCGATCTGCCTGCACCTCGCCGACCTGCACCCCGATGCCGGTCTCGCGTTCGCGCCGGGCTCGCGCGAGCGCGCGCTCGTCTACCAGTGGTCGATCTTCGCCCCCGCCGAGCTCGAGCCGCCGCTGATCGAATTCGCCGTGCACGCCCAGAGCGACCCCGAGCGCGCCGCGGTCGCTCGCACGCGCTTCGACGCGGCTGCCGCAGCGGTCGCGGACGCGCTCGCCGGCAACGATTACCTGGTCGGCGGGCGCTTCACGGTCGCCGACGTGCTGATAGGCAGCACGCTCGCCTTCACCGAGCGCGTCGGCTTCGCAGAGGAGCTGCCCGACACGCTGGGGCAGTACATCGCGCGGCTCGCAGCGCGGCCCGCGCGCGAGCGCGCCGTGGCGCGCATGAGCGCGGACTGACGCGCACCGCGGCCGCGGCACGCTGCGCGCTCAGGACGCAAACGGCGCCATGCGCACCGCCAGCGGCAGGCCGCAGCGGAGCAGCAGCGCGAAGCGTCCGCGCGGGACCGCCGCCGCCTCCGCGCGCATCATCGCGACGAGCTCGCGCTTGAAGTCCCCCCGCGGGTGGCGCCGCAGCACCTCCGCGACGTTTGCGGGCGCCACGTCCCATATCCGCAGGCCCGCGCCGTCCACCATCGCGCCCCACTGCAGGTAGCAGCCGAGCGCACCGTCGCGCTCGACGCTGGCGCCGGGCGTCGCGTGCACACAGATCGCATCCGCGACAGCGTCTGCACGAGCGGCCTGTACGCCCGCCGACGCCGCGCACGCGAGCGTGCGCTCGGCGCTCTGCAGCGTGAAGTCCCTGCCCGCGGTCGGCTGCGCGATGCCGTGGTCGTGCAGCAACGAGCCGCAGTAGAACAGCTCGACGTCGAGCTCGCGGCGATCGACCTCTGCGAGTGCGCGGCCGAACAGCCACGTCCGGTAGGAGTGCCCGACGAGCGCAGCCGGCAGCTCCGCGCACGCCTGCTCCGCCTCGCGCGCGAAGCGCGAGTCCGGCACCGCGAACGTGTCGATGTCGACGTCCGCCGCTCCCGCCGGCAGGCGTCCCATCGCCAGCTTCGCGCGGCCGAGCACGTTCTCCCACTGTCCGAGCGCGGTCGCCGCGAACAGGCGCCTGCGCTCACGCGTGCTCAGGCTTCCACCGGTGCGCCGCGCCCAGCCGAGGCCGCCGAGGCGCTGCGGATCGGGGACGTGCCCGGCATTCACCGATGGGGGCGAGGTGGTGCCGATGCGCGGATCCTAATCACGCGCGCTCGCCGATGCACGACCGTCGAAGAGGCACGCACCCCGCGCGCGCCGCACGCGGCGGTGCGCCCGCGCCGGCACGAGCGTGAGCCCGATCGGGCGATAATCGCGCCATGGGAAGCCCCGTCGCCGGCCCGCCGGAACCTTCCGAGGACACCATCCTGGGTAGTCGCGCGCGTCGCGCGCTCGACTGGCTCCTGCCCGAGGACAACCCGGCGGGGCTCGTCTACGGCGTCGTCGTCATCGGCGCGCTGATGGCCGCCGAGAGCGGACGCCACGAGGCCTACGCCGACACGCTCGGGTCGGCCGTGATAGCCGCTGCGCTCTACTGGCTCGCGCACGCCTACGCCTCGTTGCTCGGCAGCCGCCTGGCCTCCGGCGAGCATCTCACCGTGCGGGCGCTCTGGGCGGCGCTGGCTCACGACCTCGCGCTCGTGCGCGGCGCGGCCATCCCGCTCGCCGCGCTGCTGATCGCGTGGGCGGCCGGAGCGGAGAGGGAAACGGGGGAGGCCGCCGCGCTGTGGTGCGCCGTGGGCAGCGTGATCGCGCTCGAGCTCGCCGCCGGGATCCGCTCGCGGGCCACGCGCCGCGAGCTCGCGCTCGAGCTCGGCGTGGGGATCGCGCTGGGACTCGGGATCCTCGCGCTGCGGGTGCTCCTGCACCACTGAGCGCTTCGCGGGGCCACGGCAGGGCGCGCGGCGCCGCCCGCTCCGTACTCGACCACCGAGCACTGCGTGAAACCACCCCCGGCGGCGGCGCGCGCGCGCGGAACGCTTGCAGCGTGACACGCGCGCTCGTCGCCCACGCATCCAAGCGCGGCTCGACCGCCGAGATCGCCGAGGCGATCGCTGAGGAGCTGGGCGCGGCCGGGCTGCAGGTCGACTGCAGGCCCGCCGGCGAGGTGGGCGCGCTCGACGGCTACGATGCGGTCGTGCTCGGCAGCGCGGTCTACATGAAGCGCTGGCAGGGCGACGCCAAGCACTTCCTGCGCGCACACCGCGAGGAGCTCGCGAGGCTCCCGTTCTGGGTCTTCAGCTCGGGCCCCGTCGGGGACCCCGCCAAGACGCCCGACCCCGCGTGGCTCGAGCCGGCGCGGATCGTCGCCGAGGCCGAGCGGCTCGGCGTGCGCGAGCACGTCGTCTTCGGCGGCAGGGTCCCCGCCGAGCCCCGCGGTCACATCGAGCGCGCGATGGCCGGGAACACCCCGCCCGAGTACCGCGACCGCCGTGACTGGGCGGAGATCCGTGCGTGGGCACGGCGCATCGCATCCGAGGCGCAGGAGAGCCGCGGGCGTCCCGTCGCAGCGGGCGGCGAACATGGATGAGGCGTATCCCTTGCAGCTCGCGATCGCCTACCCCGACCGCGAGCTCAACAGGCTCACCTCCGCGCTGCGGATCTTCACGGTGATCCCGATCGCGATCGTGCTCGCGAGCATCGGTGGCTTCACCGCCAACGCCGGCGCGGGCGGGGGATCGGGTGCGCAGACGTTCGCGGTCGGCGGCAGCGGCCTGCTGTTCCTGCCGCCGCTTTTGATGATCGTCTTCCGCCAGCGCTACCCGCGCTGGTGGTTTGACTGGAACCTGCAGCTCATGCGCCTCACCAACCGCGTCGCCGCGTATCTCGCGCTGATGGACGACCGCTATCCCTCCACCGAGGAGGAGCAGGCGGTCGACCTGCGCTTCGCCTACCCGGACGCGCGCGAGGGCCTGAACCGCTGGCTGCCGCTGGTGAAGTGGCTGCTCGCGGTTCCCCACTACGTGGTGCTGTTCTTCCTCGACATCATCGCCGTCTTCGCCGTCATCGGCGCGTGGTTCGCGATCCTCTTCACGGGCCGCTACCCACGGGCGATCTTCGACTATCTCGAGGGCGTCATCCGCTGGCACGACCGTGTCGTCGGCTACGCGCTGATCCTCGTGACCGACCGCTACCCGCCCTTCCGCCTGCGCGCCTGAGCAGCGGCCGGCACCGACGGGGGCGCCGACGGGGGCGCCGGCCGCCCGTCCGTGATAACGTACATATGTATGGCAGCTGTGAGTGAGCGCGACGCGGCGCGGGGCCGGGCACGGGACCTGCACGGGCGCCGGCCCGAGCCGCGTGCTGCGGGCGGCGAGGCGCTCGATCCGCTGGTGATCGGCGCGCGCGTGAAGGCGCTGCGCGAGGCGGCGTCGCTGTCGCTGCGCGACCTCGCGCTACGCAGCGGCGTGAGCGCTCCGATGCTCTCGCAGGTCGAGCGCGGGGAGACGAGCCCGACGCTGACGGTCGCCGCGCGCATCGCGGCCGGCCTCGAGCTGAGGCTCTCGCAGCTGCTGCGCCTCGACGAGGACGGCGCCGTGACGATCGTGCGCGCATCAGAGCGCCGCGGCGGCGGCAACGCGCGGCGCGGCCACGTCTTCGAGGTGCTCACCGCGCCCGAGCCGGGCCAGCGCGCGGAGCTCTCGCGCCACAAGCTCGCGCCGGGCGCGAGCACGGGAGCGCACGACGATCCCCCGATCCACGAGCCGGGCAGCCGCGAGACGGCGCTGGTAGAGCGCGGTGCCGTCGCGCTCGTGTGCGACGGGCAGCGCCACGAGCTCGCGCAGGGAGACTGCGTCACCTTCGACGCGGACCTGCCGCACCGCTTCGAGAACGCGGGCTCGAGCGAGGCCGTGTTCCTGGCCGTGCTGAGCGCGGGGCTCAGGCGCAGCTAGCGCCCGACAGGCACGAACGCACACCGAGGACGACCGGAGACACGAGATGCCCAAGACGATGTTCGAGAAGATCTGGGAGGCGCATGAGGTGCAGGAGGGCCTGCTCTACATCGACCTCCACCTCGTGCACGAGGTGACGAGCCCGCAGGCGTTCGACGGCCTTCGGCTCGCCGGACGGCGCGTGCGCCGGCCCGACCGCACGCTCGCGACCGCCGACCACAACACGCCCACGGACGGCACGCCGGTCGCGGCGCGCATCAAGGACGAGCTCTCGCGCGTGCAGGTCCAGACGCTCGAGCGCAACTGCGCCGAGTTCGGCATCCCCGTCTACTCGCTCGGCTCCCCGCGGCAGGGCATCGTGCACGTGATCGGCCCGGAGCTGGGGGTCACGCAGCCCGGCATGACGATCGTGTGCGGGGACTCGCACACCTCCACGCACGGAGCGTTCGGAGCGCTCGCGTTCGGCATCGGCACCAGCGAGGTCGAGCACGTGCTCGCAACCCAGTGCATGGTCCAGCACCGGCCGCGTTCGATGCGCGTGCGCTACGACGGCGAGCTCGGGTTCGGGGTCACTGCCAAGGACCTGATCCTCGCGACGCTCGGCAGGTTCGGCGTGGGCGGCCTGACCGGCCACGTGGTCGAGTACGCGGGGCCCGCGATCGCAGCGCTGTCGATGGAGGGGCGCATGACGGTCTGCAACATGACGATTGAGGGCGGCGGGCGCGCGGGCATGATCGCGCCGGACGACACCACGTTCCGCTGGTTCACCGACGTCGAGCGCCCCGGCGCGCCACAGGGCGCCGCGCTGGCGGAGGCGATCGAGGGCTGGCGCGCGCTGCGCAGCGACGAGGGCGCGAGCTTCGACGCCGAGCTGGTCGTGGACGCCGGCGAGATCTCCCCGCAGGTCACCTGGGGCACGAACCCGGGGATGGTCGGCCCGGTCACCGGTCGCGTCCCCGACCCCGCAGACCTCGCCGCGGCGGCCGAGCGCGAGGAGGCGGAGCGCGCGCTGCACTACATGGACCTGCAGCCCGGCACCCCGATTCAGGAGATCGCGGTCGACCGCGTGTTCATCGGCTCGTGCACCAACTCCCGCATCGGCGACCTGCGCGCGGCGGCCGAGGTCGTAGCGGGCAGGAGGGTCGCCGCCAGCGTGAGGGCGATGGTGGTGCCGGGGTCCCAGCAGGTGAAGGCGCAGGCCGAGGCCGAGGGACTTGACAGGATCTTCACCGAGGCGGGATTCGACTGGCGCGTGGCGGGGTGCTCGATGTGCCTGGGCATGAACCCCGACATCCTCGCGCCCGGCGAGCGCTGCGCGTCGACCTCCAACCGCAACTTCGAGGGCCGCCAGGGCCGCGGCGGGCGCACCCATCTGGTCTCCCCGCAGATGGCGGCGGCGGCGGCCGTCGAGGGCCATTTCGTGGACATCAGGGAGTGGGTGTGATGGATCCGATAGAGAGCATCAACGGGCCGGTCAGCCACCTCGACCGCTCCAACGTCGACACCGACCAGATCATGCCCAAGCAGTTCCTCAAGCGGGTGCAGCGCACCGGCTTCGGGCAGTTCTTGTTCTACGACTGGGCCAAGGAGCCCGGCTGGGATCTGCCGGCGAACCCGATCCTGGTCGCGGGCGAGAACTTCGGCTGCGGCTCCTCGCGCGAGCACGCGCCGTGGGGCCTTCAGGACTACGGCTTCCACGCGATCATCGCGCCGAGCTTCGCCGACATCTTCTACTCCAACTGCACCAAGATCGGCCTGCTGCCGGTGGTGCTAGACGAGGAGCACTGCCGCGCGCTCGCGCAGGCGGGCGAGGGACAGGTCGACCTGCGCGCGCAGGAGGTCCGCTACCCGGGGCCCTCCGGCGAGCTCGTGTCGGTCGCGTTTCAGATCGACCCCGAGATCCGCAGGCGCCTGCTCGACGGGCTCGACGACATCGGCGTGACGCTCGGCGAGGAGCCCAAGATCGCCTCCTACGAGCAGGGCCGCGAGCGCAGCGGTCCTGTCACGACGGCGCTCTAGGGC
>Ga0209698_10007452_pt1 | contig 11483 bp, 13 predicted proteins | sample LitLauG_LLR_2012_FD_187203 | JGI IMG/M metagenome (GOLD analysis project Ga0209698, IMG submission 187203) | Freshwater sediment microbial communities from Pennsylvania, USA - Little Laurel Run_MetaG_LLR_2012 (SPAdes) (version 2) | ecosystem: Environmental > Aquatic > Freshwater > Creek >... | reverse complement strand
GCGCGCCGGCGAGGGCGAGGAGGGCGGACCGGCCGGGCCGATCGCTCGCAATATCGGCGCCGAACGCGCCGAGGCGATCCGCGCGCAACTGGGCCTGGACGTGGGCGACGCGGCCTTTTTTATCGGCGGGGACCCCATGACCTTCTACAAGTTTGCCGGCGCGGCGCGCACGAAGGTGGGCGGTGAGCTGGGTCTCATCGCCGAGGACCGCTTCGATTTCTGCTGGATCGTCGATTTTCCGATGTACGAAATCAACGAGGAGAGCGGGCGGGTGGATTTCTCGCACAACCCGTTCTCCATGCCGCAGGGCGAGCTTGAAGCGCTCAACGGCAAGGACCCGTTGGAAATTCTCGCCTACCAGTACGACATCGTCTGCAACGGCTATGAGCTTTGTTCGGGCGCCGTGCGCAATCACCGCGCCGACGTCATGCTTCGCGCCTTCGAAATCGCCGGTTATGACGCCGCGATGGTCGAGCGTGAATTCGGCGGCATGCTCAACGCCTTTCGCTATGGCGCCCCGCCGCACGGCGGCCTGGCGCCGGGTATTGACCGCATCGTCATGCTGCTGGCCGGCCAGACCGCCATTCGCGACGTGATCGCCTTCCCGCTAAACCAGCAGGGTCAGGACCTAATGTTGAGCGCACCTTCCGCTGTTCAGGACAAGCAGTTGAAAGAGCTGAATATCCGCCTGGCGCCGATCGTCAATGGGTAGGGAGAGTCCTTACGACCATACGAATTGCAGGGGCGCCTCCCGGAAGGCGAAGCGGTCGAGATGGCGTGCGACCACCTCGCGCATGGTCGGGATCATGTCATCGTTCGGGGTGGCGATGTGAACTTCAATCCTGTCCGTGTGAGCTTGCAGTCGAGCTACGGCCCCGCTTGGGAATGTGATCGTCCCGGCCTCGGGCGTAAAATCGACCGGCATTTTGTGGGCCCAATGTTTGCAAAGTTGCTGAAGGTAGCGGCTGGCGCTTGTTGTCGGCGCGAAGGCCGTCGTGGTGGCTGTCATGGATTTCAATCCCTGTGAGTGCGGCCGGACTTTAGCGAAATACGTCGCCTTACGCTATAGAAAAGATATATCTAACATAATCTGATTGGCGGATACGCAGATCTCATGCGTAGAGCTTATGGATCCTTGTCTAGGATCAAGGCGCAAAGCCTGAGGCGACCGCCAATGGCGCGGCGTCGACGGAGAGCGTCTTCTCCTTCAAGCTGGGTTTGTGTGTTGGCGAGGCGCTGTATTTCGGCAAGGATAGATTGGAGGTGGCGGACCGCAGCGATTCGGAACGCCCGAACAGGCTGCCGCGACGTCGGCGCGCCGCCAGACGTAGTCATCGGACAGATAAAAGTGAGGAAAACCATGATCAGACGCCAAGCGTTGTTGTCGGTCGCGGCGATATGGATCGCCGGGTCCGCCGGAGCAGCTCAACCGGTGACAGGACCGATCGCGAGTTATTGGATGAGCGCCTCCACCACCAGCGGCATGGGTGGGATGTTCGGCGGCGGCGCGGGAGGAGGCGGACAACGCCCCAGCATGTCCCAGATGATGAGCATGGGCATGGGTCGTGGTCCCGATCCCAACGCAGCGCACTATGGCCTGATCCTGCAATTGGGGTCGGCCCACAGGCCTGACGGCGGCGCGCCGCAGGCCGAACATGACGCGCCTGTCAATCTCGGGGTCGGCCCCGTGCTCCCGCTCCTGAGCCCGCAGCCCATGGCCAAACCGACCTACGAGGAGTCCCAACCCGGTCCGCCGCCGCAATACCAGAAGCCGCGCGGAAGGATGCTGATCTTCTGGGGTTGCGGCGAACATGCGCCACCCAATCAGCCGGTGATCATCGATTTCTCCACACTCGATCAGGCGGGCGCGGCGCAACGCTTCGCGGGACTTGCGCGAGGCTTGGCGGTAACCCCCATGCAACCACCTTCACCCTCGCGCAACGCCACCTACGGCGAATGGCCCAATCGCGAGTCACGTGAGATCGCGATTCCCGCCAATGGCTCCTTGCAGGGGGACCATTTTGTTCACGGCAACTATACGCCTGACATCAAGTTCAATCTGGCCGCCAGTCAGGACTTTCTGCCGCCCATTCAACTGACGACGAACGCGCGCAATCCATCGGGTTCGGCAACGCTCGCGTGGAATCCAGTGGACGGTTCAAAGGGCTATTTTTCTACCATGTTCGGCGCCAAGGATCGGGACGACATCGTCATGTGGACCTCCAGCGCCAGCCAGGCGTCCGCCTTCTCCCTGCCGGACTACCTCAGTAACGGCGAGATCAGCCGACTGGTCGCCGCACGCGCGCTCATGCCGCCGTCCCAAACCGCCTGTGTGGTGCCGCAGGAGGTGGTCAGCGCGGCCGGATCGTCTGGATTCTTCCAGCTGGCGGCCTATGGTGGAGAAAGCAATTTGTCATGGCCGCCGCGCCCGCCTGCGCCCAAGACATGGAACATCGCCTGGGAGGTCAAGATCCGCTATCGCTCGTCAACCAGCGGCATTCTGGGCATGGACTTGAGCCAGATGGGTGGTCGGCACAGTTACGGAAACCAGCCGCAAAATCAAGGCGATCAGCCCAAGCACAAGCGCCCGAGTCTGTTCAACCCTCTGGGCGGTATCATCCCCTAGATCCTGGCCGCTGGAGGCGGAAACTGTTCCTGACCATCACGGTCCAGGGACGAAGCAGGCCGCCAAATCCCGGGCCGCGAGCGCGAAGAGCGCCAGCGTCCCAAGGACGTGGATCGAGAACCTGACCATGATCACATTGCTGGTCGCCTGCACCAGACTGTGCGCAATGCGCGTCACGACGTAAGCCCAGGCCAGCGCGGCGTTGAGCGTGTTCTGGCCGCCCGTAAGATAGGTGTAGACGACAAGAGCATAGAAGATCGTCGGTTGTTCCATGAGGTGGTTGTAGTTGTAGGCCACTTGCCGGACCGAGAGCGGCAGTGCGTCCAGCGATGTTGGCTCCTTGGCGTTCGCCGGATCGATCCCGGCCTTCTGAATCGCCGGAATCCGCGTGGCGTACATCCATAGCCACATGATCAGCGACCAGACCACAAGGGCGAGTATTGGAAGCAGGATGCTGTAGGGGAGGGGCATGTTTTCCTCGGCGCTGAATCGTCGTCAGACGACACTGAAAGAGTCCGCCCAGGGAGGCGCGAACACAAGGCGGAGCGCGGAGGCAGGTCCGGCGTTGCGAAGGGCGTTATTCCCGCAGCAGCGATAGGGAAAGCCCGGACGCCGGTTTCGCTTCGAGGATCTCGCGTCGAAAGCGGAAAAGCTCCGCCGGACGGCCGCCGGTGTCTACATCCATCCGGCCGAGACCCTCAACAAATCCGGTCCGTTCAACCACGCGGCGGAAGTTCTGTTTATGCAGGGCGACGCCGGACACCGCCTCGACGGCCCGTTGCAAGGCTGAGAGCGTGAACTCCTCGCCCATCAGTTCGAAGATAACCGGCCGGTATTTCAGTTTTCCGCGCAGCCTGCCAAGGCCAGTGGCTAGGATGCGGCGGTGGTCGGAGATCATCGGCTCGCCAAAAGCCGCCGAAAGCGCCCGCGGTTCGCTGGGGACTCCGCCTTTGGCGCGAGCACGGTCGCGCGCCGCCTCCGGCGCCAACCCAGCTTCGTAGAGTAATTCGTATCGGTCCAGCACCCGTTCCTCGTTCCAGCGCGCGCCGTCCAGCGCGAACAGAAGGCGGGTGCGGCCGGCGCGGGAGTCGGAGCGCCCAGCCCAATCGTGGAGGGCCGGCGCAATCGCCTTGTCGATGAGGTCGGGGCGCCCGTCGCGCCAGTCCTCCCAGGGAAAAAAACGCGACCATGACGACCACGCCGTGTCGGGCGCCTGGGTGTCCAATGCCGCCGGCGCGAGGGCGAGATAGCCGACTGAGATAACGCGTGCCCCGCCGGCGCCAACGTCGGCGAGCGGCGCATCCCGGCCCTTGTCGCCGAAGGTGTACAGTTGCTCGACATACCCCAGTTCGAATCGCGTTTGACGGGTCACGTAGTCGCGCATCGCCAGATCGAACGTGCGATGGCCATCAGGATCAAACGGTCCGAAGGGAAGGCCTTCCAGAGTGGAGGCCTGATCGGTGCGCGGGTCGCGCGGCCTTACCGTCAGTATGCTGGCTTCGTCAGCGTGCAGGGCTACGATCACCGCCGAAAGGCCGATGACGACGGACGTCGTCATTCGCTGTCGAAGGCCGAGGCCGTCCCGAGATATCCGGCGGCCTCACATAGGACGTGATGGCGATGCAGGTATCGGTCCTGCGCCTCGCGCGGCGACAGCGCCTCGATGGTCGGATGGTAGCCGCGCGGCGGTCGCCCGAACAGGACGAAGGCCTCGTCATGTTCAAAGCCGGCCAACTGCGTGGCTTCGAAGAAGGCGCAAGCACGATCGGCCGATTTGATCAGCGTCTTGATCGGAGTCGGCACGCGTGCGGGCAGGCCGAAGCGTATGTGAATAGCATGCTCCAGGCGATCCTCGAATTTGCGATAGTCCAGTCCCAAGGCCGCCTTGAACGGCGAGATCATGTCGCCGATCACATATTCGGCCGCGTCATGCAGCAGGGCGGCCAGGCGCCAGCGCGGCTCAAGGGACGGCTGGATATGGGCGACGATTTCCTCGACCACCACCGAATGCTGAGCAACGGAAAACGGATGGTCGCCGACCGTCTGGCCGTTCCAGCGCGCCACGCGCGCCAGCCCGTGGGCAATATCATCGATTTCTATGTCGAGCGGAGAGGGGTCGAGCAGATCCAGGCGGCGCCCCGAAAGCATCCGCTGCCAGGCGCGCGGCTTTGCTTGAGCGCGCGTCATGGCGCGGACAGTTCCCGACGCGCGCCGACCGCCGCGGCGCGGATCGCGTCATCGTCGCCGGCGTAGAGGATGGACCGGGAGGCGGAGACCACCAGTCCTTCGCCGTCTTCGCGCCTCCCGACGCGCACGACCTCAGCCGCCGAACCGCCCTGTTCTCCCACGCCCGGCACAAGAAAGGGGATGCTGGGAGCGAAGGCGCGGACGCGCGCCATGTCGTCGATCTTCGTGGCGCCGACCACCAGCATCACATTTTCGTTCTGGTTCCATGTCGTCTCGGCCCGCCGGGCGATCGAGAGGTAGACAGGTTCTTCGCCCGCCATGGCGTCCTGGAATCGGTCTGCGTCCGGATTACTCGTACGACACAGAACCACGGCCCCGCGGTCGGGACGGTCGAGGAAAGGAAACACTGAGTCATCCCCGATGAAGGGGTTTACCGTAACGGCGTCGGCGTCGTAGCGGTCGAAGGCCTCGCGAGCGTAGAGGGCCGCCGTTGAGCCGATATCGCCCCGTTTGGCGTCAAGAATGACAATGGCATGCGGATGCCGCGCGCGGATATAGGCGATGGTGTCCTCGAGATCACGTTCAGCGGCATGCGCGGCGTGATGCGCGGCCTGCGGCTTGAAGGCGCAGGTCAGGTCTCCGACCAGATCCACGATATGTGTGTTGAAGGCCAAAATCGGCCGCTGCTCCGTGGCGAAACGGGCGGGAAACCGTTCCGGGAGAGGATCAAGGCCCACGCAAAGACGCGAACCCGACTCCGACCAGCTACGCGCAAGCTTCGCTAAAAATTTCACGCCTGGTCTCCTGATCGATGCATCCCTGTTCGCGACCGCACACGGGAGCAACCACGCGCGTCGTCGTGCTCTAGGAGCGCCCTTCGATCAGTACAAGCGTCAATGCTCGGCTTGGCGCTCAGCCGCCGATATTATGCTTCAGGAGCGATCTCATGTCATCCCGTACGCTGTCATCGTCCTTGGCCATCACCGAAGCGACGACCAGGGGGCCGCCCTTGGGTCCAGCGGCTTCGTAGCCGACCACCTTAAAGCCGTTCGGCCCAGGGTGGTCAGTCGTGAGGATGAAGACCCGACGCATACCGGCGCCCCGTGCGTCGACTTCCACACGCGCGGCGCCGCTATTTGCATTGATGTGCACGCCGCCCACGGCGCCGCCGCCAATATTTACATCGGCCGTGCCGTTCTTGTCCTTGTCATGGGTGTGGATGTGGATGCCTGGAAGGTTGATGTCCACGGCGTCCTTATTGGTATCGGAAGCGTCGTTTTCGACCACCGGGGGTAGTTCCGTCTTGAGCTTTGCCTCCAGCGGCGCAAGCGCGGGCTGAGGGTCGTCGCCAGAATATTTTACAAGCTGCAGGGTGACCTGGGCTCCGCCATCATCCCCATATAGGCAAGACTGACCGTCCGAGGCCGCCGACTTGAGGGTGAGGTCTCCTTCTTCCTGCGGACAGTCGAGCGCTGAAATCGCCCGCAACGGGGCGGTGGCCTGGGTCCTGGGATGGGGAGGATTACACCCAGCCAGAGCCGCCATCGCCAACCCTGCAACAGCAGTTCTTGACAGTGATAAAGACATGGCCACGCCTCCGATTTCTACGAAATCCAGATGCGCGGACACTGCCTCGCGGTCCAGTGAATAAAAAGTAAGGCGACGGCCTACATTTGTCCCGGTCGGGCGCCCGATCCTTCTCGCCGCGCAAGGAAGGCCAAGCGTTCGAACAATTGGACATCCTGCTCGTTCTTGAGCAGAGCGCCGTGAAGCGGCGGGATCAGTTTGGTCGGGTCGCGCTCCCTAAGCGCCTCGTCGTCGATATCTTCTACCATAAGAAGCTTCAGCCAATCGAGCAGTTCCGACGTCGATGGTTTCTTCTTAAGGCCCGGCACCTTGCGAATATCATAGAATATGCGCAGCGCCTCGGCGACGAGTTTTTGCTTGATGCCCGGGTAATGCACGTCGATTATCGCGCGCATGGTTTCTTCATCGGGGAAGCGTATATAATGGAAGAAACACCGGCGCAGGAAGGCGTCCGGGAGTTCTTTTTCATTGTTCGACGTGATCACGACGACCGGACGAATCTTCGCTTTGATCGTCTGGTTCGTCTCATAGACATAGAACTCCATCCGATCGAGCTCTTGCAACAGATCGTTGGGGAATTCGATGTCGGCCTTGTCGATTTCGTCAATCAGCAGAACGGACAACTCATCGGCGTCGAACGCATCCCAGAGTTTGCCGCGCTTGATGTAGTTAGAGACGTCCTTGACGCGCTCATCGCCCAATTGGCTGTCGCGAAGCCGGGTGACGGCTTCGTATTCATACAGACCCTGGGTCGCCTTGGTTGTCGACTTGATGTGCCAGGTGATCAGCGGCGCATCGAGCGCTTTGGCGATCTCGTAGGCCAGGACCGTCTTTCCCGTGCCGGGCTCGCCCTTGATCAGAAGCGGCCGCTCCAAGGCGATAGCCGCGTTGACGGCGATCTTAAGGTCATCGGTAGCCACATAGTCGGTAGTGCCGTGGAAACGCTTGCTCATGCCCAGGGGCTCTCCGGTCGGGACGATTCGCCCGTCAAACAGTTGTTCTAATTTCGCCACCCTAGCGCGCGCGGGGGGACATTCAAGGGCTAACACGTCGGCGACGAAGACAGGAGGGCCGCATATCGTTATGGACTGGGTCGTGAATGTATCGATCAGAATTCCCGCGCCGCTCGTGCTGGCGAGCGCCAGTTCGCGGCGCCTGGAACTCCTCGCTCAGGCGGGTGTGAAGCCGGACCGCGTCGACCCCTTGAATATCGATGAATCGCCTATGCCCCGGGAGACGCCCCGGCAGGCGGCCTCGCGCCTGGCGCTGGCCAAGGCCCGCGCTGGCGCGGACCGTCATCCTGACGCCTTCGTCCTCGGCGCGGACACGATTGTCGCGGTCGAACGCCAGATGCTCGGCAAGCCGGCGGACGAGGGCGAGGCGCTGGCCATGCTGCGACGCTTGTCGGGGCGTGGGCATCGCGTTGTCACCGGCGTGGCGTTGATCGCGCCGGACGGCCGCCGAGCGTGCCGCCTCGCCGAGGCGCGCATAAAGATGAAACGTTTTACCGATCAGGAGATCGAGCAGATGATCAAGGGCGAGGAATGGCGCGGAGTGGCGGGCGGCTATCGCATACAGGGGCTTGCGGGCGCCCACGTGACAGCGATCGTCGGCTCGTTCACGGCGGTTGTAGGTCTGCCGCTGTACGAGACCATGAGCTTGCTTCAGGGCCTGGGCGCCCGCCCGGCATGAGCGAGCGCAGGCTTTATCTCGACGACGGCTGCGGCGAGCGGCGCGGCGTGGTCACCCTCGACGGGCGCCCCGAGCGACTCATTCTCGAGCGGGACGGCGACCCGCCTGAACAGGCGCTCGGCGCGCGGGTGGTGGCGCGCGTTCGCGCCGTGGAGCGTGCGGCGGGGCTGGCGTTTCTGGACCTCGGAGTGGGACCGGACGCCGTCCTGAACGTGTCGACCGAAACCGGGCCGCTGGTCGTGGGGCAGGCGGTGGAAATCGAAATCCGCGCCCAATCGCGCCGGGAAAAGGGAGCCTCCGCGCGGTTGGTGGGGCCGGCTGAGCCCGGGCCGCCCCGCCTGTTGACGCCCCCGCCTAGCCTGGAGGAGCAGCTTCTGGCGTGCGCGCGCGGTGTTGAGGATATTCGCACGGGGGGTGTTGCGCGGTCCATGGCCGACGCGGCGCAGGACGAGGCCTTGCGGACGGAATTCGCCCTCCCGGGAGGCGGATCGATCGCTATCGAACCCACGCGGGCCCTGACGGCAATTGACATCGATCTAGGCGCGCGCGGCGGCGCCGATGCCAAGCGATCCGCGCGCGCGGCGAATTTCGCGGCTTTGGGCGTGGCGGCGCGGGTGCTGCGGCTCAAGGGACTGGGCGGCCTCATCGTCATTGATTTCGTGGGCCGCGGGCACGATGGCCCGGCTTTGCTCTCCAGTGCGCGCGCGGCCTTCGGCGCGGACAATCCCGGCGTCGCTCTCGGCCCGATCAGCCGGTTTGGCACGCTTGAACTGACGGTTCCCCGCCGCGCGCGGCCCGTCCTGGATATTCTGACCGGAGAAACAGGCCAACCGAGCGCTCTCACACTGGCGCTCGATCTCGTACGAGCTCTTGAGCGCGAGGGGATCGCCGACGCGGGGGGGCGGTTTGTTGGAATCGCGGCCCCTGAGGTGGCCGAGGCCGCATCGCCGGCGCTCTCGGCCCTGGCGGCGCGATTGGGCGCACGTTTCACTTTGAGGGCGGAGGCCGGGCGCGCCCGCGACGCGTCGGAGGTCGCGCGCGCATGACCAAGCCCGCATGCGCTATATGCGGCGCGCCGCCGTCGCCAGCCTATCGACCATTCTGTTCAAAGCGCTGCGCCGACGTGGATCTCCACAGGTGGTTGGCGGGTGGCTACACCATTGCGGGGGAGCCGGAAGCGGAGGACCAGGAAAGCACGCCCCGCGAATCCGAAAATTAGCCCGGCTTGATCAGCCGGAGCCGGCCGCGGCCTGTGGACAAGGTTGGTTGGCTTGCCTATAGACGCCTCCCGCCGTGCGGGCCTGGGTAGCTCAGTTGGTAGAGCAGCGGACTGAAAATCCGCGTGTCGGTGGTTCGAATCCGCCCCCAGGCACCACGACCCCCGCAAGTCCTCATTCCCTCCTTGATAGAAACTGTCCGAGTTTTCGCAGGACGCCGCGACGCCGGTTGACCGGGACCCTGATACAAAGGAGACGCGCGGCGACAATCGATGGCGCCGCGCTGAATCAATTCGCAACAATGATCGCGAAATGAGTCAATCAGCGCCAAGCGCCTAGCAAAAAGGCCATGGTGCATTGCGAAAAATCTTCGCGACAAAAAGCGAACTGTTACAGAGTTTGCCGGCCAATTTTAGTGTGCAGCGCAATATGAACATCGTTCCGTGTGCGATTTGAGCACGCAAATGCAAATTCGCGCCTCTTGACGGGGGAAAAATGGATTGCCAAAGGACCCAAACCGTAAGTCTATCACTGCGGTAAGGCTGAGGGTGGCGTGCACGCGGCGCGTCTATCTTCGCAGTCAATGTGCTCAATAAGGCAGGAACCGGCGCCAGATGCTCGCTACCAAAAGAATCCCTCTCACTCTTGCTCTCATCGGCGCGCTTGCGCTGGTGACCAGCGCTCCCGCCTACGCCCAAACGCCCGCGCCAGTCGCGGCTCCGGCGGCGGCCGACGCCAACGCCGCGGCTCCCGCCGCGAACGCCGACGCCAACGCGGCCGCTCAGGCCCCGGCGGTCGACGCTGAAAGTCTCAAGGTCGGCGGCAGCGCCGCCGGCAAGCTAACGCCGATCACCATGTTCTTGCAGGCCGAGCTTCTGGTGAAGATCGTCATGATCGGCCTTCTCATCTGCTCGCTCGGCACCTGGGCGCTGCTCATCATCAAACTGATGGAGTTCAGCGCGTTGAAGAAGTCGTCCGACAGCTTCCTAGAGCAATTCCGTGGCGCAAAGTCGATCAACGACATGGGCCGTATCGCCGAGTCGGAAGAATTCGCCGGCAACCCGATGGCCGACATGGCCGCCGCCGCCGCCTCGGAAGTCGAACTCTCGCGTCAGGCCGGCCTTCAAGTTTCGGGCGAACATCGCGACTCGACGATGGACCGTGCCCATTCCGCGATTTCGGCCGTTCAGGCCTCCCTGGCCAAGCGTCTTTCCGGCGGCATGCAGTTTCTCGCCTCCGTCGGCGCGAACGCCCCGTTCGTCGGTCTGTTCGGCACGGTTTACGGGATCATGAACTCCTTCATCGGCATCGCGAACACCAACACGACCAATCTGGCCGTCGTCGCTCCCGGTATCGCCCAGGCGCTGCTGGCAACGGGAATTGGCCTGTTTGCCGCCATCCCGGCGGTGGTATGCTACAACCTGTTCCAATCGCAGATCAGCGCCTACGGCACACGCTCGGAGGGTTTCGTCGCTGAGCTGACCAACGCCATCTCCCGGCAGCTCGACAAGGGAGCTTAAGTAGCATGGCCGCTAAACTCTCCGGGCCTAGCGGCGGCCGCTACGACGTCGCGCAAAACGCCTCGATCAATGTTACCCCCTTCGTGGACGTAATGTTGGTGCTCCTGATCATCTTCATGGTGGCGGCGCCTTTGGCGAGCGTCACCATCAAGGTGGCGCTGCCGCCGGCGGCTGCGAAGCCTGCCAAGAACCCGCCGAAGCCGGTCTACATCTCGCTAAAGGCGGATGGCCGGGTCTATATAGGAGACAACAAGACGAGCTTGGATGACATGGGTACCGATCTGAAGGATGCCGTGGGAACCCGAAACCCGACCAACGAGAGGATTTACATTCGTGGCGACCAGGAGGTCATGTATCAAGACTTCATGGCCGTGATGAACAAGCTCCAGGATAACGGGTTTTACAGTGTCGCCTTGGTGGGCGAAGACAAGTCGGGGCTTAAATAATGACCGACAGCAATCCCGTAGTGGATGTCGCCCATCCGGCGCACAATCCATTCGACATGCCGCCGCCCAAGCGGAATAAAGGTGTCGCCGTCGCGCTCATCGCAACGCTCGCGGTTCACGGACTGATCGGGTACTATCTGTACCAGTGGAAGTTCCAGGCGAAATATCAGAACTACGCGGACGAAAAGACGGACGCCCAGCTAATCCA
>Ga0209698_10007451_pt1 | contig 11484 bp, 8 predicted proteins | sample LitLauG_LLR_2012_FD_187203 | JGI IMG/M metagenome (GOLD analysis project Ga0209698, IMG submission 187203) | Freshwater sediment microbial communities from Pennsylvania, USA - Little Laurel Run_MetaG_LLR_2012 (SPAdes) (version 2) | ecosystem: Environmental > Aquatic > Freshwater > Creek >... | reverse complement strand
CGCCTACCGTGCGCCCATCGTCCTGCGGGCGCCGCAGGGCCGACGCTGCGTGAGCGCCGGTTTCGGGCTGATTCCGCCCTGGGCGCGCGACGCCAAGATCGCGCGCAGCACCTATAACGCGCGCAGCGAGACCGTGGCCGCCAAGCCCAGCTTCCGCCATGCCTGGAGTGCGGCGCAATTTTGTCTCGTGCCGATGCAGTGCTTTTACGAGCCGAGCTATGCCACCGGGCGGTCGCTGCGCTGGCGCATCGAGGCGGCCGATGCCCAGCCGTTTTGCGCCGCCGGCATCTGGGAATGCTGGCGCGACCCGCGCGGCACGGAGCTGCTCAGCTTCAGCCTGCTGACGATCAATGCCGACGGCCATGCCCTGATGGGTGCGTTCCACGCGCCCGACGATGAAAAGCGCTCCATCGTGCTGCTGGCGCCACAGGACCACGACGCCTGGCTGCAGTCCGATCCGCACCGGGCGCCGCAACTGCTGCGACCCTTTGCCGCGGCCGACTTCGTGGCCGCGCCCGATCCGCGTCCGGTCGCTGGCAAATCGGCCCCACGCTGAGTCCGCGCGGGCGCACCGGCGCCGGGCCGTAGAATCAGCGCTCCATGACCTTGTCCGCATTCCTTGGCCAGGCGCTGCGCATGACGCGGCGCGACTGGCGTGGCGGTGAACTGCGCCTGCTGGCTGCGGCCGTGGTGCTGGCCGTGGCGTCGATCAGTAGCGTGGGCTTTTTCGTCGATCGCCTGCACCAGGGCTTGCAAGGCGATGCCGCGCGCTATCTGGGCGGCGATGCGGTGGTCGAAGCCGATCGGCCCATCGATGCCCAGTGGGAGCAGCAAGCGCAACAGCTGGGCTTGCACAGCGCCCGTGCCTTGTCCTTTCCCAGCATGGCCATGTCCGCGGCCGATGCCGGCGCCAGCACTCTCGTTGCGGTAAAGGCGGTGTCGCCGGGCTACCCCTTGCGCGGTGCGGTGCAGATCGAGGACGCGGCCGGACCGCGCAGCGTCGAGGGTGGCCCGCCGCCGGGCAGCGTCTGGGTCGACAGCGCCTTGCTCAATGCGCTCAATTTGCGTGTCGGCGATGTGCTGGTGCTGGGCAAGGCGCGACCGCGCATCGGCGCCGTACTGACCAACGAGCCGGACCGGGCGACGCAGATCCTGGGCTTTGCGCCGCGCGTGCTGCTGGCCGAGGCCGACTTGCCGGGTACGGGCCTGGTGCAACCGGCAAGCCGCATCAACTACCGCTGGATGGTCGCCGGCGCAGCCGATGCGGTCAAGGCTCTGGTGCGTTCATTGCAGCCGCGGCTGCAGCGCGGCCAGCGCCTGGAGACGCTCGACGATGGCCGCCCCGAGCTGCAGCGCACGCTGGGGCGGGCGGATCATTTCCTCGGGCTCGTGGCGCTGCTCAGCGCCTTGATCGCCGCCGTGGCCATCAACAGCGGTGCGCGCCGCTTTGCCGCGCGGCGCCTGGACAGCTGTGCGCTCATGCGCTGCCTGGGGCTGCCGCAGGCGCGGATCACCGGGCTGTTCGCCGTGGAATTGCTGCTGGTCGGCCTTGCGGCCAGCCTGAGCGGCGTTGTGGCCGGCTATGCGCTGCACGGGGTGCTGCTGCAAGCCCTGGCCAGCCTGTTGCCCAGTCACCTGCCCGCGCCCGGCGCGCTGCCGGCCCTGCAAGGTCTGTTGCTCGGTCTGGTCTTGCTGCTGGGTTTCGCGCTGCCGCCGCTGGAGCAGTTGCGCCGTGTCGCGCCGCTGCGCGTGATGCGGCGCGATGTCGGCGATCCGCCGGCGGCCACCTTGCTGGCCTACGGCGCTGCGGCTGCGGCGCTGGCGGTGCTGCTCGTTTGGGTAGCCGGGGACTTGCGCCTGGGCGCCATCGTCGGGGCCGGATTTGCCGCCTGCATCGGCGTGTTCGCCCTGGCGGCCTGGGGCCTGCTGCGGGCGCTGCGTGCAGCCCGATCCCGCGTGGGCAGCTTGCCCCTGCCCTGGCGCCTGGCGCTGGCCGCCTTGCAGCGGCGCCCTGGTGCGCGCATCGCCCAACTGGTCGCCCTGGCCCTGGGCCTGATGGCGCTGCTGCTGCTGGCCATCGTGCGCACCGACCTGGTCGACCAGTGGCGCAACCAGGCACCGGCCGGCGCGCCCAATCGCTTCATCATCAACATCGAGCCCGATCAGGCGCAGGCGCTGCACGCGCAGCTGCAGCAAGCGGGTATCGCCGATGCGACGCTCGAACCCATGATCCGCGGCCGCCTGGTCGAGATCGACGGCCGGCGCGTGCAGGCGAGCGACTACGAGGACGAGCGCAGCCGCGCGCTGGTCGAGCGCGAGTTCAACCTGTCCTACAGCGCCGCCGCGCCGCCCCACAACCGCATCGTGCAAGGGGCCTGGTTTGCCCCCGACGCGCCCGAGCTTTCGATCGAGGAAGGTATCGCCCAGCGCCTGCATATCGCGCTGGGCCAGCGCCTGCGCTTCGATGTCGGGGGCCAGCTCATCGAGGCGCGCGTGGGCAGCGTGCGCAAGGTCAATTGGGATTCGATGCGCGTGAACTTCTTCGTGATCATGGCGCCGGTGCTGCTGCGCGATGCACCGCAAACCCTGGTGACCTCCTTTTATCTTGCCCCGGCGCAAGCCGGGCTGATCCCGCAGCTGGTCCGCGCCTTTCCCAACATCACCGTGATCGACATCGAGCAGGTGCTCGGGCAGTTGCGCGCCACGCTGGGCCAGATCGTGGTGGCTGCGCAGTTCCTGTTCGCCTTTGCGTTGGCGGCGGGCGTGCTGGTGCTGTATGCGGCACTGGCCGCCTCGCAGGACGAGCGCTTGCGCGAGGCGGCGCTGCTGCGCGCCCTGGGCGCCTCGCGCCAGCAGCTGGCCGGGGCCCAGCGCGGCGAGATGCTGCTGGCCGGCGGGCTCGCCGGATTGCTGGCGGCCGGTGGTGCGGTGGCCGTGGCCGCCGCGCTGGCGCGCTTCGTGTTCGATTTCACCTTCGTCCCGCACCCCTGGGTGTTGCTGGCGGGGGTGCTCGCCGGCGTGGCGGCGGCTTGGCTCGGTAGCTGGCCGGGGATGCGCCAGGTGTTGGCCAGCGCGCCCATGCGGCGCCTGCGCGAGGCCTGAGGCCATGAACCTCGACGCCAACGCGCTCGTCCTGGCGGCCTTGTTGCTGATCCTGCTTGCGCTGGCCGGCTTCGCGCTGGCCTGGAGCCGCGCCAGCGCGCGCGGGCGCCAGGCCACGGCGGTGCTCGAGCAATCCTTGCTGCGCCTGCACGAGCATGGCGAGCGCCTGCGGGCCGATAACGAGCGCCTGGAGCGCGAATTGCGCCAGGCGCTGGACAGCAATGCCAGCAGCGCACGCATCGAGACCGAGCATCGGCTGGCGCAGCTGCAGGCGGCCATCGGGGCCCAGCTGGCGCAGACCACCGGCACGCAGACCGAGCAACTGGGCCTTTACGGCAACACCATGCAGGCGCAACTGCGCGACCTCAGTGGCGGCCTGCAACTGGGCCTGGCCGACGTGCGCACCACGCTGGAGGCGCGCCTGCAGTCGCTGCAGAGCGGCAACGAGTCCAAGCTCGACCAGATGCGCGCCACGGTCGAGGAGAAGCTGCAGACCACGCTCGAGGCACGCCTGGGCGAATCGTTCCGGCTGGTTTCCGAACGCCTGGAACTCGTGCACAAGGGCTTGGGCGAGATGCAATCGCTAGCTGCCGGCGTGGGCGACCTCAAGCGCGTGCTGGGCAACGTGAAGATCCGCGGCGTTTTCGGCGAGGCGCAGCTGGCCGGCATGCTGGAGCAGGTGTTGCTGCCCGACCAGTATTGCGCCAACGAAGTCATGCGGCCGGGCTCGAGCGAGCGCGTGGACTTTGCCGTGCGCCTGCCCGGCCGTGGGGACGGCGAAACGGTGTGGCTACCTATCGACGCCAAGTTCCCGTCCGAGGATTACGAGCGCCTGCAAGCGGCCCAGGAACTGGGCGATGCGGCGGCAGTGGAGGAGGCGGCGCGGGCCCTGGAGAACCGCATCAAGCTCGAGGCGCGCAGCATCCGCGAGAAATACGTCGCGCCACCGCACACGACCGATTTTGCCATCCTGTTCGTGCCCTCGGAGAGCCTGTTCGCCGAGATCCTGCGCCGGCCCGGGCTGGTCGACGCGCTCAATCGCGAACGGCGCGTGGTGATCGCCGGCCCCACTACCCTGTTCGCGATGCTCAATACCCTGCAGATGGGCTTTCGCACCCTGGCCATCGAACAGCGCTCGGCCGAGGTGTGGCGCCTGCTGGGGGCGGTGAAAACCGAGTTCAGCCGATTCGGCGAATGGCTGGCGCGCGTGCGCGAGCAGGTGCGCACGGTCTCCAACAGCCTGGATGCCGCCGACGTGCGCACGCGCCAGATGCAAAAGGCGCTCAAGCAGGTCGAGGCCTTGCCCAGCGAACAGGCAACGCAGATTCTTCCCCTGGTCAACGAGTTGCGGGCCGACGCCGAGGAGTAGGCGGCGGCCCGGCGGCGATCGGCTATCCTGGCGCGAGCCGCGTACCTGCAAATTTCTGCAACTTTTCTTTGAGGATATCTTCATGAAGAGCCCGATCTCCGATGCCGCACTCGACCAGATCCTGCGCAGCGCCCGTACGGCGCACGGCTTTTTGCCCGAGCCCGTGTCCGACGCCACGCTGCACGCACTATATGAACTCCTCAAATGGGGGCCCACGTCGTTCAACTGCCAGCCTGGGCGCTATGTCTTCGTGCGCAGTCCCGAGGCCAAGCAGCGCCTGAAGCCCGCGCTCGGCCCAACCAATGTGGCGCAAACCCTGGCGGCCCCCGTTACCGTCATCGTGGCCGGGGATACGCAGTTCTACGATCACCTGCCGACCCAGTTCGCGGCCTACGATGCGCGGCCGCTCTTCGCCAACAATGCCGCGGCCGCGCAGTCCACCGCGTTTCGCAACGGCACGCTGCAAGGTGCCTATCTCATCGTCGCCGCGCGGGCGTTGGGCCTCGATTGCGGGCCGATGTCGGGTTTCGATGCCGCGGCAGTGGACGCGGCGTTCTTCCCCGACGGGCGCTACAAGTCCAATTTCCTGGTCAATCTGGGCGTGGCCGATGCCAGCAAGACGTATCCGCGCGGTCCGCGCCTGGCGTTTGACGAGGTGGCGCAGATTCTCTAGCGGCCGGCAGGATCACTGTCCGCTGATGGCGGCCGCGCCCGCGCCCGGCGTTGTTCCCCTTGGGGCGCAGCGCCGGCCGGGCGCTGCTTGCGCGAAGCCATTCGGGCCTGGCCGCAGTGCAGCGCCGTGACGCTTACTGGGCTGGAACCCGCGAGTCCAGTGTTGGGCACGGATGTTCTGCGCTGCGCGTATCGCAGACGGTGACCTTGGCCAGAGCCTGCATGACGCTGCCCAGTTCCTCGTCAGAGGGCAGGGAACGCCAGGCTCGCTGAACCGAGTAGAGCGCATCCTTGCCCTTGATCACGCGAAACGCCGTGGTTTCGGGCTTTCCGGTCCCCGGGTTCTTCGGGCACTTGAGCACCAGCATCGAGACCACGTAGCCGTTCACCTGTCCGGTAAAAATGCCTTTGGCCGTCGTCCCCGGGCATGCATCCATGTACCGCTTTCCGACCCCTTGCAGAAAGCCGGCAGCGTCCACCTTGGCGCCACGGAAGACTTGGACCGTCAGCATCTGCGTCCAGTCGTCCACCGTCTCGGTCGACGGCACCCACTCCGTCAGCGAGCCGATGCGATCCGACCGGTATCCGAGCTTGAAATCCTTGGGGGGTGACACCAGCAGATTCTCGGCGCTGATCGTTGACTGCGCCAAGACCGACCCGGCCCACAAGACCGGGAGGATCGCCACGCACGCCATTGGCATTGTTGGAATCTTCAAGCGCCTCTCCTACGCGACATCATCGGCTTGCGGCAGGCAATTCCACGATGAACGTGCAACCTTTCCCCTGCAGTCCTTCGGCCAGGCGTATGGAACCGTGCATCCGGTGCACCGCCTGCTTGACGATCGCCAAGCCCAGACCTGAACCCGAAACGCGGGTGCCCGCAACGCGGTAATAGCGGTCGAATATGCGCTCCCGGTCCTGCTCTCGAATGCCCGGGCCGTCGTCGGCGACGGACAAGATAAGGCGCTCGCCGACCGCCTCGATCGCGACTTGCACGCGACTTCCCCCGTCGATGTAACGCAAAGCATTGTCGACCAGGTTGCCGACGATGGAATGCAGCGCCGTCGCGTCGCCGTACACCATCGCGTTGTCGGGTGATTCGAGCGTCAGTTCGATCGACCGGGCCAGGGCGCCGGGCACCAAGGGCGCAAGATGGGCGCGCACCTCCGCCGCCAAGTCGAAGGTCTTGAGGTCGTCCTGCCGATCGGAGTCGAGCCGGGCCAGCTCAACCATCTGTCGCACCAGGTGACCGGCGCGTTGAATCGCGTGTTCCGCGTTGCGCTGGGCCTCGGCGCGTTCGTCGAAGGTCGTCGCGGCGGCGAGCACATGGGTCTGATTGGCGATCACCGCCAAGGGTGTCTGCAGTTCGTGCGCCGCGTCGTGAACGAAGGACTGTTCCTGGCGGATCTTGTGGCGCAGCCGCTCCAGCAGATCGTTTATCGACTGGACCACGGGCCGCAATTCCTCGTAGCGCATATCCGACGCAAATGGCGCCAGATCGTCGGGCTTGCGACGGCGCAAGGCCTCGGAGAGTATCCCCAACGGTCGCAAGCCGCTGCGCACGGCAAGCAATAGCGGTCCGGACACGAACACAAAAGTGAACAGCATCATGAGGGAAATATTGCGCAGCACCGTCTGCGCGATTTGCAGGTGGGGTCCGCCCATCGGCCTCGGATCGAATACGTCTACCAGGAATCGATCGGATCTGGCACTGGCGACCGTGTACGGCTGGCCCCTCCAGGAGAACGGCGCACCCGGCGACTCCAGTGCCGCTGGCCGCCGCGCCGGCAGGTTCAAGGAGGAAAAGACGCGAGCGCCATCTGCCGACCAGACGGCGATATGCATGGCACTTTGCACTATCGCTTGATGCGCCTGGGCCACGACCATCCCGTGCATGCTTGCGGCGGCGGCACGCGCCTCCGGTTCGGTCTTGTATTGCGCAAGCGCCTGGCTCAAGGATTCGGCCAGCGCGATGCGCCCGCCGTCGAGGGCAGATTCTTGTTGCTGCACCCTGATGCAGATGACCACCGCCGCAACCAACACGAAGGCAAGCGTGAACGCAAGCAGCGTCGCGATAATGACGCGTCGGGCCAGGGTCTGATGAAAGAGGCGCTTCATGATGCCAGCCGATAGCCCACGCCGCGCACCGTCCGGATGGCCTCGGCCCCGATCTTGCGGCGCAGGTTGTGCACGTGCACCTCGATGGCGCCGAAGTCCACCGGATCCCCCAAGGGCTCCAGCCGGCGCGCCAGTTCGTCCTTGGACACCACGGCGCCACCGGCACGAACGAGTTCGAGCAGGATGCCGAATTCGCGCGGCGACAGGTCGACCGCCTGTCCGCCGACGCGCACCTGGTGCTGGCGGGTGTCAATGCGGATGCTGCCGGCGCTCCATTCGCTGTTCGCCTGCTGTGCAGAGCGCCGCACCACCGCCCGGATCCGCGATACCAATTCCTGGGCAATGAAGGGCTTGAGCACGAAGTCGTCGGCGCCGCCATCGAGACCGGCCAGCCGATCCTCCAGGCCCAGGCGTGCCGTAATCACGATGATGGGCACGGCCAGCTTGGCCTTGCGCCATTCCCGCAACAGATCCAGGCCGAAGGCGTCGGGCAGCGCCAGATCGAGCAGCACGCAGTCGTAGGCGTTTTGGGCGACGAACCTGCGCGCATCGGCCGCGCTGCGCAACCACTCGCTGCTCAAGCCCTCGGTGCGCAAGGATTGCTGCAGCGAACGACCCAGATCCAGGTCGTCTTCAACGAGAAGTATGTGCATGGTCTTAGGATAAGCCATGCGGTTGCCACTGGCCCCTCGAGCGACCCACAATCGAGCCGCCGGCGCGTGTCGTCTTAAGCCTGCGCGAAGCTTGCTCTGGGCAAAATCGCTTCCTCGAATGCAATCGGAGGAGGGCCTGGTAATGGAGCGTTTCGAGTGGGGCGTAGGTCGCGCAATGGCACTTGGTCTCGGCGCTTTGATGATTCCGGCTTGCGGCGGCGGCTCGGGCGGCTCGGCAACGCCGCCACCGCTGCCAACGAGTTACATCGGTAGCAACGGCGCCTTCGCCGCTGCCGCCAATCCATTAAGCGCGTCATCGGTAGTGGTCTTTAGCGGCAGCGCCGGCAAGCGCCAATTCCTGCGCGGCACCGTGGACCTGGTGAGCGGAAAAGACCTTGGACAAGCTGCCGGCATCGAAATGTACAAAAGCCAGGACGGGCACATCTATGCCGTCGACCTGACCGCCCTCGGCGCGCCCGCCCCGACTCAGGTCTCGAGCGAATCGTCAGCCACGGTCGATGATGCCTGCACCTTCGGCGGCGCCGCGCTGCCGGGCGCAGGCGCCGACTACAGCGGCGTGTATGCGGCGCCGGACTACGCCAACCCGGTCAACTACGCCTACTTCTACCGACTGGCCGGCCCCGACGGCCAATGCGACACCGCGGACGACGTGATCCACATGGTGCACCCGGGCATGAAATCGACCGATTCCCCGCTGGTGGCCGACGCGATGCCGGCGGCCACGACCTACGATCCGAGCACCGGTGCGGTCTGGAATTACATCGCCAAGATGGGAACCGACCTGGTGGCACTCGATCCCAATGGCGCATTGCAAGGCAGCCTGGCCACCTTCGCCGCGCCTATCCAGGTGCTCCTGGCCTTGCCCAATTCGACCGCGAACGGCCTGCCCGCCGGCGGCTTGTTCGTCGTCGACGGCGACATTGTCCACGTGGACTACGCCAGCGGCGCCGTGAGCGCTGCGCTGTTCACGATCCCGAACTGGACCGCGCAGACGGTCCTCAGCGCAGCGGCCTCGCCAACGACGCTCTACTTCGCGATCGTCACGCCCGCGACGGCCTCCGCGCCGGCCTCCTCGGTCATCTACTCGATGCCGCTGGACGGCACCGCGGCAGCGGCGGCTATCGATACCGAAGTCGGCTACGCCGGCGAACTGACGGTTCCCGCGCAATCGAGCCAGCTGCTGTTCGGCGTCACGACGGGTGCGCCCAGCTATTCGATCAAGGCGATCTCCGTGGCCGGAGGCGCACCCAACACCCTCGTGACGGTGAATCACAACGGCGGGCGCTTCGTCGCGACGGCGGCGGCGGTGTATTACACAAGCTTCCAGGTGACGGGCAGCAACGCGGCCGGATTGACCCGCTCCGGGATCCTGTCGGGCATCGTGGCAAGCGACGGCACCCAGATAGTGCCGCAGACGGCCGCGTCGGAATTCATGATCGGCGGGCAGCAGACGCCCAACCCGAGCGCAACCCCGCTTTGGACGCCCGAGCCGCTTGCCGCGGTGCTGCGCATTCGCAACCTGACGTCGGCCACCGTCACGGTGGTCAATGCGGCCGGTGTCACCACGACAACGCCGGCCCTGAGCGGCGGCCTGATCGAATCCATCGACACGGCGAGCAACCAGGTAACGGCAAGCATCGGGACGATGCCCACGAGCAACGCGAGCTATCTCACCGATACCTTCCGCGCGCTGGCCAACGTGGGTTTCATCGATGCGACCAACGACGCTTCCACGCCCAATCCGGGCACGCGCGACCTGTATCTCATCGATACCGCGGCGCCCGGCAGTTTGCTGCGGGTCACGCAGGATCTTTGATGCACGAGACCTGCACGGGCATGGGCCGCGCCAAGCCTGGCAAGCGCGCCATCAGGCCACCCGCGCCAGGCGCTCCAGGCCCGCGTCGAGCGTGGCGTCGTTTTTGCCGAAACAAAAGCGCACCACGCCGTTGTCCACCGCGCTGGCGTAGAAGGCCGACACGGGAATCGCCGCCACGCCGTGCCGGCGCACCAGGCGCTGCGCGAACTCGGCCTCGGGCTCCTCCGAGATGGCGCGGTAGTCGGCCAGCACGAAATAGGTCCCGGGACAGGGCAGGGCGCGAAAGCGCGTCTGCGCCAGCCCGGCGACGAAGCGGTCGCGCTTGGCCTGGTAGAACGCGGGCAGGCCCAGGTAGGGCGCCGGGTCCTGCAGGAAGTGCGCGATCGCGACCTGCATCGGGTGGTTGACCGCGAAGACATTGAACTGGTGCACCTTGCGAAATTCATCCGTGAGCGCCGCGGGGGCGCAGCAGGTGCCGATCTTCCAGCCGGTGGTATGGAAGGTCTTGCCGAAGCTCGACAACACGAAGGCATGCGCCGCCAGCACGGCCGAGCGCGCCACGCTGCAGTGGGGCTGGCCGTCGAAGACGATGTGCTCGTAGACCTCGTCCGAGAGCAGCAAGATGCCATGGCGCTCGACGATATGCTCGAGCGCGGCAAGGTCGGCAGCGCCGAACACGCTGCCGGTCGGGTTGTGGGGGGAGTTGACGACCAGCAGGCGCGTGCGTGGCGTGATGGCCGCCTCGACGCGGTCCCAGTCGACCGCGTAGCCGCGCGCCGCATCCAGCGGCACGGCCACGGTGCGCCCGCCCGCCAGCGCAATCGCCGGGCGGTAGCTGTCGTAGGCCGGTTCGAGCACGATCACTTCGTCACCGGGCCCGACCACCGCCATCACGGCCGTCAGGATGCCTTGCGTGGCGCCGGCGGTGATGGTGATCTCGCCTTGGGCATCGTAGGCGTGCCCGTGCAGTGCCCGGACCTTGGCGGCAAGCGCCGCGCGCAAGGCGGGAAGCCCGGCCATGGGGGCATACTGATTGCAGCCGCTGGCCATGGCCTGCACCACCAGGTCGTGCAGGCGCGGGTCGCCGTCGAAATCGGGGAAACCCTGGCCCAGATTTATCGCGCCCACGTCGGCGGCAAGCTGCGACATCACGGTGAAAATTGTGGTGCCGACCCCCGGCAGCCGCGAGGGCCCGAGTCGGGCGACGGATCGGCTCGGCGGGCGCTGCGTTGGACTCGCGGGTGAAGTCGGCACGGACATGGGACGGCTCGTACGGGGGGCTGCGGTGGCCTCAACGATAGCCGATGGCGTCACGCGCGGCGGCCGGCGGGTAGGCGCTGGGCACGACGATGGCCAGGCCCGCGCGGCGCGCCTTGGCGGCCAGGCTCAGCAAGGCGCGATCCTTGGTGAAGAGCCAGGCGGCACCGGCGGCGCAGGCCAGGTCGAGGAATTTCTGGTCATCGGGATCGCGGCACACGAAGGCGCAGGCGCGGCGCGGCGCCACCTCGGTGGCCAGTGCCTGCCAGTTCTCGATCAGGCCCTGCGCGGCGGCCGCGGGACTGGTGCCGGGAATCCGTCGACCCAGGCGTTGGGCAAATACCGGGCGTGCCAGTACGCGCTGCAGTTCGTCATCGGTGCCGGCGCTGCGCAGCGCCTGCAACTGGCCCTGGGCCAGCGCGCGTGCCAGGGCCAGCGCGCCGGGGTCGTCATACAGGTAGAGATCGAGCCAGACG
>Ga0209698_10007450_pt1 | contig 11485 bp, 12 predicted proteins | sample LitLauG_LLR_2012_FD_187203 | JGI IMG/M metagenome (GOLD analysis project Ga0209698, IMG submission 187203) | Freshwater sediment microbial communities from Pennsylvania, USA - Little Laurel Run_MetaG_LLR_2012 (SPAdes) (version 2) | ecosystem: Environmental > Aquatic > Freshwater > Creek >... | reverse complement strand
CTTCTCAAGATCTGGGAAGACCTAGCACCGCGAGGGCGCGCGGCTGTCCTGTTGCCCGCCGAGTTCCTGAACGCAAATTTCGGCGAGGAAATCAAAGAGCGGCTTGTGCGGGAGTTGCGCCCGGCGGGAATCGCCATTTTTTCGCCGTCGCTCAATGTCTTCGCCGATGCGTTGACAACGAGTGCCATCGTCTTTCTTCAAAAAGGAGCCGCTACTGGTCCTCTCCTCGCAACGAAGGTGAATACGCTTGAGGATGCGGCGGCGTTCGTGGACGAACTGCTCGCGATTCCTGTGACCAAACGCCGCGTGACCTACACTGACCTTGCTCATTTCAAACCTCGCGACAAGTGGCTCAACGTCCTGCTGAACGGCGCAGCACCGTTCGACACCGCACGATTCTCGCGACGCATCGGCGATTATTTCAACTGCCGCCGTGGTATCGCGACGGGAGCGAATGAATTCTTTTGCCTGAGTGCGTCGGGAATGCGCGATCACGGCCTGAAACAGGAGCATGTCGAGCCATGCGTGACGAAAGCGGTGGATGCAGCAGGCCTCGTCTTTTCGAGCGAGAAGTTCAGCGCGCTCGCCGCTGCGGATCGCCGCTGCTACTTGCTTAATCCGCGTCGCAATGGACACGGCCTCGATCGGTATCTTCAGGAAGGCGAACGCCTCGGCATTCCGCAGCGCCATTTGCCAAGTCATCGTCCCGTCTGGTATCGGCCGGAGAATCGCGCTGCGGCTGATATTTGGGTCGCCGTTTTCTCGCGCGAGAATGTGAAGTTCATCCTCAACACGTCTGGCGCAAAGAATCTGACGTGCTTTCACGGTCTCTACGCCAAGCCCGGCTTCGAAAACCTTACGCCGTTATTGGTGCTCTTCCTCAACAGTGCTGGCGGACGCGAGGCATTTGCGCAGGTGAACCGCTTTTATGGCGACGGCCTCAACAAGCTCGAACCGAAGGATGTCGAGGCTATGCCTTGCCCGGAAATGCCGACTCTTCGTCGTGCGGATGCGGAACGCCTCGTGCGACGATTGGAGGAACTGGAATTGCTGGCAGCAACGGCGCGAGGTCAGGAATTGGACTCACTGGTGGCGCGCTATTTCAAGTATCCTATCCACCCAGCAGATGAAAGCTGTTAGCGAGCGAGCAATACCTGACGCATCTTGTCGGCATCCAGCACGAAGCCTCCTCCGCGCGGGACAACATAAGCGTCGTGTCTCCCGAGTGCAGTGACGCGATGTTCGGCTTCGAAGGAGGGCAATGCCGTGGCCGTGCCAACCCGCACGCCGCGCGTAATCGGCAGCATGATCGTCGCCTTCTCCTGACTCTTGGCCGGAGTTTCAATCGCGAACCCGGTGCCGCTGGCAATCGTGGCGAAGATTTCGAGGAAGTTAATCGCAAAGACCGAGTCGAAGAAAACTTGGCAATAACTTTGCGGCACGTCGTGCCGCTCCATCCAGCGATAGACAATGACCAGATCCTCGACCTTCACGGTGAAGCTCGGTGTCTCGCGTCCCGTGGAATTGCCAGCTTCGCGCTGACGCTGGCGCTCTGCCATGTATCTCAGAGCCTCGAATTTGCTGGAACGAACTTCAATGGCGGCAGCGGCTCGCTTCACCAACCCTTCAGTGTCGGCGTGAGTGCGTTCCGATAGATCGGCGTCCACCGCAAAAAATGCCGGAAATAGGAGCAAGTCGGGCCGCTTTCCAAAACGGCGAGTTTCCTCAATGCCAGCGAGGTAAGACGCCTTGAAATCGGGATGGCCTGCTGCGATGCGATTGGTGTCGCCATACTGCGTTACTCTCCATTCTGGCAACGCCGTGAGCAGAGCGGCGCTCAATGCCTGTTCGGCCCAGTCGCCCATTGCACGATTGGCAAGAAACTCGGAGCGCGCATCTGTGGGAACGGTAGCCTTGCGCTTCGGCATCACACCCTCGCCTCCAAATGAAAGATGACGCGGGTCGATTTTTTTCGCGGTCAGGCGTGCAACGACGCCATCCAACGTGGCCCGCAATTGATCGAAGTATTCGCTCATCGCTTCTTACCCTCGAATGTGAACAAGTCCCGAACCTCTACCTTCAGCACTTTTGCGAACTTCTCCAGACCAGCAACCGATGGCGCATTCACACCACGTTCCACCAGGCTGATGAACTCCACGGAACAATCCACAGCCTCCGCAAGCTGCTCTTGCGTGAGCTCTTTCGACCGGCGTAGGTCGGCGATGCGTTGGCCAAGCTTTTTCTGAAGCACGCAGTTTAACTACCAGTAAACCGCAGCTTGGGACACGGAGCTAAACTACGTGTCTTTCAGCGTTGATTTCCGAAGCCATTTCGCTCGTTTTCATCACGACTACAGGGGAAGTATGAAGGATGAAATTCGGACGCTGTGCCCCATGCGCGCGGGACTCCGGACTTTCATCCGCAGGGCTGAGGGACCAGACTTGAAGCGATGAAACGAATCTTCGTGCAGTGCGCGGAGGGGAGGAGACTTGGAGATGGGGAGATGAGGGGCGGGTGGCGCGTTGACGATGCCAGCGGCGCCGGGCATCCTGCATCGCGATGAGCCAGCCGCGTCCCTACGTCGAAACGACCATCCCGAGCTATCTCGTTGCCCGGCCCAGCCGGGATGAAATCATGCGCGGCCAGCAGGCGGCAACGCACCGGCGCAATGCCTGCGAGCTTTTCGTCTCCCAGTTTGTGGACATCGAGGCAGAGCGCGGAGATGCCGAAATGGCCCGGGCCCGAATTGCCGCAATCGGCGGACTGCCCCGACTTCCGGTGACCGGGAGCGTCCGCGAACTCGCTTCGGAAATCCTGGGATCGGGCTTGATCCCGATGAAGGCTGCGGTGGACGCGTCGCATATCGCGGTGGCGGCGGTGCATGGGATGGATATGCTGCTGACGTGGAACTGCACACACATTCACAACATCGAAATTAGCCGGCTGATCGAGCGGATTTGCACGCAAGCCGGCTGGCCGTGCCCCGCGATTTGCACGCCGTTCGATCGGTTGAAACTTGAACCATGAAAACCAACGAAATCCTGGCCGAAATCCGCCGCACTCGCGACGATCTTGCAGAAGAGACGGGCTACGACTTGGAGCGGCTCTTCAACTACGTCCGCCAGCGCGAACGCGAAGCCGCCGCACGTGGCGTGAAATTCGTCTCGTTTGCTGAAGACGCGATCCGCGACCGAGTGCGTTCGTCCGCGAGGAACCGCGCAAGCCATGAGCAAGAACGAAATCCTGGGCGAAATCCGCCGGCCCCGCGATGTGCTCGTGCAGGATTGCAGCGGCGATCTGCATGGCTCGGTGATCACCTCCGCGCAGGAGAGGCGCGCCGGGCGGCGGCGGGGCATCCGGTCGTGTCGTTCGCCGGCCAGCCGCCGCCGGAACTGCCGCCGGTGGATTGGGAGAAGATTGATGCGGAGCCGGAGAATGAAATCATCACCGAAATCCGAGCGGTCCGCCGGAAGCTGATGGCAGAACGGGAAGCCGGATCGTGCGTCGTCCGCGAGGAGCCGCCGAAGAAGTAGGCGTTCCCTTTTCAAAGGAATCCGCTGAACAGAGGGGCCAGACAGGAAGCGATGAAACGTATCCGACTGAGGAAGCACGGGTAGAACTGGGAGGGAAGTCACCGCCGCGTCAGTCCGTCCGGCCCGCTTCCTCGTCCGGAAAATTTTCGGACGTTCTGGAGCGACGCCGTTTTGCCGCATTTGCGGCTCCTGCGGCAGATTCATCATGCCCCCTTTGAAACTGAAATTTGCGCCGAAGAATAGACTCTCACACTGATGACCGCCGTCCCGCTCGCACCAACGCCCCGTGCTGCACCGCACTGGCAGAGTGATCCAAAAAGAATTTTGTGACCGTTTTTGCCACTTGTGGAATTACGCTCACGACATGGGACAAGCCGACTTTGACCAAATGCGATTCATCGCTGCGCTGACCCGGCATCAGCCGGCGTTGGAAGCATTTTGCCATGCACAGTTGGGGAAGCCATGCTCGAAGGCGACACGATTGAAAATCACTACCAGGCCTGGAATCGCTTTTTGATCAAGTTCTTCCACATCTTTCCCAATGAAGGGACAGACATGGACGTCGCACACCCGTCCTCTTACGGGGAATGCACGGTTGGAGTCATTTACGACATGTTCGATCTCGCGGACGATCCTGAACTGCGCCGGCTCGCCGGAAATTTTCTCACGCTGTTCTGGGCGGAAGTGGCCGGCGAATTCGATCCACGGACTGGCGAGCGCCTCGGGATGGCCACCACCCGCTGGGCGCACTACGATGGCTCTCGTTCATTCTGGGCACGTTCCCTTCTGTATGTCTGCCAGTGGCATGACAACGACGATGGCAGCCCTTCACTTGGACAGGTGCAGTTTCTCGTCAGCAGCTTTCAGCCCCCCGCCATCGTGACTGCGATCGCGCGAGATGGGAACCGGGGTTGTTATCTAGCCACCAGCCGCCGACCCGGCATGACGGGCGGCGAAGGGATTGAAGTGACGAAAACCAATTATCGCGCGGATGACGGTGGGCAGCCGCGAATCATTGTGGACAAAAATGGCGATTCCCATTTCCGCCGCGATGTCTACTACACTCCCGACTACGCGCTCGGCACACTGACGACCGATCCTAGGCGGAGTTACATTACCGACGTGACGCTAACCCCGATGATGGGAGCCACTTTCCCCACGAGCCGTCTCGATCGAATCGTCGCCATGGGAACGGGATACTATTGCTCACGCCCGACAAGTGGAATCACTGGTAAGGGCGTCTCGATCATCGCGCGCGATCCGAATGCCCAATTCGGCAATGGCGACCGTTTCGTGAGCAATGGCACCCGTGTGTTTGTCAGCAACGGCAACATCTGGAACAATCGCATCGAAGACCCCTCCGGCTGGTTTTTCACGCGTGCGGGTGACGCCTATGCGGCCATTCGGGTGGCAGGAGGCGGATTCAAAATCACCGACAAATCGTCCACCCAAGTCAATCTACCCGACCACATCATAACCAAGGAGATTGTGGAAAAGAGCGGCCACTTTCTCGAACTCAATGACATGTGGGCCCCCATCGTCATCCAGATGGGCCGTGCCGCCGATTACAAGAGCTTCGAGGATTTCTGCGCGATGGTGAAGGCCAATCGTTTTGAATACACCGACGGCAAGCTCACCTATGCATCGTTGGCGAAGGACACCTACGAGGTTTGGGCCAAGGGCGCGCAGCCGCCTCGCATCAATGACACCGCAGTGAACCTCAATCCGCCGAAGACCTTCGACTCACCATTCCTCTCGATGGTGCACGGCAGCTCCAAGGCGGTGATCACTTCTCCGGAGCACAAGGAACTGGTGCTGGATTTCAAGTGATGAAACCACCCGTAATCAATCGCGTTATGAAACCACTGATCCTCCTCGCCGCTCTGCTGCTCCCATCACTTGCCTCGCTTCAAGCTGCTGACGCGGCAAATGCGAAATCCCCCATCATTTGACATAGTGATACTTAGCGATTGCCACCCATCTTTTGTGCGACCTCCACAGTTATACCGCCCTGAAAATGATCACGCCGCTTGAGCGACGGGCTTCGCCTTTGCCTTTGCCCAGGCCGCTGGCGTGAACTCTCTGATCTGCGTGATCTTCGCCGCTGGCAGTCGCGTAAACAAATCCTTCAGATAATCGAACAGGTTGATCCCATGCCGACGGCAACTGCCCAGCAGCGAGTAAATCACGGCGCTCCTTTCGCCCGCCTCTGGATGGCCCACGAACAACCAGTTCCTTTTTCCAAGCGCACTGGGGCGGATGGCGTTCTCGATCAGATTATTGTCGATCTCCAGCTTCCCATCGTCGACGAAGCGCGTTAGCGCCTCCCAGCGTTTCAGTGTGTAATCAATGGCTTGCCCGAGCAGACCTTGCGGCAAGGTTTTTCTCCGCATCAATTCCATGGCTCCGCGCAGGCGCTTCAAGATGAGTTGTGCCTGCCACTCTCGCATTGCCTGCCTCAACGCCGGCCCCGCCTTTTGTTCACGCAATGCCCTTTCCACATCGTAGAGCAGTCCAATCTGGTAGACGAACCACGCCGCCAGTTTGGTCTCGGCAAGGGCTTTGTGAAACCCTCGACGCGCATGTGCCCAGCAGCCGATCAAGGTCAGGTCGCCGCGTTCCTTGGCCAGCGATTCATACGCCGCATACCCATCGGTCTGCAATTTGCCCCGGAAGTCTTTCAGAAACTCCTCCGGTCCTTCCCGCGATCGGCTGATCCGCCATTCAAAAAGCACATCTCCTCGCGGTCGGCTGTAGGTCCAAAGATAACCCTGCCGACTTTTGCCTTTCACATGCGAGTCCAAATACCGGATGGGCGTCTCGTCGGCCTGAAGATAATCGCCCTGCAACAAATCCTCACGGATTGCCCGATACACCGGTTTCAACAACTCGGCGGCTTGTTCCACCCAGCAACCCATCGTCTTGCGGCTCAGATCCACCCCGAATTGCTCACGGAACATCATTTGCTGCCGATAGAGCGGCTGATGCCATTCGTATTTGCTGACCACAATCTGCGCCAACAAGCCCGGCCCCACCATGTCCTGTTCAATGGGTTGCGGTGGTAGTGGGGCGATGGCGAAGCGTTCCGCCTTCACATACCGGGGACGAATCAATACACGTTTGATGATTTTCGGTGCCACCCAATCCAGTTGGCTGGTGCGTTCCTCGCTGATCTTTTTCCAGCCCTCAGGGTGGGCCTGGACTTCCTCGGGTTCAAGCACGGTCTCATAAGTTTCCAGCTTGTCGTCAGCCAACATCCGCCGCACCGGATGCTCTGCGCCACGGCGAGTGACTGTGGTGCTCTGGCTCTCTGGCGTCGGCAGGCGATGACATTGGGCAGACCTTGCAGCAATAACTCCAGTTGTCGTTTGTCCAGACCTTCATTGCGCTGACCGCCGAAGTGATGCCGGATATATTGATCCAACTTTTGGCGTAGCAGCCGATTCTCGTTTTCCAGCCGGGTGTTCTCCGCTTCCAGCTTGGCGACGCGGGCACTCAGCTCCTCAAACTTTTGAAGCAAGGTGGCGTCGGGCACTTCACTCTGACGCAAAGGAAGTAAGGTTGTTCAATTTCTCCCCGTGTTTTTCAACGACGATACCAATTCTTTTTCGAGCGTACTTCGAGCCCGTGAATCAAGGCGCTGAACTCTTCGGTTCGCAAAGCAATCTGACCTTCATCACTTACCGGCCATGTGAACCGGCCTTTTTCCAGCCGTTTCGCACAAACCCATAAGCCGGAGCCGTCCCAATACAGCACCTTGATCCGATTGCGTCGTGCATTGGTAAACAAAAACAGGTGCCCGGACAACGGATCAGCTTTGAGCTGCTCCACGACCAGACTGTAAAGCCGATTAAAACTGCCCCTCAAATCTACCGGCGTGGTGGCCACCAGCACCCGCGTTGCGGTGGAGAGGCTCAGCATGGCAGCGTCCGCAACAGTTCGGGCAGCATCTCTACAGCCGAACTGGATTGGAGCCGCACGATCCAGCCTTGTGGGCTGACGACTTCCACCGGCCAGCGTGAGGCCGGGGTAAGCATGCCGACTTCCTTAAACTTCACCTGTGCGGGAGCAACTTTACGCGCCAGACGCAACCATTTGTTCAAAGTGGACAACCCAACGCAGTGACTGTTGGCGAAATCCCGCTGAGTCATTTTGCTTTGGTGAAAGGCCACCAGAAACTGGTCCCGCTGCTCCGAAGACCAACGGCGACGACACGATCTGCTTTTTGCTCTCATGCTGCCAAGATTTCATAAACCGGCGCCGCCAGCTAGGCGTGGTCCCTCAGTCGGATACGATGAAACGAACCTTCGTGCAGTGCGCGAAGGGGATGAGACGGGGAATGGAGCGAAGCGACATAGCCTGCCAAAGGCAGCCCGCAGGGCAGCGCCGGAAGCGCTGGCAAACTGGGAGAAGAGGGATGAGGGCGGGCGGGGACCGTGACTGGTGATTGGTGAAAAGTGACTGGTGACCAAATCCAAAGGCCCAATCGCGACCGGAGCGCATCGTCCAAAGGAACGAGTCCGCGGCCTCTACGGTTTGAGCAATGCCTTGAACCCGGCCTGCTCGAAATGTCGGTCAGTCGTCAGCGCTTCGCTGATTCCCTTCTCCGTCATCACAACGAAGGAGACGCAGTCGGTCAGCGACCATTCCTTGTCGGACCGCGCGCGGAACAACTCGACCCCGCGCTGAAACAGTTCCGCCGAGGCGGGCACCACCTCGAAATCCCCGTGGCTGCCCAGCGTGTCGGGAAAGCGCGCAAAGGTCGCCCGATTCCGTCCGCAATGCAGGGCGTCACCCAGCTCGGTCAAGATCCACATCGTTGTCACCACGACCTCATCCAGCTTGCCGCTCGCGGCTGCTGCTGCTGCGTGAAACTCGTCGTCCGGATTGAGCAGCGCGAGCAGGCAGGACGTGTCGGCAAACTTCACGGCTCCTCGCGGGGTGTACCGTGCAGATAGTGGTCGTGGTTGCGCGCCATGTCCCTGGGCAGTCCTTCCGCCGTCCCCGCCACTTCGAGCAACGCCTCGCCAATCGTCCGGCGTTTCGTCTTTGCGAGATCTTCCACCTTTGCCTGAACAAGACGGAACTCATCCGGCTTTAGCTTCGGCAGTTCAGCGATGATTTCCTGCGCGCTCATGATGGGAGAATGGTTTGAGGTGAATGCGGCGTCAAATGCTCAGTGGCGCATTCAGCGCGCACCGTCTTCGGCCTCCATCTGGTCGGGAAGCTGTGCGCCTTCCAGAGCCGCAGCATCGCAAAGCGAAACGCCTTCGTTCTCCCCGCTGATTTCGATGAGCTTCCGGCGGACGGCCAGCAAGTCTGCTGGAGTCAGCTTCGGGAGTCCATCCATGATCTGCGCGAGGCTCATGGGCTGAACGGTGGCACGCGCATCGTTTTCGTCACGCTGCAAACAACCGCCGGAACATTTCCTCCCGCGGAACTCCGGACTTTCATCCGCAGGGGCTGAGAGGCCAGACTTCAAGCGATGAAACGATCCTTCATGCAGTGCGCGGAACTCCTGCTGATCGCTTCCCTCTGCCTGCTGACCAGTCTCCGGGCCAATGAGCCGGGTGGCGGCAGCGGGGGAGCGGCGGTCACGCTGACCGACAAGGGGGACTCCGTGGTCCTCGACAACGGCATCGTCTCCGCGACGATCACGAAGGCAGGGGCGAGGGTCACTTCACTCACTTACCGTGGGAACCAGATGGTGGACACGAAGGGGCTCTACTGGAGCATGGGCGGTGGCAAGGCCTATCAAAACCCCTCGAAATGCACCTTCAGTGTCGTCACCCGGACGCCGGAGATGGCGGATGTCTCCTGCAAGCACGGATACACGAAGGGGGATCCGCACGCGACGGACATTGACATTCACTATGTCCTGCGGCAGGGCAACACCGGGCTGTATGCCTACGCGGTGCTGAACCACGAGCCGGCCTACCCGGCCCTCACGCTCGGCGAATGGCGCATGGTGTGTCCCGTCGCGAAGGATCCGGTGAAGCCCGGCAACTGGCTGCTGGAAAATATTTACATAGATGGCGCGCGGCACTGGCAGGCGCCTTCGCCGGACGATCTCAGGAAGGCGACGGTGCAGGGAATCAAGGAGATCGTGCTGCTGACATCGGGCGTGCGGAAGGGCCAGTATGAATGCAAATACGAATACTCGTGCGAATACCAAAAGGTGGGCACCTACGGTTGGGCGGGCAATACCCGCCACATCGGCCAGTGGTTTGTCCTGGGCAATTACGAGTATTTCAACGACGGCCCGCCTAAGATTGACCTCTCGGCGAATTCAAATGGCGGCGGAATGCTGCTCCACTTTGGACGCAATCACTACGGCGGTTCCGTCACCTCGGTCCCGGCCAGCCAGGCGTGGTCGAAGATCTACGGGCCGTTCCTGATTTACTTCAACAGCCACGCCGCCGATGCGGATGCCTGCTGGGCGGACGCCAAAGCACAGGTCGCGGCTGAGCATTCGGCATGGCCTTATACTTGGCTAACTAACAACAGCAACTATCCCCCGGCGGCTGAGCGCGGCAGCGTGACTGGCAAACTCATCGTCTCCGATTCGCTCAAGTCATCGCAGACTGCCGCCGGTGCCTGGGTCGGCGTGAGCGATACGCCTGCCGGCACTAATGGCGGCATCAATTGGCAGTCCTGGAGCAATGGCTACCAATACTGGGTGCAGGCGGACGCGGGCGGCAATTTCACGATTCCAAACGTCCGTCCCGGCACTTACACGCTATCCGCCTACGTCACCGGTGAAGTGGGTGAATACACCCGGACGAACGTGAAGGTGACCGCCGGCCATGCGACTGCGCTGGGCAATACCACATGGACCATTTCCCATGTGGGCCAGTCCATCGCCTGGGAGATCGGTGTCCCTGATCGATCGGCTGAGGAATTCGCCGATGCTGCGAACTATTGGGTGCCGTATAACTATCACACGCTGCACCGGAAGTTCCCGAACCCCGTGGAATACACCATCGGCAGCAGCTTGGCCGCGCGTGATTTCCCCTACGTGCACAGCGCGCTCTGGCTGGCGGATCGCAAGACGGTCGCATGGCCTTGGAATCTGCACTTCAATCTCTCCAGCCTACCGGGCAGCGGCAACGCCACGCTGGTGGTCGCGATCGCCAGTTCCGACAGCGCCCGCCTTCAGATTACCGTCAACGGGACCAAGCCGATCAGCCAGGATCCGCCGATCCAGGGAGGCGACACCCTGCTCCGTGAAGGAGTGCATGCGAAATACTGCACCATGACTTTCCCGATTCCCGTGTCGAACCTCCACGCCGGAGCCAACACCATTCAGTTGCTCGAATCGAAGACGAAGTCCGAAAGGTCCCATATCATGTATGATTACCTTCGGCTTGAAATGCCTTGAGATGCCGGACGCCTCCTCGAGTGGGGCAAAGGAAGCGCGCGGCCAGAAACGGGAAGTGGCCCCAGCTTTCAGAGCCAATGCACTATGCGCGCGGAACTCCCGACTTTCATCCGCAGGGCTGGCGCCTTGCGCCGCCTGAGACCGTGACATCGCACGCCGTTTCCGATATTCCCTGCGCATGCGGCCCGCTGGCTCTGGCTGCCGTCCTCATTCGCACCTGCCGACACGTCCAAAACCGACCCATGCCAAAAGCACGCGCTCCCATTCCGGTTCGCTCCGGAAGCATTGAGTTCCTCAAGATTAACGCGGCACCGCGTGACTGGCGCGACAGCTATCACTGGGTTCTATCGCTGAGCTGGCCGCAGTTCTCGCTTTTTCTGGTTGCCAGCTATCTCGTGCTGAACACGCTGTTCGCGCTGCTCTACGCCCTCGTTCCCGGCGCCATCGGCGAAATGCAGCCCGGCTCCTTTTGGGCGGCCTTTTTCTTCAGCGTCGAGACGCTGGCCACGGTGGGATACGGCCACATGTTTCCGGCCACGCTCTATGGGCACATCGTGGTCACGGTCGAGAT
>Ga0209698_10007448_pt1 | contig 11488 bp, 10 predicted proteins | sample LitLauG_LLR_2012_FD_187203 | JGI IMG/M metagenome (GOLD analysis project Ga0209698, IMG submission 187203) | Freshwater sediment microbial communities from Pennsylvania, USA - Little Laurel Run_MetaG_LLR_2012 (SPAdes) (version 2) | ecosystem: Environmental > Aquatic > Freshwater > Creek >... | reverse complement strand
CCTTCCAGGTACCGTGCAGCCCGAGCCGCGGTTTCAGTTAGTAGTTCCTTCACGAGTCCCCCAGGAGAATCTTTATGATGTCCAACGGATGATCTTGGACGCACGAAAGATATTTTGGTTTACGCGGATGGCAGAGGCTGGCGGATGAACTCCTCATAACGCCGCAACTCGGCAATCGACGCCTCGGAAAGCAGCGAGAAGGGAATCGCCCGACAGCCGGCGGGCAGTTCCGCGGCGGTGAGCGAATCGCACACCACGGCGGCCGTCTCCTTCAACCCGTTCCGCCAGTGAGTCTCACGTGCGTCGCGGAAGACAAGGCTGTCCGGATGAAATCCGGCCGCGGTCAGCACCGCGCGCGCCACCTTGAGGAACTCGGGCCAGCGTGAGGCTACGCCTACCAGCGCTCCCGCCGGCGCAGGCAGGTATCCGGACAGCGAGACGGGAACCGAACGGATTTGCAGCAACATCAGCTCCGTTCCGGGAGGCAGCGCCTGCCGAATCGCCGTCTCGCGATTCGGGAGCAGCAGCGGAACGCTCCCGTCGACCCTCTTCGCACAATCCTGAATCCCGCAGGATTCAACGACGAAGGTGACCGCCTGCGCGATCTCGGCGCTCAGGATTCGCCGGAGTTCGTCGTCCGGTTCGATCAGGAGAAAATGATCAGGGGGCTGCAAGTCGAGCCACTGCCGCAGGCGGGCGCGCAACCCCGGCAGCGATACGCCCAGCTTGCGTGCCGAGCGAAACAGGCGCGCGATCATCTGATCGAGCGCGAGCGCCGGCGACTTGGGCATCTCGGGCTTGCTGGCCCGCACGTACACTCCGCTGCCACGGCGGAACTCGACCCATCGGTCGCGCTGCAGTTGCCGATAGCCGGCGCTCACCGTATTGGGATGCACGTGAAACCGCCGCGCCAGTTCGCGCGTCGAGGGCAGGCGCTGCCCCGGTGAGAGGTCGTCGCTGAGAATCGCGAGCACGACCTGCGTGACCAGTTGTTCGCGAATGGAAACCGAACTATCCCGAGCAAACCAGAATTGCATGGCGCGAACATCATAGGCCATCGTGTAGGGCGGACGCCCCCGTCCGCCAAGGAAGTGGCACAAGCGTGGCACCGAAGCCTTAATGGCTAATTCTTACCCGGACGAGGGCGTCCGGGGCTTCAGCGCATTGCCGCCTGCCTTTGCGGGGCAGTATGATGAAGCGGCATGAGTTTCTCCGAGACCATCTTCCTGTTCTTTCTGGCCCTGGTCATCTTTGGGCCGAAGAAGTTGCCGGAGATTGCCCGCCAGGTGGGCAAGGTGCTCAACGAGTTCCGTCGGGCCTCCAACGAGTTCAAGGCTCAGATCGAGCAGGAAATTTCTCACCTGGAGATGGAAGAGAAAAAGCGGACCATCCTTCCGCCCAGCCCGCTGCCGGAAAACACCGCCAGCCGCACGCTGAACGCCACGCCGGAAGAAACTTCGGCGGTTCCCGCAGCCCCGGCGGAAGCGAGAGCTTCGAGCGAGCCCGCCGTTTCTCCGTCAGAGCCTGACGACGAACCGCTTTTCGCCACGCAAACGGCCGTGCCGGCCAACGGTGCCGGACATGTGACGGACGCTGAGGCCAAACCCCTCGCCAACGACGCTGTAATTTCCTCCACCTCGCAGGAGTCGCATGCCTGAGTCCGCCGCCGCGGCTTCCGGCCCAGAGCAAACCGAAAACATGCCCACCATGGGCTTCCTCGATCATCTCGAGGAACTGCGCACGCGCATCGTCCGCTCGTTCATTGCCGTGATCGTCGGCACCGGCGTCTGCTGGGGATACCACGTGAAGATCTACGGGGTCATGCAGAAGCCCATCATGGACGCGCTTCGCACGCAGCATCTCCCGGAGAAGTTGGTCTACCTGAATCCTGTCGACCCGTTCAATCTGTACCTCAAGATCTCGATGCTGGCGGGGCTTTTCTTGACCTCGCCCTTCGTGCTTTACCAGGTGTGGATGTTCATCTCTCCCGGGCTCTACCGCAACGAAAAGAAGTACGTCCTGCCCTTCATGTTCTCGACCATCACGCTGTTTACGCTGGGTGGATATTTTGGGTACAGCGTCGCCTATCCGCGGGCTTTGGACTTCTTCGTCGTCCGATTCAACGGACAGTTCCAGCCGATGATAACGATCAACGAATATACCCAACTTTTTCTGAGCATCGTTGCCGGCATGGGTCTGATCTTTGAGATGCCCATCCTCGTTTTCTTCCTGGCGTTCTTAGGCATCATGTCGCCGTCATTCATGATCAAGAATTTTCGCTACGCCATTCTTGTGATATTCATTCTGGCGGCCATCGTTACACCCACGCCAGACATCATCAACATGTGCGTGTTCGCCGCGCCCATGCTGGCCTTGTACGCTCTCAGCATCGGCGTAGCCTGGCTGGTTCATCCCAAACAGCGGGAAGCGCGCAAGCAGAAAGCGAGTCAGGCTTAACTATGCGGAGTCGAATGATCCTGACCGGGCTGCTGCTTTTCATTACCCTGGCCAGCCTGGCCTGCGATGACAAGAACTCTCCGCAGAGCGTCAAACAGACTCCTGCCGAGTCGGCGCCGGACAAGAGGCCGGCCCTGACCTTCCCGCCCGACAGCGGCATGCTTCCCAAGTTCGATGGAGACCGCGCCCTGCAGTACGTGAAAGACATCGTGAAGTTCGGCCCGCGCCCGCTGGGCAGCGCCAATCACAAAAAAGTCGAGGACTACTTGCTCTCCCGCCTGAAAGGCGATGACGTCGAAAACGACACCTTTACCGCCGACACGCCCGTCGGCAAGTTTCCGGTGCACAACATCATCGCCAAATTTCCCGGGACGAAAGACGGAGTCGTCGTCGTCGCCAGCCACTACGACACCAACTATCCGCTGCGCAATACGGCCTACGTCGGCGCCAACGACGGGGGCTCGTCGAGCGCTCTGCTGCTCGAACTGGCGAATCAACTGCGCGGCAAAACCCGCGAGGGATACAGCGTCTGGCTGGTCTGGGACGACGCCGAAGAAGCCATGAAGCCAGAATCGGAAACGCCGTTTCTCGAAGACAGCCTTTACGGCATCAATCACCTCGCGGAAACGTGGCAGGCCGACGGCACGCTGAAAAAGATCAAGGCCTTCCTGCTCGCCGACATGATCGGCGACGCGGATCTCAGCGTGGAGCGCGATGCCAACTCGACTTCCTGGCTTGAGGATGCGGTTTACGAAGCGGCTACTCGCCTGGGATATCAATCGCACTTCTTCGAACGCAACAACCAGGTTTCCGACGACCACATCCCCTTCATGAAGCGTGGCGTACCCTGCGCCGATCTCATCGACTTCCTGTACGGCTACAACAACGTCTTCTGGCACACCCCCCAGGACACCGTCGACAAACTCAGCCCCAAGAGCCTGGAAATCGTAGGTGCGGTCGTGCTCGAAACCATCGGCATCCTCGACAAGATGGAACCGCTGCCGCCGAAATAGACGCGCACAGATTTGTCATCCTGACCCTGAGCTTGTCGATGGGGAAGGACCTGCCAGGAGAGTGTTAAGACGCAGTGTAGGGGCGGACCCTTTGGTCCGCCCCGCGGCGTCCCCCGCCATTTGCTTCGCCGCACACGACTTCACTGCCACGGTCCACAGTGCTCGGCGGACTGCGTTTTGCGCTTTTCCCCGAATTCGTTTCTAATGCACTCCGTATGCGTACCCTGCGGACGTTGTTGTTGGTAGGCCTCTTCAGCTATGCCACGATTGCCGCTACTCCCGCCGCCGATCTCAACGCCGAAAATCAGGTAATCCAAGCTGCCCTGCAGCCATCTTCCCTGGAGTCCAACCTGCACCATCTGACCGACGAAATCGGCGGACGCGTGCCTGGCACGCTGGCCATGCAGCACGCCGTCGAATGGGGCGTGCAGGCCTTCACCGCAGCCGGCGCCGACAGCGTGCATCAGGAAGGCTTTACGATTCCCAACTCATGGTTGGAAGGCGACACGCAGTTCACCGCCACGACCTCGTACACGATCGGCACCAAGGTGGGCGGGACCATTCTGTCCGTCTTTCCCGTGCGCAGTGTGTCGGTCGCCTGGGCGCCCGCGCTCGCCCCGGTGAAGCATGTCCCCATTGTCGACGCTGGCGAGGGCAACGAGGCCGGATTCCAGAAGGCCGGGGACGTCACCGGCAAAATCGTTCTCGTGCACACCACGGTTCTCAAGACCTGGGAAGACTTGTTTGCCGAGTACGCAAAGGCGCCTCCCATTATCGACCTGGCCGTAAAAGGGAAGGCCAAGGCCGTGGCGTTCCTGGCCACGCGCGAGCATGACATTCTCTATCGTCATACCAACTCGGCCGCCGGAGAGATCGACAAACTTCCCATGTTGATCGTCGCCCGCGAGGATGGCGATCGCCTGGCGCGCCTGCTGGCCGCGGGAAACATGGTCTGGGGCGATCTTTCGATTCCCAACCATCTGGGCGGCCCGATTCGCGCCGTCAACGTGATCGGCGAACTCCGGGGTAGCGAGAAGCCCGACGAGTTCGTCGTCCTCGGCGCCCATCTCGATTCCTGGGACCTCGGCACCGGCGCCCTGGACAATGGCTGCAATGCCGCGCTGGTCATCGATGCGATGCGTGCGATCAAGGAGTCGGGAGTCAAGCCGAAGCGCACAATTCGCTTTATCCTCTTCGCCGGCGAAGAACAGGGACTGATCGGCTCCCACGCCTACGTCGAATCCCATCGCCGTGAACTCGACAACGCTGCCGGCGTGGTGGTCTTCGACGAGGGCACCGGCAAGACCACGGGGTTTTTGGGGGGCGGACGCGACGACGTGGTTGAGACTGCCCGGCAACTGATCCTGCCGCTGGCGCAATTTGACCTCAAAGAACTCAAACTCGACATGGATTGGGGTACCGACCACTTCGACTTCATGCTCGAAGGCGTGCCCACGTTCTTTGCCGATCAAAAAGAGGCGAACTACATCGAGAATTACCACGCTCTCTCAGACACCTACGACAAGGTCGACTTCGTCCAGTTGAAGAAACAGGTGGCGGAAGCGGCTGCCCTGGCTGTGGGCCTGGCGAACCTTCCGGAAAAAATCGGTCCGCGGCTGACCCGCGCGCAGATCGAACAAACGATCGTCGCGACCCACTCCGAGGAAGCCCTGAAGCAATTCGGCATCTGGGATGATTGGGCGAGCGGCAAACGGGGAAGACAGAAATAGGAATTGCCAGGAACTCCTCTTGCTCTCTTTCTGGATCCTCTTCAACCTGTTCGCGCTGGGAATGCTGGCGCTGGACCTGTGCGTGTTTCATCGCGCGGGCCGGGTTGTGCGCCCGCGCGAAGCGTTGGCCTGGAGCGCGGTGTGGATCGTCCTGGCGGCTGGGTTTGCTGCACTTCTGTTTTTCTGGCAGGGCCAGCAGGCCGCCCTCGAGTTCACCGCCGGCTACGTTCTGGAGCTTTCGCTCAGCGTCGATAACCTTTTCGTCTTCCTGCTGATCTTCCGCTACTTCGCCGTGCCGGAGGGCGACCAGCATGCCGTTCTTTTTTTGGGAATTATCGGAGCCTTACTGCTTCGCGGCTCTTTCATCCTGACCGGAGTTGGGTTGATTCACCGCTTCCATTGGGTACTCTACATACTGGGCGGGCTCTTGATTTTCAGCGGGATCAGGTTCCTCCGCGGCCAGCACCAGGTTGATCCCAAGAAGAATCCAGTGGTCCGGGCTCTGCGCCGCTGGCTGCCCATGACGGATACCTACCAGGGGGATCGTTTTCTGGTTCGCGGCTGGCGGGGAAAGCCCGGCCTCTACGCCACGCCGCTCTTGCTGGTGCTGGTGTTCATCGAGACCACCGATCTACTGTTCGCCGTCGACTCCGTCCCCGCCGTGCTCGCGGTTACGCTGAACGCGTTTATCGTCTACACCTCGAATGTGTTCGCCATCCTGGGCCTGCGGTCGCTTTACTTCGCGGTCGCGGAGTTGATCAAAGTCTTCCGTTATCTGCATTACGGATTGGCGATTGTGCTGATTCTGGTGGGACTCAAGATGATCGCCAGCAGCAGGTTTCCCATCTCGACGGCGGCAACGTTAGGCGGAGTTGCGGCCATCATCCTGATTTCCATCGTGGCGTCGATCCTGCATCCCTCGGAAAGGACAGGCTGACCGTCGGTCGCGACTGGGACAGCCACTGAGAAGTCCCACGATCACGTCTTGAGCGGCCGCAGCTTCAACCAACTGCGGAATGATGTTCGTATTAGGCTACGCCTTCAGGCGTAGCGTCAGGGCTCAACAATCAATCGCGCCTTTTAGGCGCTGCGCCGTGGAATTCAAGCTTTTTCGCAGCGGCTTCCAGGTCGCGACAAAGCCGATCTAGACGAAGACGACCTTCTCTCCCCGCACAACGGAGTGCTTCTGAAATTTCCTGTCATCGTGGTCCGGATAGTCGATGCGATAGTGCGCCCCGCGGCTTTCTTCGCGAGCGAGGGCCGACCGGGCCACGAGCAGCGCAGCCAGATGCAAATTTGCTGCCTCATGCGCACGCCGGAAGCCCGGATGCGCCAGTCTGGGCGCCATCTCCTCCAGAGTCTTGATCGCCTTCTGCATTCCGGCGCGGGTCCGGACGATGCCGACGTCGCCCCACATCGCGTCCTGAATCTGCCCGATCATCTGTTCCAGCCCTGGATCCACCGGCCCGTTCGAGTACGCAGCCTTGGGCGCCGGTTGCGGCGAAACTGAACCGAGTTCCGCGCGCATCGCCTTGCCCGCCCGCGCTCCGTAGACCAGGCTCTCCAGCAGGGAATTGCTGGGCAAGCGATTCGCTCCATGCACTCCGGTGGCCGCCACTTCGCCGGCGGCATACAACCCGGCGACGCTGGTCATGCCGTCGAGATCCGTCCGCACGCCGCCCATCGCGTAGTGTGCCGCCGGCCGCACGGGAATCAGGTCCTCGGTGATGTCCATGTTGTGCTGCATGAACGTCGCGTAGATTCGCGGAAAGCGTTTCTGCACCTTCGCCGAATTCAGGTTGGTCAAGTCCAGGTAAACAATCGGTTCTTTGGCGCGGCTCACTTCCATTTCATGCACGATGGCGCGCGCCACCAGATCGGCGGGAGCCAGTTCGCCAAGGGGATGGTATTTCCCCATGAATCGGTTCAGCTCGATGTTGCGCAGTTGCGCTCCTTCCGTGCGCAGGGCTTCGGCCAGAAGGAACCGCGGCGCCTTCTTCAGGTAGAGCACGGTGGGATGAAACTGCACGAATTCCAGGTTGCTGACTTCCGCTCCGGCGCGGTAGGCGAGCGCGATGCCATCCGCGGTGGCTCCCTGAAGGTTGGTCGTGTTGCGATAAAGTTGCCCCATAGCGCCGGTCGCCAGCAGCACTGCAGCGCACGAAATGTCGTGCGGGACTCCCTTGTCGTCGATCACCGAGAGCCCGCAGACCTGCCCATCCTGCAGCAGCAGGCCCGTCGAAAATTGGTGCTCCGCAATCGAAATGTTTTTCAGCGAGTTCGCCTTGTTGGAAAGGACTCGCAGAATCTCGGTTCCGGTCGAGTCGCCCTGAGCGTGCAGAAGCCGGCCGCGGCTGTGTCCGCTTTCCGGCCCGAAGACCAGTTTGGTTCCGGCCTTGGCGTGCGATCCCCAGGCGATCAGTTCCTCGATCCGCTGCGCCCCCTCGTCAATCAGGAATTTCACTGCGGCCGGATTGCATAGACCGTCCCCCGCCTTGAGAGTGTCCTGCAGGTGCAGCGTGATTTCATCTTCATCGCTTAGAACGGCGGCGAGGTTCCCCGGAGACTTGCCGCCGGCGTGGGAGAGTTCTCCCTTCGCCAGCACGAGCACGCGTCCGGCTGCCGCCAGTTCGATCGCTGCGCGCAAACCCGCTACCCCGGCTCCCAGCACAACGAAGTCGGTCTCGGATGGAAGGCCCTTCATCGGGGGAGAATGGTACCACTTTGCGGCGCGAACCAAGCATTTTGCTGCATCGGCTATGATGGATTCCGCATGCCGCAAGTGACCATCCACGTGCCGCCCCGGCCCTACCAGGCCGTGATCGAGAACGGCCTGCTGACCCGCGCCGGGTCGGTCTTGGGCGAGTTGCTGCCCCGGGCCAGCAGCATTTTTGTCGTGACCGTCCCTCCCGTGCGCCAGCGTTGGGGGGCAAAGCTGGTGAAATCTCTCAAGGCCGCCGGCTTCGCGCCGCAAGTGATCGCCATGGCTGACGGCGAGCCCTCCAAGCGCCTGGCCACAATCGAGACGCTGGCGGAAAGGCTGGCGCGGCTGGGTGCCGACCGCAGTGCTGTCGTCCTCGCCCTCGGCGGCGGAGTCGTCGGCGACGTCGCCGGCATGCTGGCTTCGGTCTACATGCGCGGCGTCGAGTTGGTGCAGATCCCCACCACGGTGCTCGCCCAGGTCGACGCCTCCATCGGCGGCAAGACGGCCGTGAACCTGGTGGCCGGCAAGAATCTGCTGGGGACGTTTTATCACCCGCGCGTCGTGCTCATCGACCCCGGAGTGCTGAAGACGTTACCCGACCGCGAGTTCCGCGCCGGGCTCTATGAAGCACTCAAGTGCGGTATCCTCGGGAACGTCGAGTTGTTCCTGCGCTTCGAGCAGAACCGCGCCCGTATCCTGAAGCGCGATCCCGTGGACCTGGAGTGGGTGATCGCACAATCGGTGAAGCTCAAGGCGGAGGTCGTCTCCGCCGACGAGCGCGAGGGAGGCCTGCGCCGCGTCCTCAACCTGGGCCACACCATCGGGCATGCGCTCGAGGCCGAAACCGGCTACCGCCACCTGCTTCATGGGGAAGCCGTGGCCTGGGGCATGATCGCCGCCAACAACATCGCATTGAGCGTGGGGCGCACCGACAGTGTCACCGCCGGCCGAATCGCCGACGCGATTCTCAGCCTGGGCCGCCTGCCCGAACTCAACGTGGCTCCGCGCAAGATCCTGGCCCGCTTGCGCTCCGACAAGAAAACGCAGCACGGAGTGGTGCATTTCATCCTGCCCCGCGAGATCGGCAAGGTCGAAGTCGCCAGCGACGTGCCCGACACCGTCGTGCTCGACGCGGTCGAGGAATTACGCCGCCTGTCCCGCGGCGGCTGGGTTTGGGGAAAATAGCTGGAGCCCATGAAAGTCGTGGAGCCCCGGACGCCCTCGTCCGGGGAGGAAGCGCCACAAAGCTTTCGGACTGGCCCCTGCCACTCTCTGGGCGAGGAGGCGTCCGCCCCCCACAGCCTGGAATAAGACGACCACGGCGATGCGATGCCAGTTCTGCAACTTCGTACCGGACCCGAAACGCGGTAGAAAGGGTGTACGGAATGAAATACTTGATTGGTGTCCTGTACCTTCTCACAGGGTTGGCAGGGCTCTACTGGGCGATCTGGTTAACGCTTACGGGCCTCTACGCGGTACCAATCTCGCCTTTGTACATAGTGATCTGCATCGGCGCTGTCACTCTGCTTGCTGCTGCTGTCATATCGTGGGTTTCAGTGGGTGCGTGGGCTCGTTGGCTCCCAATCGCGGGTAGTGCTCTTCTGGCCTGCTGCTTCGTGCCAGCTGGAATCGGCATGGTGCAAAGCTATTTCCGTTCGGAAATTGTTGGTGGCCTTCAGCTTGCAACTAGCTTGGCGACAGTGCTGCTCGCGCTTGCTTCGCTCGCGACCGCGCTCACCAACAGTTTTACTAGGCGCGCACGGTGAGGAGATAATTGCTGGGGTGCGATCGCACTAACATTCAGAAAGGGAACCATGCCAGAAACCGCAGAGCAATATATCTCCCGCATCCTAGGCCACGTGGAAGGCCAGGACGCACTGAAAGTTCAGAAGTCCACCGCGGACAAACTAAAGAAGCTCACGAAAGGCCTGACTCCGCGGGAACTGAGGTGGAATCCCGAGCCGGGCAAATGGTCGATCGCCCAGATCCTCGCTCATCTCGCCGACGCGGAAATCGTTGCCAGTTGGCGCATGCGTTTGATCGTCGGCTCGAACGGCGTCACCATTCAGCCCTTCGACCAGGATGTGTGGGCCTCGGTATTTCAATACGCCAAGAGCGATGCCAAGCGGTCGCTCGATGTGTTCCGTGTGCTGCGCGAAAACAATCTGGCCATGCTGAAAGCCTTGCCCCGCGAGGCTTGGGACAACCACGGCATGCACCTGGAGCGCGGCAAGGAATCGATCGCGCACCTGACGCGCATGTTTGCCGGGCATGACACCAACCACGTGAAGCAGATCGAAGGCATCGCGGCCCAGCTGAAAAAGAAAAAGAAGAAGTAAGCCCGCCGAAATTGCCCGCCTCGACCAAACCCGCCGTTGTTGGTGCCGCTCCGGAAGGCGCGGGCGATCAGCACGCCGCCGCCCGGGCTGTGCGCGACATGTTCACTTCCATCGCGCCGCGCTACGACCTGCTGAACCACGTGCTCTCCTTCAACGTGGACCGCATGTGGTGGCGGCGCACCGCGCGTGCCTTCCGCCACATTCTGTCGCGGCCGGACGCTCGGGTTCTTGACCTGTGTTGCGGCACCGGCGATATGACGTTTGCCCTGCGGCGTCAGGCTGCGGAGAAGTCCCCTCGCATTCTCGGCGCCGATTTCTCGCACGCCATGCTGCAACGGGCAGCCGAGAAGTCGGCAGCCCGAAACCGAAGCGGCCTGGCCTGGATCGAAGCCGATGCGCTCACCCTTCCGTTTCCCAGCGGGCATTTCGACCTGGTGACCTCGGCCTTCGGATTTCGCAATCTCGCCGATTACGACGCCGGCCTGCGCGAGATCGTCCGCCTTCTGCGCCCGGGAGGCGAGTGCGGCATCCTCGACTTCGGGGAGCCCAAAGGGCTGATGGGATCGCTTTACCGCGTCTATTTCAAGAGCGTGCTGCCGCGGGTTGGCACGCTGATCTCCGGTGTCCGCGGACCCTACGCGTATCTGCCCGCCTCAGTCGCGCGCTTTCCTGAACCTGTAGAGATGATGGGAAGAATGAAGGAAGCCGGTTTCTCCGAAGCCACTTGGACCCCGTACACCTTTGGCATCGCCGGACTCTATCGCGGCAAGAAATAGTCGAGAAACGTTCCGTGTGGCGCGGGCGCCCTCGCCCGCGTCTGCGTCCATCTTTGCTGCACACAACGCGGGCGAGGGCGCCCGCGCCACATACACTTCTACCCTGCATCGCGCAGCAATTTAATCAACGCCCGGATGTCGCCCTCTCCCACATCTCCCACCACAAAATACCGCAACCCGTTCTGACTCCAGTTCTCCTCGGTAAACGAGACTGGGCGGCTCACACCCGACCGCAGACCCTCGATCTCCGCTCCCCGATCCTGAAAGATGAACACGGAAATCTGGTGTTTGCGCAGCTGATAGATCAGATGTGCTCCGGGAGCCTGCCCGAGATACGCGACGCGCCCGCCGACCAGGGTGAAGTCAGTCCCCTGCAACTCAGGCAGGTTAAAGCTGAAGGGAATCTTTCCCTGGAACCACGGTTTCACCGTGTGGCGGTCCGTTGAAACCACATCCACCGGAGTCGAAC
>Ga0209698_10007447_pt1 | contig 11488 bp, 11 predicted proteins | sample LitLauG_LLR_2012_FD_187203 | JGI IMG/M metagenome (GOLD analysis project Ga0209698, IMG submission 187203) | Freshwater sediment microbial communities from Pennsylvania, USA - Little Laurel Run_MetaG_LLR_2012 (SPAdes) (version 2) | ecosystem: Environmental > Aquatic > Freshwater > Creek >... | reverse complement strand
GTCGATGGTGGGCGCCGATCATACCTTCGACATCGCGAATGTAGCACCCGGATCCTACACGCTGATCATGCCGGCATTTAATGGGAAGAAAGAAACTGCCTCGCAACCAGTCGAAGTCGCGTCGGCCGATGTGAATGACGTAGTCGTAACCATTCACCCCGCCCTTACGATTCATGGCTCGGTTGAATTGCAGGGATCTCTCCCGGCAAGCGCCAAGGATAAGCCTCTTGAGAATTTGCAAATCTTCGCAAGCCCCGAGGGGAATTCAATGTTCTTTGGCGGTGGCAACGGCATGTCAAAGGCCGATGGCACCTTCAGCCTGGAAAATGTAACTCCTGGAAAGATGAAAGTCCATGTGAGCAACGAGCCCGACGGCGCTTACATAAAATCGATCCGCTTCGGTAATCAGGAAGTCATGGGAAAAACAGTCGATCTGACCCAATCCAGCGTCGGGGAGATCCATGTGGTTCTGCATGCTGGCGCCCCGGAAATAAGCGGTACGGCAATGAAGAAGAAGGAGGGCGATGCCGCCGCCAGCGGCAGCTCCGTTTTGATGCCCGCGAGTTCCGCCACGATTCTCTTGATTCCCGAAGATTTGACCCGCAACGGCGGCAGCGTCCACTCTACTAACACGAACCAGAACGGTGCCTTCACCGAGAAGGGCATGGCGCCAGGCGTCTATTACGCGGTGGCCGTTGAATCGGAAGACTTCCGCAGTTGGGATGATCCCGCATGGCTCAAGCAACTTGTGGACAAAGGCACCAAGGTCGAAGTGCAAGAGAATGACAAAAAGCAGGTGCAAGTGACTATGCTTTCGGCGGAAGAATTGCAGGCTGCCCTCACTGCGGCAGGCGTGGCAAACTAGCAAGGTCTCACGCTCAAATGTATTCGACACTGCCTCTGATCGGATTCTTTGCGTTCTTGCAAGCAGTCGGCGCCACCTCATCAGCGCAAGGGAAAGCCGCCGCAGTTACTACGCCGAAGCAGGATAAGTGTGTTGTAACGGGCCGAGTATCGAGCATGCGGACACGTGAGCCTTTGGAAAATGCCCAGTTACATTTAATGATTCGTAACCCTCCTAACAACAAAGGCGGCATTTGGGGACAGACTTGGTATAGCGTCATTTCCCAATCGGATGGCAGCTTTACATTCGAGGGGGTCCAACCTGGTGAATACACGCTGCGCGGCGAAAAAGCTGGTTACCTCCTAACCAGCTACGGCAGCAGAACGGGTATGACAGAGGGCATCACGCTCGCGCTCCAACCGGGGCAACAGCTCGCGGGCATTCAGATGCACCTCATCCAACAGGCGACCATCACTGGGCGAGTGCTCCATGAGGGCGGTGACCCGGTGCCGAACGCCTTAGTCCAAGCCATAACGTTCGTGCATATGTCGGGATTATCACGCTATTTGCCGCGAGGTCAAGCAATGACCGATGAGGCGGGAACTTATCGGATTGACGGATTGCCCCCCGGCGCGTACTACATAGTGACGCAGTTGCAAAGACCAACCATGGGAATACAGGAAAGACCAACTATACCTGGAAAACCGAATTTGCAGCCCATGCCGACGTACTATCCAAGTTCGCTTGATCGCGCGGGCGCGATTGCGATTCAGGTGAAGACGGGGCAGGAGATACCGGGCGTGGACATTCGCCAGCGCACGCTTCCTGCCTTTCATGTTCGCGGAAAATTGACCGGTCAGTCGAATAATGAAGACAAGACCCAGACCATTGTGACCTTGCAGCCCGCCGATGGCAGTGTATTGTTTTTGGGTCCGGGCATGACCGTGGTGAGAAGCGATCATACGTTTGACATCGCGAATGTCGCGCCGGGATCCTACACTCTGAGCGTCCCCGGCTTTACAGGAAAGAAAGAGACAGCGTCGCAACCGGTCGAAGTCGGTTCGGCTGATGTGAACGACGTGATTGTGACCGTTCATCCGGCCTTCGCAATTCATGGCTTGGTCGAGTTGCAGGGATCGCTGCCTGGTATTGCGAAGGAGAAAGCGCTGGAGAATGTGCGGGTGATAATGATCCCGGACGACCTGTCGCTCTATCTCCCAGACGGGGGTAGCACGTCAAAGGCAGACGGCACATTCATGTTGGAAAATGTACCTCCCCTCAAAATGAAAGTGCATGTGGACAGTGAACCGGAAGGCGCTTATGTCAAGTCAATTCGTTTTGGCAAGCAGGATGCCATGGGCAAAACATTAGATTTAACGGAGGCATCTGGTGGAGATCTGCGCATCGTGCTGCGCGCCGGTGAGGCGCAAGTGAGTGGCACTGTGGTGAAAAAACGGGAGCGCAACGCCGTTGACGACAGCGCCGCTATGATTCTCTTGATTCCCGAAGATCTGACCCGCAATGGTGGCAGCGTCCACTCTACTAACACGAACCAGAATGGTGCCTTCACCGAGAAAGGCATGGCGCCAGGCGTCTATTACGCGGTGGCCTTTGAATCGGAAGACTTCCGGGGTTGGGATGACCCCACTGTGCTCAAGCAGTTAGTGGACAGAGGCACCAAGGTTGAAGTGCAAGAGAACGACAAAAAACAGGTGCAAGTGACTATGCTGTCCGCGGAAGACTTGCAAGCCGCCCTCACTGCCGCGGGCATCGCAAACTAGCGCCGCCACGTAAGCAACAGCCCAAACAGCACAATCCACACAAACCCGAGGTAATGCCAGAAGATCGCCAGCGCGTTCGTATACGCCCGCGTCTTCATCTGATAGCGCGGCCCACTCCCCTGTTCGCGCGCGCGATACAACAAATAGCCCAGCGCCCCCAAGCCCGCCAGAATATGCAGCGCGTGCAATCCGCTAAACAAAAAAATGAACCACGAATGTTTGTCTTTCGCCAGCACCACGTTGGAGTTCATCACTTGCATCCAAGCCGCGCCTTGGCCCAGCAGAAAGAGCACACCAAGTCCGGTAGTCCACTGAACATCCCGGTAAAACGGCGCGTGGCGGCCAGCTTTGATCGCCGCCCGCGCGCGCTCCAGCATCACACTACTGGCAATCAAAATCGCCGTGGTAAACCACAGCAGCGAAGGAATGTTCAGATGGTTCCACAAATAACCGTTTTGCGACCGCCACCAGAAAGCGAAAATCAACGAACCGAAAGTGGCCGTCACCACCACAAGCAGAATAACTACGGTAACGAGGTAAAGCGAGTTGAGTTCGCGCTCGCGCGCGGCCATATCGGGAGCGGTGGTGGACACTCCTTCTATTTTGCCTCTTTTAACAACCCCAGAAGAGCGTACACTGAAACAATATGCGCGTTTGGCTGCTTAACATCGCTCTTTCTCTCTGTTTAGCCGGCTCGTTAGCGAAGGCTGACGATCACCGATTGGCTGGGGCAACTCGTGAACCCGGCGTAAATGCCGGCTGGATTCAAGTTCATCTGCAAGGAGACGCGCCCACGCGCGGTTATCAGCACGGCTACTTATTGAGTGCCGAAATTGAAGACGCCAAAAAGGCCGTCGAGTTGAGCGTCACCCATGAGGTAAAACACGATTGGCCGGAACTGCGTACACTCGCCCAGAAGATGTCTTGGCCGCACATTCCGGAAGAATATCGCCAGGAATTGCAAGGCATCGCGGATGGCCTGAAGGCTAAAGGATCAAGCCTCGACGTTTATGATTTGGTCGCTATGAATGAGTGGATGGAATTTTCCTACTACTACGACGAGATGAAGAAGCGTAGCGGCGTCGCACTCACCAGCAGCGTCGGCGAGCACTGCAGCGCCTTCGTAGCCACTGGCCGCTACACCAAAGACGGCCGCATCGTGATTGGCCACAACAACTGGACCGATTATTTGACCGGCACCCGCTGGAAAGTGATTTTCGATATCGCCCCCAGCACTGGCCACCGCTTCATCATGGACGGCGTACCCGGGCTGATTCACAGCGCCGACGATTTCGGTATCAATGACGCCGGCATCATGATCACCGAAACCACGATCTCCGATTTCCACGGCTTCGATGAAAACGGCATTCCTGAATTTGTACGCGCCCGCAAGGCCATGCAGTATTCCGAATCAATCGACGATTTCGCGCGCATCATGGAAGAGGGCAACAACGGCGGCTATGCGAATGCCTGGCTGGTGGGCGACCGCAAGAACAACGAAATCGGCCGCTTGGAACTCGGCCTCAAGAACGTCATTCTGGAGCGCACCAAAGATGGCTACTACGTCGGTTCGAATTTCCCGGTGAACGACAAGCTGGCGCGTGAAGAGACATCCTTTCCCCTGTCCGACCCGAACGCGCCCAATCAGTGCCGCCACCGCCGCTGGGATCAACTCATGGAAGAGAACAAAGGCAGGATCGACGTCGAAGCCGGCAAGCGTTTTGAAACCGATCACTTCGACGTCATCACCAAAGAGTTCGATCCGAACGAGCGCACGCTTTGCGGACATATCGATAAGTCGAGCCGCGGTTTACCCGGCTGGCAAGGTCCGTTTGGCGCAGCGGGCGCGGCGGAGGCCAAGGTGGCGGATTCAGCCATGGCCGAGAAACTCTCCTTCGTAGCGGGCGCGGGGCATCCTTGCGGCGTCGTGTTTGATGCCAAGAAACATATGAAAGAGCACCCCGAGCAGGCTTGGCAAGCGAGCCTGCTCGAAGATGTTAAGGCTCCTGGCTGGGCCGTCGTCTCCGTCACGCATTAAACACCCGGCTATTACTTAGTGATGGGTCGTTGGAATGAATAAGGTGGCGCGCGTGCCGCCGCCGGGGCCGGGTGCCACGCCGACACGAGCGCCCGCTAAACCGGCGGTGCGACGGCAAATGGGGAGGCCGAGACCGAAGCCCGGGAATTCGTCGCGGGAGTGAAGGCGAAAGAGCAGATCGAACACGCGGTCCTGATGCTCGATCGGAATACCGACGCCTGAATCGCAAACGACCACGCATACGGTGTCGGCCGTCTCTTCCATCAGAATCGATACCGGCGCGTTGTGGGAAAATTTCAAAGCGTTGTCAATCAACTCAATAAGCGTCCGCACGATTTCCGGCGGAACCATGATTTGTTGAGCAGCCATGGGAAAAGCGCCTAGCTCGAAGGAATGCGACGGGAACTGCAAAAGAGCTGCTTGCACGACGACCGATAGAGGAAGAGGGCGGCCGCCACTCGCATGAGCGGCGCCGGCATAGTCTGCCAGCCGGGCGAGAAACTTTTCGAGGTCTCTGTTGGCTTCGATGGCTTGATCGAAGCGCGGACGGGACTCGGCGTCGAGAAGCGGGCCGGCGGAGCGCGCGGCGAGTTGGACGCTGGTGAGGCTTCTACGGACATGTGCCCGAAGGTCATGCACCAGGGTGAGTAAGAAATCGTCGGTGAGGGGCGAAGGGATCTCATCCATATCTATTCAGATTCATCGCCAACTGAAACGCGGTACTGCCTAAGTTTGATATGCAAAGTTTTTGCGCTGATACCGAGAATGGCGGCGGCGCGGGTCTTGTTGTTGCCCGTATGTTTGAGAGTGGCTTCGATGAGCAATTGTTCGGCTTCGTCGAGAGTCATGCCGATATCGACTCCTACGCCAGCAGCCGGGGCGTTGCCGTTGGAAGCGGAAGCGCCGGGCGTCCGGTAGCTGCTGGGCAGATGTTCGTTCGTAATTTCGCCGGATCCGGCGACGATCACCGCGCGTTCCATCACGTTGCGAAGTTCGCGCACGTTGCCTTCCCAGCGGAGTGACTTGAGTAAGTCGCGTGTGGGACCGCTGAGCGCGGTGACGCGGGTGCCATATTTTGCGTTGAACCCTTGAATCATGAATTCAACGAGAGAATCGATGTCGTCTGTGCGGTCGCGGAGTGGTGGAAGAACAATGTGGAAAACGGTAAGGCGATAGAAGAGATCTTCCCGCAGGGTACCGAGTTCAATGGCTTCGCGGGGAGGCCGATTGGTTGCGGCGATGACACGCACGTCCGCCTGTATTTCCTGTTTGCCGCCGACGCGGCGATAGCGGAAGTCTTGTAGTACGCGCAGGAGTTTGGCCTGCATTTGTACGGGCATCTCGGAAAGCTCGTCGAGAAAAAGGGTACCTTTCTCGGCCATTTCGATGCAGCCAATTCTGCGATCGACCGCGCCGGTGAAGGCGCCTTTCTCGTGGCCGAACATCTCACTTTCGATGAGCGCGTCCGGCAGAGCGGCGCAATTGACGGCGATGAAGGGACCGTGTTTGCGAGCGCTCAAAGAATGGATGGCGCGCGCGGCGAGCTCTTTCCCCGTGCCACTTTCGCCAGTTAGTAAAACCGGTGCATCTGTGGGGGCAACCTGGCGGATGGTATCGAAGACCTCTTGCATGGGCTTCGAAACTCCTACTAACTCGCACAAGACGCCACGGCGGATCAATTCGCGCCGCAGGATCAGGTTTTCTTCAAGCAGCCTAGACTGAGCGCCGGCCCGTTCCAGCAGAAGTTCGAGGGCGCTAATGCTGATGGGCTTTTCCAAGAACCAGAAGCCACCCAGATCGTGCACGGCGGAGAGCGCTTTATCGAGGCTTCCGAAGGCCGTTAGGACGATGGTGGGTGGAAAATTGCCGGATTCTCGAAGCTTGTTAAGCAATTCGAAACCGTCCATGACAGGCATTTTCAAATCGGTGATGATGACAGCCGGAGCGAAGGCGCCCATTACTTCAAGGGCTTCGACGCCGTTGGCGGCCACTGCAATCTCATGGCCCCAGGCCTGAACGATGGAGGCGATGGAATCGCGCTGCTGTTTCTCGTCGTCGACTATGAGGAGTTTCAATCGCGGTCCTCCACGAACGCCGGCATTCTCGCCCAGTTTCGCACAACGGCAGCGGGCATTATTGCGGGGAAGAAGGCGACTCGAGCACCTGTTTCAAAGCGCTGCCGATATTCGAGAATTCGTCGAAATCAGTTGATTTGCATACGTAGCTGGTATGGGGATAGCGATCGCGCAGCGCACGGTCGCGTTCGGATTTGGAGGATGAAAAGATGATCACCGGGGTTTGATTGAGTGAATCGGAGGAACGGAGCACGGCCAGAACTTCGGCGCCGCTGCGCTTAGGAAGATTGAGATCGAGGATGATAGCGGATGGCGAGACACGGTGGTCGGATAGATCGTTTTGCTTGATCCAATGGATCGCCTTCTCACCATCGTCTATCACGATCAGGGTTGCCGAGACGCTATGAAGTTTCATGGCTTCCTGCAAAAGAAAAACGTCGTCGGCGTTGTCTTCCACTAAGAGCACGACCTTGTCCATAAAGATTGAGGCTAAACCGATCCTGCGGTCCATGTTAGCGTGTCGGGGCGGGTAGCTTGACCTCATGCCGCCCGTTCGACCGGGACGGTGGGCGCCGAGGCAAAGCGTCGAAGCGCAGTGCGGGCGCGGTGAATGCGGACTCTGATGCCGGCGCCGCTGATGCCGTGCATCTGGCCGATTTCTTCCATGTTGAAGCCGTTGGTGTAGTGACAGAGAATCAAGGTCTTGTCTAGCGGCGAGCAACGATCCAATAGTTTTTCCGCGTCGATCTTGGCAACTACAGGGGGCGGATCGTAGACGTGATTGTCCTGCAACTCTTCCTCGCGGTGGCCAGAACGTTTAGCGGAGTACATTTTGTGAATGGCAATGGTGTTGACCCAAGTTGTGATTCTTTCGGGCTCACGTAGCTGATGGCGGGCTTCCCAGCCTCGTGCCCAGGCCGATTGAGCGAATTCCTCGGCTTCTTCTAAGGAGAGACCTTTGGAAAGCAACAAGCGGGTGGTGAGGCGTAGACCTTTTCGATAGGCGTCGGAAAAATATTCTGGGGTCATCCTGAAAAAATTAGAGGCATCTGAAACACCAAACAGGTAAATCGCTGCAAGCGAAGGAGATTCTCAGCAAACATTTTGCGGCGTTGCCAACCAGACTGGGTCGAAAAGTTTCATCCGTAGTAGCTACAGGGAGAAAACTTCCCAACTGTGTGTTAACCTCTGCGAGTGTAGGGCGGAAAGCCTCGGCCATGGACGGTGGATTGAAATTTTTAGTGGTGGACGATAGCGTGGACGATGTTACTCTGTTGCGGTCGGCGCTGGACCCGCGAGTAGATATTACGCCGCTTGAAAGTGGGACAAAAGCTTTAACTTTCTTGTCCACGATGCAGCACTGCCCGTTTGATTTGGTGGTGATTGACTGGCGGCTGCCCGGGGTGGGCGGCGATCACGTGGCGAAAGAGTTCCTGAGCAGCCCGATGATTCAGCGGCAGGTACCGGTCGTGGTTTTGTCATCGGCCTTGCCGCCCGCGTTGAACGACGATCTGCGCGGACGTGGCGCTCTGATTCTGGAAAAACCCCTGGATCTCGAAGGCTACGAGCGCCTGGCGGCAGGCCTTTGCGATTTGGCGGCGACAAGTTCCAGGTCAAAATCGACAGCCACGGTCGCAAACTAAGTCAGTTTACTTCTAGCTACTGAATTACGGCACGTCGAACGAAGATCGCGTAGCTAAGGCTAGACGCGCCGCGCGACCGCGTGATAAATGACGAGAAAAATGATTGAGCCGACAACCGCGACAAAAAGACTGTAAATATTCAGTCCGGTGACCCCCGTTGCGCCAAACGTGTTGAAAAGCCAACCGCCGAGGACGGCGCCGACGATTCCCAACAGAATATCCATGATCACGCCTTCGCCCGATTTGTTGACGATTTTGCTGCCGATAAATCCGGCGAGCAGGCCCAGTACGATCCACGCTAAAAACGACATTGAGTGTTCTCCTTCTTCCCTTAGAAGCGGGAAGGGGGCGGATTGTTACGGGGCGTCAGTTTGTCAGACGATGAGAGCGGGTTGTTTCTTGGCTTTCATGCCGGAAACAACCTGGGCGTGATTGAGGGCCGCGGTAAGAGAACTACCGCCGATGATGTTGCCGATCAGCGTGGGAAGCAGGTAGTGGCCAACCACGAAGAACCAGCTTGCGGCTCCCGCCATAGGCAAAAAGAGAACTTCCACAGCGCCGGCAATCACGTGAGTTAAGTGTGCGATGCCAACTAAATAGGTGACGCTTACGATGATCGCGATACGGCCGCCATCGACAGCCGCAAGCATCCAGACCACAAGCGCGATGAGCCAGCCGGCAAAGATGCCGCGCAGAATAGCCGTGCCGAAGCCGACTTGGACAGCGTCCTTGGCAAGAGCCAACATGGCGTTTTGCACTTCGGGGGTAAAGAGCTGTGTGTTAGCCAGAACCCAGGCAAACAGATGAGCGCCGACAAGATTCGCGGTCAAGACCGCGGCCCACAAGCGAATAACGCGCACGAAAGTGCTCATTGTCTTGTTAGCAAGCAGGGGAATGATAGCCGTGAGCGTGTTTTCGGTGAAGAGTTGTTGACGCCCGGAAATCACGATCAGAAAACCGATTGGATATCCGAGATTCACTATCAACGGACGCCACGGCGCGTCGGGCAAGTGCGAATACAGCAAAGCTTGGGCGACGAACGAAAATCCCATCGAGAGGCCCGCCGCAAGGCCGGACCAGGCCAGAGCGGAGACGGAGCGATTGAGTTCTTCCTCACCATCGTGACGGATGGCCTCATGAACCACATCGACACTAACGGAAGTGCGCTGTTCGGCCTCTTCGCGCTGTTTGTCGGTCAGGTCGGGAGCCTCAACGGCGGGTTCGGGTTGGTCGTTAATGATCATTGCGTATTGGAAGTGCTGAATACTATCTGGTGGACGCTGCCCGAGGAGGTGGCATCTCAAGTAGAAATACGGTGTCACAAACTATTGGCAAGCGTTGGTTGTAAGCTGGAGTTCGGCACACATTGCGCAAGAACGAGAATATGAACGACACGGCGCAACTCGCTCTGCCGGGTTGGGCCACAAACAACGAGCTTTATCGAATCCAAGTGCGGGAAGTGACGCAGTATGCCATGTTCACTCTGGACGCGGCAGGCACCATTCTTTCCTGGAATGCCGGTGTTGAGAAAATTCTTGGCTACGCCGAGGCCGACTGGTTGGGCAAACACGCCTCGATCATTTTTACGAGCGACGATAACGGGCGCGACATTTGCCAGGCCGAGATGAACATGGCGGCCGAGAAAGGGTTCTCGTCGGACATTCGCTGGCACCTTCGCAAAGACGGAAGCGAGATATTCGGGCAAGGCTGCATGACTGCGCTGCGCGACGCGAGCGGCCGTCTGTTTGGGTTTTCGAAGATTTTTTCGGATGAAACCGAGAACAAGAAATTGCAGGATTCGCTGACCGAATCAAACGCGGCGCTGGAGCAGTTTGCCTATGTGGCGAGTCACGATTTGCAGGAGCCCCTGCGCACGATTTCTTCTTACGCTGAGGTTTTAGAGCGGCAGCACCGCGCGAACTTGAATGAAGAAGGCCGGCGGGTGCTGGATCTGATGAGGCAGAGCGCCAAGCGCATGAGCGCGCTGGTACAGAATCTCCTGCTGTATGCGCGAGTGCAAACCGAGCGAGACCGGCCGGCGTCGTCGTCGCTGGATGAAGTGCTGGAAACCGCCCTCTCGCAGTTGAAGATCGCGATTGAAGAGTGCGATGTGATAGTGACGCACGACCCACTGCCGGAGATCCCGGCGGACCAAGGCCAGATGGTGCGGCTTTTTCAGAACTTGGTCGGGAACGCTCTGAAATATCGGAAGACTGATTTACGCCCCGAAGTGCACGTGAGCGCGCGCGAAGACGGCGCTTACTGGATTCTGTCTGTAAGGGACAACGGAATCGGGTTTGATCAGCAAGACGCGGCGAAGATTTTCATGCCGTTTACGCGGCTGCACAGCCGAAATGAATTTCCGGGCACAGGCGTCGGCTTAGCCATCTGTAGGCGCATTGTGGAAAATCACGGCGGACGCATCTGGGCGGATTCGAAAGCCGGCGAAGGCGCAACGTTTCACTTCAGTCTGCCGGTGGAAGGCAGGGCGCCATCGCGGTATACGAAGCCCGTGACGCAAGGGCTTTGACTTGCTAAACTGCGTCTTGACGACTAGACGAACGGCAATGGCTTCGATGTTTGCGTTAGCGGCAGCGGCGCGAACGACACTGGCGCAAGAAGAGGTGGCAATCCCAGGCAAGCGGCCGATGATTCTGCACAACGACCGGCCCGAAGACCTGGAGACGCCGCTCTCGTATTTTGACCAGTGGATCACACCGAACGATGCGTTCTTCGTGCGGCAGCATTTGCCTCGGCCGACAGTGGACGAAGCGAGTTATCGCGTGTCGATGGCGGGGCGAGTGGAGCGGGCGGTGCAGCTTTCTTTGGACGATATTCGGAAGCTTCCGCAGCATTCGATTCCAGCGGTGCTGGAGTGCACTGGCAACGGCCGAGCGTTCTACCAGCCGCGCGTTCCTGGCATTCAGTGGGGCCGCGGTGCAGTAGGCAACGCCGAATGGAGCGGGCCGAGGTTGGTCGATGTTTTGAAACTCGCGGGTGCCGATTTGGCTGCGGCTTACGTGACTCTGAACGGCGCCGACGTGGGTGTGGCGAAAACGCCGGATTTTATCCGGTCGCTGCCGATGCGAAAAGCCGTGGACCCAAAC
>Ga0209698_10007446_pt1 | contig 11488 bp, 10 predicted proteins | sample LitLauG_LLR_2012_FD_187203 | JGI IMG/M metagenome (GOLD analysis project Ga0209698, IMG submission 187203) | Freshwater sediment microbial communities from Pennsylvania, USA - Little Laurel Run_MetaG_LLR_2012 (SPAdes) (version 2) | ecosystem: Environmental > Aquatic > Freshwater > Creek >... | reverse complement strand
ATGCTGGAGATACTTCGCGCTCAAGGCGACATCGACGCAGTGTACGGGCATAACGACCCGATGGCCATCGGCGCCTATCTGGCGGCTAGCGAGCTGGGGCGGGAGCGATCGATGCTCTTTGTCGGCGTGGATGGGCTGGGCGGGCCCGCGGGCGGAATCAAGAAGGTGATGGACGGCGTGCTGGCAGCCACCTTCTACTATCCGTTGGCCGTGGACAAAGCCATGGAGATTGGCGGTCGGATTTTGCGCGAGCCTCAGTTCAAGCCGGAGAAGAAATACACGTTGACGTCGGAAATCATCACGCCGGAAAATGCAAAACAGATGTACGACAAGTTGACTTTCTAAGGCTGGCGCGATGAGGGAACTGCTCCGCGTCCATAACATCAGTAAGCACTTCGAGGGTACCCAGGCCTTGCTCGACGTGAGCCTGGCCGTGTTTCCAGGCGAGGTGCACGCCCTGGTCGGAGAAAACGGCGCCGGCAAGAGCACGCTGGCGAAGGTGATTGCGGGCGTTGTCAGCCCGGATCGTGGCCAGGTTCTCCTGGATGGCGTCGAGGCTGGTTGCGGGAGTCCGCTAGAGGCCCGGCGGCTCGGCATCGGAATCATCTTTCAGGAGCTGGATCTGTTTCCGCATCTCACGGTGGCCGAGAACATCGTGATCGGAAATGTTCGAGCGGAGGGCGGCGTGTTGGTTGCGCGCGATGCCATGGATCAGTTTTGCGCTCCGCTGTTGCGCCAGGTCGGACTCGACTGTTCCCCGCGCCGGATGGTTAAGGATCTCTCACTGGCTCAGATGCAACTCACGGCAATCGCCCGCGCCCTGGGTATGAAATCGCGCATCATTATCATGGACGAGCCGACCAGCTCGCTCTCCGGCGATGCCGTCGAGACGCTTTTCGGCTTGATCCGCGCACTAAAGCAAGAAGGTGTTTCGATCCTCTACGTATCCCACAAAATGGACGAGATCTTTCGCATTTCAGACCGGATCTCGGTGCTGCGCGATGGCCGGCTGGTCGCAACTAAAACCGCGAGCGAGACCAATGTCACCGAGATCATCGCCATGCTGGTGGGCCGCGAGCTTCAGGAATCCCAACGCCGCGCGGTTCCGGAAGCAACCCGCCCGCTCATGCGCGTTCATTCGCTGGCCACCGCGAGACTACGAAATATCAGTTTCGATCTCCACGCGGCAGAAGTGCTGGGCGTCGCGGGACTGGTCGGTTCCGGCCGCAGCTCCTTGGGCGCGGCGCTTTTTGGGCTCGATCCGATTCTGGGCGGTCGCATCGAGCTTCGCGGGCGGCCTTTCCGTCCTAAGTCGCCCGCCGATGCTCTGAAACAGGGGCTCGGACTCGTGCCCGAGGATCGCAAAGCTCAGGGACTCATGCTACAGATGAGCGTGGTCGAGAACTCCACCTTCACCGTACTCGATCGGCTGCAATTCTTGGGTTTCCTGCGGCGAGCGGAAGAACGGCGCGAAGCGTCGGAAGTGCACGGGCGCCTGCGATTGAGAACAACGTCCCTGGATGCCGCCGCCGGTACTTTGAGCGGCGGCAACCAGCAGAAGGTGTTGTTGTCTCGCTGGCTGTTGGAGGACCCGATGGTTCTGTTTCTGGATGACCCGACGCGTGGAATCGACATCGGAGCCAAGTACGACATTTACGAAGTTCTCGACCAGCTCACGTCCGCCGGCAAGGGCATCATCCTGGTGAGTTCGGAACTTCCCGAGTTGCTGCGCTGTTCGGATCGCATCCTGGTGCTCGGCGACGGCGAAAGCAAGGGCATTCTGCATCGAGCCGAGGCCACGCCGGAGCGTGTTATGGCGCTCGCGACGTCGGTCGTATACGAGGTCGGCGAATGAGTATTGTCGCTGGCGTCGATTTCGGCACTCTCAGCGCGCGAGTGTCCCTCTTCGACAAGACGAACGGGCGCCTGGGCACGGCTACCGCCGAATATCCCCTGCACCGAACGCCCAGGGACCCGGACCAAGCCACGCAAAGTCATTCCGACCATCTTGCAGCGCTTGAGAACGCCATGCGCGCCGCGTTGCGAGCGAGCGGCGTGCGCGGCGGCCAGGTCCAGGCTATCGCGCTCGACACTACCGGCTCCAGCGTCATCCCAGTCGGCCAGCATCTCGAACCACTGGCCGAGTACTATCTCTGGTGCGACCATCGCGCGTGGCGAGAGGCCGCTGAAATCACACGGGTCGCGCAGGAAACCGGTCTCGAAGCGATACAGTGGTGCGGCGGAGTGTATTCGTCCGAATGGGGCTTTGCGAAGCTCTTGCACTGGCTGCGCCACAATCCCGATCAACGCGCGGGCTTCGTCACCGCGCTCGAACATTGCGATCTGATTGCGGCCACTTTGTGCGGCATCGACGATCCGGCCGCGCTTCCTCGCAGTATCTGCGCGATGGGGCACAAGTGGATGTGGAATGCCAGGTGGGGTGGACTGCCATCGGAAGAGTTTTTGGCTCGCGTCGATCCGCTGTTGCGGGGTGTGCGCGCACAAATCTCGGGCCGCTACGGCACCTCCGCCAAGCCGGCAGGCTTGTTGTGCCACGAGTGGGCCGAGCGGCTCGGATTACCTGCGGGCATCCCCATCCCGATTGGAGCGTTGGACGCACACTGGGATGCGATCGGCGCCGGCATTCGCCTGGGTGACGTCGTCAACGTCATCGGAACCTCCACCTGCATCATGGCGATCTGCGACACTGAGCGCTTGATTCCGGGTGTTTGCGGCGTGGTGCCTGGCTCCATTCATCCGGACTTCGTGGGAGTTGAAGCGGGCCTCTCCGCGGTGGGAGACATCTTCGATGCCATCGCTCGGCGGGCCGGCGTCAGCACCGCTGTTCTGTCCGAGGGGCTGGAACGATACCGCGCCGGCGAGACCGGTCTGCTTCGTTTGACGTGGGACAACGGAGATCGCACGGTGCTTGTCAATCCAGCCCTGGGCGGCGTCACGCTGGGTTGGAACCTGACGCATACCGCTCAGGATGAATACTTCGCCGCCATCGAAGGCACTGCGTTTCACACGCGCCTCATTCTCGATCGAATGCAGGAATACGGCACGCCGGTTCGCCGTGTGATCAACGGCGGCGGTATTCCGCAACGGAACGAAGCCTTGAACCGTGTCTATGCCAACGTATTGAACAAGCCGGTGCTCATCCCGTCCGGCGACGTGACCAGCGTTGGCTCGGCCGTGTTCGCGTTTCTTGCGGAGCGCGAATTTGAGACCGTCGAGCTGGCCCAGGACCGGCTGTGCCCGGCCTATCGGACGGTGCTGCCCGATCCGGAACAGGCAGCTGTCTACGAACGCATCTTCCCGCTTTACCGCGAACTCTACTTTTCGCTCGGAAGCCCCACAGCCCCGCCCGCCGGCATCGGCCAGGTGCTACCTGCCCTGCGCCAGGTGTCCGAACACGCGCGTAAACGATACTAGGCGCTATTTCGCGCACGTGAAGTTGACGGAGTCGTCCGTGTTGCCGTTACCCGATAGCGGGCAATCTGAGGGTGGGCGCAGAGTGGTCGTGTGCGGATCACGCCCTAGATTCATATCGGACTTGTACTTGGTGGCGATGATCTTCGGCGGCGCTACGCCGTCGTCCACCCAGCGCTCCTGGCGCGCGGCCCGGGCCGAGCGGCAGAGCTCGACCAGAGCCAGGTAGGTTTTCCCGAAGCGCCGTCCCGCCACCAGAATCCGGAAGCGGGTGTCGCAGTTGAACACGGTCCATTGGGGAGGCTTGAGCTTGATCATGATTACTTGTTGCCTCCTGGTTTCTTGGCGACGATGAACGGCCGCGGTGCGATGGAGGAGAGCTCTAGGGCTGGCGATTCCCTCCAACCAGCACGGCACTTCAGCCAGAACAAAGTTGCTGCGATGTCATTTTCAGAAGTCGCCATCTCATAGAGAGCCTTGGTCACGTTGCTATTGGCGTTGGCGATTACCTCATCCAATTCCTTTGCGGAAATGTTTGCGCAGGTTCTTCGTGGATCGGATACCGACCCGCCGCGCAATTTGCTCCCGCAGAATTCCGTAGGCTGACATGGATCTAACGCCAGCGGCTTCCTTCAAGTCCCGCTATAGAATCTGTCCCTGGGTGGTCGCGCTAACATCTGCGTTCGGCAACTCTATCATTCGTAGAGCAATTCCGAGATCCGTCTTTCGGCCACAAGTTGAGCATGTGTGTCCTGCCATGCTTCAGGGGAGCCTGCGGCGACGGCCATCGCCTGGGAAAACGTTTGCGCCGCAGGGATCAGACCAGCGATATAGACGAACGTTTTGGGATTTCGCACCATTTCCCAAACTTCGTTGGAATGCTCTACTAGCAAGCGATCCAAGGCCGGTGGCGCATCGAAAGCCGGGCGCGGGCTCAACGCCTCAAATGCCCGAAACGATCCCTGATCGTAGTACAGATCGAGGTCTTTTTTCATGTCGTTCAAATAGAGAAGCTCCAAGCCGGTCTTGGCGCCATAGAAAAGCCGGACCTTGCCCTTCCAGCCTTTATGTTCCTCGTAGATGTGTTTTACAAAAGCACGAAACGGAGCGATGCCGGTGCCGGTGCCCACCATGAGCAGGTTGCACGTCTCGTCTTGGGGAACGGAGAAAGCGATGCCGTAGGGGCCGGTGATCTCAATCCTGTCGCCGGGGCGCGCGTTGCAAAGGTAGTTCGACGACCTCCCGGGATAGGCCTCACCGCTGACGTCGTCGATGTAGACGCAGCGGCGCACGCAAATCGAGATCGCATCCTTACAGCGGTTTTCTCCCTCGCGCGGACTGGCGATGGAATACAAGCGCAGGTGGAGAGGATTGCCAAACGGGTGGGGGCCCGGCGTGAGCACGCCGATGCTTTGCCCCTCCAGGTAATTGAAAGCGACCTTGGGCAACTTCAAAACCAGATGCCGGACTTCCGGTTCGATGTCAATAGGAGTGATGCGGTCGCTGCTCAACAGCGTGGCGGCATAACGATGAGATATGTCAAATTCGCGTAAGTTCATTTTGTTTCTCCAGCGCTTTCCGGCTGCGACATTTTTCGTTATTCCGGCACCCGGCGCACTTCGTCATGTGCTCCAGTACGTCTTGATCGCTCCGGGCGCCTGATTTGTGGCGAACGTAAGTCATCCACAGGAACCATAGGGCCATGACTATAAAGAAGGCGAACGTGGTCTTCAGCGCGGCGATGAGAAATTCCATATCAGCCTCCGTTCCCCATGCCGGCAAACCCCATGAACGCCAGAGACAGGATTGCGGCCAGCACCAGAGTCAGGGCCGTTCCGCGAGCCAACAAGGGAATGTCGCCGAGATCCGTGCGTTCCCGAACCAGCGACAAAAGACTGAGAGCGACGCAGTATCCGCCGCTGGCTGCAATGGCGAACACCGTGCTTTGGACCAGGTTGTACTTACGGAAGGTCTGAAATAGCGGTACTGCCAGAACCGCACAATTGGTGGTGATTAGGGGAAGATACACGCCGAGTTCCCGAAAGAGCGACGGACTCTTTTTTCGAATGAACATTTCGGTCAACTGGACCGTCGCCGCGATAATGATGATGTACACGATGATCCGCAGGTATTCGGCGTGGAAGCGGACCAGCAGCAAATTCGCGCCGTAGGAAAGCACGCTGCTGACGATGATGACGAACATCACCGATACGCCCATGCGCCAAGCAGTGGAAAACTTGCCCGACATGCCTAAGAACGAGCACATGCCCAGGAACACGCAGAGGACGAAATTGTTGATCAGAAAAGCGTCGAGAAAAATGTGCGTTAGCGATTCATTCATGAACTCACCTCCATCGTTTGTGCGATTGCTGCTTCCTGAATGTCACGCCGCTGTTTCGCATGCCGCTCACGAACCAGCGTGAATGTCAGCAGCCACATGGCGAGCGAAATGAACCCGCCCGGAGGCAGCAGGAACAACACCCAGGGCTCAAAGTTACGGCCGAACAGCGGCACGCCGAGGAAAGTGCCCGCTCCCAACACTTCGCGGACGGTGCCGAGACACGTCAACGCGAAAGCGAATCCGAGTCCCATGCCGAGGCCATCGAGCATCGACTTCCCGACTGGATTTTTGCCGGCGTACGCCTCCGGGCGCTCCAGAACCAGGCAGTTGGACACAATGAGCGGAATGTATGCGCCCAGTGCCTTATACACATCGATACTGATCGCCTTTACGAGGTAGTCGACCACCGTCACCCAGGTGGCGATGATCGCGATGTAAGTGGCAATGCGCACCTGCTTGGGAATCAGCTTACGAATCAGGGAGATCATCCCGTTAGAACAGACCATCACGAAGGTCGTGGCCAGTCCCATGGCAACGGCATTTTGGACGCTGTTGGTGATCGCCAACGTAGGGCACATACCCAGCACCATTACGAAGACCGGATTCTGCTTCCACAGACCATTGACAAATGGATTGTCGATCGCCACGGAGGCCGGCGCGGCATGGCAAGATACAGGTGCGCTAGTTTCACTCATCACTCACCTCGCTTGATACGGTCCAAGTTGCGCGCGATTACAGGCGCGGTGCTCCGGACACCCTTTTCCAACATTCTGCCCACGGCCCGCGAGGAAATGGTCGCGCCCGAAATGGCATCGATCTCCCAGGGATTCTTCTTGGCGCCGTGTTTCACGGCCGTAATGGGATGACCTTCGGTGGCGTCCAGATCCTTAAAGTTGGCGGCGAATTCCGGATCCGTTCCAATACGGTTTCCCAGTCCTGGGGTCTCTTTCATGTCGACGACTTTGAATCCAGTGATCGCACGCTTGTCTGGATCATATGCGTAGAGGGATGAAATCACGTCGGCATAGCCGCGGTCGCTGGTTTCGATGACGACGCCGAGAAAACGACCGCCGGCGTCGTACCCGGCAAACAAGCGGGGTCCTTCGCCCTGGACGCCCGACAAAATTGTTAGATCGCCTGAAGGCTCAATGGCGTAAGTAATCTGCTTTCGGATACCCGGCAGGAGTTGCGCCACCGATTCCTGCATGATGATTTCCTGGTTGTGCCGAATACGCCCGCGCGTGTTCACTTCAGTAACGACAATCAGGACTCCGCACAGAAGAGACACGACTGTGAGTGTGCGAATCATGGGAACGCCGCTGGAAGGTCCGGGAGGAGGAGTCATGTCGTCACCCGCACTTTCTTGGAAGCGCCGTAGGGCCGGGGCTGCGTGAATTTGTCGATCAGCGGAGAAAGCGCATTGCCCAACAGGATGGCGTACATCACGCCTTCGGCGAGGCCGCCCAGGAATCGGATCAGCACCGTGATCAGTCCCATGAGTACGCCGTAGAAATACATGCCGAGCGGCGTCACCGGAGACGCCACCGGGTCTGTAGCCATGAACATAGCTCCCAGCATCAAGCCACCGGAGAAGAGGACGAACCATGGAGTGGGGTAAAGCGCCGGATTGGCCAGATGAAAGAAACCGCCGAAGAGGAATGCACTGGATAGCATAGCGGCGGGAATGCGCCAGTCCATCATCTTGCGCGCGATCAAGTAGGCGCCGCACAGTAAAATCAGGAGCGCCGGCGTTTCGCCCGCGGAACCGGCGCGTAAGCCGAGGAAAAGCGCCCAGCCGTCTGTCGAGACGTGTTCGAATTTCTGCAACATCAACGGTGTGGCGCCGGTGAAAGCATCCACGCGGACTTTGGCGATCCAAGCGGCCAGCGGGGGAGCCTTAATCAAAGGCCACGTCAGGCTGGAGGGGATCCACTCGGTAAAACGGTGCACCGCCAGCGCCGGGGTATAAGAGCTGATTGCCACCGGAAAAGCTGCCTGCAAGAAAGCCCGCCCCACCAGCGCCGGGTTGAACGCGTTGAAGCCCAGTCCGCCGAACAGCATCTTGCCCGGACCCACGGCAATGAACGCACCCACTATGGCCATCCACAATGGGAATCCGGGCGGCAATACCAGCCCCAACAAGACACCGGTAATCACTACGCTGAAATCGCCGATCGAAGAGGGCTTGCCGGACAGGCGGCAGAAGACGTGCTCTATAAGCACGCACGCGGCGGTACTGGTTGCGATCAGCGCCAACGCGCTGATGCCGAAAAGCCAGACCGCATAGGCGCAGATGGGCAACAGCGCGTAGACCACGTTGCGCATGATGAGATCTACCGAAGTGCCGGCATGCAGTTGCGGCGAGGTCCGCACTTCAATAACGGTGGTGGTCATGCGATCGCCGCCTTTACTTTGCGGTTCATTTGCTTGGCAATCCGGAAGTATTGAACTAGCGGGATGTGCGACGGGCAAACATAGCTGCAGCATCCGCACTCGAAGCAATCGTTGAGATGATACTCTTTGGCCATTTCGGCATAGCGCTCTTTTCGCGCCAGCATGCCGAGCTGCGACGGATTCAAATGCATGGGGCAGATATTCACGCAAGCCGCGCAGTGAATACAGGGAAAGATTCGCCCATTGCGCTGCTGGTTGGTGAACACCAGGATACCCGTGACACCCTTGGTGACCGGGACGTCAAATGACGAAATGGATGCGCCCATCATGGGGCCTCCCAGAATCACCGAGGCCGCCTGGTCGGTACATCCAGCCTGTTCCAGCGCCCAGCGGAGCGGAGTTCCCAGCGCGATCAAATAGTTGCCAGGCTTGCTGACGGCGGGACCGGAAATGGTGACGACTCTTTCAATCAGCCCCTGATGCCGCGGAAGAAGTTCACCGATCTGCGCCAAGGTGGCCACGTTAAATACGCCGACTCCAACGTCCGACGGAAGCCCGCCGGAGGGGATTTCGCGGTTGAGCAGCACTTTGATCAGCATCTTCTCCGCGCCCTGTGGATACTTTGCGGCGACGGGCTGGATTTCAATGTCGGTAGCCGCGCCGTTGGCTTGGCGCAAAGCCTCGACTGCGTCCATTTTGTTATCCTCAACGCCTACGATGGCGCGCGGCGCACCGACGGCTTTCATGGCAACTCGCGCGCCATGCAGCACTGGGGCGGGATACTCCAACATCACGCGATGGTCGCTGGTCAAATAAGGCTCGCACTCGCAGCCATTGACAACGACGGTGTCGATCTTTTTGCCCTCGGGTACTTGCAGCTTCACGTGAGTAGGAAATGCGGCGCCGCCCAGTCCGACCACTCCTGTAGCCTGAACAGCACGGACGATCTCTTGCGGCGTCATCTGGCTGATGTCTTGAGGAGCGCCATACAAAACCTCCTGACTGGCTGAAGCGTAGGGGCGGATGTAGATAGCTCGTGACAAGTCCCCACGGGCTGTAGGAGCAAGAGCGATACGTTCCACGCGGCCAGTGGCCGGGGCGTGCATGGGAACGGAAACGAATCCGCCGGGCTCCGCTATTGGTTCTCCGCGAACTACTTCCTGTCCCTCGCGGACAGTTGGCACGGCGGGTGCGCCGGCGTGTTGCGACAGGGGCACCACCAGCAACGGCGCAAACGGCAATCGGCGTATTGGGAGGTGGCAGGTTTGATCCTTGTACTCCGGAACGTGGACTCCGCGCCAGAGTCTTTTGCCAACGATGTTTTCCAATACGCCCAGGGCCATCAGTTGTACTTCGCAGCGCGCGCCAGCAACTTGGCTGCGTCCTTCTCGTTGGGATTTAGAGGCGTGCCGGGGTGAATCACCTGCGCCGTGCATTTTTCAGCTGCGCGCACCAGGTCTTTGTAAGGACCTGCCTTGGGATCTTTGATGTACGCATGGTTATCGGCGTCGTAGGCGAAGATCTTCGGGTTGATCCCGATACATTCGTTGCAGGATGTGCAGAGGGCCGACTCGATCCATGGAGCGACATATCCGTCTGCGGCCGGCGGCGTGGGAGCGGGTTTCGCCGCAACAGGCGGCGGGGACAGAGCGGGGGATGCTCCCGTTGCGGCAGCCGGCATCACACCATCCAGGATTTTTCCACTGCTTACCAACTCAGTAAGTTGAGCGGCTAGCGACTGGGCGAACTCGGCGCGAATCCGTTCCGCGGACTCCGCAGTAAGCGCCGCTTCTGGCCGAATGCCGGCTAGTGATTTCAGCAGCCGCCAGAAGTTTCGCCGGTCTTCGCACGACCGCACGATCGGCTCGGCGGGCATCACGCGAATCAGGCGGTTCTTCTGGTTCACCGCCCAGATGTAAGGAAACTTTCCTTCACGATCGTCCTGCGCCAGATCCAAATATTCCGCAAGAGGAAGCATGTTGTCGTTCCAGGCATCTTGTGGTACCGTCCGGAATTGTTTGCGGAACCGGCCCTCCGTAACGGCAAAATCGGCGAAGGTAAGTGGCGTGTCCATCTTTCCGGTCTGACCCTCCTCGTCGGCGAACTCCAATTTGTAGGTGGGCCAATCCTGCTCCATCGCCGGATTTCCGTCCAGATCGAAGCATTCCTGAGGCAACACTCCTTTATCCGGGTTATAGCGGATGAGCGGATAGGCCCGCGATTCCACCGCGAGCTTGCTCTGATGCTCCGCCAGATCGTCCGCGATGCCGTGCTCAGGCATGCAGGGACTATATACGTTGAACAGCGCGGGCCGCCGCGTGTTCAGCCCGTCGATAAAGCCTTCAATCAGGTGCGTAGGATTGGAGATGCTGCCCTGCATCACGTAAGTAGTCCGGTGCGCCATCGCAACCAGCGCGATTTCTTTGCGAATCTCTTCCTTGCCTTGGGCCGACTTGCCGTACTGCGCCATGTCGGAAACTTGGCCCGTGAAGCCGGAGGTGCAGGCCTGGCCGCCGGTGTTCGAGTAAACCTGCGTGTCGAGGATCAGGACTTTGATCGGCTTGCCCGACATCATCATGCGCGACAGGTTCTGGAAACCGATGTCATACATCGCGCCATCGCCGCCCATCGACACCACAGGCGGGCACAGATGGAATTCCTCGTCGCTGAAATTCTTCCAGTTGAAGTAGGTAAAGAACTCGCCGTGTTTGTCTTTGTTGTAGCCGCCGTTCAATTCGAGCTCGGCCATGCGGATGGCTTTGAAGCCTTCCGCCATCCTGGCCATGTGCCCCTCAAAAATGCCCATTGCTAGTGATGGCGAATCCTGGAACAGATGATTCACCCAAGGAAATGGATAGGGATTAAAGGGATAAGTGGATGCCCATACCGAGGTGCAGCCGGTAGAGTTGAGCATGCCCATCCTGCTGCGGCCGCGATGCGACAAGCCGTCTGTGTACTGCCAGCGCAGATGCTTCAACTTGGCCAGCAACTGCGTGGCGAAATGCAGCCAATCCGGATCGATGGTTGCGCCGGAGTGGCGCGCGTCCAACTTTTCCGAGAAGGCCGCCAGGGTAACATCGGTATTTCGCAAAGCGGCGAGAGCATCATCAACCCGGCCCGCGTCGCTGAGATCGAGCGTACCTGCCAGCTTCAACCGGATGTGCCGGTCGAGACCGGCAATCAGACCGTCGATCTTTTCAACTTGCTTGGCCACGCGCGGCTGCATCAGCGCTTCCACCGTGCCGGTAAAAAGATGCACGACGGTCTTTTCGCCACAGCCCAGACAGGCGCCGTCACCGCCGACCATGCCGAGGTAATTAT
>Ga0209698_10007445_pt1 | contig 11488 bp, 11 predicted proteins | sample LitLauG_LLR_2012_FD_187203 | JGI IMG/M metagenome (GOLD analysis project Ga0209698, IMG submission 187203) | Freshwater sediment microbial communities from Pennsylvania, USA - Little Laurel Run_MetaG_LLR_2012 (SPAdes) (version 2) | ecosystem: Environmental > Aquatic > Freshwater > Creek >... | reverse complement strand
GCGCCATCAGGAAGGACTGGTAGTACAGGTTATAGGGCCACTGCTGCCATTCGGGCGACTCGAAGCGGCGGTCCTGCTCCAGCGGCTCGATGACCGGCGTGCTCGGGCCCCATGGCGCCTGCCAGGCGTACAGCAGGAGGCGGGCCCATTTGCGCCAGGCCTTCTGCGCCAGCTCGCCTTGCTTGCCGGGCGCGGCGGCCAGGTGTGCCAGCCAGTCGGCATAGGCACCCAGCAGCGACGACGGCGAGAGGCCTTGCGTGGCGTGCGCCACCGCCGCGTTGGCCAAGCGGTCGAGTGCATTGACCGCGCCCGGCTCGTCGCCGTCGACGTTCGCCAGCGCGGCCCAGGGCGCCGGGCGTGGGCCGGCCAGCGCGACAGGCCATGGCGCGATCGCCATCGAATTGTGCAGATCGCTGAATGCAGCGGAGGGTGCGTCCGCACGCTCGTCGGATGCACGGTGCGCCGGGCCTCCCGGGGTCGTGAGCGCCGGGAGAGCGGCGTCGGTTTCGTTCGGGGCCATGGTTCGCCTCCTTTTCGTTTCGCAACTCGATCGGATGGGGTGCCGCCAAGACGGCTTCGGTTGCGAACCGGCGCCCGCCGCGCGGCGTCATCGCGGCCACCACGGCGCTGCGTCGGTCGCGGCCAGTACGCGACGCAACTTGCCGCCCTGCGCGCCGCGCTGCGGGGCCTCGCCAGAGAATTCCAGTTGCACGTCGGCCAAGCCCTGCCGGTCGAGGAAGCCCAGCAGGGCGGCGCGGGCCGCCCCGGATTTGGCCGCCTCGGCCCGCGCCAGGTGCAGGCGCAATGCGCTCGGACCGGTCTGCACCAGCTGGAAGTCGTACAGCTCCGCGCCTTCCTCGAGTACCGTCACCAGGACCAGGGGCAGCAGCGCCACGTGTACGCCGCTGCGCGCAGTCAGCTGGAGCGGTTCGTCGCAGCGGCCCTGGACCCGTATCGCCGGCAGGCGGTTGCCGCAGGCGCACGGTCGGGCCTGCAGCGTGATCGCATCGCCCAGGTCGTAGCGGATCAGCGGTTGGACCCGGTTGGCAAGGTTGGTCAGGAGGACGCTGTGCGAGAGCTCGCCCGGCGCGACCGGTCGGCCCGAGTCGTCGACCGGCTCGAGCACGACCCAGTCGGCGTTGACGTGCAGCCAGCCGGCGCGGCAGCCGATGGCGATCGATGGGCATTCCGACGCGCCGTACTCCTCGCGCAGGTCGTGGCCGAAGACCCGCTTGACGCGTGCCCGGGTGCCGGCGGTCAGACATTCGCCACCGGTCCAGAGGCGCACCGGTGCAATGCGCAATCGGCCGGCCTCCTCTTCGGCCGCGAGCTGGGTGGCGACCGTCGGATAGGTCGCCAGAATATCCGGCCGGTAGTCATTGAGCGCCGCCACCAGCTCGCCCAATGGCTGCATCAGGCTGAAGACGCGCATCGAGCTGGCCATCCATGGCATCACCTGACGCAAGCGCTCGACGCTGGCGGCACCGGCGAAATGGCCGCCGGTCGCCGCCACCAGTGCGTAGCGCGGCAAGCCCATCGGACCGGGCAAAACCTGGGCGCCCGCGCCGGCGCCGCGAAAGCGCGCGAACTGCAGCGCGTCGTAGACCGCCAGGGCCTGGGCGTCATGGACGAAGATGCCCGGTTCGCCGCTGGTACCGGACGAAGTCCACACGGCGTGCGAGCCGGCAAAGGGCTCGCCGATCCGCCAGGGCTCGGCTAGAAAGCCGCGAACCGCGGCAAGGTTGACCGAGGGGTCCGTGCTCACGCGGTCGAAATCGCCCATGAGCATGGCCTTGGATACGACGGGCAGGTCCTGCAGTTGCCGCGGCAGCCAGCCAGGTGCGGCACCATACAGCTCCCGATAGAAAGCGGAATGACCGATGGCATGGGCCGCCAGTGCGCGCCAGCGCCGTTCGACCAGGGCTTGCCGCTCCGGCGCGCCGAGCCACACGCCGCGCGCCAGGTCCCAATAGAGGCCGATCGCGTGTATCGGGTCGGGCCAGGGCCAGGGCCGGTTTGCCGTGCCCGCCGCGGCCGGCGAGTTCGCCGCCCGCTGCCCGGCGCCGGCCGCCGGCCCCGCTGCATCGCCCACCGATCCGCCTGCCACGTCGACCTTCCCTGGCCCGCGACGGCCAAGTCACCGCAAGATCCCGCCACGCCAAGCTGCGCCCACTGCGCGCCGCCGACCACCCTGGCGCGCCCGCACGGAACGAGAACAGCGCACGAACCGCGCAAGGACCGCGCACAACCCGCTCACGCACTGCGCAAGGACAGCGTGGCACCGAACCGGCGTGCGCGGTTTGATCCGCGGCAATCCGGCTGCAACACGGTCGCCGCAGGCGCCGTCCAAGCGCTCGCCCGGTCGGGTCCGATGCGCGCGGCGCACCTCGCTGTGGCGGCGTTGCGCGGCGGCGCCAGGGCCAAGCGCCCCCTCCAGGCACTATGATCCACCCGGTACGTATCGGTCGCGTCTGCAGGCATACCAAGATCGCAGGACCCTTGGTTGCACCTTGGCGATGGCGGGGATGCCTTGCCGTGGCGCCGTGCATGCGCGCGATCGCCGGCCTGCGGTTCGCGAAACGTCGCGCTGCGCTGGCCCTGCAACGGATTGCGCCGACCATGAACCAAGATCACGAGATGCCTTGCCCGGATTGCGACCGCCCGGACGGTGCGCGGGCCCGCCCGCTGGCGGCGCCCCGGCGCGATGGCCGCGCCCTCGCTTGTGCCCTGCTGGCCTGTAGTGGCCTTGCGCTGCATTTGCAAACGGCGTCTGCGCAGGCAGCGCCGACACCAACGGCGCTTTCGTCCACCGTGTCGTCGGATGCCGCGGCGCCGCCGCCGCTGCTCGATGCGATGCAGCTCGACCAGATGCTGGCGCCGATCGCGCTGTACCCGGACGAACTGCTCGGACCGATCCTCATGGCCGCGACCTACCCGCTCGAAATCGTCGAGGCCGACCGCTGGCTGCAGGACCCGGCCAATGGCGCGCTGCGCGGCGGCCCACTGGCCCAGGCCATGCAACGCCAACCCTGGGATGCCAGCGTGAAGACCCTGGTCGCATTTCCCCAGGTCCTGAGCGCCCTGGACAACAACCTCGACTGGACAGCGGCAGTGGGCGATGCCTTCGTCGCCCAGCAAGACCTGGTCATGGATCGAATCCAGCAGTTGCGCGCCCGCGCCGAGGCGGCACGCACCCTGGTGTCCTCGCCGCAGCAGGTGGTGCGCGACGTCGGGCCCGACATCGAGATCCATTCGCCGGCCTCGGGCATGGTGTACGTGCCCGAATATGACCCGAACTTGGTCTTCGGATCATGGCCCTATGTCGACAATCCGCCGGCGGATTTCGAGCTGCCGGACTACGTTGCCGGCGGCTTCATCGGTTTTGTCGTCCTCGTGCCATATTGGGGATGGTCGAGCTGGGATTGGCATCGCCACCGCATCGGTGCCGTGGCACCCGGATCCGCCTTGCCCACCGGGTCGACGACGGTCCCGCGCTGGCGGCCGGATCCGCGCCGGCGCCGTGCCGCCAGCGGCGGTGTCGGCGGCGCGGTCGGTCATGGCGCGCGCGAGCGTGGCGCGCAGGCGCGGGCGATACCGGCCGACCGGCGCGCCGCACCCGCGGGACGTACCCTGCCCGGCGCTGCGCCGCGGCCCGTCGCCATGCCTCCTGGTGTCGCCGCGCCGGCACCGGATGGCGCAGCCGCGGCCGGAGCGGGAACATCCCGCCTCGAGGCCGCGCGGCCGCGCCAGCAATTGCCCGCGCCCGGCGCGGTCCACGGTGTGGCGGAGAACCCGCCGGCACGCCCCATGCGCGAAAGTCCGGTACGCCCCGAGCCCGAATTGGTACGCCCGCCACCGCGCCAACCGGCACGGCCGGCCGAAGCCGGTGAAGGCGAACGCCCGGAAGGCGGCCGCGAACGCCGCTGATGCCGCGCCGACCGCGGGCGGCTCGATGCAGCAGGCTTGCCCGCGGTCAAGGCTGCGGGAATTCGCTGGCGTACTGTCCTTGCAGGGCGGCCAAGTCGCCTAGCCCTGGGAGGTAAGCGGATATGTTGAACGGCGAACAACGCACGGTCTTGCGCCAGGCCATGAGCCGGCGGCTGGAGGATTTGCGCGGCCTGATCCTCGAAGAACTGGCGGTCGAAGAGCAGCAGAAGGAACGCATGCCGGGCGACCGAATGGGTGATTTCCGCGACGAAGCGGTGGGCGCGGACCTGTTGCGTACCGAGGACGCGCTGGTCGGCCTGCACCGGAGCGAGGCGCAGCGGCTCGAGGCGGCGCTGGCGCGCATTGACGATGCCGACTTCGGCCATTGCGCGGATTGCGGCGGCGCCATCGGCTTCGAACGGCTGCGCGCCTATCCGGGCGGGACGCGCTGCCAGCCGTGCCAGGGCCGATTCGAATCGGCCGCCAGCACGGCGGCACGCCGCAGTCGCTGACGGCGACGGCATCGATGGAACGACCACTTTGCCGTCATCCATCGCGCCTTTCGCGGACGCGGGCGCCCGGAATTTGCTACGGCGCGGGCGACGAACCGCCCGCCGCGCCGGCTCCTCAGCGGTGCGGCGCGCCGGGCGCCGTCGCACCGGCTTGCGGGTCGCGTGCCCGCGCCATGCGCCGAAGCCGACGTTGCAAGTCCCTGAGGGTCGCACTGCTGTCCACCGGTGGTTCGGGCGCAGCGGCATTCGCCGGCTTGCGGGCGGCATAGCGGCGCACGGCGATCAGGACCCACGGCGCGATCCAGGCCGCGATGCGCATCCAGCCGCGGCCGCCGGACAATGCAGCACCCGCGATGCCCGGGCCGCGCACGAACAGGCGCAGCAGCGACCAGAGCAGGCCGGCGCCATGCCGCAAGGTGCCGAGCCGTTCGCGCCAATGAAGCTGCACGAGCTGGATGGCGAGGCGTTCGGCGGCGCCACGCTGGCGCAGCAGTTCGAGCCGCAGGTGCAGGGGCAGCGCTGGCGCGGGGCGATGTACCGGCGGCTGGACGGGCGAGCTCATGGTTCGGCGCTCCCGGATTGCGATGGCGCCGCATCCGGCGCGGCGCCGGATGTCGCACCCTTGGCAAAGAGCGCGTCGCGATCGCGCGCCAGTTCAAGAAAGGTCTGCTCGAGCAAGGGCGGCGCCGCGGTGATTTCGCGCACCACGCGCCACACCAGCCAGACCGCCGCGCCGCCATAGAGCAGTGCCAGGACGGCGAGCGGCCAGGGTCCGAAGCGCTCTTGCAGGGCCAGCACCAGGAAGGCGCTGGCGCCGAACAGCCCGAGCAGGCCCAGTACCGCCGCGCCGAGGGCGAGCAGGAGCCAGCGCATCAAGCGGGCCAGCGCCAGCGACAGCTCGACGCTGGCGAACTCGGCCCGTGTCAGCAGTAGCGACACCACCATGCGCGGCAGGCGCCGCGGCGATTCCATGCAGCGGGCCGCAGCGCGCCTAACGCCGCGCGATCAGCATGCCGACCAGCACGCCCACCGCGGCCCCGACGCCGATCGCGCTCCAGGGATTCTCGTGCACCCAATCGTCGGTCGCGCGGGCCGCCTCACGGCCGCGTCGCAGCAGGTCGCGCTCGGCCGCGGCCAGGCGCTCGACGGCCTGGGACAGCGCACCTTCGGCGCGCCGGCGCAGTTCCTGCGCCTCTTGGCCGCCTGCGGCCGCGGCCTGACGGAACAGGTTGTCGACATCGGCCAGCAGGGCTTGCAGGTCCTCGACGAGTTTTTCGCGTGATGCTTGCATGTTGCGTGCCTCCTTGGCGGGGCGAGCGAGGGGCCTGGCGCGTGCGCGCCCGGAACCGGCGCCGCACACCGCGTACTGCCAGACATCGAACCCTCAATCTACACCCTGCGCCGGATCGGCACCTTATTCCCGGTGCGCGCTCAGGGCTGGGCCGAATTCGGCATCGGCGACGCGGCCGGCGCCGGCGCGCCGGCGCGCTGCGCCCACCAGTGCTCCAGCTGCAGGCGGACCGCCTCGGGACAGCGCATCTGCGGCAGCGAATGTCCGTCGTCGTCGTCTTCGTCGCGCGTCGCTGCCGGGGTGGGCTTGGCGTCGGCGGCGCTTGCGCTGCCGTCTGCGGTCGTCCGCGCCGCCGTTGCTGCCGCTGCGGCGGCCAGCCGATCGCGGTCTTCCCAATGCGTGATCAGTGTGCTCGCGCGGGCGAAGGCGTCCTGCAGGGAATCGGCGGCCGGCAAGGCCTGCTCGAAAAACGCCCTGCCGAAATACGTGAAGTCGCTGTCGTCGGAGCAGCCGAAAGAGCGCCGGTCGCTTCGGGCCGCAGTGATGACCAGGGTGTGGCCGTCGTCGAGCGGCTCGATGAAGCCGCCGCCGTAGCAGGCCGAGACCACGACAATCTTCCAACGGATGCCCGATTCGCGCAGGATCCGGCCCAGCTCGCTGGCCTCGAGCGGCGGCAAGGGCATCCCCTCGAGATCGAGCAGGAGCCGATGGTCGCGCGAACCGTGACTGGTCAGGAAGACGAACAGGATGTCCTCTTCCCGATCCATGCGCGCCGCGATCGCGGCGACCGCCCGACGGATGCTGGTGACCGTGGCCAGCGGCGCCTGCTCGATCGTGTTGCGGCTGTTGACGAGCTGGACCGCATGCCCTTGCGTGCCAAAACGCGCCGCGAATTGCGCCTGCACGAAATCGACCTCGCGGTGAAAGACCTCCTGCGAACCGTCGCCCGCCACTTCCAGCAGGAACAGGTTGATCGCGCCGGGCCGGCGCGGCTGCAGTTCGTCCAGGCGCCGGGCCAGCAGCGCCGGCTGCAGGTACAGCGCGGATTCGACGTTGGCGCGGGCGGCCGCCTCGTCGACGCCGCCGCCCAGGTGACCGAGGTGCCAGGTGCCCTGTTCCTGCGTGCGTCCATCGGGCCGCGGCCGGGCAAAGGTGAGCGTGCCCGGCCCGTCGAAGACACCGTGGGCGAAGCTGCCGCGATAGGCGTCGCCGTTGGCGCGCACCAGCACGCCGGCGCCGCTGGGCAACCAGCCTTTGAACTCGCCCTCGTAGCGCGCGCCGTCGTGGTAGCGCAGCACCCCGGCGCCATCGAGCGAACCCTGGCTGAAGCGCCCCTCGTATGCGTCGCCTTGCGGGTCGATGTAGCGCCCCGGACCATCCGGGCGCCAGTTGACGAAGTGGCCCGTATGGGAACCGTTGCTGCGGCTGGTGAAGGTGCCCTCGCCGGTGAAGGCATCGGCGACGAACTGGCCTTCGTACACCTCGCTGGCACCGGCCGATTCGTAGCGCCCCCGGCCCTCGAAGCGGCCGCCGGCAAATTCGCCCTGGTAGCGGCGCCCGTCGCGGTAGCGCGCCGAGCCGATCCCTTCGAGGCGCCCGAGATGAAAATGGCCCTCGAACTCGCCCTGCGGTGTGCTCAGCCGACCCTGACCCTCGAACTGGCCGGCGACGAACTGGCCTTCATAGACGTTGCCGCGGCCGTCGTCGAGCCGGCCATTGCCCTGCGGGTGGCCGGCGTGGAATGGGCCTTCGTACGTCGTGCCGTTGGCGGAACGCTGGCGACCCCGGCCCTCGGCGAGGCCGCGCTCGAAGACGCCTTCGAAGTCTTCGCCCGTCGCCTCATGCAGGTGGCCCGCGCCGTCATACAGCCCGCGGTCGAAGTTGCCTTCGAAGTAGGCGCCGTTTTCCCAGTCGACCCGGCCCTTGCCGGAACGCAGGCCATCGACCAGCGGGCCGCGGTAGCGCCCACCGTCGGGCGTGACCACCGCCCCATCGGATGCCTCGGTCGAGGCCGATTCGGTTGGCGTCGCGCCCGCGCCGCCAGCCAACAGGCCGGCGACGAGCATCCCGACCAGCAGGCGCGCGGCGCGCCGTCGCGGCCGGCGCGGTACTTCCTGCCAGATGGCTGCCACCGGAATTGAACGCCTCGTTTCCTGCCGGCGGCGCACCCGCCCGGCTCGGCAACGCCCACGTTAGAGTTCGGCGCCGTGCCGGTCAAGCGCCGTGGCGCGCCGGTTCCGGGCCGACAACTACGCCGGCTTCTTGAAGCGGGCTGTCATCTCGGCCACGTGCTGGCCGAACTGGGTCGCCGTCGCGATATCGCCCGGGACCATCTCGTCCGGCGACGCATCGGACGGCGTCGCGGTCATCAAGCCGCCCATCGAGCCGACGTAGTTGATGTCGTCGCGCCTGGCCGCCTTGCTGTTGCTGGGCATCATGGCGCTGCCGAACCACAACATGCTGTGCTGCATGGCCAGCGTCATGAAATAGTGCAGCGACGAGAACTTGTCGCCGTTCATGGTGGCCGAGTTGGTAAAGCCGGTGGCCAGCTTGTCCTTCCACGCCTGGGTAAACCAGGGCTTGCTCGACATGTCGGCGAATTTCTTGAACTGCCAGGAAACGCTGCCCATGTAGGTCGGCGAGCCAAAGACGATCGTGCGCGCCGCTTGCAGTTGCTCCCAGCCGCCGGCCGGAAGATTGCCCTCGGCGTCGATCGCCAGCAGGGTGCCGCCACTGCCTTGCGCGACCGCCTCGGCGACCTTGCGGGTGTGGCCGTAGCCGCTGTGGAATACGATGACGATATCGCTCATGATCCGGATCCTTTCGTATCTTCGTGGCAAAAGTCGCGAGCCCTTCGTTGCGGCCGGACGCCTTGCGCCCACCTTGCGCAAACGGCGCCGGCCCACCACGCCGGGTTAACATGGCCCGAATGTAGTGCCGGATCGACCCGAGATGGACGCCCGGCTTTGAACCTTTCGTTCAAATTTCGTGAAGTGAGTGGCGTCTTGAAGGGGGACTTGAAGGGCGCGGCGGCCAGGAAACCTCGATCGAGCACGGTCCCGCGCCCAGAAACCGGGCGCACGGTACGGCGGCGTGCCGAGCGGCGCGATGTGCTGACTCCGGACAACCTTGGCGTCATCGAGGCCATTGCCCGCAACGGCAGCTTTGCCGCGGCGGCGCGCGAACTCGGCCGCGTGCCCTCGGCGCTTACCTATAGCGTGCGCCAGCTCGAGGAAGCGCTGGACGCCTTGCTGTTCGACCGCCGTTCGCGCCAGGCGCGCCTGACTCCCGCCGGCGAGGAACTGCTGGCCGAATCGCGCCGCTTGCTGCTCGACCTCGATGCAGTGGCCAATCGCGTGCACCGCGTCGCCACGGGTTGGGAGAGCCGACTCGGCATCGCCGTAGACGGCCTGATCTCGCGCCGGACCCTGTTCGACCTGGTCGCCGCGTTTTATGGCCTGGCCGCACCGTCGGGGCGGCCCGCCGGCGACGGTCCGGCCACGACCCAGCTGCGCTTGCGCGCGGAAGTTCTTGCCGGAACCTGGGAGGCGCTGATTTCCGGGCAGGTCGACCTGGCGCTGGGCGCCGGCCGCACGGTCGACGTGCCGTCGGGCATCTGCGTCGAACCGCTCGGCACCATGGCCTTCACCTACGCCGTCGCGCCGGGTCACCCGCTGGCCAAGGTGCGCGGCCCGGTCGGCGACCGCGAACTTGCCGCTCACCGAGCCGTCGCCGTGGCCGACTCGGCCCGGCGCATGTCCGCACTTACGGTCAACCTGTTGCCCGGGCAGGACGTGCTGACGGTCGGCAGCATGGCCGACAAGCTGGCGGCACAGCTGCGCGGTCTGGGCTGCGGCTACCTGCCCGAGCCGCTGGCCCGCCCTTACATCGAAAGCGGGGCGCTGGTTGCCTGCCGCCTGCAGCGGCCCGAGCCATCGGCCCAGCTGGTCTACGCCTGGCGCAACGGCGAGGGACTGGCACTGCGCTGGTGGCTGTCGCAGCTGCGCAGCGCACCGACCCGCGCGGCGCTGCTGTCCTGCATCGATTGAGCCCGTGCGGCCCCTGCGTAGCGGCCGTGCCGCATCGAGCGGCGCGTATCATCCGGCGCGAGCAACCTTGTGCGGAGATCACGAAGATGGCGCAACCGACGATCGCCCAGCGCGGCCCCTACCCGGTCGCGGTCGAGGCCGGCAAGACGTACTACTGGTGCCGCTGCGGCCGCAGCGCCAGGCAGCCGTTTTGTGACGGGTCGCACGCCGGTAGCGAATTCGCGCCGCTGCCCTACGAGGCGACGGCAAGCGAGACGGTGTACTTCTGCGGCTGCAAAGCACAGCGGCAAGGGTGCGCTGTGCGACGGTACGCATAACAAGGTCTGACCCCCAGGTCTGACCCGACCAGCGGGCCTGGCCATGCCCCGCGCCCCAAACCGACCGGTGGCACCGCCTGCGCCGGCGGCCCTGCCGATCCGGCCGCTGGCCCAGACGCAACTCGGTGCCGCCCTCGATGGGCGGGCCGGCAGCAACCGCGCCGAGCCGGCGCGCTGCCAGATCGGCGCGCACGACGACGTCGAGGCCATCGCCTGCTTCCTGGCCGAATACGATCGCTCGCCGGGCACCGCCCGCATCTACCAGCGCGAGTGCGAGCGGCTGCTGCTCTGGGCGGTGCACGAGTGCGGCCGGCCGCTCTCGAGCCTGTCGCGCCAGGATTTCGAGGGCTACCTCAACTTTCTTGCCGATCCGCAGCCGGCCGATCGCTGGTGCGGACCCAAGCGCCCGCGCGATACGCCGGCCTGGCGGCCGTTTGTCGGGCCGCTGAGCGAGGCGGCGCTGCTGACGGCGATGGCCGCCGTCAATTCGCTGATGACCTACCTCGTCGATGCCGGATATCTCGCCGGCAATCCGCTCGGCCTGATCCGCCAGCGCCGGCGCAAGATGGCCTTGCAGCCGGCCGAGGCGGGCCCGCCGCGCGCAGCCGCACCGGTCGATGCGCCGGCCACGGTCGAACGCTTTCTCGATGCCGACATGTGGGCCGCGGTAACGGGCGCGGTCGAGACCCTGCCGCGCGGCACGCCGGCCCAGGTCGACGAGTACGAACGGTTGCGCTTCATCTGCGCCCTGCTCTACCTGCTGGCGCCGCGCGCCGGCGAACTCGAAAGCCACCGCATGAACAGCTTTCGCGAAGAGCGCGGCCTGTGGTGGTGGCATGTCACCGGCAAGGGCGCCAAGCAGGCCAAGATCCCGGTGCCGGACGACATGATCCAGGCCCTGGTGCGTTATCGCAAGCATCTGGGCTTGTCGGCGACACCGCGCCGCAACGACGAGACACCGTTGCTCGTCGGCCTGCGCGATCGCGCACCGATCACCGCGCGGCGGCTCAACCAGATTCTCAAGCGCCTGTTCCGCGATGCCGCCGACCGGCTGGGCCCCGACCTGGAGCACAAGGCGGAGAAGCTGCGGCGGGCTTCGGCGCACTGGGGCCGGCACACCGGCATCACGGCCAAGGTCGATGCAGGCATGGAGGAACGCTACGTCCAGAAGGACGCCCGCCACGCCGATCGGCGGACGACCCAGCGCTACATCCACGAGGAAGAGCGGCGCTGGCACGAGGAAGCGCAGAAGCAGCGCCTGGCCTGGCCGCGCCCGCCCGCCGAACCTCAGGCCTAGCCCGTCTTTCTCAACTCGAGGGGTAGGCGAAGGGTAAGGTCTTGATTTTCTTACCCCGAAGCTCCGAAGGTCTCCACTACGCGGGTTGCGCTTCG
>Ga0209698_10007444_pt1 | contig 11489 bp, 8 predicted proteins | sample LitLauG_LLR_2012_FD_187203 | JGI IMG/M metagenome (GOLD analysis project Ga0209698, IMG submission 187203) | Freshwater sediment microbial communities from Pennsylvania, USA - Little Laurel Run_MetaG_LLR_2012 (SPAdes) (version 2) | ecosystem: Environmental > Aquatic > Freshwater > Creek >... | reverse complement strand
GGCCGCGGTGCTCGACGTGGCGACGGAGAAGCTGGCTGCCGATCCGTAGTCGTCCGAACGCAGCTCGAGCTGGTTGCCGCCGACGATCTACAGCTGGGCTCGAGGATTGAAGATCACGACATCAGCATCGTGAAAGTCCCGGCTTCGGTGGTTCCTCCGAACGCATACAGCAAGAAGTCGCAAGTGATGGGGCGCGGAGTCATTCTGCCGGTCTCCAGGGGAGAGTTTCTGCTTCCCGGCAAGTTGGCGCCCGAGAACGCAGGCTCGGGACTACCATCTCTGATTCCGCGTGGCATGCGCGCGGTTTCGGTGCGGGTGAATGAAGTGGTTTCGGTCGCCGGTTTTGTGGGGCCTGGGACGCGGGTGGACGTGCTGCTGACGGGTTCGCCAACCGGCAACGGCGAGGCGCAGACGACCACGGTTCTGCAGAACGTGACGGTCATCGCCGCCGGCCATGCTCTGGATCGCAATGCTTCCGGCGAACCGCAAAACACTCCGGTTATCACTCTTCTGGTCACCCCTGACGACGCTGAGAAGCTGACACTGGCCAGCGCCGAGGGACACATTCAGTTGTCGCTGCGCAATCCTCTGGACACGAGAGAGGATGAGGTGGCCGCAGAACGGGCGGGAGGCCTTTATAAAGGAGCAGTGACGACAGAAGTGAAGGCTCCGCCGCGGCCGAGAATCAAGAAGGCTGAAAATGTGGCCCCGCCGCGGCCGCAGACGATGAACATCGAGGTCTATCAGGGTGACAAGAAGAACGATGTTGTGATTCCCGAGCAGCAGTAACGCCTGCGCCAAATGCAGGTACGAGTGAGAACGGTTCCGTTGTGGAGAGCAATCCTAAGATGACAGCTGGCAAGAAACTGCTAAGAACCCGGACAACCTCTCTGATCGGGTTGCTGCTGGCCGCACCCCTGGCTCTAACCCAGCAGCAGTCCCCAACTCAGCAACCCGCAACACCGGCGCAGGAGCCTTCGCAGGCTCCGATGACGACTCAGACGACGAGCCTGCCGCCACAATCAGAACAGCCGCAGGGATCGGCGCCGCTACGCGTGATGGTAGACAAGTCTCTGCTGATTAACACGACCGAACGCCTGAGACGAATTTCGGTGACCGACCCCACGGTAGCCTCCGCCACGGTAATTTCGGCCACTCAAATTCTTGTGCACGGCAAATCGCCGGGCGAGATATCGCTGCTGATTTGGGATGAGTTGGAACGCTCTCGCAGCTTCGACTTGCGCGTGGATGTGGACGTCAGCGCCTGTGCGGAAGAAGAACACCGCGTATTTCCGGAAGAGAGAATCACAGTGACCCCCTCGCGCTCGGCAATCGTGCTGTCGGGCCATGTCTCAACGGAAGACGTCGCCAAGCGGGCCGGCCTGCTGGCGGACGCCTATTCCAAAAACGTCGTCAACGTGCTGACGTTTGGTCCGGTGGGTGCGCAGGAAGTCCTGCTGCAGGTGCGGTTCGTCGAGGTGGATCGTTCGGCGATGTCACAGTTGGGATTGAACTTGTTCTCCACGGGCGCGGGCAACACGATCGGCACTCTTACGACAGGCCAGTTTGGCGGCTTTGGCCCGCAGCAGATCGCGCCCGGCGGCGCCGCCACGGAGACCATCAACAATCCTTTGAATTTGTTCTTCTTCCGCCCGGATATCAACCTGGGAGCTTCGATCGAAGCGCTGCAGTCAAAGAACGTACTGCAGATTCTGGCGGAGCCGAATCTCATCGCTCTGAATGGGAAGAAAGCCAGCTTCCTGGCGGGAGGCCAGTTCCCTTTCCCGATCGTGCAACCGGGCGCGGGGTTTACGACGGTGACAATCTCTTTCAAGGAATTCGGCGTGAAGCTTGAGTTCACTCCACTGATCATGCCGAACGGCAATATCCATCTCGAAGTAGCACCGGAGGTGAGCGCGCTCGATTTCAGCAATGCGCTGACCGTGAACGGCACCACGATCCCCGCGCTGAGCACGCGCAAGGCCGACACCGAGTTTGAACTGCAGGACGGCCAGAGTTTCGTCATTGCCGGTTTGATTGATAACCGCGTGACCGACATCTACAACAAGGTTCCCGGCTTGGGAGACATTCCGATTCTAGGGCAATTCTTCCGCAGCAAGAGCGCGCAGAAAAGCAACTCGGAGCTGATGGTGCTGTGCACGGTACATCGCATTTCTGCGGACACGACACCGCTAGCTGTGCCGCAAGGCCCGAAGCCGTTTCTGGACAAGAAGGGCTTCGACACAAAGCTTCCGGCAGACGGAAAGTAAGGTTGCAGAATCAGGTCGGCGGACAGTCAATATGGCGGAACTCTCAGTCGTCGTCGTGGCCACCGATAGTGAGCAGCGCACCGTGCTGCAAGTCATCGTAGACGGCACCAGTGTGGCCCGCACCATCCAGTCGTGTCCGAACTTCCCGGTTGGTGCTTCTGATCCTTCCTTGCGCCGGATCCACGCGAGCAACCCCGATGTCGTGCTGGTGGATATTCCTCCGGATTTCTCCAGCGCGGCGCTGCGGGCCATTGAACTGTTGCGTGAGGAACTGCCGGACACGGCCATCTTTGCCGTAGGAATGCTTTCGCAGCCGCAGGTGATTGTGAATGCGATGCGTGCCGGTGCGCGAGAATTCATCGAGCGGCCCACCACCACGACCGACGTTCTGGAAGCCTTTGTGCGGGTCACCACCACGCAGCGCCGCCAGCGGCAGGAAGGCCCGCGAGGGCGGATTTTTGCCGTGGTCAACGCCAAGGGTGGAAGCGGCGCTACCACCGTGGCCGTGAACCTTGCGCTGGCGCTGCAGTCTGCACACGGACATACCGCGCTGGTTGACTTCGCCCCTCTGGGGCATGCCGCACTCCACCTGAACGTGAAACCGGTATTTAGCGTAGCTGATGCCACGCGAAACCTGCACCGCATGGATAGTTCCCTGATGGAAAGCTTCATGACGCGGCACGGCGGCGGTCTGCAATTGCTGGCCGGGGCAAACGCGCCAGCCGCCATCGAGCCATCCAACGCGGAGTTTGTCAGGCTCTTCGATCTGATGGTCGCCCATTACCGCTACGTCGTAGTGGACATCTCCAGCCGGCTCGACACGGCCATGCGTATGGTGGCAAACCTTGCCGAGACCGTTCTACTGGTGGCCCACACGGATGTGGCTTCCCTATGGAGCGGGGCCCGCGTGCGACAATATCTAGGTGAGACTGGAGGCTCGGAGCGGGTGCGGCTGGTCCTCAACCGTTTCCGCAAGCTGCCGGGATTTGACGAGGAAGACGCGGAGGCGGCGGTGGGTGCGAAGCTTCTGTGGCGCGTTCCCAATCAGTATTTCGCGGTGTCCACCGCGATTGATCGTGGGACTCCGCTGATGGAGCAGCACAGCAGCGAGATGGCGCGATCGTTTTCCGGGCTGGCCCATGAATTGACGCGCAACGATGTGGACGTCAAGCGGGCAGCGTGGTCATTATTTAAGACGGTCTGAGTGACGTGATCGGCATATGGCGAACACACAGAGTTTCGAGCGGGCAGAATACCAGCAGGTAAAGTCCGATCTGCATCGCAAGATTCTGGATCGGCTGGATCTGGAAAAACTGGGTCGCTCCCAGGGAGACAGCGCGCGCGAGGAAGTTCTTGCGGTCATTCGTAACGCGGTGAACGCGGAAGTGGTGCCGCTCAGCTTCGCCGAGCGTGAACGCCTGTCGCGCGAGATTCTGGATGAAATCTTCGGATTGGGTCCCCTGGAACCGCTTCTCAAGGACCATACCGTCAGCGACATCCTGGTGAACCGTTTCGATCGGGTGTACGTGGAGCGTGCAGGAAAACTGGAGCGCACCGGGCTGTCATTCAAAGACAACCAGCACCTGATGCAGATCATTGAGCGCATCGTTTCACGCGTGGGCCGGCGGGTGGACGAATCCTCTCCCATGGTGGACGCGCGACTGCCGGACGGATCCCGCGTGAACGCAATCATTCCTCCGCTCGCCATTGACGGACCCTGCGTCTCAATCCGCCGTTTCGGACGTGACCCGGTCACGGCGCGAAACATGATCGAGAACCAGACGCTCACCGAGCCCATGCTGGAGTTTCTTTCGGCATTGGTCAAGGGCCGTTTGAATCTGCTGATTTCCGGCGGTACCGGCGCCGGCAAGACCACGCTCTTGAATGTACTCAGCGGCTACATCCCGAACACCGACCGCATAGTCACGATCGAAGACGCGGCCGAATTGCAACTGAAGCAGGAACACGTAGTGCGGCTGGAAACGCGCCCGCCCAACATCGAAGGCAAAGGTGCGGTCCGTCAGCGGCAGTTGGTGATCAACAGCCTGCGTATGCGCCCGGACCGAATTGTGCTGGGCGAGGTACGCGGCGAAGAGGCGTTCGACATGCTCCAGGCCATGAATACCGGCCACGAGGGCTCGCTGACCACCATCCACGCCAATACTCCGCGCGATGCTCTGGCCCGCGTCGAGAACATGGTATCGATGGCCAACTTGAACATTCCGGAGCGGGCGGTGCGCCAGCAGATTTCGTCGGCCATTCATGCGGTGATTCAGGTCTCCCGTCTGTCGGACGGAACCCGCAAGGTTGTGTCCATCTCCGAAGTCATGGGAATGGCCGACGACCAGATCATGATGCAGGAGTTGTTTGAGTTCGACCGCACCGGAACCGATGAAGGCGGGAAAGTTCGGGGGACGTTCCGGGCCACCGGGTTGCGGCCGGTTTGCTACGACCGGCTTGCCACTTCCGGAGCGCGGCTACGGCCTTCGCTGTTCGAATCGCGAGTGGAAGTGTAGCTGACGCGCGGGGCTGCTGATAATCGGAGAGCTATGGCCTTAGTTTTTGCCATCATTGTTTTTATCGCGGTAGTGGTCGCCGTGGCTGCGAGCGTCTACATTTTCGACCAACGGAACGCGCGCGCCAGACTCCTCCGCGAGCGTTTGGCTTCGGCCCAGAAGCCGGCGGAGCGCGATCCCAACGAAGAACTGGCGCTGCTGCGGGACCAGATGCTGAGCCGGATTCCGGTATTTGACAGCTTCCTGCGCCGCTCAGAGCGGGCTTCAGCCGTTCAAAAAACCCTCTCGCAAGCCGGCATGAAGATGCGTGCCGGAAACTTTTTTCTTCTTTCCGGCGGTGCCGCGCTGGGCCTGGGATTCGTCTGTTTGCTGTGGACCCGGAATCCCGCAATCGCATGGGCGGCGATGGTGATCGGCGGAATGCTTCCCTATGCGTACGTCTCCTACCGCAAGAACAAGCGGTTCGAGGAGTTTGAAGCACTCTTCCCCGAGGCGATCGACACACTCGCCAGAGCCGTGCGTGCCGGACACGCCTTCACCACGGCAATCGAGATGATCGCCGATGAAATCTCCGAGCCAATTGGGGGCGAATTCCGCAAGCTGTTTGAAGAACAGAAATTCGGTATGCCGGTGCGCGAAGCTTTGATGAATCTCACCGAGCGCATTCCGCTGGTGGACGTCAAGTTTTTCGTAACGGCAGTTATGCTGCAGCGCGAAACCGGCGGCAACCTGGCGGAGATTCTGGACAACCTGTCTTACGTGATTCGTGAGCGCTTCAAGATCATGCGCCAGGTGCGGGTGCATACCGCGCAGGGCCGCCTGACCATGGCTCTGCTCATGGGCATGCCGCCCACGGTAGTGGCGATCCTGGCAACGTTTAGTCCGGAATTTGTGCAGCCCCTATTTAAAGACCCCATTGGGCACACGCTACTGGTGGGCGGTATTACGCTGCAGACGATTGGCTACTTTGTGATCAAGAAGATCATCCGGATTCAAGTCTAGTTATGGCTCTGCTGCTTACAATCGTCGTTGGGATGACGCTGGCCGCAGTTGTGTTCTTTTTTGCCGCGGCCGTAGTCACGCCGACTTCGGTGCTGGGCGCCCGCCTGCGCGCGCTGGGCACGCAACCCGTGGCTGCGGAACCGGAGCGGCCGATGCGTCAGCGCATAGAGCAGGCGCTGGACCCGCTAAGCAGAGCTCTGCCGCTTTCTGCAGACGACATTTCCCGCACCCGTCTTTGGTTGATTCAAGCGGGTCTGCGCGACGCGCGGCACGTGACGTATTACCAGGGTTCCCGGGTGTTTTTTGCCGTGCTGGGATTCATGGTCGCGGTCGCGATTTCCGGCTTCAACAGTCCCATGCTGGTGGTCGGCCTGACCGCGCTCGGGTTGATCGTCCCGCGGTTCATCTTGAAGCGGATGATCCGCGACCGGCAGCAGCGCATTCGGCTTGGCCTTCCCGACGCGCTCGATCTTACCGTGATCTGCGTCGAGGCGGGGCTTGCACTCGACCAGGCGATGATGCGTGTCGGACAGGATCTGCATCACGCACACCCTGACTTGAGTGACGAGTTTCATCTGGTCAACCTCGAAATGCGGGCCGGTAAACCTCGTTCTGAAGCGCTGCGCAACATGGTGGGACGTACCGGCGTTGACGACATTCGGTCGCTGGTGGGCGCTCTGATTCAGACCGATCGCTTCGGCACCAGCATTGCTCAGTCGTTGCGTGTCCATTCCGACTCGTTGCGCACCGCCCGCCGCCAGCGTGCCGAAGAACAAGCCGCCAAGACTACAATCAAGATGGTTCCTCCCCTGGTCGTTTTCGTCCTGCTCCCGTTTCTGTTTGTGACGGTAGGTCCGGCCCTGATTCAGGCCTACCGGTCTCTGACAGCTCACTAGGCAGCTGCACAGGTAAAAGGGGAAGACCTATTTCCGTCCGATTCGCTCCCGGCCAAGCCTTCAATCGAACTCGCCAGACGGTTCTGGCCACGCAGATCGGGCACGCTGACGGCTACTGGTCAAGACTGTGCGGCTTGCTCCCGGTGCGCCAGGGTGACTTCGGTTGTGGCCGCGCCCTCTGGATTGTCCCCTGCCAGGGCGTTCATACTTTAGGCATGCGCTTTCCCATCGACGCCGTCTATCTCGACAAAAATGGCGTGGTGGTCCACACCGAGGCGCATCTGAGACCGTGGCGGTTCGCGCCGGTTAAGCTGAGTAGCGCCGGTGTGCTGGAGCTACCCGCAGGTACATTGGCCCAAACGGCAACCCGCGCGGGCGATACAATCGAAATCAAGATGCACGAAGAAGGACTGGGTCAGAAGTGAGCGAGACCGTCCAAGTCGTTGAAGAACAGTCGCTGGCGCCAGCGCCAAAGCTGTTGATTGAGTGGTCGTCTCCCTGGCACGAGTTTTGGACCTCGATCGGGCCGGCGTGTTCGCGCTCACCTGCCCGCCTGGCCGGCGAAGCTCCGTTTCGCCTGTTTCCCTACCGCAAGATCGTGCTGGTATGCACCGGGGAGTTCCTTTTTCTTTTGCTGATGATCTGGCTGCCAGCCCGCCTGGAGCAGCTACGGCCGCACGTCGCTCCCCAGCCTCCAGCACATGACGTGATTTACTACTCCGGCGACGAGTTGCCGCAGACCGAGGATCTTGGCGGCTCTGAAACCGGCTCCAAGGGCCGCGCCGGTGGCCAGGAAGCGCACCATCGCACGCAAACCATTCGCATCGCGCGCGGATCTTCGCTGGCGGCGAAGGTGGTCGACGCCCCAAACCTGAAGATTCCATTGTCGAGGGATGCTGTTGCGAACCTGATCGCAATGCGTCCGAACGCCGGCCCTCCTCCGTCGGAGGGGTTGAAATCGTCGCGCAGCGCGCCCTCGGCCACGGCCATCATCGCTCCCCCGCCAAGCGTATTGCAGGAGTTAACCAGGAACGCGCCGAACCTGGATGCGGTGGTCGCGCCCGCGCCATCGGTGAATGCCGATTCGAGTCGGCATGCGCTGACGCTGGATCCTTCTCTGATTGCACCAGCGCCTACGGTCGCGCACCAGCATGGCCGTGCAGCGCCTGCTCTGGACACAGCGGTGATCCCTCCGGCAACCACCGAACTCTCGAGCCGCACGCAGCGCACCGCGCCGACTGTGAGCGCAAACATCGTTCCACCATCGCCGTCACTATCAGGAAATGAGACTCCGCGAACGTCCGTGCAGGTGGTCAATCCGGCCGTGGTGCCGCCACCGGTATCAGCCCCGGAGCGCGCGTCCAGTCAGACAGCTCGACTCACCTTGCCCGCGCCGTCGGTGATTGCTCCACCGCCGTCGCCCAACTCCGCAGACATGCGCCATATGCCTAGCGGAGGGTTGCCCGATCCGAGCAAAACCGTGGTTCAGCCGCCACCCTCGGCGCCCAGTGGCGGATCGTTCGTAAGCAGCCTGATCGGCAAGATTTTCGGCGACAGTCAGGTGGTGCCGCCTCCGCCCAGCGTCAGCGGCGACGGCGGTGGGGTTGCCGGCGGGCGATCGCCGAATGGGGGAAATACGGTTGGCGCGGGAACCGCTGTTATTGCGCCACCGCCGGCCGTTTCCGGCGGTTCAGGCACGGGTTCGCGGTCATCCGGATCGCTGGCATCCGGAGCGTCCGGTGTGGTGCAGCCTCCCCCATCGGTTTCTGGATCAGGCACGGGAAGAAACGCTGCAGGCACCGCAATCGCCGCCAACGTTGTCGCGCCGCCGCCGTCTTTGTCCGGTTCACCGGGAGGAGCGGGTCAAGGAACCCGCGGCGCCGGGCTGGGAAATGCGCTGGACTCGGGATCGGTGACAGCTCCGCCAAAGAGCGGCGGCAGCGGACGTGACGCGGGCGTCGTGGTGACGAATCAGCCGGGCTCGAAGGTTGGTTTGCCGAGCGGAGGTGCCGGGAACCTGGCAATGTCGCCCGCGGGGGGAGACAGTCCCGGGTTGGGTGGTACGGGCGGCGGCAAAGGTGTCGTTGCCGGCACCGGGCCTGGAGGCGGTTTGACTGCGGAAGGTCCCGGCGCCGGAAAAACTGGCGTCGGCCACGGAGCCGAGGCCAATGCGCGCGGTGGAATCTCTCCGACGGCGGGTCCCGGCGGTGCCGGTAGTGCAACCTCTGGAACGCCACGAGTTCCGGGAGTTTCCGTGACCGGCGGAAGCACAATCATCACGCTGCCCAGCTTTGGTGACAGCGGCGGATCAAACTCAGGCACGCCGGGACGTTCATCGCTTAAGTCACATCAAGGATTTGACGTCATCATAAACGGGACGTCGCGATCCGGCGGCGCTTTCAACTACTACGGTCTGCTCCCAGGAGACTCCACTACCATCACCCTCCAGACTCCTCTTGGCCAGATGATGTTCGAGTATGCGGAGACGGCGCCCGAAGCCAATCGCAATGCTCCCGTGCTAATAAGCCCGCAGCTTCTTCACGCTGACGCACTCTCTGGCGTGATCACGCCGAGGGTCACTGTCACGTGCACCCTCGATGTCTATGGCACGCTCAAGAACCTTAAGATTCTCGATTCCGATCATGCCGCGACAGTTCCTAAGGTGATGGCGGCGCTCGCCAAATGGAAATTCCGTCCTGCCATGCGCGGCGACCAAGCTGTCGAGGTCATCGCAATTCTCGGATTCGGTACCGATACCAACGACCGCTAATAAGCGAGCGCTTTCAAGCGACGCCGGAAGGTCACTGCAACCTCATCGGTTTCAACGGCCTGCCAGCCGGGATGCAGTCCGAGACCCTGGGCAAGGGCACCATCTCGTGGCGCCACTACCAGATTGACTCCGTAGCGATCCAAAAAGCCTTCCCAGCCTGCCTCCAAACGATAAGTCTTCAAGTAACACTTGAAGAACTCTTGCCCGTAGAGATCGTGGCGGTCGTCCACCACAACCAGCCGCGCGGGATAAAGCTGATAGATGACGTAACCACCCCAAAAGTCCGGCACGAAGACGGGCTCGTTGTCACTCGCGGCTTTCAACTTCTGCATCGCAGCTTCGGGAAAACGATGGGGATCGAAGTCAGCGTTGATCAGCGACTTGCCCCCCGACGCACCCTTCGCCGCCGCGGCAATTACGATAGTGAGGACAAGCCCAGGCCAGACATTTCCACGCAGTCCTGCATCGATCACTCCCATGCGCTGTGAAAAGCGATGCCATCTTGAAGCAAAACCACGCCGACGGGTTCCTAGCGATTGCTCCGCGACTCCGGATAGCAGCGGGCCACCGACAACAGCCAACAGAATCGCGGCGACCGGCAAATTGCGTGCGGAGTAGAGGCCCGAAGCGGTAGCAAACAGAACGAGCAAGTAGTCGGTCAGGCGGAGGGACTGCGAGCGAACCCCGAACGCAACCAAGGTCAATGCCAGCAATGCGGCAAAACACTTGGCTGCCGGATCGTGAAAGTTGGGAGATTGAAACTCCTGAACGTGGTTCATCAACCAGCGGCTGGTCAGGTAGCGGTAGATGTGCGCATGCAAATGCCAGCCGTAGGGATTCAGGAGTGTCGCTAGCGCGGACACTATTCCCGCGAATGTCAGCGTATGGAGCCGAGTACCCGCGTTCAGGGCGGCGAAGCTGCTGAGGCGAAGCGACCGTCTCCACTCCACCCACTGTCCAGCCAAGAACGCGATCAACAAGACAAGCGCGGTGATAAAGCCGCCGTGGAGATTCACCCACAGAGCCATCGAAACCGGCAGCAGCCAGCGGAGACGGCGCGTCCTCTTCTCCGATTGAGCCGAGCCATCAACCTCTGAATCGTCCAGCCAGCGCAACCACAGCACTACGAAGAGCCAGGTCGTAACATGAGGCCGGGCGAGAAAATGCACCATAGATGCCGCTGCAGCGAGTATTGTCAGCAACAACGCCAGACACAGCTCCGTACCGCGGCGACGCAACAGGTTAAAAAGCAGTGAAAACACGAACGCGATGACCGCCGCATTGAAAACGACAACACCGTCGAGTCCGGCACTGGAGTTGGCTGCCCCAACGGCTTCGTCGTAGAGCCATTCCCAGGCAAACCATGGTTTGCCTTGCATGGTGGATGAGAATGGATCCACTCGCGGTATCTTGCCGGTTTGCAGAATCAACTGGCCGGTTCGAATGTGCCAACCGATTCCGGCGTCGCCCAGCAAACGCACCGACAAAGGCGTGAAGACAAGAACTGCAAGCAGGGCAATAAAAATGACGTCACCCGCCGACGGAACCAGCAGGCGCAGCCACGAAGAAAGCGTCTCCATCGGAGAACTTCTGGAACCGTCTGCCATTGGGCTGAATCTTATAGACAGGTGGTAATGGACGGCAAGGCAATACCTCGGGTAGTGATTGTTGGCGGCGGCTTCGGTGGAATGAATGCCGCCCGCGCGCTGGCTCATGCGCCGGTGCGGATCACCTTGATCGATCGCACGAACCACCACACCTTCCAGCCGTTGCTCTATCAAGTCGCGACCGCCGGACTGTCGCCGGGAGAAATTGCCGCTCCCATTCGTTCCATTCTTCGTTCTTACAACAACGTTGAAGTATTGATGGCCGAGGTGACGGGCTTCGACGTCGGCCGGCGCGTCATCCAAACACCTGAGGAGGAGATTCCGTACGACTACCTGATCGTGGCATCGGGAGCGAGCCATGCCTACTTCGGCCACGATGAGTGGGAACAGTTTGCGCCGGGCTTGAAGACCATTGACGATGCGCTCGA
>Ga0209698_10007443_pt1 | contig 11489 bp, 8 predicted proteins | sample LitLauG_LLR_2012_FD_187203 | JGI IMG/M metagenome (GOLD analysis project Ga0209698, IMG submission 187203) | Freshwater sediment microbial communities from Pennsylvania, USA - Little Laurel Run_MetaG_LLR_2012 (SPAdes) (version 2) | ecosystem: Environmental > Aquatic > Freshwater > Creek >... | reverse complement strand
TTGGTTGCGGGGGGTGGATTTGAACCACCGACCTTTGGGTTATGAGCCCAACGAGCTACCAGACTGCTCCACCCCGCAGATCGATCATAACAACCGGCGGAAGCACCGTCAAACTACCCGTGCGATCTCCATCCTCCACAAAATTGCGGACAAGAGAAAATCTGCACACTCTGGCACCCTCCCCGGCATCGAATGTCTATCGCCTGATTGCCTTGACATCCGGAGTAAGTCCGGGTAACCAGAGCCTGCTTGAGGAGGATTCCGTATGCCCAAGGGTCCCAAGAAGGATGTTCCCGTGACGACGCAGAACGCACTCACCGCGCAGCCGCGACTTCATCAACGTGCCGAAGAGATTCAGCCTTTCGGTACCGTCACTCACGCGTTGCCCATTGAACTGGAAGAGCCAGTCCGTTTGGAGATGACCGAACAACTGAATCAAATGCTGGCCGACAGCATGACGTTGCGCGATCTCTACAAAAAATCGCACTGGCAGGTCGCCGGACCCACCTTTTACCAGCTCCATCTATTGTTTGATAAACACTTCGACGAACAGGTGGAGATCGTGGACAAGGTCGCCGAGCGAATTCAACTTCTTGGTGGGGTCTCGCTCGCGATGGCGGCTGATATCGCCGAAACTACGCGTATCCAGCGGCCTCCGCGTGGCAGGGAAGAAGTGCCGGTCCAGATTTCGCGACTGCTCGATGCCCACCAAATCATCATCGCCCATTGTCGGCAACTGGCGCGCCGCGCATCCGAGATCGGAGACGACGGGACCAACGATCTTGTAGTGAGCGACGTGCTTCGGACCAATGAGCTGCAGGTCTGGTTCTTGAGCGAGCACCTCGTCGAAATGCCTCTTGTGCACGCGCAGCCAGTCCAGGTTCGGAAGATCGGCTAATCTGCGGAATGAGCGAGAGCGGGCCTGCGCAGTTCAGGCCCGCTGCATTCCAGCGCCGAGGTAGTCGGAATTACCCGGTCTCGATCTTCGGGTTGTCGTGATCGTAGTATTCGAACGCCGACATTGGTTTCTCGCCGCCTTTTTTCCAGGTCCGCGAGTCTTGTGGAAGTTTGCCCAGCACGCGCGCCATCTCGCGGATGTGCATTGCCACAGTTCCGCAGCACGCGCCGATGTAGTTGATTCCCATATCGCGCGCTTGCAGGGCATAGGCTGCCATCTCCTTCCGCGTGAATTGTAGCGGGTCTAACGCGTACGGAAATTCTGGCAAGCTCGTGAAATCAGGTTTCTCTGTTGGAGTGCGGTAGGCAACCGGCTGGCACGCCAAATATCCGGAAACTGCTTTGCGCATCTGCTCCATTGGGCCGAGGATGTGCTGAGGAGGACGCAGGCAGTTCATACCGACGATGTCCGCACCCGCGTCGAACAAAGACTTCGCCGCATCTGCAGCGGTCTTGCCTTCGGCGGTCTCCTCTTTGTTTTCGAAGCAAATGGTGACCATCGTCGGTAATCCGGTTCGTTTCGCGCGTTCGACGGCGATCAGCGCTTCACCCAGCCAGGAAAAAGTCTCACCAATGATGAAGTCAACTCCCTCATCAACCTGGACCGCTAATTGTTCGTCAAAAGTCTTGCGCACCCGATCGGCCGCCGACGGGCTGTTGGGCTCATACATCCACGTCAAGCTGAGATTGCCCGCGACCAGGCATTGATTGCTTGCCACTTCCCGCGCTACACGCACGGCGGCGCGATTGAGTTCTTCGAGGCGATCTTCGAGGCCCACTGTCGCTAACTTGTCGCGGCTTGCATAAAAAGTGAGTGCCTGCAGAACTTCCGCTCCCGCTTCGCGAAACTCAACATGCAACTCGCGCAGAGCATTCGGATACATGAGGGCCACTTCCGGTGTGAACGGACCGGCGCGCACCCATCCCCGTTTTTCCAGTTCCAGCAAATATCCACCGTCGCCCAGCACGGGGCCTTCTTTAAGGCGTTCGAGAATTCCTTTCCTTTTCATGGCATCTCCTGAGAGCGAGTCATCTGCGTATTCGCGTTGCGTCTTAATGTCGGCGGCCATCGGAAAATGTGCCAGAGCCGTTTGCGGAATTCATGCCGCGTCCTGCAGGTGTCCCTTTTTCCAGTCACGCAGCGCCTGATGCGCCGCATTGCGTCCTGGTGCGCCCGTTACGCCGCCACCAGGATGTGCTCCGGCACCGCACAAATAGAGGCCTGCGATCGGGGTGCGATACTGCGCCCATCCGGGAACGGGGCGCATAAAAAAGAGCTGCTCCAGTCGCAAGTCGCCGTGAAAAATGTTGCCCTCAGTCAAACCGTAAGTACGCTCCAAATCAAGCGGTGTCAGCACTTGCCGTGCCTCGATCGCACCGGGAACATTCGGCGCATATTCAGCAATCTTTGTCACGACGCGATCGCCCAATAATTCGCGCTTCTCGTCCCAATTTCCTTCTCGCAACCGATAGGGAACGTACTGCACGAAGCACGTCATGATGTGTTTTCCGGGAGGGGCGAGCGACCCATCCGCATTCGAAGAGACTACGCAATCCACCCATAATTCCTCTGGAATCTTTCCAAACTTCGCGATGTCATAGCAGCGCTCGGCGAATTCCAGCGAGGGAACGAGAGTGTAGCACGTGCGCTCGAGCGGATTAGCCGCCGGCGATGTCCCCGTGAATCGCGGTTCCTCCGACAAAACCATATTCACTTTGGCGCATGGCCCGTCCATCTTGATTCCGCGTACCGCTGCCAGAAAATCTTCCGGCAACTCTTTGGCATTTAGCAGGCGAAGGAACGTTCGTTTTGGGTCTGCATTCGAGAAGATCATGCGAGCACGAAATTCCGTGCCATCTTCGAGAACCACGCTCCGTGCGCGACCTTCGCGAACCTCGATGCTTGCGACCGGCGAAGATGTCCGAATCCCGACGCCGAGTCTTCGGCCCGCTGCCGCCAGGGCCTGCGTGATCGAACCCATGCCGCCCATCACGTGTCCGTAGAATCCTTGCAGTTCGTGCTCTCCGCCGCTGAGCAGATGAAAGAGCAGTCCAATTGCGGTGCCCGGGTGGTAAGGCCCGCCATGTTTGCCATAGACGTTGTTGGCCAGGAACATGGTCTTCATCTTGTCCGATTCGTAGTTATGATCGAGAAATTCGCCGAGGCTGCCGGTCAGAAAAGAGATGAGTTGTGCGATTTCTGCGCTGGATATTCCGCGAAATCGTTTTCCGACTCGGAACAAATCCGCCCAGCCCTTTACCGAAGAGGTATCGAATTCGGGTGGAGGTTCAAGAAAAAAGGGCTGCAGGTAACGCGCCAGCTTTTTCAACTGATCATCGACCTGCACAAAACGGGCGGCATCTTTCGCGGAAATCTTGGAAAATTCTTTTTGGGCGCGCTCGCGATCCGTCCACCAGGGCACGACGTGGCCGTCCGGGAAAGGAACCTGGATCGCCGGATCGCAGGCGATCATTCGCAGCCCGTGATCGGCGAGACTCAACTCGGAAATCACCTCGGGCCGGAGCATGCTGGCGATATACGAGGTTGTGGATACGCGACATCCGGGGGCTATTTCCTCTGTGGTGCAGCATCCGCCGACGATGTCCCGCCGCTCTAGTACGAGGGTGGAAAGTCCTGCGCGCGCCAGATATGCCGCAGCGGTCAGGCCATTGTGCCCGGCGCCGATAACAATCGCGTCATAGACAGCTTTTGGACCACTCTCTGTGGCTTGACTTACGGTCACAGACCCACCTTGAAGTTGGATAACACTACCGCATGTGCCAGCAAAAATGAAGTTGAAATCGACAGGAACCTCAGCTATGCTTTCGTGACTTCCAGTCATTTACTTATGCCGGGAATTGCCAGCAACCGCGTTGCTCCGCCGCTCTACCAGAGGCAGGCCCCGCCGCGTCCGCGCTCGGAAGGCAAACGCGCGCGCATCATCGAGGTCGCTACGCAGCACTTCGCAGAACACGGTTATCACGCCGCGCGCATCGGCGACATTGCTGCCGCCTTGGGCATCGCCAAAGGATCGATCTTTCAGCACTTTGGCAGCAAAGATGGACTTTTCTTCGAAGTCTACAAGCGCGCGGTCCGCTCTTTTGCGCAGTATCTCGACGCTCCTGCGGAGGTGCGCGCCGCCGGTTTCTTCGAGGTGCTCCGCTACTGGCTGGTGCGCACGGATCATCTCGTGCACGAAGACTGGATTCCCTATCGGATCTCGCTACTCGGCAATTACGGCACCGATCTGATTCTGAAGCGCGAGATCAATCGCTTTCTCATCAGCGAAGATCCCTACGGAACAGTCAGCTTCGTGCGCTTTGGGTTGGAACGTCGTGAACTCCGCGCCGACATGGACATCGAGATGATCGTTTCGATCCTCGACTGGATGATGGAACGCTTTCAGGACGCTCTGCTCACTGCAGAGCTCGATCCGGGCCTGTTCCGCCGCCAAGGAGAACTGGCGGAAAAAAAAGAAGCGCGCATCCAGCAGTTCTTGGTGGTATTGCAGCGCGCCATTGGCGCGACGAATCCGAGTGCTCCGTCAGCAGGTCGGACATCGGGCAGAGAACATCACAAGCGAACGCAGGGTGCGATAACTTAATTGCACGAGATCATGAATATGCACACATCGGTTGAACAGATCCTCTCCAGCTACGACGATCAGGCGCCTCTTTCACAGGCCTCGACCATTCCGGCTCCGTGGTACACGGACTCACGCATCGCGGAACTGGAGCGGCTCAACGTCTTTGGAAGGACATGGCAACTCGTGGCCCGCACCGATCAGCTGCGGAATTCGGGTGAGTTCATTACCACGCGTTTGGCAGGAGAGCCGATCGTGGTGGTGCGCGGGTCCGATGGACAGCTTCGCGCCTTCTACAACGTTTGCCGCCATCATGCCGCCGCGGTTGTCACGCAGTCCTGTGGTCAGGCCTCGATCCTGCAATGTCCCTATCATGGGTGGAAATACGGGCTCGATGGATCGCTCAAAGGCATGCCCGAGTTCGAAGGCGTGCAGAACTTTGACCGTGCTGAGAACGGGCTGGTGCCGGTCCGTGTTGAGACCTGGGAGTGTTTCGTCTTCGTCAACCTCGATCCCGAAGCCGTGCCCTTGCCCGAATTTCTTGGCGGACTCGTAAAGCGCGTCGCTCCCCTCGGCATCGGTAAGCTTCACTACTTCGACCGCCGATCCTACGACATCCACTGCAATTGGAAAGTATTCGTCGACAACTACCTCGACGGTGGCTACCACGTTCCACACCTTCACAAAGGGCTCAGTTCGGTTCTCGACTACAAGGCATACACCATCGAAAACGAGGACCGTTACTGTTTGCAGTCGAGTCCCATGGTCACTTCTGATGAAGATGCGGCTACTGGCGCTACGCGCAAGGGTGATCGCGCCTGGTATTTCTGGCAATATCCCAATCTCATGATTAACTGCTACGAAGGATACATGGATACCAACTATGTTATCCCTGTCGACGCGGATCACTGTGCTGTCATTTTCGATTTCTACTTCAGCGATGTCAGCGAAGCCCGCCGCGAGTACAACACCCAGTCGGTAAACGTGGGCAATCGTGTGCAGGATGAAGACCTCGGCATCTGTGAAGACGTGCAGCGCGGGCTGAAGTCGCGAGCGTACGGCGCCGGACGTCTCTCGGTCCGCCGCGAGGCCGGTGAGCAGTTGTTCCACCGTCTGCTCGCCGCCGATCTGAAGGGGACACCCGTGCCCGTGTTGGCGATTGCTCGGTAAGCCGCCACTCTCAATGAAAAATTCCGCAAAACGATCTGTGCTTCTGCTCGGCTTTTGCTGCCTCCTTGCCAGTCTGGCCTCGTCGCAAGTCACCGCAGTCCGCGCCGGAAAACTCGTCGATCCTGACGCGGGCACTGTCCTGTCTGATCAGATCATCCTCATCCGCGGCTCGAAGATCGAAAAAGTGGGGAAGGGAATTGAGATCCCACAAGGCGCGACCATCGTCGACTTGAGCAAGATGACGGTTCTTCCCGGCTTGATCGACTGCCACACGCACCTCGCCGACGGAGTGCGGTCCGGCGATCCGCTGAATCAATTCAAGAAGACGGGCGCGCAGATTGCCCTTGAGTCGGTGCCCAACGCTCGCGCTATGCTGGAATCGGGCTTCACGACGGTGCGCGACGTTGGTACCTACCGCGCTCTCGGCGACATCGCTTTGCGCGACGCCATTAGTCGTGGGGACATCATCGGTCCGCGCATGTTCGTTGCCGGAGCCTATGTCACTATTTCGGGAGGCGCCGGCGCCCTCACGGGCCTTTCGCCAGATATTCAGTTGCCTTGGGATTTGCACTACGGAGAGGCGAACAGTCCGTGGGAAGTTCGCAAGGTCGTGCGCCAACTCGCGCACGATGGCGTCGATCACATCAAAGTCCTTTCCAGCGGAGCCGTGCTGACCCACGGCAGCAATCCAAAGTCGCAGGAGTTCACTCCCGAAGAATTGCGGGCCGCGGTTGACGAAGCCAGCCACTTCGGCCTGCGCGTCGAGGCGCACGCCCACTCGCCGGAAGGCATCAAGAATGCGATTCGCGCTGGGGTGGCATCTGTCGAACACTCCACCATGATCGACGACGAAGGCATTGCGCTAGCCAAGCAACACGGCACCTACCTCGACATGGATATTTACGATGAAGAATGCATTCAGGAAGACGGGAAGAAAGGGAACGTCCCCGCCGATTTTCTTGAGCACGATGCGCAACTCGGGCAGATTCAGCGCGAGAACTTCCGCAAGGCAGTTGCCGCGGGAGCGAAGATGTCATTCGGTACCGACGCCGGAGTCTGCGCCTATGGCACCAGCGCCAGGCAATTCGCCTTCATGGTGAAGTACGGCATGACGCCGATGCAGGCCATTCAGGCGGCGACGGTCAATGCCGCCGATTTGCTGGGCCGTGCGTCAGAATTCGGTTCGATTAGGCCGGGCAAATATGCGGACATTGTCGCTGTGGCGGGAGATCCAATCGCAGACATTCGCCAACTGGAAGAAGTGAAGTTCGTAATGAAGGAAGGAAAAATCTACAAACCGTAGACTACTGGCAGCTTTGCAGTCTATTGATGGTCACGTGGAATCGACTCCTGCCAGGTTTTCGATTTCACGAGCTGCCCATCTTTCAGCAGTTCTCTCGTGTACTTGTAATAAAAGGTCTTCTGGTCGGTCGTCACCAGCAGATGCCCGCGCCACTCCAGCGTGCGCCCTTTCAGGGTGAAGACGCTCTCGGCTTCTCCGCGCACTGAGCTCGTTTCCGGGTGCGCGTCGTCGCCTTCGTACGTCAGATTTTCATAGTCATCCTGTTTGCCCCATGGGTAGGTATAACCGTCTTTACCCTTCCAGTGGACAGTTGTTTTCTGACGCGCCTCGTCGCGCTCCACGGTCCATTCGCCGGGCCAGGGGAATCCTTCGTTCTTGATGTCGGTGCGCTCTTCGGAAGGCTGTGGCGGCGAGAACTCCTGCGCCGCGTCACCGTGCAGCGGCACGACAGGCAACACCACGCGCGAGCCCTGATTGCCGCCGAGTTCCAGGGCTGTGGTCATCGCATATGGCGTGGGCAGCATCATTGGCCAGAGCGCGTTTGAAATTGCGACGCGAATGCGATGTCCCTTGGGGAAGACCCACGATGTGAGATGCATCTCGATGTTCAACGGATAGACCTTGCCCGGTTCGAGATCATGAGGATCGTTCATCGAATCGCGCTGCGCTCCGTTGATGCCAGCCCCGGTGATCTGGGTGACGCTGCCATCCGGAGCCACATCTGAGAGCCGCCCGAACCAGTCTGCCAGAGGTGCGCTGGCGGAGGCCTGCAAGATCGCGCACGGCCTGCCGAGAATCGCAAGGTCTTCCGCCAGCGGCGCAGAGTCGTACACCAGGCTAAAAGCGTCCACCGGACGAACGTCGCTCAATAACTCTCCCCACCAGAAACCCGCCTCCACGCCGATCGTTGGAACATACTTCAACTGATGACGGTCCGCAGCCGCGGCACTCTCGCTCAGCGAATGGTTCGGCTGCAGGAAGAAGGTAGCGTTCCTTGCGTTCTTCGGTGGCCAAACATCTTCGCGCCGCCACTCTCCCGGCATATTCTGCAAATTCGGATCTGGCGGATGCCAATGCTGCATATAAATGACCAGCCGCGGATCTTTCCGCACTCCCGTATCGCGCCCCTTCAACCAGTAGTCGAACCAGCGAACTGCCTGGTCACGCCACTCGATCTGTGGCCCGGGTACTGCGTCATTCGGAAACGTATGATTCCATGGCCCGACGATGGCCTTAATCGGCGCCTTCGATTGCATCAGCATGTCCGGAACGTTGTCGCGATATCCATCGAGCAGTCCGCCGATCAGAAAACTGGGCGTGGTGATCTCACTCAGTGGCCGCACGCGGTCGCGCCAGAACGGCCCATCGTGCTGATGCTTCAAGTAAAGGAGCGACCAGGGCGGCGAGTCGAAGCGCGGCCCCAGCGTCTTCTCGTCGAGCGAATAATCCGGAGCGCCTACCCAGCCCTCGGCCATGTCCATGTTTAATTCGAACTCATCCACGTGCACGATGCCGTCGATGTAGTGGACGTCATCGTGAAACAGTTCTGCTGTGGCATCGACGGCAAGGATCGCTTTCAGTCCCGGAGCGTGCCGCATCGCCATCTGTAGCGCGGTGAATCCTCCCCACGAAATACCGAACATTCCAACGTTGCCGTTGGACCAGGGCTGGTGCGCCAGCCATGCGATGACTTGTTCGCCGTCTTCCTGCTCCTGCTCGGAGTACTCGCGCTCCGGCGGCACTCCCTCGCTCGCGCCGAATCCGCGAATATCCACGCGCACGCTCACGTAACCACGCCGCGCAAAATATGTGTGTTTGGGATAATCGCCGGCCGCCGTGCCGTCATCTTTGCGGTAAGGAAGATATTCCAGAAGCGCCGGAAACTTCTCTTCGGGCTTCGCCCCACCTGGCATGTAAAGAGTGGCAGCCAGGCGAACTCCATCTCTCATCGGAATCCAGGTCTGCTCCATACGGACTCCATACGCGGGAGGCGACGGAGGTTCGCTCGCTCGGACAGAGGGTGAGAGAAGAACGGCCAGCCAGAGAACCCAGATTCGTCTCACGGAAAGGTCTCCACCTCGAGCAATGACCGTGACTCAGTCCTGGGCATCCTGTTCGCGGCGCAGTGCACGCAAATCGATCCCCAGTTGCTCCGCTTTCTTATACAGGTGGCTGCGTTCCAGGCCAAGCACTTTTGCGGCCAGGCTCATATTGTGATGCGCGCGCTTTAGTTCCGCGAGAATGACTTCGCGCTCGTAACCCTGCACGCGCTCGGCGAGCGGACCTGACCCGACCGAAGCCGATGTGGCGACAGCAGCGGTCTTCGGCAGTGCCATCTGCACGGTCGCCAGATCAACCTTACCGTCGGTCGCGAGCAGCATGAGCCGTTCCACCATGTTTCGGAGTTCGCGAACATTGCCCGGCCACGTGTGCGATTGCAGCGCTTCCATCGCCTCGCTGCTGAAGGGAACCACTTTCCAACCATTTTGTGCGCACACCTGCGCGGCAAAATGCTCGACCAATGCTGGGATGTCTTCTCGCCGTTCTCGCAGTGGCGGTAGTACGAGCGGGAACACGTAAATGCGATGGAAGAGATCCTGGCGGAACTTTTCCTCGCTCACTCGCGCTTCCAAATCACGATGCGTCGCAACCACCACGCGGACATTCACTGCAACCGGCTTGTCGCCGCCGATTCGTTCAACCTCGCCCTCTTCGAGAACGCGGAGCAACTTCGCCTGCATGTTAAGTGGCATGTCGCCGATTTCGTCCAGAAAAATCGTGCCCTGATCGGCTTGCTCAAATTTGCCAATGTGGCGTCCTGAGGCGCCGGTGAACGATCCTTTCTCGTGTCCGAAAAGTTCCGACTCGATCAACTCTGCCGGTACCGCGGCGCAATTCAAAGTCACAAACGGTCCAGTAGAACGCAAGCTTCGCTCATGAATTGTGCGCGCGACCAATTCTTTTCCTGTACCGGTTTCGCCTAGGATGCACACTCGCGACTCACTCGCAGCGACGCGCTCCAGTTGCGCCATCACGCGCTTCATGGCCTCGCCCTTCCACACAATCTCGTGTTTGCCCAAGCGCTGCCGCAGTTGACGGTTTTCACTCTCCAGACGCTGCAGCTTCAGTGCGTTCTCGACGGTGAGCATCAGCTTGTCGCTGGAGATCGGCTTTTCCAGAAAATCGAGGGCGCCCAAGCGCGTGGCGCGCACCGCCATTTCGATATGCGCTTGTCCCGACATCATCACGACGGGTGCGGTCACACCCTGTTGTTTCAATTCCTCGAGAAGCGTGAGTCCGTCCTTTCCCGGCATCACCACGTCGGACAGAATGAGATCAAAGTTCTGTGTCTTCGCCAGATCCAGAGCCTTGCCAGCGTTGTCGCACACGGTCGCTTCATGCCCGGCCAGACGGAAGGCTCGCGAGAGCGACGCCAGTGTGTTGGCCTCGTCATCGACAATCAGAAGATGTGCTTTGACCGGCAATGATCCTCCTGGCACAGATCGTTAACGCACGCCTTCACTTTTGGCTACCGCTGCAGGCTGCAATGTCTCCCGATTAGCAGGCAATTCGATCACGAACGTCGTTCCCCGTCCCGGTTCGCTCTGCACGCTGATATGGCCGCCATGATCGCTTACGACTGACTGCACGATGGCGAGTCCCAGGCCGGTGCCATGCTGCTTGCTCGTGTAATAAGGAGTGAAGATGCGCTCGCATTCCTCCGGGGTCAAGCCCGAGCCGGTATCCGCAACCTCGATGATCACCTTGGCATCGTCGCGCTTCGTGCGCAGCGTGAGCGTGCCACCTTTGGGCATCGCATCCATCGCATTCAAAACCAGATTTGAAATCGCCCGGTGCAACAGATCGGGGTCCGCTGCGATCGGCTCCAGCCTGTCATCGAGTTCCAACTTGCAAGCAATCGGGTCGCGTCCCGGCGCCGAGAGTTGCGCCTGAAATAACTGAGCCACGCCTCGGACGGTCTCGTTGAGCTGCACTTCCTGCAACTGCGGATGCGGCATCCTCGAAAATTCGCTGAAGCGTCCAATGATCGCCTTCAAGTTTGAAATCTCGGCCAGCAGGGTACGAGAACTCTCGCTGAATACTTCCTCAAACTGCTCTGGACTCTGCATGCGCGCCCGCATCAGATTCTCCACTGTCAACTGAAGCGGGAAAAGTGGATTCTTCAATTCATGCGCCAACCGCCGCGCCAGTTCTCGCCATGCAGCGACTCGCTCGGCCTGCACCAGGCGCTCCCGCTGTGACAGCAATTCCGAAGTCATACGATTAAACGACTCCGCCAATTGCGCCAACTCGTCGTCCCCGCGGACTTCCACGCGGGCGTCCCAATGTCCTGTAGCTACTTCCTGTGCCGCGCGGGCCAACCGTTCGACCGGCCGCGTCACTCGCGCTGCCGCCCAACTGCTCAGCAGGATCGCGAACACGATTCCGGTTCCGCCCACCAACAACGCCGAGGC
>Ga0209698_10007442_pt1 | contig 11490 bp, 11 predicted proteins | sample LitLauG_LLR_2012_FD_187203 | JGI IMG/M metagenome (GOLD analysis project Ga0209698, IMG submission 187203) | Freshwater sediment microbial communities from Pennsylvania, USA - Little Laurel Run_MetaG_LLR_2012 (SPAdes) (version 2) | ecosystem: Environmental > Aquatic > Freshwater > Creek >... | reverse complement strand
CTGTAACATCCTGGTCCAAGTCGGCAACAGCCGACTTGGATGGCGGACTCGAAAAATCTCTGCGTCTGGCTATCTCTGGATTCCGGGCTCGCTCGTTTCACGAGCGCCCGGGAACGACGACCCATCCTAACGCTTGTCAGGTCCTTCGCGCGCGGCGATCTGTTCGACCAGTTCGACAATGCTGCGCCGGAGCTTGGCGTCGGCGATGCGCGTGAACGCGCGTGTGAGCGCCAGGCCCTCGGAGGTTGCCAGAAAATCGGAAACGTCGGTCGGCGATGCGCCTTCGCTGTAGCCCTCGGTGCTGGCGGTGCCGCTCGGACCGCCCTCGAACAGAAACGACACCGGCACCTGCAATATTTCGGAGATCTGCTGGATGCGGCTTGCGCCGACCCGGTTGGTGCCCTTTTCGTATTTCTGAACCTGCTGGAAGGTGAGGCCCAATGCTTCGCCGAGTTTCTCCTGGCTCATGCCGAGCATGATGCGACGCATGCGCACGCGACTGCCGACATACTTGTCAACAGGGTTGGGCGCTTTGGTCGACATCTCCAACACTCCTTGGATGCGCCAGAAAGCGAGGCAGGACGAATCATGCTTCGGGCGCGAGTACTGTCAAATCTTGCTCGGAAGCGTCGGGGGGGAATGCAAACAATTTGAGCAACGAACTGACTGGGCTTTTCTCGGGCGACAGAATGCGAATGGCATGGTCGGTCTGTCAACTCTCGATTTCCGGCCGCCGATATTTCCGCCCGGTTAACCGACGCCGCGGATGAAGAGTGAGGCCTTATGAGGTCCGCTTCGCGGCGCGCCGCCGGATGACGAACAAAAAGGCGGCGGCCAGCATGATCGCAGCGGGAATGTCGCCGCTGCGTGCGTAAACGGTCGGCGCGATAGCCGACGGCAGGTTGGCATCCAGTACACCTTCGACGCCGAGACCGAGCTGCGCGACAATACGTCCCACCGGATCGATGACGGCGGAAATCCCTGTGTTTGCTGCACGAACCAGCGGCAGCCCCTGCTCGATCGCGCGCAGCCGCGCCTGCTGCAGATGCTGGTAGGGACCGGTGGAAATTCCAAACCAGCCATCATTGGTCAGGTTGACGATCCAGCCTGGACGGTCGTCAGGCGTCGCAACGTCAGAGGGAAAGATGGCTTCATAACAAATTAGAGGTAGCGCGCGCGGCGCATTCGGGATGTCCATCGGGCGGCGGCGCAGGCCCGGAATGAATCCGCCCTGAACCTTGGTGAGCTGCACGAGGCCAAGCTTTTCCATCCAGTCCTGGAACGGCAGATATTCCCCGAACGGCACCAGATGCAGCTTGTCATAGACCGACAGCACGCTGCCGTCATGGTCGATAACATAGATTGAATTATAGGCGCGCGTGATCCGGCTGCCCGGCGGCAGATCCGGCGCGCGCACCGAGCCGGTGATCAGGACGGTGCCCTTGGGCAACAGGTCGGCGATCTCAGCCATCGCATCGGCTTCGCGCGTCAGGAAAAACGGGAACGCCGATTCCGGCCAGATCAGGATGCTGGCGTCGCGCACGCCGGTGGACTGCGGGCCGGAGGCGCGGTCGGACAGCGTCAAATATTTCTGCATCACTTCCGCCTTGGCGGCGTAATTGAATTTGACGTCCTGCTGCAGGTTGGGCTGCATGATCCGCAGCTTGACCTTCGCCACCATCGCCGTCGGGTGCAGGCTCAGGCGAACGCCGCCGAAAATGCCCATGGCGAGCAGCAGCGACAGCGCGGCCGCCGGCGCGATCCAGGGCTTGCGTCCGCGCCGGCCGCCGTCGATCAGCACGGCGGGGCTCGCGAAGATTGCCACGCTCAGGAACGTCAGGCCCCACAGGCCGATCAGCGACGCCGTCTGCGCCAGCGCCAAAGGCTCCGACAGCGCGTAACCGAATGCGTTCCATGGAAAACCCGATAGCACGTGTCCGCGCAGCCATTCGCTGATCGTGAGCGACAGTGCCAGCGCGATCACCCGCGAAGCGTCCTTGGTCCAGATCAGGCGCGCCAGCGCAAAGCCTAGCGCGGTGAACAGCGCAAGATAGGCCGGCAGGCCGAGCACCGCGAACGGCATCAGCCAGGCGAAGGTCGACGCATCGACGAGGAACGCGTAACCGATCCAGTACAGGCCCGGCACGAAATAGCCGAGACCGAACCACCAGCCGGCCATCGCCGCCGCCGGTACGCCGCGCAGCCGTCCGGCGCCGGCGCCGTCGATCAGCCAGACCATGACCGGAAAGGTCAGGAACAGCACCGGCCACGCATTGAACGGCGCCATCGCGAGCGCCGACAGCGCGCCGGCGGCAAGCGCGATGGCGGCGCGCTTCCAGCCCCACGCCAGGATGATCGCAAGGCCGAGCGTGCGCAGTTTATCCGGGGCGATCACTGCGAACCGGCTCCATCGCCTGATGGCGGCGGGCTCGCATTGTCATTGGCCTGTGCCGGACCCTGCTCCGGCGTGGCCTCGCGACGACGGCCCTCGCGCGGCGGCCGCACAGCGGGACGCTCCTTGCGCGTGGCGATGCGCAGCCGCTTGACGCGCCTGGGATCGGCATCGAGCACTTCGATTTCGTAATTGCCGGGGCCGGAAATCACCTCGCCGCGTACCGGCAGCCGGCCGACATGGGTCACCAGATAACCGCCGAGCGTCTCGACCTCCTCGCCGGCCTCGCCGGTGACGAAATCCTCGCCTATCACGGAGCGGACGTCATCGAGGCTGGCGCGCGCATCGGCAATGAAGGAATTGTCGGCCTGCCGCACGATCGCCGGCGGCTCGTCGCTGTCGTGTTCGTCGTCGATCTCGCCGACGATCTGCTCGACAATGTCCTCGATCGACACCAGGCCGTCGGTGCCGCCATATTCATCGACCACCAGCGCCAGATGGATGCGCGAGGCCTGCATCTGCGCCAAAAGATCGATCGCCCGCATCGACGGCGGCACGTAAAGCAGCTTTCGGATGATGTTGCTTTCCGACAGCGGCAGCGCGAGATCGACGGCGCGCAGATCGAGGCCGGCGGGAAACGGCTTCTTGCGCTTGGCGTTGCCCTTGCCGCTCTCGGATACGCGCGCCCGTGCGGTCATGAACGCCAGGAGATCGCGGATGTGCACGATGCCTTCGGGGTCGTCGAGGGTCTCGTTGTAGACCACCAGGCGCGAATGCGCGGCGCTCTCGAACAGGCTCATCAAATCGCCGAGCGGAATGTCGCGCTTGACCGCGATGATGTCGGCGCGGTGGACCATGACGTCGGCGATGCGCCGTTCATGCAGGCCGAGGATGTTGCGCAGCATGGTGCGCTCGATGGCGGAAAAGCCGACGTCGTCCGGCGTGGACGCATCGAGCACCACCTGCAGATCGTCGCGGACCGATCCCGGCTTCCAGCCGAACAGCGTGCGGATCGCCCGCGTCAGCCAGTTGTCGGCGGCCGGACGCAGCACTTCGGCCTGCGGCACGACCGCCGGCAGGTTGCGCGTATTGCGCGGATTGTCGTGGGTAGGTTCGGAGTCCGCCATTTCAGTTCATCCGCTCCCGGCCCGCATGGGGATCTCGGTCCGCATACGGATCGGGAATGCCGAGTTGCGCCAGAATCTCCGTTTCCAGAGCCTCCATGACCTCGGCCTCGTCGTCCTTCTCGTGATCGTAGCCGATCAGATGCAGGAAGCCGTGGACCACCAAATGGCTGAGGTGATGGTCGAACGGCTTTTGCTCGTCATCGGCTTCCTTGCGCGTCGTCTCATAGGCGATTGCGATGTCGCCGAGCATGCGCGGCGCGTCGTCCGGGCTGCTCGCGCCGGTCGGCTGCAGCGCCGGAAACGACAGCACATTGGTCGGCTTGTCGATGCCGCGCCAGTTGCTGTTCAGGGTGCGGATGCCGGAATCGTCGGTCAGCATGACCGCGAGCTCAGCCTCGCCAGTATCGGCATCGACCATTTCGGCCGCGGCCGCGATGGCACGCTGGATCACCGTTTCGGCGTCGGGCTCGCTTTGCCAGCCATCGGCGACGACGAGAACCTCGGTCATGGGAAGGGCAGTGTGCGCCATCGCTTCGGAATTTCTCTTGCGCCCCGAAATCGCTTCCGGTGCGCGTCTCGCGGCGGATTTTCGCATCAAGGCCTGCTGGTTGCCGGCCGCTGCGGCAATCCTTCATAGGCGGCGACGATCCGCGCCACCAGTTCATGGCGGATCACGTCCTCGGCCGTAAACTTCACCTGCGCGATACCCTCGACGCCGTCGAGCAGTTTGGCGGCTTCCGCCAGGCCCGAGGTCTGGCCGGGCGGCAGGTCGACCTGGGAGGGATCGCCGGTGATGATCATGCGGCTGTTCTCGCCGAGCCTCGTCAGGAACATCTTCATCTGCATCGAGGTGGTGTTCTGCGCCTCGTCCAGGATAATGGCGGCGTTGGTCAGGGTGCGGCCGCGCATGAAGGCGAGCGGCGCGATCTCGATCTCGCCCGCCTGCAGCGCGCGCTCGACGACGCGGGAATCCATCAGGTCGTACAGCGCGTCGTAGATCGGCCGCAGATAGGGATCGACCTTCTCGCGCAGATCGCCGGGCAGGAAGCCGAGCCGTTCGCCGGCCTCGACCGCGGGCCGCGACAGGATGATGCGATCGACTTCCTTGCGTTCGAACAATTGCGCGGCGTGCGCCACCGCGAGCCAGGTCTTGCCGGTGCCGGCCGGGCCGATACCGAATACCAGCTCGTGGCGTTTCAGCGCGCGAATATAGGAGTCCTGGGCGGCGGTGCGGGCCCGAACCGGCCGCTTGCGCAGATTGATGGTCTCGAACGACGTTTTGGCGGTCTTGGTATCGAATTCGAACAGCGAGCCCTGTGCGATCACGGCACGGATCGCGCCCTCGACCTCGCCCTGGTCCAGATCGTGGCCCTGGACGGCCTGCGCATACAGCGCCTCCAGCACGCGGCGGGCGGCGTCGCAGCCGTCGCGCGATCCGGCGATGGTGATGTGATTGCCGCGCGAATCGACGACGACGCCGAGCCGGCGCTCGACCAGCGCCAGGTTCTGGCCGTAGGGTCCGACCAGCGCCGAGGCGCCTCTGTTGTCGTCGAAGTCGATAACGACTTGCGTTTCGGGTGGAATTTGCATCTCGCGGTCGAGTTTGCGGCTGGGAGCGAGCGAAGGCGAATCCGATGCGCTTTTTGGCAAGGGTTCAGGCTCCCATTCTCGTTTGCGAATGATCGGTCATTTGAGAAGCTGCAGCCTGCGCCGCCGCAGGCAGGTCGCCGCGCGTCTGCGAAGGCGCGAGCCGCCCGAGCAGGCTGTAGCGTTCGAGGCTTTCGATCTTGACCGGCAATATTTGTCCGATGATGTCGGGCGAGGCCATCACATGCGCCGGCTGCAGATAGGCGGTGCGGCCGACGATCTGGCCCGGATTGCGGGCTGCGCGTTCGAACAGCACGTCGACAATGGTGCCAATCACAGCCTGATTGAAGGCCGATTGCTGGCTGTCGATCAACTCCTGAAGCCGCACCAATCGTTCGCCCATCTCTTCCGCTGACACCGTCTCCTGCATGTCCGCCGCCGGCGTCCCCGGCCGCGGCGAATATTTGAACGAATAAGCGCCAGCGTATCCGATTTGCGTGACAAGCGCGAGGGTGGCGGAGAAATCTTCCTCGGTCTCGCCGGGGAAGCCCACGATAAAATCTGATGAAAATGCAATGTCTTGGCGGACGGCGCGAAACCGGTCGATGACGGCCCGGTAGTCATCGGCGGTATGTTTGCGGTTCATGGCGGCGAGAATCCGGTCGGAACCGGACTGAACTGGAAGATGCACGAACGGCATCAGCGCCGGCAAATCGCGGTGCGCTTCGATCAGCGTATCGTCGACGTCGCGCGGATGGCTGGTCGAGTAGCGCAGGCGGACGATGCCGGGAATATCGGCGAGCCGGCGCAGCAGGCTGCCCAGCGACCAGGTCCGCCCGTCCGGGCCTTCACCGTGATAGGCGTTGACGTTCTGGCCGATCAGCGTGATTTCGCGCACGCCGTGGTCGGCGAGCCGCAGCACGTCGTCGACGATCCGGGCGACCGGGCGCGACACCTCGGTGCCGCGCGTATAGGGCACCACGCAAAAAGTGCAGAATTTGTCGCAGCCTTCCTGCACGGTGACGAAGGAGGAAATGCCGCGTGCACGAATCGCTTGGGGCTCAGGCGGGGCCAAGAACCCGAACTTGTCCTCGACAGGGAATTCGGTCTCGAGCGCGCGGCCCTCGCGCTTGGCCCGCGCCAGCAGTTGCGGCAGATGATGGTAGCTCTGCGGACCGACCACGACATCGACCACCGGAGCGCGGCGGATGATTTCCTCGCCTTCCGCCTGCGCGACGCAGCCGGCCACCGCGATGTTCAGCGTCCGGCCGTCGCGCGCGGCTTCATCCTTGGCGATGCGCAGCCTGCCGAGCTCCGAGTAGACTTTCTCGGAGGCCTTTTCGCGGATGTGACAGGTGTTGAGGATCACCAGATCCGCGTCATCGACGATCGCCGTTTCGATAAAGCCCTCCGGCGCCAGCGTGTCCACCATGCGCTGCGCATCGTAGACGTTCATCTGACAACCATAGGACTTGATATGCAGCTTGCGCGGCGGCTTCATGGAACCTGAATGCTGTGCTTGAGGCGGCGCCAATGCGGCACCGGGCTCAAATATAGGCTAAGGGGGCGAAAATCCAGCGTTTGGAACCGGTTTATAACGTCATTCGGGGGCGCGAAGCGACCCGGAATCCCGGGATTCCCGGATGTGCCAGAGCGCATCTGAGGTCCGGTGCCCGCGCACCGTCCCGGGATGACGGAATTGGTCGTTCAGGCCCCTGCGGGTTCGGCGTCGATCTGCCTGATCAGCTCGGGCAGTTGCCGCATGTCGTCGAACGCCATCAGAGCGCCGGCAGCGCGCAGCGTGTCGGCATGACCCGGCCGGCAATGGCTGCCGCCGTGGAATCCCAGCACGGTCATCCCGGCAGCGCGAGCGCCGGTGATGCCGGGCACGCTGTCTTCGATCACCAGGCATCGCGCCGGCGAGACCTGCATCTGCCCGGCCGCGAACAGAAACAGGTCCGGCGCGGGCTTGCCGCGCGCGACCTGGGTCGCGGAAAAAATGTGGGGCGCGAGGCGGTCATACAGGCCGGTGCAGCTCAGCCCGTGGCGGATCTTCTCCGGCGTGCCGCTCGAGGCCACGCATTTGGGCAGGCCGATGGCCGCGATCGCCTCGCGGACATGAGCGATCGCCCTGAGATCGCCGGCATAGAATTGCAAGGTGGCCTGCTTGACCTGGGCTTCGAAATCGTCCGGCAGCTTGCGGCCGATCTCGGCTTCGACAATCTGCCGCGCCTCGCGATCCGATACGCCGAGAAAGCGCTCGAGCACTTGATCGTCCGTGATCGGGTAGCCGTGCCGCGTCAGGGTTTGTGCATGGGCGCGGCAGGAAATGACTTCGCTGTCGACCAGGACGCCGTCGCAATCGAAGATGACGAGATCGAGGTTCTGGTCGCTGTTTTGACGCGTTTTCTGCACGCGAACCGGTATCCACTGCGCTCGAAAACGCTCTTGGCTCAGGATTTGTCGTCTTCCAGCGGCACGCAATACAGTTCCAGCCGGTGATCGACCAGCTTGTAACCGAGCTTGCGGGCGATTTCGGCCTGCAGCTTCTCGATTTCCTCGTTGGTGAATTCGATCACCTTGCCGTCGCGCAAATTGATCAGGTGGTCGTGGTGGCTGTCGCGCATCTGCTCGTAGCGGGCGCGGCCCTCGCGGAAGTCGTGGCGTTCGATGATGCCGGCATCCTCGAACAGCTTGACCGTCCGGTACACCGTCGAGATCGAGATCTTGTCGTCGACCGCGACGCAGCGGCGGTACAGTTCCTCGACGTCGGGATGGTCGGCCGCTTCCGCCAGCACCCGCGCGATGACGCGGCGCTGTTCGGTCATGCGCATGCCGGTGGCGGCGCAGCGGGCTTCGATGCCGGTGGCCTTGAGCGCGGGGCTGGATTTCAGTGCGGTCATCGGTTTTGCCTTGGATGACGGCGCATGGATGCGCCGAAAATTGCCTTCGGGCCGCCTGGCCTCACGGAGTAGGCGGTTTGGCCGGGATTTTATGCGCCATTTGGTCGTTCGAAGCTTTGATCCGACGCAAACCAGCCCTGTTTTTTGCTGATCGCGCTCCGTCCCCCTTGTGCCACCGCCCGGGCGTCACGACAAGTCGCGGCGCATCATCAGGGCGTTCAATTGTTCCCCGCTCGCCTGCTGGTAGTAGCGTTCCCGGCGGCCGACAATGGTAAATCCCGACCGTTCGTAAAGCCGCCGGGCCGGCTGGTTGTTTTCCTCGACCTCGAGGAAGACGGTGCGCACGCCGCGGCCCGCGAGATGGCCGAGATGGGTCAGAAGCAGGTCGCGGGACAGGCCGCGGCCGCGATGGCTCGCGGCGAGCGCAATCGAAAGGATCTCGGCCTCGTCCGCCGCCAGCCGCGATACCGCGAAACCTATGATCTTGCGGCCGATTCTGAAGCGATGCACCAGCGTGTTGCGCTCGGCCAGCATCACCTCGAATTCGGCCTCGCCCCAGCCCCGGTGGAACGATTCGCCGTGCAATTGGGCCAGTTTTGGCGCGTCGCGCAGGGTCGCCGGCTCGACCAGGGCCGTGCCGCCGCCCCACCATCCGGACAGCCATGCCATCATGGCGGGGAGGGCTGCGAGGCTTTTTGCAGCGGGTCCCTCTGCGGTTTGGCGTCGGGAGCGCGCAGATAGAACGGACGGGCCGGCGCGGTGGTCGGGGAGACCGCGGCCCCAAGCCAGGCTACCCAGGCAATGTCAGGCGCCGCCTGCGCGTCCACGCTGAATGGCGGCGGCGCGTCCGCGGGCCAGCGGTCCGCCAGTATCCCGGCGGCGTTGCCAACCAGATGCGCCGCGCCGAACCTTGATGCGGCAAGCGCCTCCTCGATCGGTCCGACCTGCGGCCTGATCAACGAACTTCCGTTGCCGGCGACGGCCTGAAAATACACATGGTCATGCCGCGCATCGATCGCCGAGATCACCGGATGTTCGGCGTTCAGGCTGACGAGGGGGGCGGCGTAGGCCGTCAGCGTGGTGACGCCGACCACCTGTCTGTCGGCGGCGAGCGCAATGCCGCGCGCGGCGGAAAGTCCGACCCGCAAGCCGGTGAAGCTGCCGGGACCGGTGGTCACCGCGATGCGGTCGAGCTCCGAAAAGGCAATGCCGGAGGCCCTCATGACTCGCGCGATCAGCGGCATCAGCGCCTCGGCATGACCGCGCTTCATGGCTTCCGATTCCCCTGCAAGCAACTGGCCGGCATTGGTGTCGAGAACGCCCGCGGCGCAGGCGTCCAGCGCGGTGTCGATGGCGAGGATCAGCATGATTTCTCTCTACCACGGCTTGCCGTGAACTGCGCGCGCCACTCACGGGTTATTCGCGCGCGCCCGTTTTGCGAATTCCAGTCGGTGCCACTTCGACTCCCGGATGTATCTTGCCGCATGCTCTCGCATTTGTCGCATCGTTAGGCAACTCGAAACCGCCTGCGGCACAGGCATAACTCGAGCAACATAGCCGCAGCGCCAAGCGGATTCCCATGGCGCTGCATGGGTTAAACAAATATTGGCACAAAGCTGCAAAATTGATCCATGAGATTTGTCGAGCGTTCGAGAGAATATTTCCACGAATAACACTGACGGACATAAAACGCCTCGATCTCCATTCCCCCACTCATTCCCAGGAAGTCATCAGATGTTGCAATGGCGCAATACTCAGGCCTCGTCGAACGCTGTCGCGCAGGCCGCGGCAATCAGCAAATCGCAGGCAGTGATCGAGTTCGAGATGGACGGGACGATCATTACCGCCAATCAGAATTTCCTCGACGCGCTCGGTTATCGGCTCGAGGAAATCAAGGGCAAACATCACTCGATGTTCGCCGCGCCGGACGTGCGGGACAGCGCCGAATATCGCAAATTCTGGGCTGATCTGAACCGCGGCGAATTTCAGTCGGGCGAATACAAGCGCCTCGGAAAGGGCGGCAGGGAGGTCTGGATTCAGGCTTCCTACAATCCGATCCTCGACCGCAGCGGCAAGCCGTGCCGGGTGATCAAGTTCGCCACCGACGTCACCGCGAAGAAGATGCGCAGCATGGAAGACGCCGGCAAGATCGCGGCGATCGGCCGCGCGCAGGCGGTGATCGAGTTCAATCTCGACGGCACCATCATCGCGGCCAACGACGCTTTCCTGAAAACGCTCGGTTATTCGCTCGCCGAAATCCAGGGCAAGCATCACGGCATGTTCGTGGCGCCAGAAGAGCGCAACAGCGACGCCTACCGCGAATTCTGGGCGAAGCTCAGCCGCGGCGAATTTCAGTCGGGCGAATACAAGCGTTTCGGGAAGGGCGGCAAGGAGGTGTGGATTCTGGCCTCCTACAATCCGATCCTCGACGATGCCGGAAAGCCGTTCAAGGTGGTGAAGTTCGCCACCGATGTCAGCGAACAGAAGCTCAGGAACGCGAATTTCGAAGGTCAGATCGAGGCGATCGGCAAGTCGCAGGCCGTGATCGAGTTCAGCATGGACGGCATGGTGCTCAATGCCAATGAGAATTTCCTGAACACGCTCGGCTATTCGCTGGCCGAGATCCAGGGCAAGCATCACAGCATGTTCGTGCCGCCCGACGAGCGCACCAGCGAGGCCTATCGCGAATTCTGGGCGAACCTCAACCGCGGCGAATTCCAGTCCGGCGAGTACCGTCGGATCGGCAGGGGTGGCAAGGAAGTCTGGATTCAGGCCTCCTACAACCCGATCCGGGACCTGAACGGCAAGCCCTACAAGGTGGTGAAATACGCCACCGACACCACGGCGCAGGTAATCGCGCGCAAGAAGAGCGACGCCGTACGCGCCATGATGGAGCAGGTCGCGGCGGGCGCCGAGGAGCTGAATGCGTCGGTGCGCGAAATCTCGCAGGCGATGGTGAGGTCCAAGGACACGGCGACCGACGCCGTGGAGCGGGTGGAAGCCGCCGATCAGCAGGCGCAACGCCTCAGTACGGCAGCCGGATCGATGAGCAGCATCGTGGAGTTGATCGGCGATATCACCGGCCAGATCAATCTGCTGGCGCTCAACGCCACCATCGAATCGGCGCGAGCCGGGGAAGCGGGCCGCGGCTTCGCCGTGGTTGCCGCGGAGGTCAAGAATCTCGCCAATCAGGCCAAGCAGGCCACCGACAAGATCGGCACCGAGATCGGGAACCTGACCGGGATATCATCCGATGTCGTCAACGCCCTGAACTCGATCAAGGCCGCGATTCAGAGCGTGAACGAATACGTGTCGTCGACGGCGGCAGCGGTCGAGGAACAGAGCACGGTGACCAGCGAGATGTCCTCGAGCATGCGCCGCGCCGCGGAAGAAGCCGCCGGCATCGGCATGGCGGCGTAGAAAACTCCCGTCATTCCGGGGCGATGCCAACGGGTCCGGCCTCTGGCCGGCCCGATGACAG
>Ga0209698_10007441_pt1 | contig 11491 bp, 10 predicted proteins | sample LitLauG_LLR_2012_FD_187203 | JGI IMG/M metagenome (GOLD analysis project Ga0209698, IMG submission 187203) | Freshwater sediment microbial communities from Pennsylvania, USA - Little Laurel Run_MetaG_LLR_2012 (SPAdes) (version 2) | ecosystem: Environmental > Aquatic > Freshwater > Creek >... | reverse complement strand
AGTTTCCGGGATCCTGCAATCCTGCCGTCACCAACACAGGCCCCACCTGCGTCCGTTCCAGTATGTCGTCCAGCGACCACGCCCGCGGCCTCACCAGCGCGGCCACACCCTGCGGCGCATCGCTCGGCACCACGCTGTCAAACAGTTTGTCAGGCAGAGCTATGGTCTCGACCTGCGATCCAATCTGCGGCAGCAATCGCTCTGCGCGCTCCACAGCCGAGTCGCGCACGAACAGCGCGCTCAGCCGTACGCCGCTGCGGATCGCTTCCTCGATGATCTTGAAGCCCTCGACCGCAAAATCCCCGGCAGGAGTGAGTTCGCTATGCGCAAAGGCGGCGCGCAACTCCTTCAGCAGCGGATTGTGCCGGCCTTCAATGCGCCGCAACCGCTGCCTGCCGCTTCCCGTCTCTGGACTGGCTGTCCTCATAACTTCTTTGGTGACCGCATGATACCCCGAGCGGCGGTTTGCGGTTCGGTGCCGTATTATGTTAGCTTGCGCCGTTCCCAGAAACACTCGCAAGACAACAATCTCTCATCACTTTCCTGAAGGAGCGCTGTGCGCGCAGAGATTCTAAAAGTCAACTGTGACACTCCAGAGGCATCGCTGGTGCGCTATGCCGCCGACCAGATCCGCGCCGGCGAAGTGCTCGGCATGCCCACCGACACGTTTTATGGCTTGGCCGCCGACCCGTTCAACCTGCGCGCGGTAGACCGGGTGTATGACATCAAGACCCGCTCGCGCCATAAGCCGCTTTCGCTGCTCATCGAAAGTGTGGACCAGGCCGAGGAACTTTCCAAGTCGCTGCCGGATGAGTTTTACACTTTGGCCCGCAAATTCTGGCCGGGACCGCTTACCATCATCGTGCGCGCCGGATCGCGTCTTCCGCTGAAGGTCACCGCCAATACCGGCAACGTCGCCCTGCGTGTTCCCAGCGCCAAGATTCCGCTCGCTGTGGTCCAGGCTGCCGCCATTCCCATCACCGCCACGTCGGCCAATCTGAGCGGCGCATCCGAATGTACTTCCGCCGCCCAGGTTCACGGGCAACTGCACGATCGCATCAGTATCATCGTCGACGGCGGGCCGTCGCCCCGCGACGTGGCTTCCACCATCGTGGACCTTTCCGGGGAAGCCGGCCGCTGGAGGATCATTCGCGAGGGCGCCATCCCGTCCGACGAGATCTCCAAGTTCTTCGCCTAGGAATGCTTCTAGACTCAAAACTCCAAGCCCGACAGAGCAGGCTGGTTCTTGGTTTCGCACTGCTCTGCGTCGGCGCGCTGAGTTGGTTTGCCGCCACCTGCGTGCGCATTGTAACCACGTCGCACCAGCAGGAGATTCGTCCCGCTGACGCCATCGTCGTCTTCGGCGCAGCGGAATATTCCGGCCGGCCGTCGCCCGTGCTGCGTGCAAGGTTGGACCACGCATTTGATCTGTTTCAGCAGCACGCCGCGCCGGTTGTCATCACCACTGGAGGCGCTGCCGCCGATCCCAAATTCAGCGAAGGCGGCGTTGGCCGCGAATACCTGCGCAAACGCGGCATCCCGGACAGCGCGCTCATCGCCGAGACACAAGGCTCAGATACCGCCGAGTCCGCGGAGCGCGTCGCCGTGATCATGCGCGCCAATGGCCTTCACACCTGCCTCGCCGTCAGCGACGGCTACCACGTATTCCGCATCCGCAAATTGTTGGAAAAGGAAGGAGTCGGACCGGTCTATGTTGCTCCCCGGCCTGGCTCAGTCCCACACACGTTCTCCGCACGATCGGAAGCTGTGCTGCGCGAGGCGGGTAGCTACTTCCTCTGGCGCCTCGGAATTCGCTAGATGCGGCTCTGGTTTTAGCCGCTGGGCTCCAGTTAGCCGCGATGACCGGAACGCTAAAGCCCAAGCCCAAGCTCAATGCCTTCTCCGCTACCACCCCTTGCTCTCCCGCAACCGCGTCACGTGCGCCACGTGGTGCTTCCCGTGCCACGCATACAGCGCCAGTGTCCGCTCCAGCGTCATCACTCCTAGCTCCGGATGCCGGAACGTCCGCTTCCATTGTTCCGGGGTCATTGTACGCATCACGTTCATCCACCGCGCGTGTAGACACTCCAACAGGCAGAGAGAGGTCTCGACGGGAGTCGCAGCGACATCTCCCAGTTTCGCCCAGAGGTCCTCGGCATAGGGTTTGATCGTGGGCTCGTCCTCAGTAAGCGCCAGCTTGAAACGGATGAAGGCATTCATGTGGCTGTCGGGAACGTGATGCACGACCTGCCGCACGGTCCATCCGCCATCGCGGTAAGGAGTATCGAGCTGAGTGGCCGACAAGCCATTCACCGCCGCCGCCATCCGCTCCGGCGCTTGCTCAATGTCTTTCAGGAATTGCTCCTTCTGCGCCTCGCTGAGGCTTCCTTCGTAGCTGAACTTGCCGATTGGATATCTGGGGTCGGTCATTCCACCTCGCTTCTCCATGGCAATGAAATTCTATTCCACCACAGAGGCACAGAGTCACAGAGGAGTGATTGACTTTGGTCTCCGTGTCCCCGTGCCTCCGTGGTGGATTTACGCCAGACTCCCTCTTGCAACTACTACCCCTAGCGTCTACGATTCTTTCTGCCCACCCAGTCGTGCTTGGCCTTTGGGTTCCGGCCCCAGGCTTGGCTGGGGAATCCGGACGTTATAGGCTAAACTCGCGGTGCTGGGCCTTGCACCACTTTTGGTGCATGTCATTTGCGTCGAATCTTCACTGGGGTAAGTCCATGGCGGCTTCAGTCTGGTCCGGTCATTTGACCTTCGGTCTCATCTCCATGCCGGTGCGTTTGTTCTCCGGCGCGCGCAGTTCCAGCATCTCCTTCAACATGCTGCACCGCACCGACAAGTCGCGGCTCAAGCAGCAATACATCTGCCAGGCCGACGGCCAGGTGGTCGAGCGCAGCGACATGGTCAAGGGCTACGAGTTCCGCAAGGACGAATACATCATCATCGAGCCAGAAGAAATCAAAAAGATCGAGCCCCAGACCGCCAAGACCATGGAGATTCTCGAGTTCGTGAAAACTTCCGAAGTCGACCCGGTCTACTTCGAGTCGTCCTATTACATGCTGCCCGAAGAAGCCGGACGCAAGCCCTACGCGCTGCTCACGCGCGCGCTCGAAGAGAGCGAATTCGTCGCCATCGCCAAGCTCACCATGCACAACCGCGAGTACACCGTGTTCCTGCGCCCGCACGAAGGCGGCATGATGCTGCACACCATGTACTACGCCGAAGAAGTGAAAAGAGTGGAAGGCTTTGGCGCGCCCGAAGTCGAACTGAAGGATGCGGAAGTGAAAGTCGCGCATCAGTTGATCGAAGCCCTCGCCGCCGAATGGGAGCCGGAGAAGTACAAAGACACGTTCCAGGAAAATCTTAAGCAGATGATCGAGACCAAGCTCGAGGGCGGAGAAGTCGCCGAAGTGCAGGCTCCCAAGAAGCTTGCCCCGGTGGTGGATCTGATGGCTGCGCTGAAGCAAAGCCTGGCGCAAATGGAGGGCCGCAAAAAGCCCGCCGCAAAAGCCGACACCGGAGACGAACCCCCCAAAGCCGCCGAAGCCGGCAAGCGCCGCGGACGGTAAGCAAGACATAGGCCTCTAGTGCACAAAATTAATGGCCACGGCAGGCGTAATGAACGCCCCCGTGTTCCATCCCTTTGTATAGATGCGCGTGCCCAGCAGCAAACCCACCTTGCTGGAGAAGTTGTATTCGACCGCCGGTGCCACCGCGATCAGATCGTTCGATCCGAAGTTGACCGTAATCGTGCCCCCCGCGTTGCTCACCTGCGTATTCCACCCATGCCGGTAGACGAGATCCATGGCGGCAACCCAGCGCCGCGTGATGCTGTACTCTGCCGCCCCATCCACCGAAAACGCCGGGCCAGGGCTGGCATGGCCGACGAACCCCGGCGGCGTGCCATATACGCTGGCGTCGCGGACAGGCACGCCGCGTGAAAATGCCTGGGTAAAGTTCAGCCGCGCGCGCAGAATGCGTCCGTTCGGCATCCAGAAAAACGTTTGCGAATAGAACCCCAGCGTGGTCGTGTACGTTCCCGCCCCGACGCCGTCGGTAGCGCGAGTCAGGTGGTCATATTCGCCAGTCGGCAGAGACTCTTGCACGACTACAGACGTCGTCGGCAGCCACCGGCCTTCCCGGAAGCGGCTCAGCCCGAATTGCGCCTGTACGGTGAGGTCTCCCAGCTCTGGCCCCGAACTGCTGGGGCCACCGGTAACGGTCGTGTAGAACGCCGTCGGAATCACGCCCACGGTCAAACGGTTCGTCAGGCCATAGTTGATGTAAGTCAGCGATCCGTAGGTGTTGGAGTGGGGTGTACTGTGCTTCTCGCCGTGATAATCCCACGTGCCCTGCGAGATCACGTCGAACAGGTAGGGCTCGACCAGCACATGGCCCCTGGGCAGGGTGGAGGCATTGGGTGCGAGCATGGGCCCGGTCCACCAGGCGTCGTCGCGCGACTGCCGGGTTGGCGCGGACGAGGATGAGTCCTGCGCCGGGGCTGCCACCGCCAGCACCAGGGCGACGAGAGTTCCAATCCACGGTGCCGGATTCATGCCAGGTATTTTTGCACGCAGGCGAACAAAATGCAAAACAACAAAGTGTTGCTCCACTAATCCGGGTCAGTCCGGTGAGGGGGTCAGGAATCCCCCCGTCCCGCTGGCGCATCCCTGCATCCAACCATTACAATTACCGATTCCGCTCGAATCTGAATCCTCCGGAGTGTGAATGAGTTTGCGACGTGCGATGAACTTGGCGGGCCTGGCATGCCTCGCCGTGGTGGGCATTTCCTGTGGTCAGGTCTATCGGCCAGTCGTGATCCCCTGCGTGGGCGCGAACCCGGTGCCCGGATGTACCAACTCCAATCCGCCCACTCCCGGAAACTTTCACACCATCTTCTCGCTGACTTCCAACGACTACTACGGCTTGGACGTGCACGGCAATCTGGTGTGGAGCTTTACCCAAGGCACCTCGATGCAGTATGACGTCTCGGGGGATTCCACGATCGGCGTGACCGCGAACAATCCCACCATCGTGTCCACCAACCCGACGCACGCCGCTCTCAATTCCACTCAGTCGCGGATGTTTGTAGCCAATGCCGCGAGCGTGAATTCCGGCGCGGGCGACAGCGTAGGCACCTTCCTCCCGGAAAACTCATTTTCGACTTCGATTTCGCCCTCCACCATCTTCAGCCTGCCGACTGCTCCACAGAATTTGCCGGTCGGCGCGGCTCCGATGGTTTTCCCGTATCTGCCTGACTTCGTCACCGCCACATCGGGTGCGCTTGCCTTTGTGGCGAACTATGGTGTGGACGCGACCGCGGTCGGGCCCGGGACCCAGATCACTGCGGTGAACACCGAGTCCATTTCAGTCATGAGCACCGCCCAGAACGGCGTGATCAACACGTTGTACCTGGGCGCAAACCTGCACCCGATTTCCATGGCGGAAACGCCGGACGCGACCAAACTCTACGCCGGTACGCAGGGAATCAGCGCTGTTTTCAGCTTCAACACCGTGGACATGTCGCGGAACGCCATCACAAATGCTTCGGGTGTGACCTTTCCGGGCAGTACGCCGGTGTGGATGGTCGCGCGTCCCGATAGCCAGAAAATTTATGTGCTGACGCAGGGAAGCGGTGCGAATCCGGGAGAACTCTTCACGCTCGACGTTGCGACCGATACGGTAACAGCCGCCAATGCGGTGAGCAATGGCGCGAATTACGTCTTATTCGATCCCAAACTTGACCGGATCTACGTGACCAGCCCGGCGACCTCGGCGGTCTATATTTTTTCCGCGACGTCCACGGTCGGCGGTGTCACCATGGACGCGCCATCTCTGCTTGCGACGGTCACGATCCCCGCCAGCGTGGGTTGCTCCGGATGCCAGCAGCCTGCGCCGGTTTCGGTGACCGCGCTGCCCGACGGCACACGTGCCTACGTCGCAAGCTATCAACTCCAGGCCACCTGCACCGAAAACGATCCGGTCAACACTTCGGCGTGTATGGTCTACCCGCAGGTCACGGTCATTGATGAAGTGTCGAACACGATCAAGACGACGCTTTCGCCCTTGCCGCCGCCGATTGCTCCCAATACGCAGCAGGCCGTGCCCGAAGTTGGCTCTTGCATCGCCAGCGTTCCCTATAGCCCAGGCGTGGTAACGCTCCCCGCGGCGGCTGCACCGTCGGTGCAGTCGGTACGCTTCCGCGTGTCCGCAGCCGCCTCTGCTGACAGCACACGTGTTTACGTCAGCATCTGCGACGCACAATCAGTCGGCACTATCAACACAACGAACCAAAACTCGAATGGCGGCAATTACCCGCCGGACACTCTTGTCACCAATCTTGCGACTCCGGTGGCGGGTTGCTCCAGCACCTGCAACACGACACCCCGGCAGACGCCATTGTTTCTTCTGGCCGGGCAGTAGTCACGTCTGTGCACGCAAACCTCAGATAGCTTGTCATCCCGAGGAAGCGAGGTCGCTCGAGTACCGAGAGACTCGTGACGAAGGAATCCCTGCACTTTTCAATCTGCCAGCGGTTGCAAAATCCTCGGCCCGCAAGATGCGCGAGCCTCAGGATGACAACCTGGTGCTGACAGCCTGACGGAAAACTAGTTCGGCCCGCAGTCACCAATGGACGACGAGATATCTGCGGTCTTGCGTCCGAAGGGCTTGCTGGAGTCACCCGTCAAGAGTCCAGGATGCGTCAGGAGCGAACGGAGAAGAGTGGGGCAAGCTCAGGTACCAAAAGTGCTCACCGGCGCTCCCAGGGGCCTTGGAAGCGCGCCCAGACCCATAAGCAAGTGGTTTATTATCAATGAGTTGCAAATAAGGTCTCGACAGGCAAAAAGCCGTTCAGAATCAGCGACTTGCAAAGAGCGTCCGATAACCCGAACCGAGGCCTGTGGAAAAAATAGCTGCTCTGTGGATGGCCGCCGTCGCGTGGCCTATTGCACTGTAACCGCTTCTCGCGTGGCGTAGTGAGACTCGACATACTGATCGAGGATCTGGATGAACTCTGGCACGATTTTGTCTCCCTTGAGGGTGGTGAACAGGCGTCCATCCACGTAGACAGGGGCTTTGGGTTCTTCAAACGTGCCGGGCAGGGAAATGCCGATGTTGGCGTGCTTCGATTCGCCCGGACCGTTTACCACGCAGCCCATGACAGCGAGTTTCATTTCTTCAACACCGGTGTAGCGTTGCTTCCAGACCGGCATCTGCTCACGCAGATAGGTTTGGATCTGTTCGGCCATTTCCTGGAAGAAGGTGCTGGTGGTGCGTCCGCAGCCGGGGCAGGCGGTGACCTGCGGCATGAAGCTGCGAATGCCGACCGATTGCAGAATCTGCTGCGCGACACGAACTTCTTTGCTCCGATCGCCGCCGGGTGCGGGCGTGAGCGAAACGCGGATGGTATCGCCGATGCCTTCCTGCAGAACGACTCCCAAAGCGGCGCTGGAGGCGACAATGCCCTTTGCGCCCATGCCGGCTTCAGTCAGCCCCAGATGCAGCGGATAGTTGCAGCGCGCGGCGAGTGCGCGGTAGACGTCAATCAGATCCTGCACACCGCTGACTTTGGCGCTGAGGATGATCTGGTCGGGACGAAGGCCGAATTTTTCCGCGAGGGCGGCGGAATTCAGCGCGCTGACCACCATGGCTTCCATGGTGACTTCGCGCGCGTCCATCGGATCGGCGGCGCGGGAGTTTTCGTCCATCATTTTCGTCAGCAGGGCCTGGTCGAGCGAGCCCCAGTTCACGCCGATGCGTACCGGCTTCTGGTTTTTGACCGCGACTTCGATCATGGTGCGAAAGTTATTGTCGTCTTTGCGGCCGATCGAAGCGTTGCCCGGATTGATGCGGTACTTGGCCAAATCGCGGGCGCATTCGGGATACTTGGTGAGCAGAATGTGTCCGTTGTAGTGGAAGTCGCCAATGATGGGCACCCGGATGCCGATCTTATCGAGTTGCTCGACGATGTGGGGCACAGCGGAGGCGGCGTCTTCGTTGTTGACCGTGACGCGAACCAGTTCGGAGCCCGCGCGCGCAAGCGATGCGACCTGCTGCACGGTGGCGGCGACATCGGCGGTATCGGTGTTGGTCATGGACTGCACCACAATGGGTGCATCGGAACCGACGCGCACGCCTCCGACGATGGCAGTCACGGTTTTTCTGCGATGAATAGTGGCCATGGGAAAGTCTAGTTTACCACGCGAAAACCAGCAGATTCGCGGCGTTGCCTGGCCGTGGGCCGATGCATGGCCCCGACCGGTCGGGCCTTTACTGTAGGAACTGTTGACTTTCGGATCGCGCCAAATGGGGTGAAACTTTCGATGGACTGGACGACAATGTTGGCACGGGGGGTCTCTTATGCATCATCCAGGCAAGGCAGTTTCAGGTGGGAAGAAAATTGCGGCCGCAGGCGCAGGTCCGGCGACGCCACCATGGCCCAGCTACACCGGTACATCGAAGTTTGTGGGCACCAGCCCCAGCGGACGGGTGACGGTTTACGTCGATCCCACGCTCGCGCATCCGGCATTGCAGAACGCGCAGGACCTGGTCAACGATGCGGATCGCGTGGCGAGCGCAAACGACGCGATTTTCGGTACGAGCGGAGGGCCAGTGAGCGTGGTTGTGTTTGCGCTGGGTGGCGCCACCGACGGGACGGGCGGCGCCGACCACATGGCTTGTAACTACAGCGCGGGCAACGCCATCGAGGTGGATGCGTCTTTTGGCAATTCTGCGCGGGTCTCGGCTTTGTTCGAAGCGGAACTGAGCGAATGTTCGATGGGTGGAAACCTGTGCGGTGAGAGCACGGGAGAAGCGCTGTCACGGTGGTGCGCGGCCGCGATCGGCAATAACGCGCTGGCTGACTTCGCTACCGCTCCGCAATGGGCCGGCGACGGGATGCACAACTATGTAGACAAGACCGATCCCACCGACCAGAGTGCCGATAGCACTGGCTGCGGGATGGCGTTCCTTTCATGGCTGTTGAGCCAGGGCCACAGGTTGAACCAGATCGCGCCGGCGATGGTGGCGCTCGGCGATGCGGGAACGTTGGCCCAGCTTTATGCGAATCTGACGTCCGACGCGGCGTCCAATGCGTGGCCGAATTTTCAGAGTGCAGTCCGGAACCTGCCGAAAGGTGTGACCAGCGATGATCCTTGTGGCGGATTAACGCAGGCAGCAGCCAAACAAACGGCTGGCGGACAGGCTATCCGTGCGGCAGCGCCAGCAGCTGCAATGGCCGCCGTTGGGGGCAGCTGCCCTATCAAGTCCCATCGTTTAATGCGCCCGTCCAGGAAGGCAAAGGGGAGCGGCGGGCCGGGCGGCCGGGGCAAGGCAAGAAAAACATAACTTTTCCGAACTTTCCGGACTGTGGCGGCGTAACTCCAGGTATGAAGACAAATCGTGGCTGCAGGCCTGTGCTGCACTACCTCATTGCCAGCTGTTTGCTGCTTGGGACATATGCGTTCGCCGACAGCGATTCGATGAATTGCAATGAGAAGCCCCCGGCGATTCATGCGACGCTGGCCCCGGCCGACCAAAACAGCGCCGGCCATCTGCAGCTTAGCCGCAAGATTGCCGCCGGCGCGTCCATCTCTTTGAACGTTTGCGATGCCGATTTGACCATCAAGGGAAGCAACGGCGACCAGCTGCAGGTGACCGTGGATCTCGGGAACCCCGTTGCCAAATTAAACGCGGGCGATTACCTGCAAGTGCTCGAGGTCACGCCGCAAGGGGCGAGGCTGAAGCTGGACCTGCCGAAGCGAGTGCGGGCTAAAGTGCTGATAGTGATGCCTGCTGCCACCGACGACATGGAGGTGAATCTCGTGCGTGGTGATTTGACGCTTGAGGCCGACCGGATCGCCGGCGAACGGAACATCAATGTTGTTCGCGGCCACATGGATTTCCTGGGAAACCCTGACTCCTACGAGGGCCTGCACGTCAACGTCGTGATGGGCAGCATGCATGACCATCGCAAAGGCGGGGAAGACCACCACTTCATGGTCTCGCAGTCGTACGGTGGCACCGGCAAGGGATCGGTGGACATCAACGTAGTGATGGGCAGCGTGGACCTCAAAGCCTGGGATTGACTACGACTCGTTACGGTCGCGATGGCGGGCCCACGCGAAGTAAACGGGAATTCCTGTCGCGATCAGCAGCAACCCGGCGAGGGATGGAACCGGCCGCGTTCGTAGCATGTTGACCAGGAACCACGCGGTAATCGCAAGGAACAGCACCGGCGTGACGGGATATCCCCACATGCGGTAGGGGCGCGCCAGGTTCGGCTGCTTCCGCCGCAGGATGATCACCCCCGCGACCATCAATCCGTAGGAAAGCCAGAGCGCGAACAGCGCATAGTCGAGCAGAGTTTCGTAGGAGCCGCTCACCAGCAGCACGACCGCCCACACGCCTTGCGCCACGATCGCGAAGCCGGGCGTTTGATAGCGCGGATGGATCTCGCCAAATTTCTTAAAGAAGAGACCATCGCGGGCCTGGGCAAAGTAAACCCGCGGGCTGGTGAGAAAACAGCCGTTCATGGTTCCGATGATGGAGACGAGAATGATCAGCGAAACGAGGCTGCCGCCGTGGGGTCCCAGCGTGTGCTCGGCCACGGTTGCGCCTACGTGTGGGCTGGCGGCGATTGCTGGGATGGGCAGCACGCGCAGATATGCCACGTTTGCCAGGACATAAATTGCGATGCAGGCAACCGAGCCGAGGGCCAGCGCGAGCAGCACATTGCGCTGCGGATTGCGAATCTCGCCGGCCACAAAGCTCACCTGCACCCAGCCGTCGTAGGCCAAAAGGCAGGCGATCAGCGCGACTCCGAAGCTGCTGAGGGAAAATCCTCCCGCCATTGTGGGCGGGGTTGGCACGGTTTTGCCGCTCCACAAAAATGCGCTGCCAATGATCACGAGCAGGCCGACCACTTTGGCCAGCGTGAAGCCTTTCTGAACGATGGCCCCGGCAGTGACGCCGCGATAGTTGATCGCCGTAAACAGCGCGATGAAGGCGATTCCGAGCAATTTCGACGCGATTGGGGACAGCGCTTTCGGCAAGAGTTCTTTCGCTCAATCCGCTTTGCCAGGTTTCGAGGTAGGGAAACCCCCCGCCCTCAACCGCGTGACGAGGCCGTGTGTCCAGGTCCCGCGAAGTTACTCCGCGACGTTCCAGCCGGCGGAGCAACGGCCGATCGAACGGGCCGATGCCGAACGAAATGGTTGCTTGCGGGCAATGGCGGGGCAAGAGATCCTCGACAATCGAATCAAGATGCTTTTCCGGCTCGCTATATCGGATCCATGGAAGCCTCGGCATCACGGCCTCGACCGGAAGGGTATCGCAAAGCTGCACCAGCCGGCACCGTGAGCATTGATCGACCCTAATATCATGCCGTTCGGCCGGCTCTTTCGACGCGGTAAACCGATTGCAGACCGGCATCTGTTCTAGCGACAGGCCGTCGCCATCCAATCGTCCGCCGCAG
>Ga0209698_10007440_pt1 | contig 11491 bp, 10 predicted proteins | sample LitLauG_LLR_2012_FD_187203 | JGI IMG/M metagenome (GOLD analysis project Ga0209698, IMG submission 187203) | Freshwater sediment microbial communities from Pennsylvania, USA - Little Laurel Run_MetaG_LLR_2012 (SPAdes) (version 2) | ecosystem: Environmental > Aquatic > Freshwater > Creek >... | reverse complement strand
CGCGAGATGGAGGGACATTTCCTCGAGGGATTTTGGCGCGCTCATCAGGTTCCCCTTCCAGCCGCCAAGAAAGATCCTGAGCAACTTCGCATACTTGAACGTTGGATGCACGCGCAAAGACCCGATCCTCTGTTCGACGGGAACGGCAAGCTGGCTTCAGTATTTCGCGAACTGGCGCCGACCGGAGATCGCCGCATGAGCGCGAATCCACACGCCAATGGCGGCCGTCTCAAGAAGGCTCTGCGCTTGCCCGATTTCCGTGACTTCGCGGCAAAAGTCGAGAAGCCTGGCAGCGCCCAGGCGGAGAACACTCGCCCGCTCGGCGTCTTTCTCGCTGGGGTTATGAAGAGCAACCCCAACAATTTCCGCGTATTCGGGCCCGACGAGACAAGTTCCAACAAGCTCGACGCACTTTTCACCGTGACCAAGAAGTTCTGGATTGAGGAGCGATTTCCGGAGGACGACGACGGCGGCAATCTGGCGCCCGACGGCCGCGTCATGGAAATGCTCAGCGAGCACACCGTGGAAGGCATGCTCGAAGGCTATCTTCTGACCGGACGTCACGGCTTCCTCTCCACCTACGAATCGTTTGTGCATGTTATCGATTCGATGTTCAACCAGCACGCCAAGTGGCTGGAGATCTGCAATCACCTCACATGGAGGCAGGCAATCGCATCTCTGAACCTGTTGATCACGTCGACGGTATGGCGCCAGGACCACAACGGCTTCACCCACCAGGATCCTGGATTCCTCGATGTCGTGGTGAACAAGAGCGCGAACGTTACGCGGATCTACCTGCCCCCGGACGTGAACTGCCTGCTATCGGTCTCCAACCACTGCCTCCGGAGTCAGAATTACGTCAACGTAATCGTCTGCGACAAACAGAAGCACTTGCAATATCTGAATATGGAGTCGGCGATCACACATTGCACCAAGGGAATCGGCATCTGGGATTGGGCCAGCAACGATGAAGGCGGCGAACCCGATGTTGTTATGGCTTCAGCGGGCGACATTCCCACGCAGGAAGCACTGGCGGCCACCGATCTGCTGCGCAAGGAATTTCCCGACCTCAAGATTCGCTTCATCAATGTGATCGATCTCTTCAAGCTGCAGCCTACCAGCGAGCACCCGCACGGACTCTCCGACCGAGACTTCGATTCTCTCTTCACGGTCGATAAACCCGTCATGTTCAACTTCCACGGATACCCGCAGCTGATTCACCGCCTCGCTTATCGGCGCACGAATCATTCCAATATTCACGTGCGTGGATATAAGGAAAAAGGAAGTATCAACACGCCGCTGGAACTGGCGATCGATAACAATATTGACCGCTTTAGTCTGGCAATGGATGTAGTCGATCGAGTGCCGAAGCTGCAAAGAATCGGAGGCCACGCCAAGGAGAGATTCCTCAACCAGCAGATCGCCTGCCGCAACTACGCTCACCAGTTCGGCATCGACATGCCCGAGGCAACCGACTGGACCTGGCCGTATTGATCGCCGCGCCGTATCGATCGTAGCGCCGCATTGATGGTAGCGCCGCCGTCCCGGCGGCTGTCGGGCGGGCGTCTCGCCCGCCCCACGCGGCACGATGGAGCCCTCAAACCGTGGAACGGCAACACTATTGATGCGCGCAACCGTGGAAGAGCGGCCCTTTTGGGCCGCGTACGACGTTCCTAATGATTGGGCTTTAGCCCCCGTGCTCTCGTGGAGAGCGATCTATCCCACTCTTACGACGGATGCGGCTCACCTTTAATCACGCGCACCGTGTCGCGCGCAATCAACAATTCCTCGTCAGTCGGAATCGCATAGGCCAGCAACTTCGAATCCTCCGTACTGATCAACCCCTCGCGCCCAACCGTGCCCTGATTTCTTGCCTCATCCAGACTCAACCCGGCCCACTCCATCCCAGTGCAAACCTGCGCCCGTACGTCGGGCGAATTCTCCCCGATGCCCCCGGTAAACACGACAGCATCGGCTCCGCCCATCGCCGCCAGATAAGCGCCAATATACTTGCGCGCGCGGTAACAAAAGATCTCGACCGCCAGCCGTACCCTTCGGTCGTCGTGCTCCTTCAGTTCGGCTTGCAGTTCGCGCATATCGTTCGTCAGCCCGGAAATCCCCAGCAGCCCAGACTGGGTATTCAGCAACGTGTCCACTTCCGAAGACGACATCCCTTCTTTCCGCGCGATGACACTCACGATCGCCGGATCCAGATCGCCCGACCGTGTGCCCATCACCAGCCCTTCCAGCGGTGTCATCCCCATCGAAGTATCAACAGGAGATCCCGCTTTGATCGCCGCCGCCGAACATCCATTCCCCAAATGAAGCGTAATGATGTTCGTCTGCTCTCGAGTAAGTCCCCGCAGCGCCCGGTATCGGAAAGCGACGTACCGATGCGACGTCCCGTGAAATCCGTATCGCCGAATCCGATGCCGCCGGTACAGGTGATACGGAATCGCATAGAGGTAAGCCTGCTCAGGAATCGAATGATGAAAGGACGTATCGAATACCGCAACCTGCGGGACATCTTTGCCAAAAAGTTCTCGCGCTGCCAGGATTCCCTTCACGTTATTCGGATTGTGCAGCGGCGCAAGATCGATGCAGTCCTCAATCCCCTTGAGCACGCGATCGTCGATCAACGTCGACTCTTTGAATAGCTCGCCTCCATGCACGACGCGGTGACCGACTGCGTGCACGTCGGCGGTGCTCTTGATCTCATCAATGCCCGAGCGTTCCGAAGCGATGTACCGGAGCAGATAGTCGAGCGCGGCTCCCATATCCCGTAAAGGCGAGGTCAGTGTTTTCCCGGGTTCCTGGCGATACCGAATCTTGACGATCGCTTCGCCACCGATCCCTTCGACCTCCCCGCGCAAAATCCGGTCATCCTTGTACGCCTTAATCTGCTCGAGGTCGGTGGCAATGATCTGAAACTTCAGGCTGGAACTTCCGGAATTCAGGACTAAAACGTTCATGAGCATTTCTCAATAGCCTACTGGAATCTGCCGCTGTCGCGGACCTTGCGCGCCGCCTCTTCGAGGAAGTCGTCGACGTGCTGGTGGGATTGCGGCTGCAGTCCAGTCTTCGCCTTGATGCGCTCGGCAATCTGGATCGCAGTTCGCAGGCGTACGTCCGGGTCCAGATCAAAACGGCGGCTCAGGTAGGTCTCTATCAGCACCAATTCCTCGGCCGTCACCTGCCCCATTCCACCTGAGGTGGAACTGGTCTCGGCCGCCGTGTTCCATGTGGGCCGCACTTCCTCGCTCGCTTTCTCGTGGACTACAACGGTACCTGCCACGAAGTCTCCTAGCCGGCGGCTTTGCTTGTTCAGCATCATGCAAACGAGCCCGAAACCGTAAAGTATGCCGGGCTGCATGTCAACGGCCCGCATGAAATTTCGTCCGATCGCTTCGAAAGCGTTGATTGGTCGCCCGTTCTCTTTGATCACGCGAATGCCCGCCACCCTCTTCCCGGGGGTTTGCCCTTTCCACACAATTTCAAAGATCGCGAAGTATCCCCAGTAGATGGCGAATCCGATGAAGATCGCCATCGCCAGTCCCAGGGTCTTGGGCAGGAATGTGAAAATCGAGAATCCTGCCGGGATCAAGAGCAGAAAAATGAGTCCGGTTATGAGATACAGGGCGACCTGAATTAAAGTATCAATGGCAATCGCCAGGAACCGGCTACCGATTCCCGCGAGGGGCAGTTCCAGGGCGATCTGCTCCGGAGTATCGATCTTCAGTTGCTCGAACGAATCAACCATGATTTCCACCCGCTGGCTCGAGAAGCGCAAACCGCACTGGGCGAAGCTGGAAGCCCTGCTGAACCAGAGTTCCAACAGCGGCCTGAAGTCGCTGTCACGCTCCGACCTGCAGGAACTGAGCCTGCTCTATCGGCAGACCGCCGCCGACCTCGCTGCCGTCCGCGAAGACCGGGGATCGGTGCACTATGCGCGCTATGTCAACCAGTTGCTGGTCCGCGCCCACAATACCATCTATTCCGGCCACAGGGCGAGCCCCATGGCGGTCATTTCCTTCTTCACGAAGACCTATCCCGCCTCATTCCGGCGGAACCTATGGCACGTCGCGCTGGCCACCGCCATCTTTGCCATTGCCGGGCTCGTGGGCGCGGTGATCACGTATCAGAATCCCGATTTCAAGGTGAAGTTGCTCGGGCCGCAGATGGTCGAAACCATCGACCGGCATCAGATGTGGACGCACTCCATCGTCGGCATCAAGCCGGTAGCTTCGAGCGCGATCATGACCAACAACATGAGTGTCGGTTTCACGACCTTCGCTCTCGGCATCACGGCCGGCCTGGGCACGATCTACATGATGGCATTCAACGGCCTGCTGATCGGAGTCATCGGTGTAGCCTGCCACCTTGCAGGCATGAGCCTGCAGCTTTGGAGCTTCGTGGCGCCACACGGTGTGCTGGAATTGCCCGCGATCTTCATCGCCGGCGGCGCAGGTTTGCGGATCGCGCAAGGCCTGCTGTTCCCTGGAGTCCTGCCGCGCCGTGATTCGCTGGCTCGCGCCGGGTTAGAAGCGGTCCAACTGCTGCTGGGAACGATCCCCATCCTGATTATTGCAGGCATCATTGAGGCGTTCGTTTCGCCCACCGGTCTTGCGATCCCACTGAAGTTCTCGATGGCCGCCGCGCTGTTCGTCTTGCTAAACGCCTACCTGTTCGGCGTGGGAAGAGAGTCGTAGGAGACTCGACCGTTCTAGCGATTCGACCTGATCCGGTGCCACCTGTCGTCCGTGTTGTAAATTTTTTCAACATCGTAGTCCGCACCAAAAAACTCGCGCTGTGCCCACAAAATTACTCGCCCGCAGAACTTTCCTTCGTGTAAGGTGTCCGCAAGGAAAGTGCGGAAGAAAAAGGGCAAGCACCCTTCAGTGCGGGAGGGGACTCGCCAGCAGTCCATCTGCGTTTTGTGCCAGCAGCCGATCACCCGTCGGCAACGCCCAGCCGTGCGATTACAGCCCGGCAAAGAAGCCCACATGGAGTGCTTCATCAAACGCGAACTTGACGCCGGCAAGCCAAACTAAGCCGACACCTGAGATACAAGTAAATCCCCGCCGCGAGCCGCCGAATGTATCCAGCCCGCACCAGGAATTTATGCGGTGGAAGGCGGGGACGCGGCAATGTGGGGACAGCCGCCCCCGGCTGTCCGCCGAGCGAAGCTCGGCTTCTCAACCTGCACCTTCGTGCCCTTCGTGTCCTGACGAGTTAGAGCTGGCTGCGCTCCTTGATTTGCAGGTAGGCGTTGACCAGGACGGGTGACACCGAGCCGGAGCTGACTTCTATGGCGAGTGCGCCGCGCTCGCGGAGTCGCGCCAAGAGCAATTCTCGGCGATGGACCATTTCTTGCGCAGCGGCGATGCGGTACATTTCGGATTCGCTTTTGGGAGACTTTGCGGCGAGTTCTCCGAGATCGGGTTGGCCGATCACGACGAACAGGACCAGATGGCGAGGCATCATCATTGACGCCGCCTCGATCACCTCCGGCGTCATGGCAGTCTCGGCCAGGTCCGTGAGCCAAACGATCAGGCTGCGGCGCTTCTGATCGGTAAGGAGGCGGCTAGCCATTTGCAGATGATCGGCCTCGGCTCCCTCCTCGTGCACCAGCGCCAACTGCTCAATCAATTGCCGCAAATGCGCGCTTCCCTTGGCCGCCGGAAGCTGCTGGCGGATGCCCCGCCCGTAGGCGATCAGTCCGACGCGGTCGCCCGAGTACAACGCAACCTGCGCCAGGCTGAGAGCGGAGTTCACGGCCTTGTCGAGCTTGCTGAGGCCGCCCACGCGAGCCCGCATGAGGCGGCCGGAATCGATGACAATCCAGACGGTCTGGCTGCGTTCCATCTGGTAGACGCGGGTGACGAGCTTGGCGCGCCGGGCCGATGCGGTCCAGCAGATATCGCGGTACTCGTCCCCTTCCTGGTACTCGCGCAAGCTCTCGAACTCGCGGCCAATCCCGCGCAGGCGCGTGTGGCGCTTTTCGAGTGCGATCTGCCGGCTGCGCAGCAGATACATCGAGTGGCGCTTGGCATCCTCCAGGTCGGGATAAATCCGGATAGTCTGCTCCAGCGGAGCCCGCACCCAGCGCTCGGCAATGCGAAAAACGCTTTGATAACGAACGTAGCAATGGCCTAGCTTGGCGTCGCCGCGCTGCATGGGGTGGATGCGGTAGGAGACAGCGGCCTCGTCCCGGGCGCGCGCTAAGATCGACACGTTCGGCGGCTCGGTCCGCAGTTGCAGCGGGACGGTGTCGATCAGCCGGGCATGGACGCTGGCGCGGGACGAATTCTCAAGAACCAGGCTGACTTCGGAGTTAATGGACAATGCCGCAGGGGAGTGCCAGATCCGCTTCACCGAAAGCTGTGCGGGACCTGGCATTTGCACGAGGTCGAGGAACCACACCAGGAGCACGAAGGCGTCCCAGGCAAGCAGGGCGTAGACGAAGCGGGAATCGAAGAACGCCGGGCCAAGCCAGACCAGACCCACAAATAGGAGCATGAAGAAACGATCGCCGAACGCGACGCCGATGCGTTTGTAGGAACGCATCGGCGCGGCAATTTCAGGCGGTATCAGGGTAGGCTGTTCGTTCACTTCCTGGCCTCACTTCGGGACTTCTACGGCCTTTAGCACTTCCTCCACGACCTGATCCGGGGTCACCCCCTCCAGATCGGCTTCGGGACGCAGGATCACGCGATGGCGCAGCACCGGGCGCGCGGCGGCCTTCACATCATCCGGGATCACGTAATCGCGCCCCTCCATGGCCGCATACGCTTTCGACACCGCCATCAGGCTCACGGCCGCGCGCGGGCTGGCTCCAAGGGACAACGAAGGCCAGTCGCGCGTCCGCCGGATCACCTGCACGATGTAGCCGAACAGGGCTTCCTGGACGGTCAGGGCTTTGACCTCCTGCTGCGCCATCGCAAGCAGATCGGGCGCAATGGGATTCAAGCTCATCTTGTCGAGTTCGCGCGATTCGAACCCGTTTTGCACGTTCGCCAGCAGTTGCACTTCGTCCTTCTGCGCGGGGTAGGTGACGCGCAGCTTGAGCAGGAACCGGTCCAGTTGGGCTTCCGGCAGCGGGTAGGTGCCTTCGAACTCGATTGGATTCTGCGTGGCGAAGACGGTAAAGAACTGTGACAGGGGATATCCTTTGCCGTCGATCGTGACCTGGTGCTCTTCCATACACTCGAGTAACGCGGCCTGTGTGCGTGGAGGCATGCGATTGACCTCGTCGACGAGCAACAGGTCGGTGAAGACGGGGCCCTGATGCAGCTGAAACGCGCTGGTCGCCATGTTCAAGACGTTGGTTCCGACAATGTCCGCGGGCATCAAGTCTGACGTGCACTGCACGCGCTGAAATTCCAGGCGTAAGAGCCGGGATAGCGCCTTCACGGTCAGTGTCTTGGCGATGCCCGGCACGCCCTCGATCAATACATGGCCGCGGCATAGTAGCGCGATCACGCACTGGTTGCGCAGTTCATCCTGCCCAACGACCACTTTGCTCATTTCATCGCGAATGTGTTGTACAAGTTCCGGAACCGCTTTCATTCACCCTTCTCCTTCCGGCGACCTTCAAAGAGCTTCCAGCGGGACGCGTATTCATCAAGTTCCTGCACCAGGTGAAGCGCCTCAGTCTCGCCCAGGTACGGATCGGCCCTGGCCGACTCGCAACGGCGCAGAATCGCGGCGAAGTGATCGTCCTTGGGCGCCCAGCGGTCACGCACTGCCGACTCAAGATCGTTGATAGAAATGTTATTGGCCACTCCCAGCCGACGGGTCAGCCAGTAACGAAAGCGCTGATAACAGATGTCGACCGCAACCGATGCTGTGCCGGCGTTTTCGTACAATCCACCAAGCGTTTGCACGAATTCAAGCGGAGACAGACGGACATCAGTAACCGGTGCGCTGACCGGACCGCTCCTGCGAGAAAAGGTAGCCACAACGGCAAGCCCGAGAAGTGCCATCTGCAACAGGAGCCATTTCACTGGAGAGTGCGCCACCGAAGAGGCAAGTGTCTCACGATATCCGTGAACGTATTCGTCCCAGAGAATGGGGGTCTTGGAGTCTCCCAAACATGCGAGCAGGAACTCCAGATTCCCAGGCTCCTTCAATCCCGCGTTTGTGAGCGGAGTTGCTGCCGCCCACCACAAGACTTCCCTGCGGCCGTAGGGATACTTGACGACGACAATCTCATCTCCGTCACCGTAGAGTGCGTACGCCGGGGAGTAGGACGGCCAGCGTGCCTGCGGTGCGATGGTGATTTCCGGCGCAGCGCGGGTGATCGCGGAAGGTGAAACGGCCGAGGCCTTCTTCCACGTCATCCCGAGCAGCACATCGGGCACCGAGTCGTTCTCGGGGAGGAAGGTTCCGGAGAACATCCCCGTCGCGATGATCCTCCCGCCGTCGGAGAGAAAATTCTTGATCGATTCCCGCTCCTCGCGAGTCGGGCCCTCCATCGGATCGGCGAGGATCACCGTGGTGCCCGCAGTTCTCGGGAGATCGGTGAGCGGCTTTTCCCAGCGCTGGACGTTGTAGCCCGACTGCGCCAGAAGCAGATAGGCGGCCTTGGCGCCGTCCGAAGCTGTCGAATAGCTGCTGGGCGCTTCTTGTTTCTGCCCCGCATCGCCACCGAAAATGACCGCGCCGGCAATCAGCAAGACGAACACGACAGCCGCTCCCAGAAGAAGCTTGCGGTCGCGCGGATCGATTCTCAGCGGCATCCGAGCTTCTCCAATTGCTCGAGCGTCTGTGAAAACGTCTGCTCGCTGGCGTCACGCTTTGCGTACCACGCAAGTTCGAAGATGCCAGTCAGCACGGTCAGGGTCTCGCGCTGCTCGCTTTGTGCGGAGATCAATCGCAAGTACTCGCGTGGAGTACGGGCACGATCGGGTTTCCAGTATCCCTCGCGTTCCAGGAAGAAAATTCCAGCCCAATAGGCGAGATGAATGGCGTCACGCCAGTCGCCTCTGGCCGCGGCAGCGCGCGCTTCCGAGAGCCAGATGGTCCACTCCTTGGCAGAGATTGGAAGGTCCTTGGGAACAACCTCCTCGAATTCGGGGTTCTTGAAGATGCTGCGGTAGGCCAGATACAGCAAAGCCATACTAGCAATTCCAATCAGCGCATAGACAAAACCCTTTCCAATCGTTGGAATGGTGCTTGAGCTGAAGAGCCGACGAAGAAAATGGAAGAGCTTCTCCAGGAGCCAGCGCTTCAGGCGGTCCGTCCAGGTCGGCCCATGGACGTCGCTGAACTCGGAGCGCGCCAGGATCACGTCGAGCGCTCTTCGACGGGCGGCTAAGTCGGAAGGCACCTTCTCGAAGCCATCGACTTCGTGGCGCAGGCTCTCGAGGCGCATGCGAATAGCGATGGCATTCGCGGCGCTCTTGTCCTTGTCGTAGCGGCGAACGTCACGATGAAGACCTTCGGTCGAGATCTGGAAGTCGCGCTGCTCGGTGTGAACCGGCCAGCTCAGCGGTAAGTGCTCCAATGCTTCGGGGGTTTCGCCGCCCGAGCTGTCGAGTTGTTGAGTTGCGGTGAGCAGTCCGTCGAGCTCGGCACGGTATTCGGCAGTTGTGAGGGCGTGATTCGGCGTCGAGTCAGCGCAGCAAAACGCTGCCCCGAGGAGCAGGCCAGCCAGGATGTAGGTCCGCCATGATGTCATGCGCCGACTTGCGTGGGGGAAACGGGAAGAGTCGCTGCATCGATGGTAGTCATCATCAGTTGCAGATCGAACGCCTCTTTACGCACGCGTTGATCGTAATACACCAGAGAGAGCGCGATGGTCCCCAACGCGCCGACAAGGCTTCGGGAAACAAATTCGGCAACGAGAGCAGCCACTTGCCATCCTATCGCCATTCGCTGAATGCCACCTCTCAGGCTGAATCCTGCAGCGATGAGGATCGGCCACTGCAGGAGCCAACTCACGCCAATCGAGAGCACGAAAATCAGCAGACCGATCACGAAAATCCGGCCGCGGCTCCCTTTGGTGAGTTCCATACTCCGTGACATGGAATCCAGGACGCCCTGGTGTTCCAGAACCTTCGCCGGCACCGCTAGCGACCACATGATAAAGAGCAGGACTCCGGGCACGATAAGGGCCAAGCAAGCCATTCCGGCAGCCAGACCGATGAGCAAAGATAGTCCAACAACTCCCAAAATCTCGCTCTTCACGGCGGAGAAAGAATCCATCACGCTTGCGGGGCGGTCCAGATGGAGGTTCGATACTGCAACCACAGTCGCGGCCTGAGAAGCGGCAGAAACAATCAAGATCAGGAAAACAGCCCCCATACTCCACACGAAGCTCATCAGGACGTTAGAGATTTGAGGAGTCGGAGATTGGAAGACCAGCCCTACAAGGCGATAGGCCAGCACGACAAGATATGGCAGGGCGAAGATGCCCACGAACAGGCCAAAGTGGCTGCGATACAACGAGAAGGTACGGTCCAGCAACTCTCCCGTACTCAACGGCCTGAGTGCGGTAGTCATGACTCCTCCGGGCAATACCAACTTAGCCCGGCATGGTAGCACAACGGACGCGCGACCGCTGTGAAAACAGGGCTTTCCTAGTTATGAGGCTGGTGTCCCGGGCTTGATCTCAGCGGCCTTGCCGTCGCGATAGACGATCACCAGCGGCTTGCCGCCATTAGGATAGCGCACGGTCTTTTCGTAAGAGGTGTCACCGGCGTCGGGCACACCCATGCCGATGGCAAAATCCGCCTGCATCTCGTTCATGCCTGGCTTGATCTGATGCTGTTCGACCGCTTGCCAGATGTCGGGGGACCAGTGCTTGTAGAGTTCCCGTGGATCCTGTATGTAGAGCATCTCATCAGAATAAATTTTGTATTCGCCCTCTGCAGACTGGTATCCAATGGGCACGGCGTAAGGATTCCCGTCTTTCTGGAAGATAGCCACGACTTGTTTCGGATGTCCGGAGACTATGTTGCTGGCCACGACCACGTCGGTGATCGCGAGCTTTTCGATGGGGCCGAGCAGTCCGGCATCGTGGGCGAAGTCAACGTGTTTGTTCGCGGGCCGGTAAACAAAATAGGTATAGCGGTATCCCTCCTTGATCCACACCGGTTGCTGGGTAAGCTGCTTCGCGCTTTTCAGGTCGTAAGGGTAGAGCTTCTTCGGATTCACGTAATAGTCCGGGTTGGAGTAGCCGATGGCTTCCGCTTGCTTCTTCCGCTCAGCAGCGAGATAGTCCTGGTGGCGCTCGTAGAAGATATAGCCGACACGCAGCGTGGCAAGCACAAATGCCGCAAGCAGGGCGAACTGGATTTTCTTTCTGGTTTCAGCAGTCATGATTTGTATGAAACGCGATGCGATGAAACTAGCACGCCACGCTCCGTTGTACACTGAATAGAGGAGTAGCATCAATGCCAGTCACGGAACAGGATGTCATGAGCGCGCTCAAGAGTTGCTACGATCCGGAGATTCCGGTGAACATCGTAGATCTCGGCCTCATCTA